>ERZ809296.69-NODE-69-length-180552-cov-42.738256_pt1 | contig 180552 bp, 171 predicted proteins | sample MGYA00520511_ERZ809296 | MGnify/ENA primary metagenome ERZ809296 (study PRJEB31576, sample SAMEA3212662) | Homo sapiens | biome: human-gut; feature: human gut; material: fecal | place: Sweden | collected 2012 ... | reverse complement strand
CGATGTGGCCCTTTTCCAGCAGGTCGTTGGGGTGCTTGTCGTCGGTGCAGAACATGCAGCGCTCGATGTATTTCTCGCACAGCAGGGGGGCCAGGGCCTCCAGGTTCCGGGCGGCGGTGCCCTCCCGGATCATAATGAACTGTCCCCGCTCCAGCTTGGCCATGGCCTCCTCCACGTTGGAGCACTCATGGTCGGAATACACGCCGGCGGCGATGTAGGCGTTCAGGTCGTTGCCGGTAAGGCCCGGGGCGTGACCGTCGATCTTTTTATGGTGAGCCTGGGAGGCCACGATCTTCTCCACCACCTGGCTGTCGCCGTTGATGATGCCCACAAAGTTCATCATCTCCGCCAGGCCCTGGACCCGGGGATGGTCGTAGAAGGAGTCGATGGCCCGATAGTCCAGATTGGCTCCGGACTCGTCCAGCGGCGTGGCCGGAACGCAGGAGGGCAGCATGAACCGCACGTCCACCGGCAGGTCCTCGGTGGCCTGGAGCATATACTCGATGCCATCGGTGCCCATGACGTTGGCGATCTCGTGGGGGTCGGTGATGACGGTGGTGGTGCCGTGGGGCAGCACGGCCTTGGCAAACTCCTTGGGGCTTACCAGGGAGCTTTCCAGGTGAATGTGGGCGTCGATGAAGCCCGGCAGCACGATCTTGCCGCCTACGTCCGCCTCCACCTTGCCGTGGTATTCGCCCATGCCCACAATGAGCCCCTCGGCCACGGCGATGTCCCCGCGGCACAGCTCGTTGGAAAACACGTTGACGTAGGTAGCGTTTTTCAGCACCAGGTCTGCCGGGACCCGGCCCGCCGCCACGTCGATGACATGGAGCTTCTTGTTGAGCTTGCGGTTGATTTTCCCTGCGTAGCTTTCCTTCACAGCCATGACGAAATCCTTCCTTCCTTTCTCCCGCACAGAGCGGAAACGAAACTGCAAAAGCGTTATCTCTTTTGTTAATTCCTCATATTACCACAACTAATGCCGCTTGTCCACTGTTTTTTCGGGAAAATCACAGCCCCAGCAGGAACTTTGCCTTCAGCACGGCGGTGACGGTTTTGCCGTCCTGAATCTCGCCGCTGAGGCACCGCTGCACCAGCTCCTGAAAGGGGATGCGCCGGACGGACAGGAACTCGTCCTCGTCGGGATGGGTGTCGCCGAAGGTCAGGCCCCGGGCCAGGTACAGATGCAGCACCTCGTCATAGCAGCCCGGGGAGGCGATGATCTGCCCCAGGGGCTGCCAATCCGCCGCCGTGGCCCCCACTTCCTCCTTCAGTTCCCGCTGGGCGGTGACGAAGGGCTCCTCGCCGGGCTCCCGCTTCCCGGCAGGGATCTCCAGCAGCGTCCGGGAGAAGGCATAGCGGTACTGGGTCACCATGGGAACGCAGCCGTTTTCGTCCAGGGCCAGGATCCCTACGCCGCCGGGGTGCTCCACCACCTCCCGCAGGGATGTTTTCCCGTTGGGCAGGGCCACCGTGTCCACCCGCAGCCGCAGGACGCGGCCCTTGTATACCTCCCGGCTTTCCAGGCATTTTTCCGTCAGATCCATTGTCAGAACTCCTCTCTGTGTTTATTATTTTTGCCATCATACACTCGTTGGACCGGAAAAGCGAGCCCTGGGTTATTCTGAAAGAAGGATAAGGCTTCACCTTGCGAAGAATGAATGAATATGGTATAATCAGCGGTAATGTTTGAGATCACGCCCCCATATGTCGGCGGGCCGGGACAAAGGAGACGATCACATGGCAACCTTCACCGTTAACGGGCAGAGCGTGACCGTGGAAAAAAATCAGAAGCTCATCCGCTTTCTGCGGGATACCCTGCATCTGACCTCCGTTAAGGATGGGTGCAGCGAGGGCGCCTGCGGCACCTGCCACGTTCTCATCGACGGCAAACCCACCAAGGCCTGCATCCCCCAGACCGACAAGCTGGAGGGCAAGACCATCCTCACGGTGGAGGGCCTTTCCGACTGGGAAAAGCAGGTTTACACCTTCGCCTTCGGCGAGGCGGGCGCCGTCCAGTGCGGCTTCTGCATCCCCGGCATGGTCATCTCCGCCAAGGCCCTGCTGGACGGAAATCCCGATCCCACCCGTGAGGAGGCTGCCTTCGCCATCCGCAACAACATCTGCCGCTGCACCGGCTATGTGAAGATCATTGACGGTATCCTGCTGGCCGGTAAGATCCTCCGGGAGGGGAAGCTGCCGGCGGCCTCTGCCGACGACTGGAAAATGGGCAGCCGCGTCCACCGGCTGGACGTGGAGGAAAAGGTCCTGGGCTATGGCCAGTATCCGGATGATGTGTATGTGGACGGGATGTGCTACGGCGGCGCAGTGCGCAGCCAGTACGCCCGGGCCCGGGTCCTGTCCATCGACACCCGCCAGGCGGAGGCCCTGCCCGGCGTGGTGTGCGTTCTGACCCAGAAGGACATCCCCGGCAAGGTCAACGTGGGCCATCTGAAAAAGGACCAGCCCACCATGATCGGCGTGGGCGAGATCACACACTATCTGGGTGACGCCGTGGCTCTGGTGTGCGCCCGGGACCAGGAGACGCTGGAGGCCGCCAAAAAGCTGGTGAAGGTAGAGTATGAGGTGCTCCCCGCCGTCCACAACCCGGCGGAGGCCGCTGCACCGGACGCACCCCTGGTGTTTGAGGAGGACGAGAACAACGTTCAGGCATACAAGCACGTCTCCCGGGGAGACGCGGAGGGCGCCATCCGGCATTCCAAATTTGTGCTGACCCGGCACTTCCATACTCCCTGGACAGAGCACGCCTTTCTGGAGCCGGAGTGCTGCGTGGCCCTGCCCCTGCCCAATGGCGGCGTCCGCCTGCTGACCTCGGACCAGAGCTCCCATACCACCATGCACGAGTGCGCCGCCATGCTGGGGGTGGACTATGACCACTGCCAGGTCCAGAACATGCTGGTGGGCGGCGGCTTCGGCGGCAAGGAGGATATGTCCGTTCAGCACCATGCCGCCCTGCTGGCGTATGTGGCCCGTGTGCCGGTGAAGGTAAAGCTCTCCCGCCAGGAGTCCATCCTGGTCCACCCCAAGCGCCACAGCTTCGACATGGACTTCACCATGGGCTGCGATGAAAACGGCATCATTCAGGGGGTCAAGGCCAGCGTGGTGTCCGACACCGGTGCCTTTGCCTCTCTGGGAGGGCCGGTTCTGGAGCGGGCCTGCACCCATGCCGCCGGGCCTTATGCCTATGAAAACTTCGAGATCGAGGGCCGCGCCTATTATACCAACAATCCTCCCGCCGGAGCCTTCCGGGGCTTCGGCGTGACCCAGACCTGCTTCTGCACGGAGACACTGCTCAATGAGATGGCGGACCTGGTGGGCATCAGTCCCTGGGAGATCCGCTATCGCAACGCCATCCGTCCCGGCGGCGTCCTGCCCAACGGCCAGATCGTGGACAACTCCACCGGCCTGGTGGAGACGCTGGAGGCCATCAAACCCGCCTATGACGAGGCCGTGAAGAACGGCGACCCGGTGGGCATCGCCTGCGCCATGAAGAACGCCGGCGTGGGCGTGGGCATCCCCGACTGGGGCCGCTGCAAGCTGATCGTGGAGGAGGACCGCAAGCTGCATATTTATTCCGGTGCCTCCTGCATCGGCCAGGGCCTGGGCACCGTGCTGGTGCAGGTGGTGGTCACCAACACCGGCCTCCACCGGGACGACATCGTCTATGAGCGCAGCAACACCTGGATCGCCCCGGATTCCGGCGACACCTCCGGCTCCCGCCAGACTCTGGTCACCGGCGAGGCCACCCGCCGGGCCTGCGAAAAGCTCAGCGCCGCTCTGGAGGGCAAGACCCTGGGCGACCTGGTGGGCCAGGAGTTTTACGGCGAGTATCTGGCCAAGACGGACCCCCTGGGCGCGGACGTGCCCAACCCCGTCAGCCATGTGGCCTACGGCTACGCCACCCAGATGTGCGTTCTGGACAAGAAAACCGGCCGCATCAAGAAGCTGGTGGCCGCCCACGATGTGGGCAAGGCCGTGAACCCTCTCAGCTGCGAGGGACAGATCGAGGGCGGCGTGGTCATGAGCATGGGCTACGCCCTGACGGAGCAGTATCCCATTGACGACACCTGCAAGCCCACTGCCAAATATGGCACCCTGGGCCTGTTCCGGGCCAATCAGATCCCGCCGGAGATCCAGGCCATCGTGGTGGAGAAGCCCGGCCTCAACGTGGCCGGAGGCGCCATCGGTATCGGTGAGATCACCTCCATCCCCACGGCTCCCGCCATTGCCGACGCCTATTACCGGCTGGACGGTCAGCGCCGCCTGACCCTCCCCCTGGAGAACACCCCCTACGCTAAGAAAAAGTAAAGCCGCAAAATAAGATCATGCCCGGTGCAATGCACCGGGCATGATCTTATTTAATTTGTGGTTTCATCACAGCTTACTGACCCGCAGGGCCCGGATGGCGTTGAGCACGGCGATGACCATCACGCCCACGTCGCCGAAGATGGCGGCCCACATATTGGCCGCGCCCACGGCCACCAGCAGCAGGCACAAGGCCTTGACGATCAGGGCGAAGGCGATGTTTTCGTACACAATGCGGATGCACTTGCGGGAGATGCGGATGGCCTTGGCGATCTTCAGGGGATCGTCGTCCATCAGCACCACGTCCGCCGCCTCGATGGCGGCGTCGGAGCCCATGGCCCCCATGGCAATGCCGATATCCGCCCGGGACAGCACCGGCGCGTCGTTGATGCCGTCGCCCACAAAGGCCAGCTTGCCGCCGGACTGACCCAGCAGCCGCTCCACCTGGGCCACCTTATCGGCGGGCAGCAGCTCGCTGTGGACCTCGTCCACCCCCAAGCTCTGGGCCACATGGTCGGCCACCTTGGCCCGGTCGCCGGTGAGCATGACGGTCTTTTCCACGCCGATGCGCTTCAGGGCGGCGATGGCATCCCGAGCATGAGGCTTCTCCACATCGGAGATCACAATGTGACCGGCGTACTGGCCGTCCAGGGCCAGGTGGATGATGGTGCCCACACTGTGGCAGTCGTGCCAGGCGATGCCCAGCTTCTCCATGAGCTTGTCGTTGCCCACGGCCACGGTGACGCCGTCCACCTTGGCCACCACGCCGTTGCCGCTGAACTCCTGGATATCCGTGACCCGCTGGCGGTCAATGGGGCCGCCGTGGGCCCGCTGCAGGCTCTTGCTGATGGGGTGGGAGGAGGCGCACTCCGCCAGGGCGGCGTATTCCAGCACCTTTTCCCGGGGAAGCTGATTGTGGTGGACGCCGGTGACGTCGAACACGCCTTGGGTCAGAGTGCCGGTTTTGTCAAACACCACGGTTTTGGTTTTGGACAGGGTTTCCAGATAGTTGGAGCCCTTGATGAGGATTCCCTCGTGGCTGGCGCCGCCCAGGCCCGCAAAGAAGCTCAGGGGAATGCTGATCACCAGGGCGCAGGGGCAGCTGACCACCAGGAAGGACAGGGCGCGGTACAGCCAGGTGCCCCAGTCGCCGTCAAGCCCCGTCAGCAGACGCAACACCGGCGGCAGCACCGCCAGGGCCAGGGCCGCCCCGCACACGGCGGGGGTATACACCCGTGCGAACTTGGAGATGAAGTTCTCAGACTTGGACTTGTGGGAGCTGGAATTTTCCACCAGCTCCAGGATTTTGGACACGGTGGACTCGCCGAAGGCCCGGGTGGTGCGGATCTTCAGCACGCCAGTCATGTTGATGCAGCCGCTGACGATCTCGTCGCCGCCGGTGACGTCCCGGGGCAGGCTCTCGCCGGTGAGGGCGGCGGTGTTCAGGGTGGAGGCCCCCTCCAGCACCACGCCGTCCAGAGGGACCTTCTCGCCGGGCTGGACCACGATGACGGCCCCCACGGGCACATCGTCCGGGTCCACCTGGGTCAGCTGTCCGTTCTGCTCGATGTTGGCATAGTCGGGGCGGATGTCCATCAGTGCGGTGATGTTCCGGCGGCTCTTGCCCACGGCGTAGCTCTGGAACAGCTCACCGATCTGATAGAACAGCATCACGGCCACGGCCTCCATGAAGTCGCCGCTTTTCTCGTAAAACGCCAGGCCGATGGCGCCCACGGTGGCCACAGCCATCAGGAAGTTCTCGTCGAACACCTGGCCCCGGAGGATGCCCTTGCCGGCCTTGCGGAGGATATCATAGCCGATGATCAGATACGCCGCCAGATACAGCAGCGTCCCGGGCAGGCCCCCGATGGAAAACAGCCGGATGGCCAGGACCAGCACCGCCGTGACGATGATGCGGCAGAGCATCTTTTTTTGCTTCTTGGTCATGCTTCTTCCCCTCCCTCAGCAGACGTGCCGGAATGGCTTCCGGCACGCGTTGTGTTTCACAGATAAATCTCGCAGTCGTCCTCGACCTTTTTGCAGTTCTTCAGAACGGCCTTCATCACCGTCTTGGGGTCCGTCCCCTCCCGGAACTCCACGATCATCTTCTGGGTCATGAAATTCACCACGGCGCTTTCAACGCCCTCGGTTTTCTTGGCGGCCTCCTCCATGAGGTTGGCGCAGTTGGCGCAGTCCACTTCGATCTGATAGGTCTTTTTCATGGCAAACTCCTTTTCCTGCCCAATGGCCGGTGCATTCAACCATTAAGCACTTGTTTAATCTTGATGACTGTACTATAATGGACGAAACGGGGAAAGTCAACGGTCTTTGCCCCTTTCCTGCCGTTCGGGCGAAAAGAACTGCCGAACGGGAAAATGATGAAGGAGCGTGTGCGCTATGGAACATACGGAGCTGCCCCACCGGCACGGAAATGACCGGGACCTGTCCCGGCTGGAGCATTGCATGCAGGAGGCGGAGAGCTTTCAGGCGGTGGCGTGCCTGTGCCGCCTGCTGTCCGACGCCAACCGGGTGCGGATTTTCTGGCTGTTGTGCCACTGCGAGGAGTGCGTGGTGAATCTGGCGGCGCTGGTAGGCATGAGCAGTCCCGCCGCCTCCCACCATCTGCGGCAGCTGAAGGACAGCGGCCTGGTGGTCAGCCGCCGGATCGGCAAGGAGGTCTATTACCGGGCGGCGGACACGGAGGTGGCGGGACTGCTGCACCAGGTCATCGAGCGGACGGTGGAGGTCACCTGCCCCCGGGAGGAGGCCATGCCCCATGCACCCCACCTGCCGCCGGTGGACGCCCACGCCGGGGAGCACGCCGCCGGCCTGACGCCCCAGCAGCGGGAGATCATCCACCAGGTCCACCAGCTGCTGACGGAAAACCTGGACAGCCGCATCACCATCGAGCAGCTGTCCCGCCGGTTCCTGATGAATCCCTCCACCATGAAGGAGCTGTTCAAGGCGGAATACGGCAGCTCCATCGCCGCCCACATCCGGCAGCACCGGATGGAAAAGGCGTCGGCCCTGCTGCTGGAGTCCGGCGACAGCCTGGCCCAGGTGGCCCGGGCAGTGGGGTACGAGAGCCAGAGCAAGTTCTCCGCCGAGTTCAAAAAGGTGTTCGGTATGCTGCCCTCGGAGTTCCGGAAGCTCCACGCCGGACACTGAGCCGCCCTGCATGTTTTCGCCGGGAATGCACATGCTATCTCCGATAAGGAGGTGCGTTCCATGACGGAGGAACCCAATCAGCAGCCGGAGCAGTCCGGCGACCAGAGCGCCCCGCGTCTTTACGACCTGGGCGCGGCCCTGGTGGAAAGCAGCCGGGGCAGCATATACTGCCTGACCATCATCGGCCAGGTGGAGGGCCACAGCCTGGCCCCCAATAACACGAAAACCACCAAATATGAGCACGTTCTGCCCCTTCTGGCCCATCTGGAGCAGTCGGAGGAGGTGGACGGCGTTCTGCTCCTGCTGAACACCGTGGGCGGCGACATTGAGGCGGGCCTTGCCATTGCGGAGATGGTGGCCGGTATGACCAAGCCCACGGTGACCCTGGTGCTGGGCGGCGGACACTCCATCGGCATCCCCCTGGCGGTGTCCGGACAGCAGACCTTCATCGTGCCCTCGGCGTCCATGACGGTGCACCCGGTGCGCATGAGCGGCCTGATGATCGCCGCACCCCAGTCCTATCGGTATTTTGAGCGGGTGCAGGAGAGCATCGTGTCCTTCGTGGCCCGGCACAGCCGCATCACCCAGGACGACTTCCGCCGGCTGATGCTGGCCGACGGGGATATGTCCAACGACGTGGGCACCATTCTCTACGGCAGCCAGGCGGTGCAGCTGGGGCTCATTGACCGGCTGGGCACTCTGTCTGACGCCCTGGAGGCTCTTTACGGCATGATCGGGAAAAACGGTTGATTTTGTCGGGGCCCTGTGCTATACTGTGTACAAATTTACGGAATAGCGGGGGGCTATGGAATGAACACCAATTTCAAAACAGCGTTATTCGGCGGCTTCGACCGGGAGGACGTGGTCAGCTATATCCAGCAGACCTCCCGGGAAAATCAGCAGCGGGTCTCCGCTCTGGAGGAGGAAAACCACGGCCTGCAGGAGCGCAACCGCGCCATGGAGGCCGAGCTGAATACCCTGCGCCGGGCGGTGCTGGAAAACAGCGCGGCGGCGGACACCTGCCTGCAATTGCAGACACAGCTCCGGGAGCTCCAGGAGCAGGCCCAGAAGCTCCAGAAGGAAACGGAGTACCTCCGTGCCCAGGCGGCGGAGTATCAGTCCCTGAAGGACCACATCGCCGATATCGAGATCAGCGCCCACCGGCGGACGGAGGAGTTCCGGGCCAAGGCCATCGAGCAGCTGCGGCAGCTGACCCGGCAGCAGGAGACCTGGTGCGCCCAGTCCCGGGCCAAGTATGCCGAGCTGAACCGCCAGTTCTGCCAGAAGCTGGCCCTGGCCCAGCAGACCCTGGCGGAGCCGGACCTGTCCGGCTTCCAGGAGATGGAGGCGGGCCTGCGGCAGCTGGAGGAGAGCTTCAGCGAGACGAACCAGGCGTAACACCCAGCCATAAAGAAGCAGCACCCTCAGCAAGCGGCACTTTTGCCGCTTGCTGAGGGTGCATTTTTTCGGATATGATCACTCCATGACCCACTGCCGCAGGTCGGGAATCTGCAGGCGGATGTCCTTTTCCAGCTCCGCCCCGTCGCCCCGGAAGCCCAGGCGCTGCCAGAAGGGACGCAGGCTCTCGTCGGTGCAGGTCAGCCGCAGGTAAGGCAGGCCCAGCCGCCGCCCCTGCTGGATGATCTGGCCCATAGGCGGGATCCCCTGGCGGCGGCCCCGCCACATGGGGTCCATGGCGTACCAGGTGATGCGCAGGGCGTCCGGCTCCCGGACGGTCTGGTACAGGCCGATCAGCTCCTGGCCGTTGTACCACACGGCGGTGCCCTGTCCGCCCTCCGGCGCGCCGAACAGGCGGCTCTGCTCATGGCTGGCCGGGCGATACAGCTGGCCAGGCTCCACCATGCCCTTGGTTTTCCACCAGGTCTGCTTGCCGAAGGTGGAGAGGCCCTCCTGGGCCGTCAGGTGGCTGTTGTCGTCCCGGAACACCACCCGCAGGTCGTACCCCTGGGCCTCGATCAGGGACACGGCGGTGTTGTCGCCGTGGGGCGACTGGCCGATCTCCGCCAGGGGCAGCCCCTGAAGCGTACCCAGAACGATACGCATGGCCGCGCCGTGGGAGAAAACGGCCACCGTCTGGCCGTCATGCTCCCGGGCCACCCGGCGCAGGGCAGGCAGATACCGGTCCAGCACGGTCTGGGCAGTCTCACAGCCCTCCACCTGCCAGCGGTCCAGCTGGTGGTTGAACTCCATCATCTGCAAGGGCCAGCGGGTCTCGATCTGGCGCCAGGTCAGGCCCTCCCACACGCCCATGTGCACCTCCCGGAAGGCGGGCTCCAGGTGCAGGGGCAGGCCCTTGGGGACATAAACCGCCTGGGCTGTGGTCTGGGTGCGGATCAGGTCGCTGGCGTATACGGCGTCCACCGGGATGTCCCGGAACCGCCGGGCCAGGGCCTGCATCTGCCTGGGGCCGCGATAGTCGGTGATCAGGCCCTCCTCCTGGCCGTGGGCGATGCGATAGAGGTTGCCCTCGGCCTCGGCGTGGCGGATGAGATAGATTTTCGTCATAGCAAGCCCTCCCTTACAGCACGGTGACCAGCTGCTTCAGCTGCCGGACGGCAGCCTGTACGGCGTCGGCGTCGGCGTATTGCAGGGCGGTGTCGGCGATCAGCGCTCCCCCGCCATAGTCGTCGAAGGCGGGCAGGGCGTTCTCCCCGTCGCAGCCCAGCAGCAGCAAAAAGGCCTTGGGAGCCCGGCTGCGCAGCTCCTTCACGTCCAGGACGTAATCGGTCTCCGCCATCAGCGCCGCGCCATGGCGAACCATCTGGTCCGCCGCCGCCAGATACAGCCGGCGGTCACCGGACAGCAGATTCTGGATCTCCGGGGCGGAGGGGTTGCCGGTGCGGACGGCGGCAAACACGGACTTGTCCTCCCCTACCCGGCACACGTCGCTGCCGGGATAGGGGGTCACGGTAACGCCGTCGGCCCGGATGCCGCCCTCCACATACACCGCCGGGGCGGCGGTGCGGGCGTCCACAATGGTGTAAAGTCCCTGGGCCTTGGCCATGTTCACCAGGTTGGCCAGCACGTCCATGCCCATGAAGCCATAGCGCAGATAGCGCTCCGCCTGCAGCACCACGGCGGGCAGCAGCGGGGCCGTCTGGCTGATGAGCTGGCTGCCGTGATAGCGCAGAGCCTCCGCCTGGGCCATGTCGCCGGGGCCGTACATATCGGTGAAATTCTTCGTGATCCTGGCGGGCAGCTTGTCCGCCTCCGGCCCCAGGACCAGGGCCAGGGGCGTTTTCCGGGCGCGGATCTTCTCCTGTAAAAGTGCGATCGACATAAAAAATCTCCTTGTGCGCGCAAATTTTTCCTCATTATTATACGCACTTCTCCGGATTTTGGCAAGGGCGGCGGAATGATTTTCTGCGGCCCGGGCCATACTAAGAGCGTCATGAAAAGGAGGGGTAACGGATGTGTAAAACCGGTACGTTTTTGTGGGGCCTGGCCGCCGGAATGGTAGCGGGCGCCATGCTGGAGATCATCATTCTGCCGCGTCCCCGGCCCAGAAGGACCGCCGTGGGCAAGGCCATGCAGCGCATGGGCAACGCCATGGACCAGGCGCTGGAGTCGGTGGCAGAAAAGATGAGCTGAAAAACGGGGGCTGCGGCCCAATGTCAGCAGGTTAAGCTGGCGAATCCTCCTACCCTCAGAAATGAGATGGTAGGAGGATTTTTTAATATTCCAATGGGCTTGACAAAAGTGTTATCAGGAGAAATCGAACCCCACCCATGTCACTCCCCCCACGGGGAGCGATTCCCGTTTTTGCCTGTATTCGGCAGGAATCCGGTTTTTCGCCTGGGCACAATGCTCACAAAAGCATCCTGCTTTTGTGACATATTCCAATTCTTACAAAATTGCAAAAAAACGGTTGCAAAACGATCGCTGCGGTGTTGTATACGGTAGAGACGCAGGCCTACATCCACTTTATGAAAGGAATACAACACGGATGGGGAGGTTGATTTTGTGAAAATTTATACTACAAACAACACAGAAACCGATAGTGTTGAGATATTACTCGACTATCAGGAATTAAAAAAGTTGGTAAGTTCTTTGAAGAAATTTGAAGATGAAGTCAATCAATTTAAAATGAAAAATAAAGATGCAAAGGGGTTGGGTTTTACGCATTTACATTTAAAGGATTATAGTTTGCCTAGTGAGTTAGCCGGTTCCGCATATATCGCAGCAACAACATACTCGTCGAGCCGCAGAAGCAACAGAAGCAGCGGAGGGAGTTCTAATATGGGTATGGGCCGAAGGGGCCCGGTAAGGATGACTGTATGAAGAAATTAGAAAAAGGCACCATGCGCATCTCCCCATCTGGGATGCATGACCAGATGATGTTTTTCATTATATCCGGTGTAGGAGTTGATGTTCTCTACATTGATACATTTTCATGGGTCATTGACCCCCCCATACGTATAGCGATTGATACCGTTACCATCACAGCTTTTTTCTTGATATTCACTGGTGTAGTGTTTACCATGATTATTGCGCTCAGCCGGGTATACATTGTATCCACCAAGGGGATTACCGTGATATTGCTGGGTATCTTCCGTCACCTCTATCCGTGGGAACGGTTTCAGATGGTGGGCCTGTATCCCATATCGAAAGTTATAGAAGAAACACCTGGCGAGGCATTCATGATGGTATGCAGCACCGTAATGTTAGAAGGAACAGCCGGTGGACGGATCAATATAGAGCGTGCCACCTTTCGCTGGCCGCAGGTTTTGATTTTTCCACCGCTGACAGGCGAGGAACGCATGCAATTTGAAAGCCTGCGGCGGGGGGAAATACCTCCCGATCAGGGGGACCGGGAACCCGACGAGGAGGAATAATTGTCCCGGCTGACGGACGTGGCCGTCTTTTGTCGGCCACGTCCGGACAGCAAGCAGCACCTATACCTACGGCGACGCCAATTGGCCGGACCTGCTGACGGCGTATAACGGGAAATCCATCACCTACGATGCCATAGGCAACCCCCTGTCCGACGGCACATGGACCTATGCCTGGCAGCATGGCCGTCAGCTGGCGTCCATGAGCAAATCCGGCAGCAGCATCGCCTACGCTTAACGCCAAAATATAAAATTGTGTTTCATAGCTGTCTGATAATAGTGAACGAGATATTTTTCATGATTATGTCATTGCTTTATAAGAGAAAATAGTGCGTACTTCAATTCTCAATCGATTCCAGGTCGGTTATTATTGGATTTGATATTGTCAGAGTGATGTTATATTGATTCAGTTGAGGGCATGGTATGTTCAATTTTTCCGGAGTATATTGTATAGGATATGGGGCGTCTGCGGGGTGATCCTGGTTTTGGGAGTTGCGTGCATCCTGCTTAATAGACCGTGGGCCAGAAAAGTTAAAATCAAAGATTGTAAATTGGGACTGATTATGATTGCTGCTGCGATCGGCCTGAGCCTGTTGTATGCATCCAGGATTGTGTTCCCTGGCGTATCATCGTATACAGGGGAGTTTATTGACAGTCACCGCAATTCCAGAGTCGCGCCCCCACTGCCGGTAACAAATGAATATGTGTTTTGGAATGGCGAAGGAAAAAAACAAACTTTTTATCTGGACATTTTCTCAAAAAAGAAATATTCCCCGATGACTTTGTAAGTGACCGGAAATATACGATCTATTTTGATGAATTTACAAATGTAATTGTTCAGGTGGAGTGCATTGAATAGGGGGCGGTATAGGATGCATCCGATGCCCCAGCCCAGACAGGAGTGTGAGCGATGAGGAAGTCACTGGAAAATTACATACACAATCTGTGGCACTGGCTGAAAATGACACCGCGCCAGTACGCAGAATGCTGCGGAACGGGGGATCCAGAGCCGTATATGTTTCCGGAATGGGAAAAGATGCTGGATGAAGTGTGTTCACTTATCAAGCGAGGCGGGCTCTTCCCGGCAGATATGGACTGTTTGCTGACAATGATGGCTTTGGACGATGAAACCGAGGACGTTCTGGACTGTCTGACTGCACAGGGAGACGAACTGCTCATATCCGTCCTGACACATGCCGGGCTGCGCAGCATATTTCCCCAGGCCCGGTGGCAATGCGCCGAGCTGCTTGGACGCAGGAGCATCCCCGATGGAATGGCGCTATTGCGACAGTATGCAAATGATCGGGATGCCTATGTGGCAAAACGCGCCCGCAATGCCATGAAGGCTATAACGGGCAACAAGAATGGCTGACGATTTTATCTCTATCCTCAACTTTTTTATGACAATGGGGCCAGGCATCAGCCTGGCCCCAACGTTTGTTATAGAACCCTTATCCTCTTACTTCTGTGGTGCAGTTTTCAACATATCCTTGATCTTCTCTTTTTCTCCGCTGCCGTCTGTGCGCAGGCGCAGCAGAGGAACAGCACATTTCTCCAAAATAGAGTTCTTCTTTATATCCCGCTCCGCCTGTTTGCTTCCGACTTCATGGAAGCCCGTTCCGTCCACCTCAATCGTCAGTACAGGCTGCTTATCCATCTGATTGAACAGCAGAAAATCAACATGTGTCAATGGATTCCGGGCATATTTGCATTCTTCCTCTGTCAACGGCTCATAGTCCTTTACCAGCGTCGCAAGAGAAACGTGTACAGCACAGCCGATGGCGGAATACGCCTCCTCAGACAGCACCTCCTGAATCACGGAATACATGAGATTCTCGGAATCGTACTCAGATACTCTTTTATGCTTTTGCAGATATGCCCGGCGCTGCTCGGCATAGCCCTGATAGAGCATATCGAATACCGAGTAAACCTGGCTCCGGATCACCTCAAAATTGTTGTATTCGATGTATCGCGTCAGATCGCCATAGTTGGTCCGGTCATTGCGTGGGTCCTGTGACGTGACCACCGCCAATGAATGAACCGCGCGGGAAACGGCAACATTCAGCATATGGGGATCGTCCACAAAATCTGTGATGACATTATCCACCGAGGTTAAAATGATGGCGTCCTGTTCCCGGCCCTGAAATTTATGGACGGTGTCCACTTCATAGGCATCACCCAACTGCTTGCGGATGGCGGCTACCTGATCCCGGTACGGCGTAATAATGCCGATGCTCTGGTAGTTCTCCTTACGAAGCCGCGGAAGCACCTCTTGCTGAATCACGTCGATCTGACGCTGGTTGAGATGGCCACGGGCATGGTTGCCGGCGGTTGTCCGGTACATGGTCAATACATCCGGCTCATTGTGATCCTGCGTCATGACAATCAACTGCCCATGATAGAACTTCTGATTGCAGAAGTTGATGATCTTTGGATGGCAGCGGTAGTGTTCACGCAGCAGCGTGACCGGTGCATCCCGCCATATTTCCAGCGCAGAAGAAAGCAGGCTATGCGTTGAAAAGCGATATCGTTCATCCAAGGAATACTTCTGCCAAATCGCATCACTGGTGCGAATATCGTTCTCTGTCAGTACATTGGGGAGCTGCTTCAGATCACCGACGATCACGATATTTCGTGCGCAGGAAAAGGCCAATACGCCGGTGGCCAGATCGACCTGCGAGGCCTCATCCACGATAAGATAATCGTAGATATGATCGATGCCCAGGGTCCCCTTGATGGAATAGGTCGTGCTGAGCACCACCGGATATTCGTTCGTAAACGCGGCAGAGTCCCGCCGGAAATCACTCTTTTCAAAACGCTTTCGTCCACTTTTCCACGGATACCTCGCCGCCAGCTCTGCCCGGAACAGTCGCAGTGACTTCTGCGTAAGCTCGTCCATCTTTTCATCGAAAGCGTAGTGTTCCAGCTTGCGGTTCAGCGTTTCTTTCTCGTCCTCCAACTCCTGCTTTTTTACGAAATAGAATTGATTTTGCAAATAGGGGATGACCAGTTCCGGGGAGCGGAGAAACAATTTGAGTGCGCCGCGATTGAACCGGAACATGATGGAGAGTTTTTGCAAAAGGCCCAAGCGAGTCTCATGCTCCGCATACTGTTCAAACTCCATCCAGAGGGCGAGAATTTTCTGTGAGGACAGCTTATTCAGACTTTCAGACGGTGCATCACGGTAAGTTGCATAGTAGTCCGTAAAATAATGCTGCTCCGGCTTCAGCTGCAAGAACTCCTGCTCAATTTCCGCAATGCGGTTCTTTGCGTTGAGCATTTCGTTCAATTCCTTGGAAAGAGCAGTCGTTTCCTGCTCTAATTGCTGCCGTTCCTCCGGCTGCATCTCCCAATCGCTCATATCCGGATAGACGCCCGTCTGGGCCTCCAGAAATTTCTCTTTGTTGGCAAGACTGCCGAGAAACGCCGTCAGGAAGGCGGCATTTTTCTTCTCCAGCTTCTCCGCCACATTATGTGTTGCGAAATTGTTGTTGGAAACAACTGCCACGGTCTTTCCACTCCGGACAACATTGGCAATGATATTCAGGATCGTCTGTGTCTTTCCCGTCCCCGGCGGGCCTTGAATAATGCTGATTTTGGAGGAAAGTGCCCGTTCTACCGCCAGTTTCTGGCTTTGGTTCAGGCCGAACGGATAGATGATCGTCTCCGGCATCCGAGGCGCTTTGACTTCTTTCTGCGGCGCAAGATAGCTTGCCAGCACGGCATCCTCGCTGACCTGCTGGATCTTGTCGTACTGCATGCTCAGAATGTTGATGCCGTTTTCAGCCACAAGACTGATTGCCGCGGCAGTCTCTTTGAAGTATTGAAAGGCTTCCTTGTTTTTACCGTCTGTCAGGCAATTCTGCCGGAGCTGCACTTCGCTCCTACGGAACGACAAATCTTTCTTTCCGCAGCGGACAATGCGATAATACGCGCCAAAATCGAGAAGCTCATCCATTCCGCTGATGGTCTGCCCATTAGCCGTGACGATCACCTGCGCGGGATCGATTTTCTTTTGCAATGGCAGAATCTCAACATTACCGCTCTGAAAGTCGTATGTCTTATTGGGTGCACTGGTATAGACGACCTCGCACCTCCCGTCATGAAACCGGAACGAAGCCACCGAGTCCGTCTGGTCTTTCCCCTTTATGATAATTAAGCGCTTTCGTGGGTCCATAGGCTTTCTTTTGCCCCCGGCAGAGCCGGGGGTTGACTTTGTGAACCAACAGCAAGAATGGGGGCTGCCGCCCCCGTTCTTGCTGTTTATGGATAGCAGTGCTCCCGCAGGGCCGCCTCCAGCTTCTCCAGAGCGCGTTTCTCGATGCGGGAGACATAGCTGCGGCTGATGCCGTAGGCGGCGGCCACCTGACGCTGGGTCTGGGGCGGGTGGCCGTCCAGGCCGTAGCGGCGGCGGATCACGTCGGCCTCCCGGTCCGTCAGGCACTCCCCTACCAGCCGCCGGATCAGCCGCTGATCCTCCCGACCCTCCAGGTCCTCCTGCATGGTGTCGTCGGCCCCCACCACGTCCTGCAGATATAGGGCGTTGCCGGCCTTATCCGTCTCGATGGCCTCCGACAGTGACACCTCCCCCTGCAGCTTCCGCTGGGCGCGGAAGTGCATGAGGATTTCATTCGCTATACTCTCCTGACAGACACATAAGTTGGTCTACGGGCGGCAAATCGGCCTCTCCGTCCTCGGCAAACAGGTACACATAGGCATTTTTGCCGTCCCAGACCACCTTTTTGACGATGGTGCGCAGCAGGCGGCGTTTTTCCTCCAGCGTCGCCGTATCCACCGCATGGGCGAAGGATTCGATCATCTCTTGATGGAAGGCGAACTCCTGATGGAGCATCCGGCTTTGCTCCGTGAGGGCCTCCAGCTTAGAAAGCCTTGATTGCTCCTGCTCGCTCTGCTGGTGCAGCTCGTCGATCTGCTCCATGACGTACTTAGCCGAGGTGTCAGTAGCAACGGACAGAGAGTCTACCAATCTCTTGATGCGCTCTTCAGTCTCGGCGTGCTTTTCGCGCAGCTGTGCCAGCTCCGCGTCGTAGCCCTCCTTGTTGCCGCTGATAACCTTTTTGGTCTGCGCCAAGAGCTTGGAAAGGGTCTCCTTGTCGGCGGACAGCTTGCGGATCTCCTCGATAATCTTGGCGTCCAGCGTATTGCCGTTGCAGTTTTTCATGCCGCACACTGTCCCGTGGCTGCGCTCCTTGGTGGAGCACATATAAGTATAAATTAGGTCGCCATCGGCATTGGTACGGTTGGTCAGTTTGGGGCGCATATAGTCGCCGCACTCGCCGCAACGGAGAAGCCCCGACAGCAGCGCCACATTGCTGCGTGGCCTGCGGTAGCTCTTGGACTTGTTGACATCCAGCATGGCCTGTACCTGCACCCAGTCGCTGCCGGAGATGATGCCCGGATGCTTGCCCACTGCCACGATCCATTCCTCCATGGGACGGATCTGGTTGGCCTTGCCGGGGCGCTGCAGGGTGCGGTTGTAGGCCATGATACCGTGCTCGCCGTCGAACTCGGACTGCTCGGCAAACAGGTCTGCGTTGTTCTCCTTGAGGTACTGGTACGCCGTCTCGTCGGCGATCATATAGACGGGATTTGTGAGGATACCCCTGATGGCAAAGCGGGTGAACTGCTTGCCGCGCTTGGTGACGCAGCGATGCTCCAGCAGGTACTGGTCGGTCTTGCTAAGGGAGCCGGTTTCCATGAAGACGGAGAAAATCGTTTTGACCAGCTGGATTTCCTCCGGAATGGGCTTCAGCTTGTAGGCCTTGCGCTCCTTGCCGTCCACCGTTATCTTGGATTCGCTCTCCGAAGCGTAACCGGTGGGCGTGGTGCCGCCCAACCAGCGCCCGGTTTTGGACAGCTCGTGCATGTTGTCCCGGATGCGCTCGGCGATGGTTTCCCGCTCCAGCTGGGAAAAGACCGACGCGATATACATCATGGCCCTGCCCATGGGGGAGCTGGTGTCGAACTGCTCGCGGATAGAGATGAAGTCGATGTGCCGGTCGCCTAAGTCCTCGATGAGTTTGGCAAAGTCGCCGATGTTGCGGCTGATGCGGTCAAGGCGGTAGACCACGATGGCGGCAAACTCGATTTTCTGCGAGTCCTTCATCATTTTCTTGAACTGCGGGCGCTCCAGATTGCCGCCGGAAAAGCCCTCATCCTCGTAGACCAGCGCATTCTCCGCTGCGTCGTCACCAAAGTGCATGGCGATGTACTGGCGGCACAGCTCGATCTGGTTTTCGATGCTCTCGCCCTTGCCGGTGAACTTGGACTTGCGGGAGTAGATAACATATTGCTTCGACTTGTCTTTCGTCTTCATAGCGGCACCTCGCGCATATCGTTAGGTTGATAAGCACATTATAACGGATTGGATTCCATTTGAAAAGGTACCCAAGGGAAAAATCTGAAAAAATATTGGATTTGAGAGCATCGCTCATACGAGCCGAGAAAATGATTGATGAAATGAGCGATGGAAAGCCGCCGCCCTGAGCTATACATTAGGATCGCGGCTCTGTTATACAAGTGTTTTCAGATATTCTTCCACGTTCTGATACTGAATGCCCTCTACTACCTGATCTTTCCCGCGATAAAGGACAAACCTCCCGGTGATTGGGCCATAGCGATGCTCCGTCTGGGCGCACTTTTCCGCGTCGATCAAATGGCGATACTGCTGCGGCGCAGCTTCTTCGCTGTGCTTGATCTCGAAAATCCGACACGAACCGGCGTTGGGGTCAAACACCACCATGTCAAACTCACCTACGGGGAATTGCAGCACAAACACCTGCTTTTTCGGGTTCGCCAGCTTGGTTTCCAGCAGGACGATGTCCTCCAGCATTCGCCCTTTGATCTCCGTCAGGATGCGCTCCTGCACGGCGGTACGCTCCGCCAAAGACAGCGCGCTGAACGTTTCGCCCAGCAGCAGACTGCGGATCAGGGTGCCCGCCTGCGCATAGCGCAGACCCGGCTGCGCGATCACTGTGCGGTTGGACTTCGTGCCGACATCCGGCAGGTGCAGCACGTCGATCTCCTGCGTTAAGTCCAGCAAGTTCAGATACTCCTTGACCTCCGCCGCGTGAACATCGTCCAGCGCCACGGTCTGCTCTGCCCTGTTGCGGATCTCCAGCAGCTTCCGCAGGCTGTCGGTGACAAGCGCAAGGTCGATGCGGTCGAGGATGTCCGTCGGGTTCTTCCGATCCCGGCGCAGGTTGCTGGCGGAAATGCCAAGGTCGTGGGACTTCCAATCCTGCGACAGCACCTCCAGCGTGAAGCGGTGGTTGATGTCCTCCACGACTCGGTTGATGGCGCTGGTCAGCTCGCCCTTCTCGTATAAATCCCGCAGATGGCGGAAGTGCCCCTCGTACTGATAGCAGCGCAGGGAGTGCTGGATGTTGCGGGCAATGGCCGTGTCCACATACTCATCGGCGCTTTCCCTACTGGCAAAGGTGGAAGTCTCGTTGTAGTGGATGCCGCCGAGACTCATGGTGCCGCCGTAGCGGATATACTCGTCGATGCCATGGATGCCGAGAACGGACTCAAACTCGCGGTAAGGGATGAACGTGGTGTGCAGCAGGATGCAGCGTCCGTAGAGCTGTTCGTCCTCAGCAAAGAGAAATCCCATCGAGTCCGCGCCGGAGAGTACGGTTTTCATGCCGCAGGCCGCAAACACATCAGAAAACAGCGCCGCGCCCTCGATGAAATCCTCCATGAGTGTCACTTCATCGAGGAACACATAGCGGAAGCCCTGCGCCTCCAGCAGCTTGAGATCACGGTTTACATCCGCCAGCGTATCTCTTGCGGTAATCTGGATGAATGCAACCTTGGCAAGTTCTGCCTCGCTCATCTCCGCAAAAATCTGGCGGATCATGGTGGTTTTACCCGTCCGGCGCAGACCGTAGAGGATAAACACCTTGTCCTGCTGCCCACCGTAAATGTAGTCGTGCAGCTGTCGGAAGCACTCGCGCTTGCGATAGGCTCGAACAGGGGATGCAAAGGAGTGCAGCGCCTCTCCGGTGCGGACATTCGTGGTAAACGCAGAGGTATCCACAGATTTTCCCTTGGGCAGCTGCTTCTTCAGCGCTTTCAGCTCCCGTTCCAGAGCTTTTCTTTGCTCGATTTGAGCGCGAAAATCCTCCAGTTCATCCGCCGGAATATACTTCTCCCGCCGCTTCTTGTCCTCTGTCCAGCGGTGGTAGAAATATTCCTTGCCGTTGACGGTTTTCTTCGTAATGGAACCGGCTGGCAGATCAGCAATCAGCCGTTCCAGCTCCGCCGCACGTGCCTGCATCTCAGATAACTCCATAGCGCACCTCCTGCGAGATACTATTCTATGTAGAATTATGCCCCATTATACCCGCGAAATCAAGGGTATAATGGGGCATAATTATTTTCTTCGAACTGTTTAGCCATTCCCGCCATGCAGCCAGCACTCGTCGCTGTGGGCATTGATGACGCCGATGGCCTGCAAATAGGCGTAGATGATGGTGGAGCCAACGAAGGTCATGCCCCGCTTTTTCAGGTCTTGGGAAATGGCGTCGGACAACGGGCCGGTGGTAACGGCGGGGTCATTTTCGTAGATGACTTTGCCGTCTGTCCAGCCCCAGATATACTTTTCAAAGCTGCCGTACTCTTCCTGAATGTCCCGGAAGATACGGCTGTTTTTGACACTGGCCCGGATTTTCAGCCGGTTGCGGATGATGCCCTCGTCAGAGAGCAGCCGGGCAATCTTTTCCTCGCCGTAAGCGCAGACCTTGTCCAGGTCAAAGCCGTCGTAGACCTCCCGGAACCGCGCCCGCTTGTTCAGCACCGTCTCCCAACTCAGCCCCGCCTGGAAGGATTCCAGAATCAGCAGCTCATACAGGGCGTGGTCATCGTGGCACGGAACGCCCCACTCCTCATCGTGGTAGCGGACATAAAGGTGGTTGGCCAGGTTGCACCACCGGCAGCGTGGCTTGTTTTTTTCTTCTGTCATGGGAAACCTCCTATACGTCAAAGAACCTTCGCCGCATTCTCGACCATCTGTCGGTACTGCTCTTTTACGTCCGCCGGAGCCTTGATGCGCACCTTGCCCTCGAAGCCAAAGATCCAGTTGAAGAACACCTTGCCGACAGCAACTTCCTCAATGACCCGGAAATTCTGCAGGTCTCCGGCATAGGTGTGGACGTCCGGCCCGAATTGGTCGATGATCGCATCCATCACGCCGTTGTCGCAGAGCAGCTCCACCTCTTTGCGAGGAGCGTTGTACATCCGGAAGGTGGTTTTCACATACTTTTCGACGGAGAAACCGGCCTTGGGCGGCACCGCAGGCTCGTCGAGAATCTCCGGCTGCTCCGCAATGCGGTCTACCCGGTGGCTGCCGATGTTCTCGTACTTGTCCGAATAGCCCACCACATAGTAGTTGTCGCCGTCCCAGACCAGGGAGTAGGGGCTGAAAGTGTATTTCTCTCCGCCGTGATGAAGCACGCGCTCCTTCTTCACGTTGTATTTAATCTTCCGGAAGCGGATTTTCTTATGCCGGTTGATGGCTTCGTTGATGGTGTCGATGATGTAGAAAATCTGCTTGTTTTCCAGCTTTCCCCGGCCGTCCACAACCACATTGCGCTTCAGATCCCGGGCCTTATAGATGCCTGCCGTAGCGCTGCTTCAGAATGCTGGCCAACTGGGCGGTGGTCAGATAGTTGTCCTCATCCGTGCATTCCTGCAGGATCTGCAGAAGGTACAGCGGTCTCAATTTTGCGTCGATATCCATGGTGTTACTCCTTGATCGGTTCGGGTGGTTTCTGCCTCATTTCTCAGTTGGTACGACAAACCGGAAGTTACCGATTCCATACCATTACAAATTCTTTTTCGTCCGTATTGTTATCTATGTTTTCGGATTGAATGGCAAATTCTTCTCGCAGATAAAATCGAATAGCTTTCTTGTTCTTCTGATAAACGCTTAATCTTAGTGTAGATTTGCCTTCTTTAGCGTAATTTAACAGTTGCTTTCCGATTCCTTTTGATTGTACTGCTTTTTTCACGAAAATTCCTTCAATGTAGTTATCGTTCATTCCGATGAATCCGCCTATCTGCTTTGTGCAATCATCTTCATATACATACACTTCCGCAAGGGGCATCATTCCTTTTACTGTATCAAAATTGCTCTGCCAATAATCTGGAGATATAAAACTATGTGCCTGAATATTCGTATTTAACCATATTTGCATCACTGCATCTATATCACCGTCAACATATTTCCTAATCATTTCATCAACTCCGTAAATTCCGATCTGTCGATGTCTCTTCACCTTTCGCTTTCCCCCTGCGGCGCAAAATAATGCGCCTGTGCATAGGCGAACTGTTCGTTGAACCGCCGGGCGGCTTCCCGGCTCAGGGGTGTATCCGGCTGCATCATGTCAAAGGCGTGCATATCGGAGTGGTACACGTCCACACTGGCGGAAATCCCATAAGCTTTCAGATTTTCGATATACTGCACCGTTTCGGCATAAAACGGCTCTCCATCCCCTACGAAGGTGTAGGCAGGCGGCAGGCCGGAAAAATCCGTCAGACGGGCGGGAGCGGCATAGGGCGACAGGCCGTCCAGCTTCTGCCCCCGCAGATAACAGTGCCAGCCAAAATGGTTGCGCCGAGTATTCCACACCTTGCCGTGGTTATCCCGGGAGGTCTCCGTGTCCCGGTCGTCCAGCATGGGGTAAAGGGGCATCTGGAAGGCGGCGTTCACCACACCGGTGTCTCGGGCCTTGATGCACGGGGCGGCGCACAGCCCGCCGCCTGCGCTCTCGCCGCCCACCATGATTTGGTCAGCACGGATGCCCAACTCGGCAGCGTGGGACTTCATTTACACTAGCGCCGCATGGCAATCGTCCAGCACAGCAGGATATGGCGCAGCAAAGGCCAGCCGATACCCCGGCGACACTACCACCGCCCCGAACTTTTTCACCAGATCGACCGCCCGGGACATATGCACCATTTCCTTCATGCCGAGGATGTACCCGCCGCCGTGAATCCACAGCACGCCGGTAGCCAGCACCGGAGCCTCATTCGGCGACAGCACCAGCGCCGGAGTCCGGCGTCGGCCTGCGGGAATGGCGATTTTTTTCACCCGAATCTCCGGGTCAGGTCTCATGGAACGCATGGTTTTCTCCTTCGGTTTCCTCCGCTGTTATCTTAAATTTGGGTGGCCGCATCCTGCTCTTATTGGTCATTCCGGTTCACTTCCTGCTCCAGCAGGAGAAAACGGTCAAAGTCGCTTTCATACAGGCGGTCCTGAATGATGCGGTATTTTTCATATTCCGTTTCCGCGTGGAGCTTTGCCTGCTCCGCACTGATTTTCCCGGGTCTGGTCAGCAGCTGGTTCCCGTTAAACTCGAGGAAGCCGTCCAGCCGCTTCGCCCAGTCCTCCATACTCATAGGGATCTTACGCTCGGCCTGCAGCTCGGCATAGTCCAGATACAGCGACACAATGCGCTCCAGATAGCGCATTTCCTCTGTACTGAGGTAGTTTTTGGCGACGGTCACATCCGCTTTCAGGATTTTCCCTTCTGGCGCATTCTCCCAAGTGGTCAGTCCCATATGCTCTTTGCTGGCATCCGCCCGTTCCACGATCAGCTCCGCTGCCGTGTGGCGGTGAACGGCAAAGTGCATTTTGTTCTGCACGGTCCGGAAGAACTGCCGGGTCGTCTTGGCGTCCTTATCGTAGTCAAACGCCGTGGCATACAGGTCGGTGACCTTCTGATAGAATTTTCGCTCCGACAGTCGAATCTCGCGGATCTGCTGCAGCTGCCGCTCAAAGTACTCGTCCGTGAACATATGACCCTTTTTCAGGCGCTCCACATCCATAGTCCAGCCCTGAATGGTATGGTCCTTGACGATCTGTCCGGCCCACTTGCGGAACTGCACTGCACGCTGGTTGTTTATCTTGAAGCCAACGGCGATGATCATTTGGAGATTATAGTGGTCTTGACTGCGGCTGACCTGACGATTCCCCTCGGTTTGAACTGTCAAGTATTTCTTGACAGTTGCTTCCGGCGTAAGCTCACCATCTGCGTAAATTCGGTTGATATGCTGAGAGATCGTCTGCTTTGTCACATCATACAGTGCCGCCATCATCTTCTGTGTCAGCCAGATATTCTCGTCCTCATACCGCATTTCATAGCTGGCGTCGCTCTCACCGGTGGAGGCCACAAAAGTCAAATACTCAGCTGCTGAACTGCGAATCGCCACGTCTTTTTTCTGCTGATCCTTCATATCACAGCACCGTCCCCTCAGGAAAATTTGGATGTTCTTCTTTTAGAACGGCAAGCATTTATTATTGCCTGCCGAATTTTTGCGGTTTATCTGCCGTGATGGCCACCTTGATGACCCCGTCCAGCCGGTTTTCAAAGATGCGGTAGGCTTCTTCGATTTCGCTCAGAGGAAAGCGATGGGTGATGAGCGGCGTGGTGTCCAGCTTGCCCTGCTCGATTAGGCGCAGAATTTCCGCGCAGTCGCAGCCGTCCACGCCGCCGGTCTTGAAGGTCAGATTCTTGCCGTACATCTCCGGCAGCGGCAGCGTCTGTGCCTCGTCGTAGAGGGCAACTACCGTTACAATGGCGTTGGGACGGGCGCAGCGCCATGCAAGCCGGAAGGTATCCTTGCCGCCTGCCACCTCCAGTACCACATCAGCGCCGCCGTGGTCGCTATTTAAGAGCACAAAGCCCTCGCATTCCTCCGGTGTGCAGGTCAGCACTTTCGGATAGTGCTCCCGGACAAAGGTAAGTCGTGCCGGATCTTTCTCGCAGACGATGATGCGCTTTGGCTCTTTCAGTGCTGCACACAGCAGCGTGCAAATGCCTGTGGGGCCTGCGCCGATGATGAGGACGGTGTCCTCACTTTTGATCTCCGAAATCTTCGCGGCCCAGAAGCCGGTGGCAAGAATATCGCCCACAAACAGCGCCTGCTCATTGGTGACGCTGTCGGGAATCTTGTTGAGTCCCTGATCGGCATAGGGCACCCGGACAAGCTCCGCCTGTCCGCCGTCGATGCGGCAGCCCAGCGCCCAGCCGCCGTCTGGGTCGGTGCAGTTGTTTACCCAGCCATGCTGGCAGAAATAGCATTCGCCGCAGAAGGTCTCCACATTCACCGTTACCCGGTCGCCGGGGCGCACGGTTTTGACCGCTGCACCGACGGATTCCACCACACCCACCATCTCGTGGCCGACGGTGATACCGGGCACGGCACGGGGTACGGAACCGTGCTTGATGTGCAGGTCGCTGGTGCAGATAGAGCCCAGCGTCGCCCGCACGACGGCATCCCGGGGATCGATGATCTCCGGCTCCGGCTTGTCCAGCAGCGCAAAATGCTTGTGTTCTATGTAGGTCAGGGCTTTCATGAGTGTTCTCCTTTTGAAATACCGCGGCACTTATTGTGCGGCGGTGTCCTTTTGCAGATGGATGTCGGATAGGATCACCGGGATCTCTTCATCTGTGTCTTCTTTTTTCCACGCCACAACAAAGCGAACTTCGGCCGAGCACGGCGTGTATCCATTTGACCGCAGACGATCCAGCCGCTCCCGGCAGGCCTTGGACAGCTTTGCAATCCGGACAGTTCTTCCGTTCAGTTCGGCCAGAAGAAAATAGTTCTCCAATGAAAGGGCCATGTCACTTGAACTGCACCCCATTTGTTAGATGTTATATCATACTATCTAACAAATGGGGTGCAGTTCAGCTTTCAAAGAGCAGGGAATTTGACATTTATCGGTCCGTACCTATAAGCTTCCGGGAACAGTCCTCCAGCCGCGATAAAGCTTCATTCCCTGCATGCCGGCAAATGAACTTCGCAGCCTCGTCCAGGCGAGGCGGACGATAGGACACACCGTGGCAGTCCGAGCCCAGGATATCTATTTCCCGGTTCCGCAGCATCTTTACGGCCCTGTGCTTCGTGCGCCAGTCAAGGAAGAACGACGCGTTGCATTGGAACAGAATGCCCATTCGCCGCAGCTTAGGCCACAGGGCGCGGGGCTGGTCGGGGAGATATCGCTCCACATGCGCCAGCACGACCGTCATCTCCTGCTGCTGAGCCAGCGCAGCGAGATCCTCTACCGTGCGGGAGGACCAGCCGCTGAAAGGCATTTCCAGCAAAAGAACACCGGTATCTTGTATGCATAGCTGCCGGACCTGTGCTGTGCGGCTGATCCCCTGAAAGTAGTGGACCTCAGCACCCAAAAGCACATGAGGAAGTCCCTGCGTGAGGTGTGCCCGTAAATGCTCCCAGGCGTCCGCGCGGCGGCGCAAAAATACGTCCGGCGGGTTTTCATCCGCATAGAAATGCGGCGTGGCAATAACCCTTTCGACGCCCTGCTCCTGAAGCATACGCAGCATCTGCAGGCTTTCCTCGATGTTCCTGCTTCCGTCATCCATGGCTGGCAGAATATGCGAATGGAAGTCGATCATGGCGCTTTATTTCCTCATATGGGGTTTATCGGATTTGGGGGAGGGACCGGGAGCCGCTTGTGCCTCCTCTCCGTAGCCATAGCCGTATTTGTAGCGGCTGTAGCGCGCATATCGGCCATAACGGCCGCCGGAAGCCGTGGCGCAGGTCATAACAAAGCCCAGCACCTTGATATGCAGATACTCCAGCTGGCGCAGTGTTGCCGAAAGATCCTGACGGTTGCTGTAATCCTGCCGGACGACAACGAGCATCCCCTGGATCAGATTGGCGACAACCAGGCCGTCCGAAACAGCGTTTATCGGCGGCAAGTCAAAAATAACAAAATCAAAGCTTCGCACCAGGTTTGCCGTTACGGCGTTCATACGCTCCGAACCAAGCAGTTCGGACGGATTGGGCGGGATATCGCCGGACGTAATGACCTTGAGGCTGTCCAGCAGTCCGACATCCTGAACCACATCCTGTTCCTGACACAGACCTGCCAGCAGATTGGACAGACCCGGAGCCGGATCGATCGCCAGACGGCGCGCCAGATTGGGACGCCGCATGTCCGCCTCGATCAGCAGGACCTTCTTGCCTGTTTCGGCGAGCGTATAGGCAAGGTTGATGGACGTCGTGCTCTTGCCCTCGCCGCGCATAGCGCTTGTAACACCGACGACCCGGCACTTTTTCTCATCCGGCAGGGCAAAAGTCAGATTTGTGCGCAGCAGCTTATACGCCTCGGAGGCGGCAAAGCTGAGCCGGTCCCCCTGCATGGCACGCTGTTCCCTTAAAGAGACAGCTTCCTCTGGAATAGGCTGTTCCTTCCTGAAGATCATTGGTGGGATCCCTCCTTCTGCCTGTACCCGTAGTCATGGCCATTGCTTTGCTGCAAAAGCTCAGGGATAACCGCCAAAACCGGGATCTGGGGATACGCCTGAAGCAATTGATCTTCGCTGCGGATCTGATTGTCAAAAAGCTCCCGCAGGATAAAGAACGCGCAACTGAGAATAAGACCGGTCAGCATACCCAGCAGCGTATAGCACGGAATGCTGGGGCTTGCCTTTGAGGTGGGAAGCTGCGCATAATCCACGACCCGCACAGAGCTGCCCTCCACTACGTCGGCAATGCGGGCCGGAAGCACCTGAGTGACCGTGTTGGCAATATTCCTGGCCTCCTGCGGATCGGTGCTGGCAACAGTGATCTCGAAAACTTCAGTTCCGTTGACCGCCTGCGCACGGATCATTTTGGTGAGCTGTTTGTCCGTATAGGTCAGCTTCGCGGCTGAACGGATCTGATCCAGGGTGGTGCGGCTGCTGAGGATGACCATATAGGTGTCTACAAGGCTCTGCGCCGCGGAAAGCTCGGAATTGCTGATCGGCTTGCCGGGATCCTGTGTGTTATTGACGTACATCAGGGCGCTGGCTTCATAAGTGGGGGTAATCAGAAAGCGTGCCCAGGCAAAGCAGATCGCGCCAAGTACCACCGAGATCAGGGCGATGATCCACGCGCGGCGCCATAGGGCACTCATCAGCGTGATCATGTCTACCTCGCGGCATGCATCACTCTTGTTCATGAATATCTTTCCTTTCCGTTTTTAGTGGAGCATCCAGTAAATCGTGAAATAATGATAATATTGTAGCATAACACTTTCCGGATTTCAACGTTTTTATTCTTCACATTTACTTATATTGAGTCCTGTATGTGAATCATAGCAAACGCAGCAATAGGGCCCTTCTTCTATCGGGATCGTCTTTGTGACCACAGCGTATTTTTCATAGCAGTGCCGTGTTGCGTAAGAGTAGCGCGCTGAATCCCCTATCGCCTCGCTCCTTTTCGATTTACTTCTGCATAAAAAAAAGAAATTATACTTGATTCAGCATTTTCTCTTGAGTATTCTTTTCTATATGCTATAATAATTAGCGTCATTACTTACTAAGTGCGCTCAGGACGTTCCATTATATGTGAAGAAGCATAGATGTGTAGATGTTGTTAAGAAATTGTATCATGCGATAAGGTTTTGCTTCAATTGCAGCAGCGTGTCGTTCAGATGTGCGAAATCGAAGTTTTTTTCATCACGCAAAGCATTGGCTTCGTAATTTAAAGTTGCTGCGTATTTTCAAAGTTGATATCGGCCCAAGAGGAGAAAATTAGGATGGAGTACTCAGTTTTAATGTCTGTGTATGCAAAAGAAGAACCTGTATATCTTGATACAGCCATTCAAAGCATGCTGGATCAAACCGTCAGAACGGACGACTTTGTAATTGTATGCGATGGGCCGCTGACAGCAGAGCTGGATGCGGTTTTGGAACGGCATCTTGCGCAAAATCCTGCCGTACTTCATCTTGTCCGCCTTCCGCAGAATATTGGCACCGGGGCAGCATTGAATATCGGCCTTACTCATTGCAAAAATGAATTGATCGCAAAAATGGACTCGGATGATATCTCCGTCTTGGACCGGTGCGAACGGCAGCTGAAGGAGTTTGCTGAAGATGACAGGCTGACGGTAGTCGGCGGAAACATTCTTGAATTCACGGAGGACCCGGCAAAGCCTGTCAGCCGGAGACTTGTTCCCTGCGATAATGAAGGAATACAAAAATACGCAAGGAGACGGCAGCCGTTTAATAATATGACGGTCATGTACAAGAGGAGCGCTGTTCTGAAAGTCGGTGGCTATAAGGCGATGACCCGCAGCGAAGACTATGATCTGTATGTCAGGATCCTGCACGAGGGCTACTACTGCAAAAATATCAACGATGACTTGGTGTTTGCAAGGATCAAGGAAAACGCGGCAGACAGAAGGACTTCACATGCAACCTACCGGGGATTTATAAAAACAAGATGGAGCGCGCTTCGATTAGGCTTCTCGTCACCGTGGGATTTCCTGGTTGCCTGCGGCGCACAGACGGTCGTTTTCTTATCTCCGGCATTCCTTCAGAAGTTGATTTACAGGAAAATCCTGCACAAGCCCGTCGGAGACTCTGTCGAGACACGTATATTGCAGCAGGCGGAAATGAAACAGCATGCTACAGGAGGCTGACAGCAATATACTTTTGGGGAGATGCCTCGATCCAAATATATATAAACCAGATTCACACAATCATCAACGAACACCGCTTGCGCGGCGGCATGACCGAAGGCGCAGCGGATTTTCTGAGCCACGGCGGAGAGGAGATCAATGGCAGTTCAACTTGAGAAGATGACTGTGCACCAGGAACTTCTGCTTGAAATGCTGAAGGATTTCGATGCAGTATGCAGAAGGCATCATATTTCATATCAGCTATTTGCGGGAACTGCTTTGGGCGCTGTACGCCACCACGGGTTTATTCCGTGGGACGACGATATTGATGTTATTTTGATCCGCAGTGAGTATCAGCGCTTTTTTGACGAGGCCGCTGGTGACTTTGACCCGGAAATTTATTATGTACAGCAGGAGCACGGCGCGCATTGGCCGATGCCCTTTTCCAAGCTACGGCGGAACAACACCACCTGTATAGAAAAATATCACTCGCGGGATCCGCAAATGCATCAGGGCGTTTACATAGATATTTTTCCCTGCGATAATCTGTCCGGTCACCCGGCCGCAGGATGGCTGCAGTTTGCCGCATCAAGGGCGATCTTCGCGAAGGCGCTCTATGCGCGGGGCTATGAGACGGACAGTATTGCGAAAAAGCTGTTCATGCAGTTCTGCCGGTTGCTTCCCAGAGGCCCTCTTGAAGAATTCTGCGTGTGCAGAAGCGGCTCCGGATCGGGTATGGTACAGGCCTTTCTGGCTGGCGGCAGAAAATATAAAAAGAACATTTTCCCTCGTGCCTGGATCGAAGATACGGTCTATATGCGCTTTGAGGACGCCGATTTCCCCATATCGTCGCACTACGATGCACTCCTGACGCAGCTATATGGTGATTGGCATACGCCTTCTCCGCCGGCTGAGCGTAAGTGCAAAGAACATGTCGCTATTCTCGATCTGGAGCGTCCCCATACGGAGTATCTGGAGATACAGCAAACCATGCGGATCGAAGATCATACGAGAAGTATTCGCTGATATAAAATCAGGGTACATAGCTGGGGTTCGCGGTCCATTTCCTGCCGTCCGGTGAACTTCAGCGCGCTCTGTTTGAACAAGTGTATGCTTGCAGTCTGCAATGAGCATATAAATCACACAAAAAGGAAGGGAAAACATGCAACACAGGAAACGAACCAAAGTGACTGCAGCGCTGCTGGCGCTCTGCATGCTGGTATCGCTGCTCCCAGTGACGGCTTTCGGCCTGGATCCGCAGAGCGTGGAGCTTGGCAAGGGAAGCACCATTGACGGCACGGGATATCATGTCACGTCGGTAAAAAACTACTCCATTGCACCCGACATTTCCGAGCGAGTTATTATCACCAATAACGATGCGGGTAATTCCCAGACGGTTGCAAACGTCATGGAGGTCAACACCTCCGGCGGCCGGGCCAAAATCGTGGCCGGTTACGGCAACCGCAACCCCAAGGAGCAGGGCTGGACCCTGAAAACCACCACGGACCAGGCCCATGTCTATGAAAAAGAGTCCGGTCTGAACGTGGTGGGCGGCGTCAACGCCTCCTGGTTCAACATCAACACCGGCGAGCCCTCCGGCTATCTGGTGATGAACGGCGTGGTGCACCACGACAGCTCCAGCCGGGCGTTTATCGCCGCCTTTGACGACGGCTCCGTGAACGTGTTCCGGGAGGGCACCACCCTGGCCCAGGCCGAGGCGGATCAGAGCGCCAAGCAGGGCAAGACCGTGAAGATCCTGGAGGCCGTGGACGCCCTGGTGGCCATGGTCTGGGACGGTAAGGTGGTCATCACCGAGTCCGGCAACAGCGGCTACTATCCCCGCACCTGTGTGGGCATCAAGGCCGACGGCACCGTGGTGCTGTTCCAGGCCGACGGCACCATGGCCCCCCGTTCCGTGGGCTATACCGCAGCCGAGGAGGCCCGGATGATGGTGGCCCTGGGCTGCGTGGCGGCCATCCAGCTGGACGAGGGCGGCTCCTCCACCTACATCTCCCAGCGGGAGGGTGAGCAGGATGTGACCATGCGCAACACCCCGGCAGGCGGCAGCGAGCGCGTGGTGTCCGGCACCATCCTGGTGGTGTCCACCGTGGCGGCCTCCGGCGAGTTTGACCACGCCGCCGTCACCCCCGACGACGAGTACTATACCCCCGGCTCCTCCGTCACCCTGACGGCGGAGGCCATGGACTTCTCCGGCGCTGCCGCCAAGGCCCTGCCGGAGGACGCGGTTTTCACCGTCAGCGACGCGTCCATGGGCACGGTGACCGCCACCGACCTGTCCGGCAGCAGCGCCAGCGCCGTGTTCACCTCCTCCGGCAAGACCGGGGATGTGACGGTGAACCTGGTCAGCGGCGGTCAGACGGTGGGCTCCGCCGTGCTGCATGTGCAGAACCCCGACCGGCTGGCCTTTGCCTCTGACGAGGTGAACCTGAACTATAAGGACGTCAGCGATCTGGGCTTCAAGGCCACCTATCAGACGGAGACGGTCCATCTGCAGGATAACGATATCCAGTGGAGCATCTCCGACCCCGGCGCCGGAAGCTTCAGCGGCAACCTGTTCACCGTTACCGACAATGTGAAGTATTCCGGCAGTCCCACCGTCACCGCCGTGCGGGGCGACCTGACGGCCTCCGTCACCGTGAACATCGGCATGGAGCCCACCATGATCATTGACGGCGGCGACGCGGATCCCTGGGATTACTCCACCATCGGCACCACCGTGGATGAGACATTCAGCGGCATAGCGTCCAACGCTGTGGCCGTTGGCCATTATGCACTTGTCGGACGCGGCGGCGTGGTAAAGGGCTCCGTGGTGTCCGACACCGACGAGGCCTATGCTGATATCGTCCGCTTCGGCCACAAAGCCGTGAAGCTGGAGTATGACTGGACGAATATCAACGGAACCGACGGCGCCTGCCTGGGCCTGGGCGACAATCTGGCCATCGACGGCAGCCCCACCGCTCTGGGCGTGTGGGTCTACATCCCCGAGGGCGTTCCCGTCCCCTGGCTCCGGGCCCAGATTGCCACCAGTACTGATGGCGGCAACAGCTGGACCAACGCCTATATCAACTTCAGCAACGGCAGCGCCGGCGCCGGTGAGGGGCTGAAGTCCGGCTGGCAGTATCTGGAGGCTGACCTGACCTCCTATGCCGGCGCAAAGATCCGGGTCAACAGCGGCATGCTGTTCCGGGCCATGGTCACCACCGGCGGCATCGGCTGGTATACCACCGACGGGGTGAAGCTGGACAAGAGCGAGCTGAAGGGCTATATCCTGCTGGACAACCTGTGCGTGGTGTACGGCGCCAACAACCAGGATGTCACCGCCCCGGTGGTGAGCTCCATCCAGCTGGTCAACGATGACGGCACCAAGACGGAGCTGGAGGACGGCGCGGTCCTGAATTCCGGCAATCTCCGCTTCTTCGTCACCTATGACGACAGTGAGGAGACCGACCCCTACGCCACCGGCGTGGAGTCCGCCTATTTCTATTTCGACGGCACCTACCGGGGCACGTATGACCGGGACAACCTGGGCAGCACCTCCGGTCTGATGCACTTCGGCAACGGCCTGCACTCCATCACCTTCTATCTGAAGGACGGCTACGGCAACGTCACCCGGGAGACCCGGTACTTTACCGTGAACGCGGAGCAGACGGACGTGCCCAGCGTGTCCCTGGAGCTTCAGGGCCAGCCCACTGTGGGCAAGACCTGGGAGCTGGCGCTGAGCAGCAGCGACCCGGCGTCCATCACCTCCCTGAGTGCCAATGTCTCCGTTTCCCGCAGCTATCCCGTCACCGGTGTGACCTTCCCGGAGGGCGTAACCGGCACCTGGTCCTATGACGCGGGCGTTGTGTCCGTGAGCATCACCGCCGTGGACCACCAGTTGTTTACCGCCGGTGCTCTGGCCGTGATCTCCGTCAGCATCCCCACCTCCGTCACCGAGGGCAGCAGCGTCAACGTGCAGGTCACCAAGGGGTCTTACGGCTGCAAGCAGACGGAGGGCCTGGACATCAGCGACCTGAACCAGTACGCCACCGGCTTCACCACTCCCGTGACGAACCGCCCCATTGAGGCCATGTACCGCATCCAGGCGGACACCGCCGTGGTGGGCAGCGCAGCCGCCGCCTCCGTCACCGTAATCCGGGACGGCAAGGCCGCCTCCGGCGTCAGCGTGTACGCCAACGATGTGCTGCTGGGCGTTACCGATGAAAACGGCCGGATCGACATCTCCAGCCTGACGGCCGCCCAGGGCAGCGTGAACCTGCGGGCCGCCGACGCGGAGGGCAACTGCTCCTATCAGATTACCCTGTACAGCTATGACGCTGTGGGGGATGAAACCGGCGCTCCCTATTATGTGATCTATAACCTGTCCCAGAGCGCCGACGGCAAGACCGTCACCTGGATGAGCAATCCCGTCCACAGCGCCGCCCGGGCCGTGGCCCGGATCTCGGCCAGCGCCGACATGACCGGCGCTGCGGAGGTGGAGGGCGAAAGCCGCCTGATCTCCTATTCCTCCAGCAAGCAGATCAACCGCGTCAACGCGGTGTCTCTGACGGGCCTTGAGGCCGGGGCCACCTACTATTACCAGGTGGGCGACGGCTCCGTCTGGTCGGAGGTCCGCAGCTTCACCGTGCCCGCCGCCGAAAAGCAGACCCGGTTCTTCCTGCTGGCCGATATCCAGGAGGAGGCCGCCCTGGAGGGCATGGGACGCATTGCCAATCATCTGGCCGGGCAGTATCCCTTCGGCGTCCAGCTGGGCGACGCGGTGGACAACGTCCGCTACTATAACCAGTGGGAGGACGCCCTGTCCCTGTTCACTCTGGACGGCATCCGCAACACGGATATGATCCACGTGATCGGCAACCACGAGGCCGATGACGGCGGCAATAACGCCATCGCCGCCAAGAGCGTCTTCGGCGTGCCCGCCGCCTGGTACTCCGTGGAGCGCGGCGATGTGTATATTGCCGTGCTGAACCACACCTCCGACAAGGATACCCTTCAGCAGTTCACCCAGTGGCTGGTGGAGGATGCGGCCAGGAGCACCTGCACCTGGAAGGTGCTGGTAACCCACGTGCCCGCCTACTACACCAATCCCACCGGCGGCGGCGAAACCTATGTGCAGTATCTGCCCGCTGCCTGCGATGCGGCGGGGATCGACTTCTACTTCTCCGGCAACGACCACAGCTATGCCCGCACCGCCCCCATGACCGGCGGTCAGGTGGACGAAAACGGCACGGTGTACTACATCTGCGGCTCCACCGGCGGCAAGTCCTATTCCATCGTGAACAATCCCGACTTCCACTTTGACGTGGCCACCCTGGACTTCGACAGCGTCTATGTGGACGTCACCGCCGACCGCTTCCAGGCCACCGTCACCGCCTATAACGTGGCTGCCGACGGCACCCGGACGGTGCTGGATCAGTTTACCAAGCGCACGGCTCCCGTCTGTGCAGACGACGAGCACTCTTATGTGTATGACCGGACCACCGGCGAATTGGAATGCTCCGTCTGCGGCCACATGGAGAATGCAGCTCAGCTGCAGTATAACGGATGGGCCACTGATAAGGACAGCGGCCGGAAGATGTTCTTCTCCGCCGGGCAGCCGGTTACGGGTTATGTGAAGCTTTCCGATCAGTTCTATCTGTTTGATGAGACCGGCCTGGCCTATGAGGGCAATTATGACCTCTGCGGTGAATCCTGCTTCTTTGAGTCCGGCAAGTACATCAGCAGCTCCAACGCCGATGTGCTCAATGCGGGCAAGCTTGGCGATGACATTGCTTATGTCATCTATAAGGATGGCAGGATGGTCCTTGATGGCACGGGCAGGACCTATGACTTCCAAAGCAATGGTATGCGTCCCTACATCCACTATATTCAGCAGATCAGGTCCATTCGGATCGGGAGCGGCATCCAATACGTCGGTACATATTTGTTTGCATTTACAAATGTGACCTCCGTTGAGTTTGCTCCTGACGGAGCACTGAGCTACATTGGCCCCGCCGCTTTTTATCAGTGCTATTACCTCCAATCCATCGAGATCCCCAGCAGCGTGAGGCACATCGGCAACAATACGTTTGCCGGCTGCCCGGTCCTGAGCAAGGTCGTTATCCCCAGCGAGACAACCGCCATGCACTACAATACTTTCCGCAACAGTGCGAAGGCAACGCTCTATGTAGTGGAGGGCAGTTACGCACAAAACTATGCCATCAATTACAATATTCCCTATGTGCTGACCAGCACACCGATCAGCGGCGGAATCGTAACTGTAAATGGTGTCCTGTACTACTACAAGGGCGGCCATCCCTACTATGCGGGTCTGTTCCAGCTTGACGGCAACTACTATTATGCCCGCTCCAGCGGCCAGCTGGTGGTTGACCGTACCTATTGGATCACCAAGACCAACGACCTTCTGCCTGCTGCGAACTACCAGTTTGATGCCGACGGCAAGATGCTGAACGCTCCGACCCCCGATCCCAAGCCGGACCCCGATCCCAAGCCGGACCCCGATCCCAAGCCGGACCCCGATCCCAAGCCGGATCCTGATCCCGAGCCGGACCCCGATGCTCTGAGTATCGTCAGCGAAAACGGCGTGCTGTACTGCTATCAGCATGGCAGCCGCTATTATGCGGGTCTGTTCCAGCTTGACGGCAACTACTATTACGCCCGCTCCAGCGGCCAGCTGGTGGTTGACCGCGTCTATTGGATCACCAAGACCAACGACCTTCTGCCTGCCGCGAACTATCAGTTTGATACCAGCGGCAAAATGCTGAACGCTCCGACCCCCGATCCCAAGCCGGATCCCGATCCCAAACCGGACCCTGATCCCAAGCCGGATCCCGATGCTCTGAGTATCGTCAGCGAAAACGGCGTGCTGTACTGCTATCAGCATGGCAGCCGCTATTATGCGGGTCTGTTCCAGCTTGACGGCAACTACTATTACGCCCGCTCCAGCGGCCAGCTGGTGGTTGACCGCGTCTATTGGATCACCAAGACCAACGACCTTCTGCCTGCCGCGAACTATCAGTTTGATGCCAGCGGTAAAATGGTCGGCAGATAACGCATATCCAAAATAAATTTCGGGCTGGCTGGGAATCTTTTTCCCGGCCAGCCCGAAAATGAAAGAGAACATTACGATGAATGTTGAAACACTGGTTGTAACGACTGGCCAAAGTGATAACCACCTCCCCCAGCAGATGCATATTCAGACAGATGCCCTCATCGGGAATCAATGCGGCAAAGACAGTCTGTCAGAGCATGTCTATCTCGGCCACAAAATCCGCTATATCAACACCTCTACCCATGGTGTCGGGATCAATCGAAACGAAGTCTTAATGCGCGCTACAGGGGACATCTGTGTTTTAGCAGATGATGACATGGTTTTTCTGGACGGATACGAGAAAACGATCTGTACCTGGTTCCAGAAGCTCCCCCAGGCAGACATCCTGCTTCTGAATCTGGAGGGCGGTAAGGCTCGGCACCGCAACACAAAGGTGACGCGGATCACCACTATGAATTACGGAAAATACGGTGCCGCCCGTATAGCATTCCGCCGCGAGGCGGTGCACTTCAGCGGCGTGATGTTCCATACCATGTTCGGCGGCGGCTGCCGATACAGCTGCGGCGAAGATACCCTTTTTCTGCGGGACTGTCTGCGTAAAGGTCTCCGTATCTATGGCATTCCGGCATCGATCGCGCAGATTGATGACAGCAGTTCATCTTGGTTTCAAGGCTATTCCGACAAATATTTTCAGGATAAAGGGATTCTCTATTATGCGCTGGATGGTAAGTGGGGACGTCTGCACGCGTGGATCCATTGCTTCCGTCACCGGCACAGGTATCATGAGTATGGTTGGAAAAACGCTGTTAAGCAAATGGTGAAAGGAATGGGTACGGTCAAGTGATACACAAACCTGTTTTTTCGATCATCGTTCCGGTTTATAATGTGGAAAATTATCTGAACGCTTGCGTTCAGTCTCTTATAAATCAAACTTTTTCTGATATTGAGATCATATTAGTTGATGATGGCAGCCCGGATAACTGCCCCGCTATGTGTGATACATATGCCGCCGCAGATTCCCGCGTGCATGTCGTTCATCAGCCGAACAGCGGACTATCTGTCGCGCGAAATACGGGGCTCGCACATGCTGCCGGGTCCTATGTTCTCTTTGTTGACTCAGACGACATTATCAACCTCGACACATGTCAGCGTCTGCTCCCCTTCGTCGATAAAAGCGCAGATATCATCATCGGCGACGGGATCAGCGTTGGTTCCTGGAAAAAGCTCTCCCATGGATATACCGCAGCCTGTGTCCGCGGGGATATGTACCTGAAGCTGGCGCTGCATGAAGGCTCTATGCCTATGGCGGCGGTACTGTATATTTACCGGCGTGAATTTCTGCAGGAGAACCGGCTTGTTTTCAAGCCGGGAATTCTCCATGAAGACGAACAGTTTACGCCCCGTGCATTTCTATCTGCCGAAAGGGTAATTGAAAGTGGTATTTGCTTTTACAACTATATCACCAGAGATGACTCCATCACCACGCAGCAGGACTTGCGCAAAAATGCCGCCGATTTGTATGACAGCATTTTGGAGCTAACCGATTTGTATAAACAACTTGCAGATCAAAAGCTGAAAAATCGCCTGCTGGATTCGCTTGTAACAAAATACCTGAGCCTGTTTCAGGCCGGCAGACTCCAGCAATATGGGAAAGCTTATATTCACAAGCGCTTCGTACTATGCAATGCCAGGCGTCCAAAGACCGTTTGCAAAGCGTTGTTATTTGCCATAAGTCCCCCATTATACTGGCACGTGAATAACTGGGTAAAACAAAGGAGGGCGTAGTATGGAAGTGCCGCATCAAATTCCTAAAATCATCCATTATTGTTGGTTTGGTAAGACTTCCTTGCCGGAGGATGCGCAGCGCTGCATTGCCAGTTGGAAAAAGTTTTGCCCTGATTATGAGATTGTGGAATGGAATGAAACGAAGATCGATCTTTCCGCCCTGCCTCTCTATGTCCAACAGGCATATGCAGCACAAAAGTGGGCATTTGTTGCAGACTATGTACGCCTTCATGCTCTGATCAGGTATGGCGGAGTCTATATGGATACGGATGTAGAGCTTGTTGCCCCTCTGGATCGTTTTATGAACCAGGCAGCTTTTGTAGGGTTTAAGGATGCCTCGCATGTTGCAACATGTGTCATGGCCTGTGAGCCGGAATTCCCTCTTTTTAAAGAATTTCTGCTGCAGTACAGCAATATGCAGTTTTTGAATCCGGACGGAACGTTGAACACGACCACGAATGTATCTCGCCTGACAGATATCTGTCTCGAATGGGGGATGCTCCAGAATGGTCAATGTCAGTCTGTTGCAGGACTTACGATTTACCCTGCGGATTACTTTTGCCCTTTGGCATTGGATACCGGCCTTTTAAAACAGACAGAAAACACGGTCGCCATTCATTGGTTCGCAGGAAGCTGGTGGAGCAGCGAGGAAAAATACGCATGGAAAATCACCCGTCGCCTGCATCGCATCCTTCCTGTAAAAACGGCCAAACGGCTGGGCAAAGCGATCGCAATTGCACGATATCGCGGATGGAGTTCTCTTGCAGAAACTTTTTCCGATTTTTGCAGAAAGCAGAGGAAGCATGAATAATAAACTCGAAAAAAGCAAGAAACTGATCCAAAACGTCTTTCTCTTTTTTTTAGCAAGCTTTATCCCAAAAACCATCTCATTTTTCATGGTTCCGCTGTATACAGAGTGCCTGTCCACCCCGGAATACGGAACGATAGATCTGATCACGACAACCGTTCAGCTGCTTCTTCCTATATTGACTCTGCAAGTTCAGGATGCCATTCTGCGTTTTTCCGTTGCCGGACAAGATGATCCCCGCAAAGTCTTTTCCATTGGCCTGCGTATTGTATCAGCTGGCTTTGTTTTTTTGGCGTCTGCAACATTTTTGCTGACCATGCTGGGAGTTGTGGACCTGAACGGAGCTTACATTGCTTTTTTTCTTGCAAGCTATCTCACCGGTGCGCTGGGCAATGTTGTGAACTATTTTTTGAGAGCCCTGGACAAGGTCAAAGAAATCACGATCGCCTCAGTTATTACTTGTCTGATAACTGTGTCATGCAATCTTTTGTTTCTGCTGATCTTCCGTTGGGGTGTAAACGGATATTTACTGGCGAATATTCTCGGGCATGTATTGAGTCTGCTGTATCTGATGCTCGCAGCTCGTCTGGGACGATACATCTCTTTCCGGATAAATGATTCGGAGTTGACCCGCCGGATCATTGTCTTCAGCCTGCCGATGATCGTCAGCGCACTTTCCTGGTGGATCAATAATTCGCTGGATAAGTATATTCTTTCCTTTTTCTGCGGCGTCTCTGCAACCGGGCTTTTGGCTGTGGCCTATAAGGTTCCGACTATTATCTCCACCCTTGGCGCAACCATTTCCAAAGCGTATTCCGTTTCGGTGCTGCAAAATTTCGATCCAACAGATAAGGATGGATTCTTGGGGCAAAGCTATGCGGTCATCAGCTTTTCTATGGTGCTGTGTTCCTCCGCCCTGATGCTGATAAACATTCCGTTATCGCGGCTGCTATTTGCCAAAGAATTCTATGCGGCCTGGCAATTCGTACCTCCTCTGCTTTTATCGGCATTATTTAACTACATGTCGCTTTCCTGTGAAAACATGTGCCTTGCATTGAACCGCACGAGACTGATATCTTCAACGGCGCTGATAGGAGCGGGCATTAATACATTTCTGAACCTCTGCATGATCCCCCTTTTGGGAAGCTATGGCGCAGCGGTCGCCACGGCTATAGGCTTCTTCTGCGTATGGATGATGCGTTATATATGGATCCTGCGGCATATTCAATTGAAGAACGCACGCATAAAGGAACCCCTCAGCTACGGGCTGCTTTGGGGACAGATGTTCGCCGCATACTGGGGAAATCGTCTTTTGCTGCTGCAGATCTGCATTTTCGTCGTACTTATTTTCTTATATTGGCGCGAGTTTAGTCAAATGCTGCACGTCATTCTGAAAAGAATATCTTCACTACATTGTAAGGGGACACTGTGATGCTGCTATCCTATATTGTTTATTTCGGCTTACTGATAGAGTGCTGGATATTCTCTTATTTTGCCGAGAAGCGAAACCGCAAGCTTCTCATATGGGTAATCATTCTATCCCTTACCATGGCTGCCGGTCTGCGAGCCTATTCGGTAGGTCTTGATACCCCGAGCTATGTTGAGAAGTTTTCGTACATATACAAGGGGATGTTTTCCTATGCCTACGGTCTGGAGGAGTCCTTCAAATACATCTGCTATGGTATTTTGCACGTGATCCCGAATGCATCGTTTTTGCTTGGGCTATTGGCGCTGATTACGCACGCCTGCATTATTTTACGATTTTGGGAGCTGCGCGGGATCGCGTCCTTTCCATGCATGGTCGTATTCTATTATATGTCTTTCTACTTCATGTCCCTCAACGGGATAAGGCAATTTGTCGCTGTGGCAATCGTTTTTTGGGGAACGCGCTATTTGGGGCAGAAAAAGTTCCTGCGCTTTATTTTGTGCATTTGTATCGCCGCATTGTTCCACCAGACTGCAATCGTAGGCTTCCTTCTTCTGCTGCTGAATGCATTTCAGTGGAAGGAATTGCAGCAGAAGCAAAAGCTCCTGTACATTCTTTTCATTCTTTGCGTTCCGTTAATCATTGTCCTGCTTTCAAATAAGATGGCCCAATATAGCCGCTATTTTTCTGATCTTTCCATTAACATAGGGCTGATCGTGCCGGTAAAGCTTGCACTATGGATGTTGTGTATGCTGTTAATGGCGCACAGTGCAATGTATCAGGAATTCCTGTCATCCATCCATGCTTCCGAAAAATTCGACGTGCGCATATCGTACATAATTTATCTTTTTGGGCTTTTGCTCGTCTCATTGGGATACTTCTTCCCGACTTTTATCGAACGCATCAGTTGGTACTTTTATGTTTATGAAGGGGTATTTTATGGGGCCCTATTGAAAAATACGGAACGGGGCACAAAAATTCCAATTTCCTGTGGGATATTTCTCCTTATCGCCTATGGGTTCTGGTACAGTCTATCGCATGATTCTCAAGGAGTGATGCCATATCTGTTTATAATCTAAGCATATATTGACTTTTATATTCTGATATTTGTGTAGAACAAGAGCATGTCTCGCCGGTATTTACCGGTGAGACATGCTCTTGTTTATGTATTCGCCTCCGACAACGAGTTTCAAACCGTCTAGTCCACGACCTTTGAGTAACTGAAAGTGTCAGACTTACCCGATTTCCTCATTTACCGTAATGATCGAATGCGAATCGATCCAGTAGCACCCGAATCGGGCAAAGGCCACCGTCTTGCCGGAATAGGCCGGAACCGTGAGGCTGGCAAGATACCCGCCCGACATGGTATTCGTTCCAGTATCCTTCCAGTACGGGGCTGCTATCACCGCCTTGTTCGCATCATAAAACGCGATACGTTGTTCGTTGATAGCGGCCGACCCTTCCTTCAGGTTCATCCCCTCAAATCGTACCGTGTCCCCGGAATGGACCGGGATGAATCCGGTAATGTATGTCGATGCTTGCGGGGACGGGCTACCAGAGCTGCTCAGCCGGTATCCCTGCTGGTATCCGACGCCGTTGAATACCGCCCCGCCGGCGTCCGTCGAAATGGGGATCTGATTTGTATACGCCGCAGTCGCCACAGCCGTGATAACGACGTTCCCGGTCACGCTTGCAATATGGACGGTGCTGCCGGACACCGCCGTGACCGTGATATCTGTGCCGCCCATGGTGACCGAGATGCTGCCGAGCTTCTTCCCGGCATTGGGGGTAATCGTGACGCTGAGCGCCGCGCCTTCGCTGATTTCCGTCCCCGCAGCATTGCTTGTGCAGTCCGTCAGATGCTGCGTCAGAGTATACTGCGTAACGTAGTCGGAGGCATTCAGCGCGGCGGGCGTTCCGTTTATGGCTGCTGAACGGTATGCGTTCAGCTCGTCGATCGTCAATCCGGCTTTCAATGCCCACTTCACGACATTATCCCGGAGGGAGGACTTTCCGAATGACGCGAAATAATTGGCCAGGCCGGTGTAGTTGGCCGAGGTCCGCTTCTGCGGCGTTCCGGCATCTGAGAGAGAGGAAAAGCCCGAAAGCTCATAGTCCATGTCCACGTGCTTTCTGGAAACACCAAGCAGCGCAAGCAGGATGAACGACAGGGTCCCCGTTCTGTCCCGCCCCAGTGAGCAGTGATAGATCACCCCGTTCCCGTGGATGACCACATCGAACACCGCCCGCAGAAGTGCGGCCATCTCTGCGTAATGGGATTTCGTCAGGTCAACGAGGTCGCTGTAATAGGCCGACAGGGGATACCGCTTGTAATACACCTCGCTCCCAAACGGGGAGCTTTCCAGAGACGCGTTATCCCGCAGATCAAAGTGGTAGCGGATATTTGCATTTTGGGCGATATTGGCATCTGCGGATTCCGCTGCACCCGGTGCGGCGCAACGATACATCCGCCCATACCTGACGGTGCCTCCGTCACATGCCCATCCACCGAGGTCCCGGCAGTTTTTCACATAGCCGATAAACTTCATCATGCGAACTGTTCCGGTCGGCTTCACGCGCCCGCTGTCGATTACATCCCCTCCGCTGCCTTTCACGATGTAGCGGAGGACGTGCCCGGGGACTGCGTTGTAGATCACGGATTCTCCTCCCAGGATATTGTTGAGCTTCCCCCCGATGCCGGTGGTCTCATCCTGCTGGTAACGCGTTCCCCCCTGCATCGTGAGCGCTTTGCCCAGCGGAGCATCCTTGATTCCGCTGGCCCCCGTGTAGCTGTCCAGCACGCTTACGCTGCCGCCGTTGGCGTCCGTATAAGCGGCCTCCGCCGCAGTCAGATAGGCCGCAACCGTGGTGCTCATTTGCGGGTACTCCTCCACGTCAGGCTGTAGCGGGGCGATCGCCAAAACGGCATCGGCCATTTGGGCGACCTTATAGGTGGCCGTACTGCCGTTTTTGGCCCGGATGGCATTTGCGATGGCCTGGACGCTTGCCTCCTCATAGAGCTTCTTTGCCATCAGTAGCTCACCTCCGTCCCATCCGGCAGGGCCGCTATCACGTCAGCGACTATCTCCGCCTTGTCCGCTGCCGTCCAGTAGTCCGTCCCCTTCACCGGGGCGTGGCCAGCGGGACCCCTGGGGCCGGTGTCGCCGGTGTCGCCTTTGGGGCCCTGCGGGCCGGTGCCGCCGGTGTCGCCTTTGGGACCTTGCGGACCGGTATCGCCGGTGTCGCCTTTGGGGCCTTGCGGGCCGGTATTACCGTCTTTTCCGTCAAACTCTCCGCTGGCCTTGGCCTGTGCCAGCGCCGCCTCCGTGGCCGCCTGCAGCGTGTCCGCCGACAACGCCCCCACCTCTGCCGCCGTGTAGGTCGGTTTGCTGTCCTCTTTGGCCCACGCCGGTACGGTGGGGTCCGCCTCCTTCACCGGATGCTCGGTCAGGTATCCTGCCACCGCCTTGGCGATGTCCTCCTCAGACGCACCGCCCATGCCACGGATCAGCTCCATCAGCTGATCGTACACGCTTTCGGGCGGGTCCGCCGGAGCGCCGCCGGGCGTGGTGACGGACGGCAGCACCCGCAGGTCCGCCGCCCGGCTGGTGTGCAGGTCCCCGGCGTACAGGCCCACGGACGCCCACCCCGGCGTGCTGAGCACCGGCAGAACCGCCGTATTGCCGGTGAATACCACGTCCTGATAGGTGCCGTCCGCCAGGTTCACCCGCATGGTCTTGGTGTCGTAAGGCGTCCATTCCTCGTCCAGGTCCCACACCACCGTGTAGTCGCTGTTGCCGCAGATGATGGTCCCCGTGCCTCCGGCCCGCTTGTCCCGGATTTTGATCTTAATTTCAGGCATTTGCATCAACTCCCTTCGGATACGCCCGCACGCGGCGGAAAAGTTGCCCCCGCTGTTGCCGTCTCCGTCTTAGTATGTGACGGGTGGTATATCGGCTATAGCACCCACCTTATTTCAAATAATACAGCTGAGTAACTTGATAACTAGTCTTACGCTGTTAATAGGCCACCACACCGTACCCCAGAATCTCATAGTATCCCACCGGGTATTGGTTCACCCGGCAGCTGTCGCCGGAGTTGCCCTCCACGGTGTAGATGATCCCGTCCTCGACCTTCCAGACAATGCCCACGTGGTCGGACTGCCCGTCCTGCGGGCCGGAGTGACCCTTGTTGTCCCAGTCGAAGAAGATAATCATGCCGGGCGCAGGCTCGATGGCGTTATCCGCCCATTGGCCACGGTCTCGGAACCACTGGACGCCGTTGACGCAACCTGCGAATTTGGGAATGACACCGGTGTCGATGTAGCCGCACTAGTCGGCGCACCAGGAAACAAAGCAGGCACACCATTCCACACGGCTGCCGAAGCCATACCATGACCAATAGGGCTCGCCGCCTACGTTGCCTACCTGCGTCAGCGCCACCTGCACGATCTGGTCGTCTGCACCGTACACGCCGTAGAGCACAGCCGCCCACATTCCGGAGGTGCCTTCCTCCAGCAGGGCATCCAGATGCTCCAGCTGCCGTTCTCCGAAGCCGTATTCCGCTGCCATCTCCGTTGCCGTTTTGTGACTGACCACAATGTGCAGTGTGGTCTTGGTCTCTGTGACGGTCTCCTCCAGAATGTTGCCGTGGCCGTCGTCGCTTTCGATGATGGTCGTCACGCTTTCCGTGGTGGTGGAGTGGGAGATGGTGTTCATCGCCCAGAAAATATCCCGCAGAATCTGCTCCTTTTCCGGTGTGACCGTGGCCACCTCCTGCGGGTTATCCGGATCGGAGGTAACCTTCACTGCATAGACCGACAACACCTCCGGCCAGACGGCCCGGGAACCGGACATCACCAACGTGTCGTAGACTACAGAGCCTTTGATATCGTCCAGCTGCGCCTGATACTCCTGATTGATCTCCTGCACCACCGTCCGCATGGGCTTGTCGCTGCCGGTATCCTCGCTGGAAAAGAAGATGCCGAAGCATGCCACCACTGCGGCGATCAGGCAGATGATCACAATGACGATCAGCGCCACCCAGCCGCCTGCGGCGATGGCGGCCACCAGTGCCTTAACCGCTGCGGCAATGGCCTTGGCGGCAGACGCGATGGCTTTCGCAGCTGCTTTTGCAGCAGCGACAAGGGTTTGGGCTGCCGTTTTTGCGGCCTGTGCCGTGGTGCGGGCCGCCTTGGCGGAGGTCTGCGCTGCCGCCTTCGTGGCTTTTGCCGTGGCCTCCGCCGTCTTGATAGCCGCTTTGGAGGTCTGCTGAGCGGTCTTGGCGCTTTTCTGGGCCGTTTTGACGGTGCCCTTGGCCGTTTTCACTGTGGCCTGCCCAGTGGACTTTGCCGTCTGCTTTACGGTGCGCTGCCGGGCCTCGGCAGTCTTGATGGTCTGGCTCCGGGCATGACGGATGCGGGTCCTATCTTGCTGCGCAGCATCGGCAGTGCGTTTGGCTTCCCGATGAGATCGGCAGGCACTTTTTGCCTTGCCAGTCAGCTTGCCTGCCTCGTGGCCGACCTCCCGGGCGGTATCCTCCGCCATATAACGGACCTTGTCTTCCGCATATTCAGAGGGGCTGATCTGGCCGTCATCCAGCAGGTTCTCCGCCTGATCCTTAGAGCGGACGAAGGCCCGCTTCATCCGTTCTCCGGCCACGACCGCCTTGTCCAGTGCCTTGATGCCTTTGGATTTCTCCCGGGTCTTGATTTCCGCCATCAGCCCACCTTCTTTGCCACCACCACGAAACGGCCGTTTTTGTAGATGTATTCGCAGGTGGAGAGAGTCAGCAGCGTATCGCCGTATTCCACTTCCATGTCCGTATCGTACAGCGCCCGGGCCCGGACATTCTCCAGAAATTCGGCAAATTCCGCTTCATCCATGTTGGTGTACTCGTTGTACCGGAAGGTGTCCCGGTTGGTGTTGAACCGGAAGGCAGCCACCACCTCATATTCGCCGGAGCCGGATAGGGTGTCAAAGCGGATAGTCTTGTGCCCCTCATAGAAGCCCCTGTCCGCATAGCCGCAGAGGTCAGCGAACATAGTGCCGTCGTTCATATGGTGACCGTAGATAACGATGTTGTTGCTGAGCCCCGGCGCACAGCCCTCGTCGATGTAGGGCACGCCATAGTTGCTGTATGCCTTGTCAAAGCCGTGCTTCAGGTAGTAATCCGGGTTATCCGGCGTCTGCATGACGGGATAGTGGATGCTCGTTTCGTCAATGGAGATCCAACCGACGAAGTCATTGTTCTGTTCAAAAAGAGCGCCATATTTCAGCTTATCAGCACGGCCCTCTATGCAGTCCCGGAGGGTCTCCATGTAGCCCAGCTCCAGCTTTTCAAAATCCCGCAGGACGTCGGCAACGGGGCACGGGGATTTCATCAGGGCCTGGCACTGCTCGGGCTGCAGTTCCAGATCCTCCATGGCAAATAAAATATCCTGCCGCACGGCGTACTCATAAGCGTGCTGCAGGATCTCATCCGGCGGAAGGGTCAGCAGCCAGTCCCGGTAGCTGTCCTGTTCCGCCTCCATCTTGTGGTAGCTGGCAGTATTCAGTTCTTCAGGTGTCATTGTTCCTCTCTTTCTCTCATCCCGGCTGCACCAGACGCTTGAACTTCAGCGGACATTCCGCAATGTAGCGAGTGATCAGCCGACTCTCGGCCTTGGTTTCGGGATAAGCGGTAATGGTGATGGTTTTGGTGTTCCAGTCCAGCGTATAGGTGTCGGCAGCCACATTGGTGATGTGGTGCTCCGCCAGGAAATCCCGGAAGGCCTGCATGGCCTCCAGATTATCCGACATAATGACGTTCACATAGGTTCTGTCCTTGCTGAGCTGATCGCTCACAAGGCAGGCCAGCGAGCAGCCCACGCCGCCCGCGATGGCGACTACCAGCAGTGCCAGCATACTGTCCGCCGACACGATACGCTTGGTGATCCAGAAATAAATGAAGTCGGACAGGATCACGGCGATACCCGCCAGAACCCACCGACTTCTCTGGATCAGTATGGTTTTTGTAGTGGAAAGGGCGTTGTCCAGCACCTTGGCCAGAAACAGCGCACCGAGATAGAGCATAGGCTTGCCTCCTTTGATTTTTGTATTTGAACGGGCAAAGGCTGAACTTGCTTTTTCGTGCGGATCCGCATCTCATGAACTTGCTTTTTCGTGCAAATTAAACTCCTACGAACTTGCTTTTTTGTGTTCCCCGTGTTATACTTGGCATATAAATAGGGTAAGCTATCTGCATAAGGAGTGAGAAGATGCTGAAACGAAAAATATACGATGAACTCGTAGCGTGGAAAAGCAGCAGCAACGGAACAACTGCCATGATGATCGATGGCGCACGCCGTGTCGGCAAAAGTTATATTGCCGAAGCGTTTGCAAAGGCTGAATACAAAAGCTATATCCTGATCGATTTTGGACGAGCTCCCACAGACGTACTGGATCTATTCGCCAACGATAGCTCTGATCTTGATCTATTCTTCGCAAAACTCGCAGCCTTTTATGCAACGCCTCTCCACAGAAGGGAATCGCTGATCATTTTTGATGAAGTTCAACAATATCCGAGAGCACGCCAGCTTATCAAATATCTTGTAGCGGATGGCCGGTTTGATTACCTTGAAACAGGATCGCTGATTCGGCTGAAAAAGAATGTCCAAGATATCATTATTCCTTCGGAAGAGGATCACATTGAGATGTTTCCGCTGGATTTTGAGGAATTTCTCTGGGCAATGGGAGACGAGGCCACATATCCACTGATTCGGCATTGTTTTGAAGCAAAGCAACCCCTTGGCACAGCACTTCACCGGAAGATCATGAATGACTTTCGCCAATACATTCTGGTTGGGGGGATGCCTCAGTCCGTTCTTGCTTACATGAATGGCAAGGACTTCGAGGCATCCGATGTTGCCAAACGCAGGATTCTGAAGCTGTATCATGAGGATGTGGCAAAATTTGCAGAGGGATATGAAGATAAAGTGTTTGCCGTATTCGATGGCATTCCGGGTCAGCTTTCAAAAAAAGAAAAGAAATACAAGCTTTCGTCTCTCGGAAAGCAGGCTCGTTTTCGCACTTATGAGGATTCATTTGTGTGGCTGAACGAAGCCATGATAGTAAATACCTGCTTTAATGCAACGGATCCTCATGTTGGGCTTGCGCTGAGTGCTGATAACGCCACGCAGAAGTGTTATATGGCAGATACCGGATTACTTGTAACGCACACTTTCCAGGATAAAAAATACACAGACAATGAACTTTATCGTGCAATTCTCTTCGATAAACTTAATATCAACGAAGGAATGCTGATGGAAAACATTGTTGCACAGATGCTTCGCCATAGCCGTTCGCGCCTGTACTTTTACTCTCGTTCCGACAGCCAAAACCGGGAAAACCACATGGAAATCGACTTTCTAATTACCGAAGGGAAAAAGATTGCTCCGGTAGAAGTTAAATCCGGCAATTATCGCTCCCATTCCTCTTTAGATAAATTTCGAAAGCACTTCTCATCTGTAATTGGCAATTCCTATATTCTCTACACCAAAGATGTTATGATCAAAGACGGCATCATTCATCTGCCTCTTTACATGGCAGAATTGTTATGATGTGAAGGGGCCTTGTAAATTTTTGCAAGGCTCCTTCCGCATATAACGAGTTGCTTTTGCACCTTCTGAATTACCTTGCCAGCCTCAGAATCAGTTCCTCTACATCCTCCGTAGACTTTCCGGCATTCAGCAGCTTATTGTGCCAGCGGAGAAGGATGCTGCGGGCATAGCGGGCTTCCTGCGGCGTCAGGGTCAGGACAACTTTGTCACGCTTGCGAAAGAACATAGCGGGCACCTCCGTTTTTTCTCCAGTGTAGCCGGAGGGGACGGCGGCGTCAACTGTGCGAATCAGCGTTCCCGATCCCGTTCCTTCTGCTTCACCTCCAGCACGGACCCGCAGGCCTGTTCATACTCCTTGTCGGTGATGAGCCCGGCCTTGTAGTCCATATAGGTGGCTGCCGCCTGTGCGTCCTTGATGGCACGGATCAGGGTCTCGGGCTTGTCCCGGATGGACTGGATCCAGGCCTGAACGTAGGCCTTGTGATTGTCGATGTGCTGGGGCGTGGCCGTCACGTCCAGATCCACGCCCATGAAGCAGGAACACATTATTCCGGTGAGGAACTGGCAAAGATGTTTTCTCTCAACGAAACCTTGACCAACAGACTGGGTGCCGCTGTTTTAATGTCGCCTTTCCTGGTGGGCCGAGCGTTGAAAAAGTATAACAACGGGCAGCCGATCGTCTACTATACCGAAGGCGTCTTTGCGCCGGATACAAAGATCAGACTTCAGTCCATGTCGGATGCGCTTGGCGTATCTTATTCGGCACTTATCAACCGGCTCAGAGAACTGAGGCTGCTGGAATGCAGACCGATCGAAGAATATATTGACCACGCTCTTTTCCCGAAGGCATCAATATGATTCAGTATGACGCACGTTTCGGTACACCCAGCGACGAGGTGCTCCGAAAATTGGAACTGTCACGCATGGAAGTAGAATCCATGGAAAAGAGGAACCTTAACTGCCCAATCTGCGGCTTTCGCATCCTTGGTGTGTACGCTGACCGAAACGGTCATGCGGAAGTGAAATGCCGCAAATGTAAGTTTGAAGGTCCCATCAACCTGGCCTACTTCAGAAGGCAGCATCGGCACCATAGGTATATCCGCTTCGATAACCGCAAGCGGAACGTCACCAGATAACTTATAACTGAATATCTGAAAACAATACGATTTCTAATCGTGCAAGCGGAGCAGGACCCGTAAAGGGCTGAAAAACTTCCAAGCGCCGTACGAAGCCGGATTGAGACAAATTACAGGATCATTGTATCCTGATGTCTCTTTCCGATTTCTGCGGCGCTTTTTTGCACGGTTTTGCTTCGTACTGCGTTAGAAGGTCTTTTCTCAAAGCTCGCGCTTGGGAAAGGACCTTTATGTTTTGTGCCTGGCTTTGCTACATAGGCCGATATCCGTAGCTCCGAAATTTGGATTTCAACCAACAAACCAAATTTCAAAATAAGGAGCTACGAATCATGAAGAAGGAATTCTGGATCAAGAAAGATCGAACCAAGGACGAACCGGATAATTGGGAAAAGATGAGCAGCTATGAATTTGCTCGTTTTATGGAAACGGCAGATGGAAAGTCCCGCAAGGAGAATATCGCTAGGGTTCCCGGCGGCGAGTCCGGCGAACCGATCATCTATATGGAAGTTGACAGTCAAACCGCAAAAGAGTGGAAGCGTGAAAACAACAGGGCCTGTTATCTACAGAAAACCATGAATGCATTGGGCATCGAGGTGATCTCCTACAATGTTTCTCCTAACACTGAGGATTGGGAAGTAAATGGAGAGGCCTTGCTGGAGGACCCTGATTGCCATGTGGAGGACGATGTCCTTCGCAGCATTCTCACGGAGAATATGCTCGATGCAATGTGCCATTTGTCTGAGATTGAGCAGGAAGTAATCACCCGTCTGTATTTATTAGATGATCCTATGACCGAGCACGAGTTTGAAAAGGCTTTCGGTGTCAAGAGGTGTACGGTCCACTATTACAAAGTAAGTGCGTTAGAGAAACTCAGAGAAATGCTGGGTGAAAATGTTTAAGGCAGTTACTAACAATTCACGGAAAAATTCAGCAACTGGTTAGTAGAAGGACTATTTTCATATCTGTCTACATACGCACCGAAAAACACGCATAAATTGAAGCAGGAAACGCTCCGGAAAGGAGGGCAGCCATGGACGTATTTTTGATTTTCCCCAAGTCTCAGCAAGCGCAAAAGGAGCTGGAGCAGCAACTTGCAAAATTTCAGGCGGATCAGGCGCTGAAAAACATCCAGCTTCTGCCCTGCGGCACAGAGGAGAAGCTGGAACTGATGGACGCAGCGGTGAAGCATATAAAAGCGCAGCAATAATACATAGCAGACGAGCAGACCAGCCTCAACAACCGGTCTGCTCGTTTTTCATATGTTTCTCGCTAAATTTGGCCCCACAAGGTTCACATAGAGCCGCGCGATGGCTTCAAGCTCCCGCTGAGCGCAAGGTCAGTCACGCCGATAGATCGCCTCCAGCCGTTTTCTGGATTCCTCCAGCGTATAGGCAGGCGCACCGGAAAGTCGGGCGGCCTCTGCTGCCTCCAGCTTTGCGCGCAGCTTCAAGGTTTCCTCGCGCTGTTCAGCTTCTTCATGCGCCAAATCAGAGATCATGCCATAGTCGTTGCGAAGCGTGGTCGAAGATTTAATAATCATGGGTCAGCATCTCCTGAATGATTCTGTAATAATTCTATCGGACTTTTTTGCAGCTTTCAAGTCTCTGCTTGAAATACCTCTCCCATGTGGATTTGAAAATCTGCTTCCGATTCTGCTCCCACTGTTTCAGGCTGCAGAGGCTGACGCCCAGCTTGTCCGCATATTGTCTCTGCGTCAGCCCCAGTTTCGTTCGGATCGCCTTGATCTGATCCCCCTGACCGTTTCGCAGAAACAGATTATAGTCATCCAGCAGCGTTTCCACCGGCACCTCAAAAAGCCGCGCGATCCGTTCTATATGTTCCGGCGGGTAGAAATCTTTCCCGGATTCCTCATAGTGAACATACGTGCTTCGGTCAATCCCGGCACAGTCAGCTACGTCTCTCTGCCGCAGGCCTTTCTGATATCGCAGCCAGCGGAGCTTGTCCGCCGTTTCGGCGATTTCCGAGAAGTCCGAGAACTGCAAATTGAACTTTTCTGCGTCCTGAAGTTTGTGCGGTAGCACCACCGGAAATTGCAGGATTTGCAGCGGGGCCACTTTTACTGAACCTGATATATTGGAAATCAGAATGTAGCAGCGGACTTCCACTTGCGCCAGCAGACGCCATTTTGCCTCAAAAGGTGTCCGTTCCACCATCTGCAAGGCCGTTTCTTCCGTTAGGTTAGTATAGCATTTTCAATACACCTGGACGCATAGGTTGCCAGGCGGATTTTTTTGTCCGGCCGGAAGGTGTTCACGGCCTTGATCAGGCCGATGGTGCCGATGGAGATCAGATCCTCCTGGTTGGCAGCCTGGGTGTAGTACTTCTTGATGATATGGGCCACCAGGCGGAGGTTGTGCTCCACCAGGCAGTTGCGGGCAGACAGGTCTCCCCTGCCCCACCGCTCCAGACATTCCCGCTCCTCCTGCCGGGACAGGGGGCGGGGAAACGACCCGGGATTTCCGGACAGGTGCAGCGTCAGAAACAAGCTGTTGGACAGCAGCAGCAAAGCCGCCGATAACATAAACCATCCCTCCTTCACGGCAATCCTATGCCCGGGAGGGATGGTCCTATGTACTGCGGCATACACTGCGTTTGAACCGGCGGTTCTCCGGCTCCCACCGGTATACGCAGCAGCTTACACGTCCTCGGGCTTGGAAATGACCGCAAAGGGCTTTTCTTCATTTTGTTCATCCAGGGAGAGGATGCGCACCTCCAGGCCGGTAATATAATTATCCGGGTGTCCCTCGCAGCACTGATCCACGATATTTGGGGTGATAACACAGTCATCCACCGGCAGCTTCCGGCGGCGGGCTTCGCCAAACAGGCGGTCGATAGAGTCCTGAATGGTGAGATACGGCCCATAGTGATAGCCGCAGAGATAGTCCCCGGCGGGGATATAGGAAACGGGCTGATCGGCCATCAGGTCCGGCAGGCGGCGGGCCTCGGCGGGAGTATCTTCATAGAGGTAGGCGCCGAACCATTTCCGCTGCCCCTGATAAAAGCCCACGGTGGGATAGAAGTAAAACAGCTCATGGGTAAAGAGGTTGATTTCCTCGCCGATGTGCAGAAAGGCCCGGCGCGGGAAGGAGCGGACATAGAATTTATCCCGTTGGCTGGCGGCCTGCTCCCGCTCGATAAACTCCACCTTCTGCTGGATGATTTGGATGGTGGCGTTCAGCTCATCACATTGACGACGCAGCTGCTGCGCCTGCCGAGAGAGCATTTGCAGGTTATCACGCAGGCCGTTGCTGTGGAGAAAGGCCTTGATCTGGGCAAGAGAGTAGTCCAGCCGCCGCAGATACCGGATCGTGGCCAGCGGATAGACCTGGTCGAAGTGGTAAAAGCGGCGGTTATTTTCGCTGTTGCGCACCTGCGGCACCAGCAGGCCCTTGGCGTCATAATGGCGCAGCAGCTGGACATCCATGTTGAAAATGTCGGCAAGCTCCCCGATGGTCAAAAATTCTTTCATAAAAAACCTCCCATTTTTCCGGGGTATAACAGCAGGATTTTGTGAGAACACCAGAAAATCCGGAAAAATCAAAATTAGGGCTTGAACCTATAACCGTTATAGGTTGTAGGGTGAGTATATCATTTTTGAAGCAACTTGACAAGTATCTGGATGGAGGGATCTCATGCAAACCTATTTGAAGAACGGTTACATCGTCTCCATGGATCAGCGGGACACCGTTTTTGACGGCGGCGGCGTGCTGGTGGAGGATGACCGCATTACGGCGGTGGGTAAGGTTGACCCCAGGCTGGTGAAGCCCAACGCGGAGGTCATTGACCTGCAGGGCAAGTATGTGCTGCCCGGGTTTGTGAATACCCATGTGCACACCTCCCAGCAGATTTCCCGGGGCGTAGGCGATGATGTGGATTTCATCTGCTGGCTTCATGACCGGATGTGGCCCTTTGAGAGCAACATGACGGAGGAGGACTCTTATGTGTCCACGCTGATGACCAGCCTGGAGCTGATCCGCTCCGGCGTAACCTCCTTTGCTGAGCCCGGCGGACAGTTCGTCTCCGGCATGGCCCGCGGCACGGCGGAATCCGGTCTGCGCGGTAAGCTGGCCAAATCTGTGATGGACTGCGGCGACGGCCTGCCGGAAATCTGGCAGCGCACCATGGAGCAGGAGCTGGAGCAGCAGGTGGCGGACCTGGAGAAATTCCACAATACGGCCGATGGAAGGGTGCAGGTGTGGTTCGGTCTGCGCACCATTTTCAACAACACCGATGAGCTGTGCATCCGCACCAAAGAACTGGCGGACAAATACGGCGTCGGCATCCACATGCATGTGGCCGAGGCTAAGGAGGAGAAGGAATATACCTATGCCCGCTGGGGCGAGGGCACGGTGAAGCATCTGGAGCGGCTGGGCGTGCTGGATAAGAATTTGCTGGCCGTTCACACGGTATGGCTGACGGATGAGGAGCTGGAGTTGTTCAAGAAGCGGGAAGTGAAGATTTCCCACAACCCGGCTTCCGCCATGCGCGTGCTGGGCTTTGCGCGGATCCCGAAGATGCTGGCGATGGGGCTGCGGCCCTCCATTGGGACAGACGGTGCGTCCTCCTCCAATCACATGGACATGGTGGACGAGATGTGGCTGACCAGCCTGATCCACAAGGGCTGGCGTCTGGACCCCACGGTGGTTCCCTCGCAGGATATTCTGCGGATGGCCACCAAGTGGGGCGCCCGCGCACTGCTGGACGAGGACCTGTACGGCAGTCTGGAATGCGGCAAGAAGGCGGACCTGATCGTCATTGACCCCCACGGTCCGTCGATGATGCCGGTGAACGACAAAATCGCCGCCCTGGTAACGGCCATGCATTCGGCCAATATCCAATCCACCATGTGCGACGGCAAGTGGCTTATGCGGGACCGGAAGATCCTGACCCTGGACGAGGAGGCCATCCTGAAGGAGGCCTGCGACCGGGCCAAGGCCATCTATAAGCGGGCGGGCATTGAGTTGCCGGACCGCTTCCCGGTGGTGAAGGTTTAAAGGGGTTTCAACGGTGCGGGGCACCAGAACATAGAAGCAGCAAGCGGAATTATGCGTTTAGTATGGAGGTACAGCATGAATCAGAAATTACTGTCCGTTGCGAAGGGTGAGACTCCGGCCGATCTGGTGATCCGGAACGGCAAGGTGGTCAATGTCTATTCCGGTGAGATCTATGACGGCGGCGTGGCCATCTGCGGCGACACCATCGCTGCCGTGGGCGATGTGGAATACTGCATCGGCGAGGGCACCCGGGTGGTGGACGCGGAGGGAAAGTATCTGACCCCCGGCTTCCTGGACGGACATATCCATCCGGAAAGCTCCTCGCTGGCCATCCGGCCCTTTGCCGAGGCGGTGCTGGCACACGGCACCACCGGCATTATGACGGACCTGCACGAGGTGGGCGTGGTGTCCGGGCTGGAGGGCATCGAGGCCATCCTGAAGGAGGCCGAGGCCACAGACCTGAAAATTTATTTCGTGGTGCCGTCCCACGTGCCGTTTTCCCCCAATCTGGAAACCAGCGGCGGGCGCTTTAATCCGGAGATCATCCGCAAGGCCCTGAAGCGTCCGGACGCGGTGGGCCTGTCCGAGTGTGTCGGCCCCTATATCACAGCCGGGTTCCCCGATCTGCTGGAGTCCTTTGACACCACGCTGTCCATGCCCGGCAAGACCCTGCAGGGCCATCTGCCGGATATGTACGGCCCGGCCATGAGCGCCTGCATTGCCGCCGGTGTGTCCACCGACCATGAGTCCTTCTGCGAAAAGGATGTGTTTGAGCGGCTGCGCAACGGCTGCCACCTGATGATGCGCGAGGGCAGCGCCGCCCGGAATATGCCGGTGCTGCTGAAGACCGTGATGGAAAATCATCTGGACACCGCCATGGTCAGCATCGTCACCGACGACCTGCACACGGTGGACCTGCAGGAGCGGGGCCATCTGGACGACTCGCTGCGCACGGCCCTGGGCATGGGACTGGACTTTATCAAGGCCATTCAGATGGTCACCGTCAACTGCGCGCGGGCTTTCAATCTGGACCGGGAAATCGGCGGACTGGCACCCGGACGCCGGGCAGACGTCAACATCACCACCGGCCCGGAGGATTTCCGCGTGCTGACCACCTTCGCCGGCGGCCGCCAGATCACAGACAACGGCAAGCTGCTGGTGCGCTATGAGACGGCAGAGCATGAGCCCTGTGTGCTGAACACCATGCACCTGAAAAACCCCATCACGGCGGACAGCTTCAAGATCCATGCCCCCGCAGGCGCCAAGAAGGTGAAGGCCCTGGTGATGGATACGCTGCCCTACATGCCCTTCACCAATCGCCGGGACGTGGAGCTGCCGGTTGTGGACGGCGTGGTGCAGTGCGATGTGGAGCAGGATGTGCTGTATATTGCCCAGGTAGAGCGTCACGGCAAGAACGGCAATGTGGGCAAGGCCTTTATGGGCGGCTTCCATATCCGGGGCGGCGCCATGGCTTCCTCCGTGGGCCACGACAATCACAACATCATTGTCATGGGCGACAGCTTCGAGGACATGGCGCTGGCGGTGAACCGCTGCGTGGAGCTGGGCGGCGGACAGGTGATCGTCCGCAGCGGCAAGGTGGCCGCCGAGGTGGCATATCCCATCTGCGGTCTGCTGAGCGACCTGCCTCTGGATGAGCTGGCGGAGAAGAAGAAGGAGCTGAACCGGGTGGCCCATGAAATGGGCACGGAAATCGCCATTCCCTTCATGTTCCTCAGCTTTATCTGTCTGGCGGCGATCCCCGCTTACGCCATCACCGACTGCGGATTCATTGATGTGGTGCAGCAGAAGGTCATCGACCCCATTCTGGAGGTCGTGGAATAAAACCGAATCCCCCAAAAATCAACCTGCAAAAGAGCACAGAGAGGAGCAACATGAATAACGATTTTTTTAAGCTGAAGGATCACGGTACCACCGTCCGGCGGGAGGTGCTGGCGGGTATCACCACCTTTATGACCATGGCCTATGTGCTGGCAGTGCAGCCCTCCGCCATCTGCGGCTTCGGCCCCGATCCCTACATCACGGATATAAACGGCGTTGTGATCAGCAAGTCAGCGCTGCTGGTGATGTGCGCACTGGTCAGCGGCATCATCACCCTGTTTATGGGCCTGTATGCCAATCTGCCGCTGGCGCTGTCCACCGCCATGGGCAGCAACTTCATTCTCGGCGGGCTGGTCAACAGCGGCACGGTGTCCTTTGGTTGGGCCATGGCGCTTCTGCTGTGCTCCGGCATTCTGTTTATCCTGGTAACGGTGCTGGGCGTGCGGAAAATGGTGGTGGATCTGCTGCCGAAGAACCTGAAGATCGCCATACCAACCGCTGTGGGCTTCTTCATTGCCTATCTGGGCTTTAAGAACACCGGCCTTGCCGCCTTCAGCGACAGCGGTCTGGCCTTGGGCGATTTTACCCAGCCCGCGGTGCTGCTGGCCCTGATCACCATGGCGGTGATGGGCGTGCTGACGGCCTATAAGGTGCGCGGCGCGATTCTGATCGGCATCATTGTCGGCACCGTCATCAGCATCCCCATGGGCGTGTCCACGCTGCCCACCACGCTGGTGTCCCTGCCGGATATGAGCGAAATCGGCAACTTGGTGCTGTGCTACGACTTCAAGTCCGTGCTGGCAGACATCCCCGGCGCGCTGGTGTGGATCTTCATCCTGTTCACCAGCGACTTCTTTGCCACCTTCGGTGCGCTGATCGCCGTGGGCGCCCAGACCAATATGCTGGACGAGGACGGCAACTTCCCCCAGATCGAAAAGCCCTTCCTGGTGGATGCCGTTGGCACGGTGGTGGGCTCCGGCACCGGATGCACCACTATCTCCACCTTCATTGAATCCACCATCGGCGTGGAAGCAGGCGGCCGCACGGGTTTGACGGCGATCGTCAGCGGCGGGCTGTTCCTGGTGTGCATCTTCCTGTCCCCGCTGTTTCTGATGATCCCCACTGCCGTGACCGGCGTGGCGCTGATCTTCGTGGGCTTCTCCATGCTGTCGGGCTTTACGAAGCTGGACTTCTCCGACTTCAAGAGCTGCTTCGGTCCCTTCGTGATGATCCTGTTCGGCACCTTCACCGGCGACATCGCTGCGGCAATCTGCCTGGGCGTGCTGACGGACGTGCTGATCAAGGTGCTGACGGGCGATGCAAAGAAGGTCCACCCGGTGCTGTATGTGCTGTGCATCCCGCTGGTGCTGTACTTCATCGTGTAAATAATCGGATAACAAGGCTCCCGGCGTACCGGGATGAATAGTCCGGATTGTGCAGAATGGCGCAGCTTACGCTGCGCCATTCTGATTTTTTGCCGCGCTTGAGTCGGCCGATCAAAGCGGTTCTTTTTCGTCCGGCTGCCGCCGGTACACGCAGCAGCCCTCCGCCATGCCGCAGAAGCGGAAGCCGGACTTTTCCGCGATGTGCCGGGTCACCGTCTGCTCCGGGACGCACTCAATGACCACGCCCCGGCCCTGACGCCGGGCGCGGTCCGTCAGCAGCCGGGTCAGCTCCCCGGCGTATCCCCGGCCCCAGCGGCTGCGGTCCAGGACCCAGCCCAGCTCCATGGACACATCATCATAGGGGTGCCAGATCACATACCCCGCAAAGCCGCCGTCATCCACCGCCAGGATCAGCGGCTCCGGCGTCAGCCCCGCCCGTTCCAGAAAGGCCCGGGTCTGCTCCCGGGAAAAGGGCGGCTCCAGATACCGCATGACCTCCGGGTCCGACAGCAGCCGGTGCAGAGGCTCCAGGTCCGCCTCCGTCATTCGGCGGGCCCGCAGTCCGGCAGACTTACGCTCCATGCCCGCCTCCCTTACCGCAGCCAATCCGGCAGGGAGTGGCTCTGGACGCTGCTGACCATGCCCATGGCGGCGAACAGGGTCACGATGGACGAGCCGCCATAACTGAAAAACGGCAGCGTCAGACCGATCACCGGCAGCACAAACAGGCACATACCCACGTTGCTGATGGTCTGGAAGATCAGCACCGCTGCCACCCCCACGCAGACGTAGGACTCCGTGGTGTTCCGGGCCTTCCGCGCCACCATCAGGCACCGCACGATGATGGCCGCCAGCAGCAGCAGCACCGCCAGGCACCCCAGCATCCCCAGTTCCTCGCCGATGGCGGAGAAGATGAAGTCCGTGTACCGGAACGGCAGGCTGCCGGAGTATTCGCCCTGGGTCTGTATCCCGTGGAACAGCCCCTGGCCGGTGAGCTTACCGCCGCCCAGGGCCAGCAGGCTCCGGGTCTGCTGCCATCCGGCCCCCAGGGGGTCCAGGTTGTGGTCAAACACCACCATGAACCGCTCCTTCATATAGTCCGGGATCTTGTCCAGCTCCCACAGCAGGTAAAACGCCGCGCCGCCGCCCAGCAGGGCGATGATGAACCACCGGGCCGCCACTCCGGCCACAAAGGCCATGGCCGCGAAGATGAAGATATACACCAGGGCGCTGCCCATGTCCGAGGAGATGACGTAGTAAAGCCCCACCATCAGCAGCACGTGCCCCGCCAGAAACGCAATGGAACGCAGGGATTTCAGCCCCCAGTTCTCCTTGACCCAAACCAACTGCCGGCTGAGCACCAGGATGAACGTCAGCTTCACGATCTCCGCCGGCTGGATATTGGCCGGAAAGCCCTGGATCCCCAGCCAGGCCCGGTTGCCGTTGTTTTCGATGCCCAGCGGCGTTTTCAGCAGCAGGAACATGACGATGCCGAAGCCCAGCAGCCATTTCCAGCGCTTGGCGGCCTCGGTCAGGTCGATCTGGGACATGAGAAAATAGATGCCCACTCCCAGCACAATGGCGCAGGCCTGGACGATGACCATTTTCCAGGAGTTCAGGAAGTTCGTGGCGCTGGCGATCATCACCAGCCCGAACAGGGCCGCGCCGCAGCAGAGACACAGCAAAAGCCAGTCGGCCTGCCGCAAAATATCGAAAATGCTATCCTTGATTCGTTTCAGCATGAAAGGCTCCTCTTGTAAAACCGGTTGCACGGAACATGATATCAACTTAGTATAGCATACGAAACTTTTTCTGTAAACCGAATTTTCTCTTTTCAAGCGGGAATTCCTGTGATATAATCAGTTGATTTTACGGAGAGGAGGCCACCTATGGAGTATATCACCCACAGTCCCGCGGAAACGGAGGAGCTGGGCTGCCGTTTGGGACGGACCCTGGGCCCCGGTGCGGTGGTCGCCTACTTCGGCGGCCTGGGGATGGGCAAAACCGCCTTCACCCGGGGCCTGGCCCGGGGCTTGGGCTGCCGGGGCCGGGTCACCAGCCCCACCTTCACCATCGTCAACGAATACGACGGCCCCACGCCCCTGTTCCACTTCGACATGTACCGCCTGGCGGACGCCGACGCCCTGTTTGACATCGGCTGGGAGGACTATCTGGACCGGGGCGGCGTGTGCGCCGTGGAGTGGAGCGAAAACGTCCGGGAGGCCCTGCCGCCGGACGCCGTTACCGTCACCATCGCCCGCTGTCCGGAAAACGACAGCTGGCGCAGCATTACCATTGCAGGAGGGGAGCCGCTTTGAAAATACTTGCCATCGAGACCTCGGCCAAAAGCGTCTCCGCCGCCGTGGTGGAAAACGGCGTTCCCCTGGCCAGCGCCTATCAGAATATGGGCCTGACCCACAGCCGCACCCTGATGCCCCTGGTGGACGGTATGCTGTCCGCCGCCGGGCTGCGGGTCCAGGATATGGACCTGCTGGCGGCCGCCAACGGGCCGGGCAGCTTCACCGGCCTGCGCATCGGCGTGTCCGCCCTGAAGGGCCTGGCCTGGGCCCTGGAAAAGCCCTGCTGCGGCGTGTCCACCCTGGCCGCCATGGCCCGGAACCTGGCCCATATGGAGGGCCTCATCATCTGTGCCATGGACGCCCGGCGCAGCCAGGTGTACAACGCCCTGTTCCTGGCCCATGACGGTGTTCTGACCCGGCAATGTCCGGACCGGGCCATCGGCCTGGCGGAGCTGGCGGAGGAGATAAAAAACCGCCCGGAGCCGAAATTTGTTGTTGGCGACGGGGCCGGGCTGTGTTATAATTATCTGTTGGAGCAGGATGTCCCCTGCCGGATGGCCCCGCCTCAGCTGGTGATGCAGAACGCCGTGGGGGTGGCCCTGGCGGCGGAGGAAATGGCTGCCGCCGGACAGGTCACCACGGCCCGGGACCTGGTTCCCGTGTACCTGCGGCTGAGCCAGGCGGAGCGGGAGCGGCTGGCCCGGGGCCTGAAGATCACCTTGGATTAATAATTTTATATATAAAGGAGAAGCACCATGTTTAGCGAAAAAGTCCACGTCATGAACCATCCCCTGGTGGCCCACAAGCTCACCATCCTTCGGGACAAGAACACCAGCGTCAAGGATTTCCGGGAGCTGGTTTCCGAGATCGGCATGCTCATCACCTATGAGGCCACCCGTGACCTGCCGCTGACCACCAAGGTGGTGGAAACTCCCCTGTGCAAGGCGGAGCTGCCCACTCTGGCCGGTAAGAAGTTCGCCGTGGTGCCCATTCTCCGGGCCGGTCTGGGTCTGGTGGACGGCGTGCTGCGCATGGTGCCCTCCGCCCGTGTGGGACATATCGGCATGTTCCGGGACGAGGAGACTCTGGAGCCTCACGTCTATTTCTGCAAGATGCCCAAGGACGTGGCTGACCGCGACATCATCATCGTGGATCCCATGCTGGCCACCGGCGGCTCCGCCGATGCCGCCATCACCGAGATGAAGAAGCGCGGATGCCACAACATCAAGCTCATGGTGCTGGTAGCTGCCCCTGAAGGCATTGAGCACCTGCAGAAGGTTCATCCCGATGTGGACATCTATGTGGGTGCGGTGGACGATCACCTGAACGAGCACGGCTACATCGTTCCCGGCCTGGGCGATGCCGGCGACCGCATCTTCGGCACCAAGTAACATGACGCGTTTTCCCCTGTCCCGGTACAGACCGGGACAGGGGATTTTTGCTTTTTCCTGCCCTTTTTGATATTCGCAAAAATAATGATTGACATTTGTCTTTATTTTTTATATATTGTATCTGCCAAATTTCAACGAGAGATATCAGGCCTATCCGCAAGGCCTCCCTTTGAACAGAGAAAAGAGGTAAGTCAAAAATATTTTACGAACGGGGGAGGATAAATGTCCAAAGAGTTGATTCGCCTGCGGGACCTCTGCATGGCGTTTGACGACGAGCTGGTTCTCGATCACATCAATCTGTATATCAACGATTCCGAATTCCTCACACTTCTGGGCCCCAGCGGCTGTGGCAAGACCACAACGCTGAGGATTATTGGCGGTTTCACGACACCCACGTCGGGAGACGTCACCTTTGACGGTGTGAGGATTAATGATGTCCCGCCGCATAAGCGGCAGATCAACACGGTGTTCCAGAAATATGCGCTGTTCCCGCATTTGGACGTGTTTGAAAACATCGCCTTTGGCTTGCGGATCGCCAAAGTGCCTGCCGAGGAAATCGAGGAACGCGTGACGGAAATGCTGGGCGTGGTGAGTCTGAAGGGCTTTGAGCATCGGAAAATCACCCAGCTGTCCGGCGGCCAGCAGCAGCGGGTGGCCATCGCCCGGGCGCTGGTGAACCGGCCCAAGGTCCTGCTGCTGGATGAGCCCCTGGGCGCGCTGGACCTGCGCCTGCGCAAGGATATGCAGAACGAGCTGAAGCGTATCCAGCAGCAGATGGGCATTACCTTCATCTATGTGACCCACGACCAGGAGGAGGCCCTGACCATGTCCGACACCGTGGTGGTGATGGACAAGGGCCGCATCCAGCAGATCGGCACCCCTGAGGACATCTATAACGAGCCGAAAAACGCCTTTGTGGCGGACTTTATCGGCGAGAGCAACATCTTAAACGGCACCATGGTCCGCGACAACGTGGTCAAAATGTACGGCAAGGAGTTCCCCTGTGTGGACGGCGGGTTCGCCCCCAACGAGCCGGTGGACGTGGTCATCCGCCCCGAGGACATCGACATTGTCCCCGTGGAGCAGGGGCAGCTGGCGGGCACCGTCACCAACGTCACCTTCAAGGGGATGCAGTACGACATCATTGTGGACTTCCGGGGCTTCAAGTGGCTGATCCAGACCACGGACCACTCCCCGGTTGGAGCCCGCATCGGTGTGAAGATCGACCCCGACGGCTTCCATATCATGAAAAAGAGCGAATATTCCGGTCAGTTCGGCGACTACAGCTCCTATTCTGAGGAGTATGAGGAGCTGGCGGACGCCTCCCTGGAGACGGATGAGGAGGAGATCGGGGATGAAGAATAAGCTCTCCCGGTTCGCCGTGCCCTATGAGGTGTGGATGGCCATTTTCGTGGTGGCCCCCATCCTCATCATGGTGATCTATGCCTTCTCCTCCTCGGAGGGGGGCTTCACCCTGGACAATTTTGTGCAGATGGGCGGCTATACCCAGGTGTTTCTGCGGTCCTTCAAGCTGGCCATCATCGCCACGCTGATCTGTCTGGTCATCGGCTATCCTGTATCCTATCTCATGAGCCGGGAGGGTCCGGCCTTCCAGCGGACGGCTATGGTGCTGATCATGCTGCCCATGTGGATGAACTTCCTGCTGCGGACCTATTCCTGGATGACCATCCTGGAAAACCACGGCCTGCTGAACCAGCTGTTTGAAAAAATCGGCCTCATCAGCCTGTATAACCACATTTTCGGCACGGAGCTGGAGTATTTCTCCATGATGAATACCCAGGGGGCCGTGGTGCTGGGCATGGTGTATAACTATCTGCCCTTTATGATCCTGCCCATCTATTCCGTGATCATCAAACTGGACGGCTCCCTGCTGGAGGCCGCCCGGGACCTGGGGGCCAATTCCATGACGGTGTTCCGCCGGGTGATCCTGCCCCTGAGCCTGCCGGGGGTCATCTCTGGCATCACCATGGTGTTTGTGCCGTCGGTGTCCACCTTCGCCATCAGCCGGATGCTGGGCGGCGGCACGGAGCTTCTGCTGGGCGACCTCATCGAGCGGCAGTTCCTGGGCGGGGCCTATAACCCCCAGCTGGGTGCGGCCATCTCCCTGGTGATGATGATCATCGTGCTGGTGTGCATGCTGGTGATGAATCGCTTCGGTGAGGGCGAGGAACAGGCGGTGATGCTATGACCGGCCGCAAGCAGAACAGCGTCGGCGATCGGGTGCTGATGGCGCTGGTGTTCCTGTTTCTCTATGCACCCATTATCATTCTCATCGTTTTCTCCTTCAACGCGGGCACCAGCTCCAGCGTCTGGAAGGGCTTTTCCCTGAAATGGTACGAGTCCCTGCTGTCTAACCGCCTGATTATGAACAGCGTGTACACTACCCTGATGGTGTCGCTGCTGTCCACCATTGTGGCGGCCATTGCGGGCACGTTTGCCGCCATTGGCCTGTACGCCATGAGCCGGCGCCGCCGGGCGGTGGTGAACTCCGTCAACAACATCCCCATGATGAACGCGGATATCGTCACCGGCGTCAGCCTGTGCCTGCTGTTCGTGGTGTTCTTCAACGGCTGGGGCACCTTTGCCGGGTGGGTGAACTCCTGGCAGTCGGCGGTGGTGCTGCCGGAGCGGCTGACCATGGGCTTCGGCACCCTGCTCATCGCCCATGTCTGCTTCAACATTCCGTATGTCATCCTGTCCGTGGGGCCAAAGCTGCGGCAGATGGACCGGAACCTCATCGACGCGGCCCAGGACCTGGGCTGCACCTGGATGCAGGCCTTCTGGCGGGTGGTGATCCCGGAGATCAAGCCCGGCATCGTGTCCGGCGCGCTGACGGCCTTCACCATGTCCGTGGATGACTTCATCATCAGCTACTTTACCGCCGGAACCAGCGCCTCCACCCTGGCCATGACCATCTACGGCATGACCAAAAAGCGCGTCAGTCCGGAGATCAACGCCATTTCCACCCTGCTGTTTGTGACGGTGCTGGTGCTGCTGGCCATCATCAACCTGCGTGACAGCCACGCCGCCCGGCGGGAGCATCACGCGGCGGTGTCCGCCGCCTCCGGCGGACCGGTAAAGCCCCACCGGCGGCCCAACAAGCTGCTGCGCCGGGTGGCGGCCGGAGCCATGGCCTGCGCCTTAGTGGCGGTGCTGGTGGTCACCGGACACTCCGTCCAGTCGGAGCGGGTGGTGAACGTATGCTCCTGGGGCGAGTATATCGACGAGGACCTGATCACCCGGTTCGAGGAGCAAACCGGCATCCGGGTGAACTATCAGACGGCGGAAAGCAACGAGGCCCTGTATTCCCTGATCAAGATGGGCGGCGCGGATTTCGACGTTATCGTCCCCTCGGACTATATGATCGCCCGCCTGATTCAGGAGGACATGCTGGCGGAGCTGGACTACAGCCACATTCCCAATTTCCAACTCATTGACGACACCTACAAGAACCTCAGCTACGACCCGGAGAACAAGTACACCGTGCCCTACACCTGGGGCACCCTGGGCATTATCTACAACACCACCATGGTGTCCGAGCCTATTACCAGCTGGGACGCCATGTTCGATCCCCAGTACGCCGGTCAGGTGCTGATGATCAACAACTCCCGGGACGCTCTGGCCGCGGCCCTGCTGGACCTGGGCTACAGCATCAATACCACGGACCCCGGCCAGCTGGAGGAGGCCTTCAACCTGCTGAAAACCGCCAAGGACAGCGGCGTGTATCAGGCCTTCGTCATGGACGAGGTGTTCCAGAAGATGGAGGGCGGCAACGCCGCCATCGCCATGTACTACGCCGGCGACTACCTGACCATGCTGGAGAACAACGAGGACCTGGCCTTCGTTATCCCGGAGGAGGGCAGCAACTGGTTCGTGGACGCCATGTGCGTCCTGAAGGACACCCAGCACATGTCCGAGGCGGAGGAGTGGATCAACTTCATCGCCTCCACGGACTCCAACCTGGCCAACATGGACTATATCTGGTACGCCTCCCCCAACCGGGAGGCCCTGGAGCAGTACCCGGCCTACTATGCGGAGGTCAACGAGGAGGAGCTGGACCCGGAGATTTACGAGATCATGGCGCCCCCGGCGGAGACCCTGGACCGCTGCGAGATCTATGAAAACCTGCCCAAGGACACCCTGCGGCTGTATGACCGGCTGTGGACCCGGCTGGGCGTGTAAAGGAGGAACGGATATGATCGAAATCGGCAAATCCTATACCATTGAGCAGGTGGTCACCCCGGAGATGACCGCCCGGGCCATCGGCTCCGGCGGCCTGGAGGTGTTCGGCACCCCGTTTATGATGGCCATGATGGAGCACGCCGCCATGGACTGCGTGCAGCCGGACCTGCCGGAGGGCAAGGGCACCGTGGGCGTGGACATTCATTCCAGCCACCTGGCCCCCACCCCCGTGGGCATGACCGTCCGGGCCACGGCCACCGTCGCCGGCGTGTCCGAAAACGGCAAGCTCATCACCTTCCGGGTGGAAGCCAGCGACGACTGGGGCCCCATCGGCGAGGGGACCCACACCCGAGCCATCATCGCCAACGAACGCTTCCTGCAGAAGTGCAACAGCAAGCTGACGGAACGGAAATAACCCCCGCAGCTTCCAAAGAGGGAGGAGAGCGCCGCTCTCCTCCCTCTTTTTGCAATGCCCGCAAAAAAAGTTGTCCCGCTCCTTCAAAAGCTCTTGCAATCAGAGGACGGGAACCGTATAATATAAGTTCAGTGTGAAAACACGGGATTACGACCGAATAAGGAGTGTGAGACAATGACCGAGGAAGGGAAGGCCCCTCTGACGGAGGAGAGTGCCGAAAGCAAAAACTTTATTCTGAACTTTATCGACGAGGACATCGCAGAGGGTGGCCGGTTCCAGGGACTGACCGTTCACACCCGTTTCCCGCCGGAGCCCAACGGCTATCTGCACATCGGCCACTGCAAGGCCCTGTGCATCGACTTCGGCACCGCCGAGCGTTACGGCGGCCTGTGCAACCTGCGCATGGACGACACCAACCCCGCCAAGGAGGACACCGAGTATGTGGATGCCATCCAGCAGGATATCCACTGGCTGGGCTTCGACTGGGGCGACCGTTTCTTCTATGGCTCCGATTATTTTGAAAAGGACTATGAATACGCCGTGGAGCTCATCAAAAAGGGCCTGGCGTATGTGTGCGAGTTGACGCCGGAGGAGTTCAAGGCCAACCGCGGCGACATCGGCATCCCCGCCACCTCCCCCTACCGGGACCGCCCCATTGAGGAGAATCTGCGTCTGTTTGAAATGATGAAAAACGGCCAGGTGGAGGAGGGCAAGATGACCCTGCGGGCCAAGATCGACCTGGCCAGCGGCAATCTGAACCTCCGGGACCCCATCATTTACCGCATCCGCTTCATCAACCACCACCGCCAGGGCACCAAGTGGTGCATCTATCCCATGTACGACTTTGCCCACCCCATCCAGGACGCTCTGGAGGGCATCACCCACAGTCTCTGCTCCCTGGAGTTCGAGTCTCACCGGCCTCTGTATGACTGGGTGGTCAGCAATGTGTCCATCCCCTATCACAAGCCCCGCCAGATCGAATTTGCCCGGCTGGGCATTGACCACACCGTCATGAGCAAGCGCAAGCTCCGCAAGCTGGTGGAGGAGCACTATGTCTCCGGCTGGGACGATCCCCGTATGCCCACCCTGTGCGGCCTGCGCCGCCGGGGCTATACCGCCGCCTCCATCCGCAATTTCTGCGAGCGCATCGGCGTGGCCAAGTCCCCCAACACCGTGGAATACGGCTTCCTGGAGCACTGCCTGCGGGAGGACCTGAACGTGTCCGCCCAGCGGACCATGGCGGTGCTGCACCCGGTGAAGCTCACCGTTACCAACTATCCCCAGAGGCAGAGCGAAACCTTCACCGTGGAGAACAACCCCACCGACCCCAGCCAGGGCACCCACGAGATCACCTTCAGCCGCCACCTGTGGATCGAGCACGAGGACTTTCTGGAGACGCCCATTCTCAAGTATAAGCGCCTGTATCCCGACGGCCCCGAGTGCCGCCTGAAGGGCGCGTACCTGGTGAAGTGCACCGGCTGCGTCAAGGATGAAAACGGCCAGATCGTGGAGATCCTGTGCACATACGACCCCGACAGCCGGGGCGGCGATCCCGCCGACGGCCGCAAGGTCAAGGGCGCCACGCTGCACTGGGTGGACGCCGAGAACTGCGTGGACGCAGAGGTGCGGCTGTACGACAACCTGTTCTCCGATCCCCAGCCTGACGGCCCGGACAAGGACTTCCTGAACTGCCTGAATCCCGACTCCCTGATGGTGCTGGAGAGCTGCAAGGTGGAGCGGGCCATGGTGGACGTGGCCCGAGACTTCGACCGGGTGGAAAACCGCACCGGCATCAACGCCCCCACCTTCCAGTTCATGCGCACGGGCTATTTCTGCATGGATAACCGGGACTGCACGGCGGATCACCTGGTGTTCAACCGCAGCGTGTCCCTGAAGGACAGCTTCAAAAAGTAACCTGTAAAGTAAAAGTTGCGCTGCCCAAAAGGCGGCGCAACTTTGTTTTGCTGGACAAGAGGCGGGGCAGCCTGTATAATAGGGAAAAAACGGGAGGACCACGCCATGCCTCTGTACGATGCCGTTCGCACGCCCCGGCCCCGGAAACGGGACCCCAGGCTGCTTGCCTGCATAGCCATCGCACTGACCCTGGTGTTGCTGGCATTTTTTCCCATTCTATGGGCCGCCCATTTACAGCGGCAGTACCGCCATTTTATAAGCGGGCTGGGAGAAAGCGTTCTATATGCCAAGGCGCAGGGAAGTCTGTACGTCCGGCAGAACGGGCGGCAATTCCGGGCCCGGGAGCCCGCCTCCCGGCTGTATCTGGAGGTGAATGCCGCCGGCATGGGCAAGCGCCAGAGCAGCGCCCCCGATTCTGCGCCGGACGCGGAGCTGGAGTTCGGAGACGGGTGCATCCTGCGCTTCTGGGGCCTGGACGTGTGGGACGGGTACAACCGCCAATGGGTCCCCGGCGTGTTCGTCTGGTACCGGGGAGCCAACGGAAAAATCTATATGTATGACACCGACCGGATGCAATGGCAAACGCTGGTGCGGTGCTTGCCCGAAGAATAGGAGGAACGATATGGGTCTTTATGATGCGGTGCGCCGGGAGGAGAAACCCCGGCGGCGGTGGCACCCCATGTGGGTGGTGGCGCTGGCCTTTGCGGCGGCGCTGGTGACGGCGCTGGGCCTGACCATCAGCAAGCCCCAGCGGGATCATGACCGGTTCATCCGCTGCATGAGCGACATCTCCAGCAGCACCACCTACGCCTTCAGTGGAAAATTCACCTCCCTCCGGGCCCGGGTGGACGGCCAGGACCTGCGCATCACCCAGGAAAACGGCTATGCCCTGTACGGGAAGCTCTTCAACATGAACGCCACCTTCAGCCGGGACGTCCCCAAGGAGGACAGCCTCCGCCTGGACTACGGCGACGGGGCGGTGCTGGAGCTGTGGCCCTATCACCTGCCGGACGGCTCTGACCGCAGCGAGGGCATATTCGTCCGGTTCGTAAATCCGGAGGGAAAAACCTACACCTACTACACCGACCGGGACACCTTCGCCCGGGTCACCCAATGCCTGTCGCCGGAAAATAACCCGGCATGGGCGGAATAACCGATTTTCGCAGGACGGCTTCCCGTCCTGCGATTTTTCTTGAAAAAAACCGGGATTTATGATATCATAAGCTGATTATATATGCACACAAGCGGGACGGGAGCCGCAGGCTGCGGAAGCGTCCCCTCCCGCAGGTCCCATGGAGGAGGAACACCGTTGAAATCCAGAGTTTTTGAGATCATTGCCGCCGAGCAGGCCCGGCAGAACAGCACCGTGGAGCTGATCGCCAGCGAAAACTTCGTAAGCGAAAACGTCATGAAGGCCGTAGGCTCCTGCCTGACCAACAAATATTCCGAGGGCTATCCCGCCCAGCGTCCCTCCGGCAACCGGGGCCGGTTCTACGGCGGCTGCCAGTATGTGGATGAGCTGGAGGAATACTGCTGCCGCCAGTGGCAGGCCGTCTTTCAGACGGACTATCACGTCAATGTCCAGCCCCATAGCGGCTCCTCCGCCAACCTGGCCGCCTATATGAGCGTGCTGAAGCCCGGCGACACCATTCTGGCCATGAGCCTCAACAACGGCGGTCATCTGACCCACGGCTCTCCGGTGAATTTCAGCGGCAAGCTGTTTCACATGGAGTTCTACGGGGTGGACGAAAACGGCTTCATCGACTATGAGGACGTCCGCCGGAAAGCCCGGGAGTGCCGCCCGCAATTGATTCTGGCCGGGGCCTCGGCCTACAGCCGCATCATCGACTTCCCGGCCTTTGCCGACGCCGCCCGGGAGGCGGGGGCGTATTTCATGGTGGACATGGCCCACATCGCAGGGCTTGTGGCCGCCGGGGACCATCCCTCCCCCTTCGGCCTGGCAGACATCATCACAACCACTACCCACAAGACCCTGCGGGGCACCCGGAGCGGACTGATCTTCTGTAGGCCCGAGCTTGCCAAGCGGGTGGACAGCGCCGTGTTCCCCGGCTGCCAGGGCGGCGCGCTGCAGCACGTCATCGCCGGAAAGGCCGTCACAGCGGAGGAAGCCTCCACGGAGGAGTTCCGGGAATACATCCACGCCGTTGTCCGCAACTGCAAAGCCATGTGCGATGAATTTATCTCCATGGGCTACAAGGTGGTCACCGGCGGCACGGACAATCACCTGTTCCTGCTGGACCTGACGGACACCGGGCTCACCGGGAAAGCCGTTCAGGATGAACTGGACCGCCACGGCATCACCCTGAACAAGAACTGCGTCCCCAACGAGACCCGCTCCCCCCAGCAGACCTCCGGCGTCCGCATCGGGACCGCAGCCATGACCACCAAGGGCTACACGGAGCAGGACTTCATCGCCGTGGCCCGCCAAATTGACCGCATCATCCGGGATATGCAGGATATGCGGAAGGAGTGACAGAAACGTGTATTTAAAAGCACTGGAAATTCAGGGCTTCAAATCCTTTCCCGACAAAACGGTGCTGAATTTCGGCGCGGACATCACCGCCATCGTGGGCCCCAACGGCTCCGGCAAGTCCAACATCTCCGACGCCATCCTGTGGGTCATGGGCGAGCAGAACAGCCGCCAGCTCCGGGGCGCCAAAATGGAGGACGTGATCTTCGGCGGCACGGAAAAGCGCAATCAGATGGGCTTTGCCCAGGTGACGCTGATCATCGACAACACCGGCCACATCTTCCCCCGGGACGAGAGTGAGGTGGCCGTCACCCGCCGGTATTACCGCAGCGGGGAGTCGGAATACTATATCAACCGCCAGTCCGTGCGGCTCAAGGACGTCAACGAGCTGTTCATGGACACCGGCATGGGCCGGGAGGGCTACTCCATCATCGGCCAGGGCAAGATCGACGAGATCCTGTCCGTGAAAAGCGGCGAGCGCCGGGAGGTGTTCGAGGAGGCGGCGGGCATCAGCAAGTTCCGCCACCGCAAGGAGGAGTCTGAGCGGAAGCTCCAGCGCACGGAGGAGAATCTGGTGCGCATCAACGACAAGATCGCCGAGCTGGAGCTGCAGGTGGAACCTCTGCGGCAGCAGGCGGAAACGGCGAAAAAATACCTGGTGCTGCGGGACGAGCTGCGGGTGCTGGAGATCTCCGTGTGGCTGGAAAACCTCCAGGCCCTGAGGGCCGGTGCCCTGAAGCTGGAGGCCGATCTGCGGACCGCACAGGAGAACCGCCAGCGTGCCCAGGCGGACCTGGACGCCGTGTATGCCGCCGGGGAGGAGAGCCTGGAGAAGATCCGGGACAACGACGTCCGGGCCGAGGCCCTGCGGGGCCAGGTGTCCCAGCTGGACGCCGCCGCCCAGGAGGAGACCTCCGCCATGGCCGTGCTGGAAAACAGCCTGAGCCATGACAAGCAGACCCTGGAGCGGCTGGACCGGGAGCTGGCGGACACCCAGCAGCGGGCCGGTAATCTCCGGGCCCAGGCCGACGCCCTGACGGACCGCATAGACCAGATCGATGCGGAGGCCCAGGACCTGGCCCGGCAGCTGGAGGAGCTGATGGACGCCCTGCGGCAGCTGGCCGAAAGCGCCGGAAGCGCCCAGCAGGAAGCCGAGGCCCTGCGGGCCAAGGAGACCCTGGCCGTGGCCGACGCCGCCCGGGGCCGGACGGAGCTGGCCGCTCTGGACGCCACCCGGACCCAGGCCCAGGCCCGGCAGGCCGCCATCGCCGCCGACAGCGCCGCCGCCCGGGAAAAGCTGGACCAATGCCGCCGGGAGGCCGAAGAAAACAACGCCTCCCTGGCCGCCGCCCGGGAGGAGGAGCAGGCCGCCGCCAACGTCATCCAAGGCCACAGCCTGAAGATGGAGGGCCGGCGCCGCCGGGCCCAGGAGGCCGCCCAGCAGGCCGAACAGCTGCGCCGGCAGCTGGCCGCCATGGAGGACCGCATCCGTCTGCTGACGGAGATGGAGAAGGACTACGAGGGCTTCTCCCGGGCGGTGAAGGGCGTGATGCAGGCGGCGGACCGGGGCACCCTGTCCGGGATCCACGGCCCCGTGGCAAGCCTTATGACCACCGACCCCCAATACACCGTGGCCCTGGAGATCGCCCTGGGCGCGGCTTTGCAGAACATCGTGGTGGACCGGGACACCGACGCCAAGGAGGCCATCGCCTTCCTGAAGCGCCGGGACGCGGGACGCGCCACGTTCCTGCCCATGAGCGCCATCCGGGGCGATATGCTCCGGGAGCCGCGCCTGGACCAGGAATACGGCTTTGTGGGCATCGCCTCCCAGCTGGTGACGTATGACGCCCGGTATGACGGCATTTTCCAGAATCTGCTGGGCCGCACCGTGGTGGTGGAGGACCTGGACTGCGGCGTGAATATGGCCCGTCGGTATCAGAACCGCTTCCGCATCGTCACCCTGGACGGTCAGGTCATCAACCGGGGCGGCTCCATGACCGGCGGCAGCGTCAGCCGCAGCGCCGGGGTCCTGTCCCGGGCCAGCGAGCTGTCCGGGCTGCGGGAGCAGCTGACGGGACTGAAAGCCTCCCTGGACCAGGCCGCCCACCGGGCGGAGGAAACCGGCCGGGACCTGCAAAAGGCCCAGTATGAGCTGGATGTGGCCCGGGAGCAGCAGCAGAACGCCGCCCAGCAGGTGCTGGCTCTGGAGACCCGCGGCCAGCACTATGACAGCCTGCGGGAGACCCTGGAAGCCACCCTGGAGGCCCTGGACGCCGAAAACCTCCGGCTGACCCGGCAGACGGCGGACGGTGACGCCCGCAGCCGGGAGCTTCAGACGAAGATCGACGGTCAGGAGGACCTGGCCCGGCAGCTGCGCCAACAAGCCCAGAACTGCCTGGCCGGGCAGAGCGACCTGCAATCGAAAACCGGCGGCATCTCCGACCGGATCACCCGCTGCAAGGAGCAGCAGGCCGCCCTGGCCGCCGAGCGTCAGGGAGCGGAGAGCCGCCTGGCGGACCTGCGCCAGCTGATGACGGACCTGGACGGCGACTGCCGCAGCCGGGAGGACCTGGCCCGGCAGCTGCATGAATCCCAGGTCCGGGCACGGGAGCAGATGGCGGAGCATCAGACCCGCTGCGACTCCCTGCACCGGCAGGCGGAGGACCTGCGTGGCCAGCTGCAGACCCTCCAGCAGGAGAAGCTGGACCTGGAGCAGCAGCGCACAGCCCTGAACCGCCAGACCCAGACCTGCAACGACGCGGTGATCGCCGCCCAGCAGGAGCTGTCCCGGCTGGAGCAGAAGCGCAGCGCCGCCGCCATGGAGGAGAAAACCATTCTCGATAAGCTCTGGGAGCGGTATGAGCTGAGCCATTCTGAGGCCCAGGCCCAGCGGGTGGAGCTGGAGAGTGTCCCCAAGGCCACCCGCCGCATCGGCGAGCTGAACCGGTCCATCAAGGCCCTGGGCACCCCCAACATCGGGGCTATCGAGGAGTATGAGCGGGTCAACGGGCGGTATACCTATCTGTCCGACCAGCGGGCGGACGTGGAGCAGGCCAAGGGCGAGCTCACCGGCGTCATCGACCAGCTGACCCAGCAGATGACGGAGATTTTCGCCCAGCAGTTCAGGCTCCTCAACGACAGCTTCCAGGAGACCTTTCTGGAGCTGTTCGGCGGGGGCAAGGCCCGGCTGGAGCTGGAGGATGAAAAGGACATCCTCAACTGCGGCATTGAGATCAAGGTGCAGCCCCCGGGCAAGCAGCTGAAAACCATCACCCTGCTGTCCGGCGGCGAAAAGGCCTTTGTAGCCATCGCCCTGTACTTCGCTATTCTCAAGGTCCACCCCACCCCCTTCTGCGTGATGGACGAGATCGAGGCCGCCCTGGACGAGGCCAACGTGGTGCGCTATGCCCGCTATATGCGGCGCATCGCCGGGAAAACCCAGTTCATCGTCATCACCCACCGGCGGGGCACCATGGAGGAGGCCGACGTGCTCTACGGCGTCACCATGCAGGAGCGGGGCGTCAGCCGGATCCTCACCATCAACCTCAACGATATGGCCAAAGAGCTGAATATAAAGTAAGGAGACACGATTATGGGACTGTTCAAAAAATTCCGGGACGCGTGGTTTGCGCCCATGTCCTTTGACTCCCTGGACGACGATTTTTATGACCGGCTGGAGGAATCCCTGATCCTGGCGGACGTGGGCATGGACGTGGCCCTGGACGCCACCGAGAAGCTGCGCCGCCGGGCCTATGACGACCGTCTGCTGACGGCAGACCAGGTGAAGGGCGCTCTGCGGGAGATCCTGGCCGAGAAGCTGGAAGTGGGCGACAGCCGACTGGACCTGTCCACCCAGCCCAGCGTCATTCTGGTCATCGGCGTCAACGGCGTGGGCAAGACCACGTCCATCGGCAAGCTGGCCTATCAGCTGAAAAAGCAGGGTAAAAAGGTGCTGCTGTGCGCAGGCGATACCTTCCGGGCCGCCGCCGCCGACCAGCTGGAGATCTGGGCGAACCGGGCCGGGGTGGACATCGTCCGCCAGAACGAGGGCGCGGACCCCGGCGCCGTGCTGTTCGACGCCCTGGCCGCCGCCAAGGCCCGCCGCAGCGACGTGGTGCTGGTGGACACCGCCGGGCGGCTGCACAACAAGGCCAACCTCATGAAGGAGCTGGCCAAGCTCCGGAAGATCATCGACCGGGAGCTGCCCGGGGCCGCCAAGGAGACCCTGCTGGTGCTGGACGCCACCACCGGCCAGAACGGCCTCATCCAGGCCCGGCAGTTCAAGGAGACCGCCGGTCTGACGGGCATCGTGCTGACCAAGCTGGACGGCACCGCCAAGGGCGGCATCGTCATCGCCATCGCCCAGGAGCTGCAGGTGCCGGTGAAGTATGTGGGCCTGGGCGAGGGCATCAAGGACCTGGCCCCCTTCGACGCCAAGGAATTTGTGGGCGATCTGTTCTGATGGGAGGGACGAATATGATCCGTGCCGACGGAAGAAAGTATGACGAAAGCCGCCCGGTGGAGATCACCACGGGCTTTATCAGGTTTGCCGAGGGCAGCGCCCTGATCCGCTGCGGCGACACGGTGGTGCTGTGCAACGCCTCGGTAGAGGACCGGGTGCCGCCTCATGTGCGCCCGGGCTGCGGCTGGGTCACGGCGGAGTATTCCATGCTGCCCCGGGCCAACCGGGAGCGGTCCCGCCGGGACGTGGACAAGCTGAAGCTCTCCGGCCGCAGCGCCGAAATCCAGCGGCTCATCGGCCGGAGCCTGCGGGCGGCGGTGGATATGCGCCGCCTGGGCGAGCGCACCATCACCATCGACTGCGACGTGCTCCAGGGTGACGGCGGCACCCGCACCGCCTCCGTCACCGGCGGCTTTGTGGCCCTGGCCCTGGCGTGCCGGGGTCTTCTGGAGCAGGGGCTGGTGAAGGCCATGCCCATCCGCCACTATGTGGCCGGTATCTCCGCCGGTATCGTGGACAACGTACCCATGCTGGACCTGCAATACTCCGAGGACAGCCGGGCCATGGTGGACCTGAACTGCGTCATGAACGAGCAGGGCGGCATCATCGAGCTGCAGGGCACCGGCGAGGGCCGGGCCTTCACGCCCCGGGAGCAGCAGGAGCTGCTGGCCCTCTGCGCCCAGGGCAACGCCCGGCTGATCCAGCTGGAGAAAAACATATTGGGGGAGATTCTATGAAATTCGTATTGGCATCCCATAACCGCAAGAAGCTGGCGGAGATGCAGGAGATTCTGCGTGAGCTGGGGGTGGAGGTGGTCCTTCAGTCCGACGTGGGCCTGGACCTGGAGCCGGAGGAAAATGGAACCACCTTCGCCGAAAACGCCGCCATCAAGGCCATGGCCGTGATGCAGGCCAGCGGTCTGCCCGCCATTGCCGACGACTCCGGCCTGTGCGTGGACGCGCTGAATGGCGCACCGGGCATCTATTCCGCCCGATACGGCGGCGTGGACAGTGACCAGGCCCGCTATCGCCTGCTGCTGGAGAATCTCCGTGGTGCTGGGGCCCGCACCGCCCATTTCCACACTGCCATCGTCTGCTGCTTCCCCAATGGGGACCGGCTGGACGCAGCCGGAGATTGCTTCGGCACCATTGCCTATGCACCCCAGGGGGACAACGGCTTCGGCTATGACCCGGTGTTTTTCGTGCCGGAGCTGCGCAAGACCTTTGCCCAGCTGACGCCGGAGGAGAAAAACGCCATCAGCCACCGCGGCAACGCCCTGCGGGCCTTCGCGGCGGAGCTGAAAACCTATCTGGAAAAGAACTGAGGAGCATCTATGGAACTGACAAGCAAGCAGAGAGCCCAGCTGCGGGGCATGGCCGCCAACCTGGACACCATCGTCCACGTGGGCAAGGACGGCATCGGCGAGAACCTGGTCAAGCAGGTCAACGACGCCCTGGAGGCCCGGGAGCTGATCAAGGGCCGGGTGCTGGAAAACTCCATGTACACCGCCCGGGAAGCGGCAGAGGAGCTGAAGGTGGCCGCCCGCTGCGAGGTGGTCCAGGTCATCGGCAGCAAATTCGTTCTCTTCCGCTATCAGCACAACAAGGACAAGCGGAAGATCGAGCTGGAAAAAGACAGGAAGCGCAGCGTATGAGGATCGGCATTTACGGCGGCACCTTCAACCCCATCCACCGGGGCCACCTGACGGCGGCCCGGGCGGCTATGGACGCCCTGGGGCTGGACCGTCTGCTGCTGATCCCCGCCAGCGTTCCGCCCCACAAGGCCCTGCCCCAGGGCAGCGCCGACGCCGCCGACCGCCTGGAAATGGCGGCCCTGGCCTGTGCCCAGCTGGGCCCCGTGGCCCAGGCCCTGGATATCGAGCTGCACCGCACCGGCCCCAGCTATACGGTGGATACCCTGCGCCAGCTGCGCATGGAGCATCCGGAGGATGAGCTGTGGCTTCTCATGGGGACGGATATGTTTTTGTCCCTGGAGCGCTGGTATCATGCGTCGGACATTCTGTCTCTGGCCCACATCGGGGCCTTTGACCGAGCCCACCCCCAGCCGGGGGAGGATCTGGCGGCCCAGAAGCGGCTGCTGGAGACGAAATACGGGGCCACTGTGGCCATCATTGCCAACCGGCAGGTCATCGACCTGTCCTCCACCCAGGTGCGGGAGGCCCTTACCGCAGGCCGGGGCCGGGATCTGGTGACGGACCCCGTATACGGCTATATCCAGCGCCGGGGGCTGTACGGCGTCCATACGGACCTGCATCACCTGACCCCGGACCAACTGCGGCCCATCGCCCTGAGCTATCTCAAGCCCAAGCGCATGCCCCATGTTCTGGGCACGGAGCAGGAGGCCGTGCGCCTGGCCCGGCAGTATGGGGCCGACGAGACCCAGGCCCGGATCGCCGCTTTGCTTCACGACTGCACCAAGAAGCTGGACATGGATCAGCAGCTGGCCCTGTGCGCTCAATATCACATCCAGCTGGACGACCTGGAGCAGCACGCCCTGAAGCTGCTGCACGCCAAAACCGGCGCAGCCATCGCCCGGGACGTGTTCGCCGTGGATGACGCGGTCTATCGCGCCATCTACTGGCACACCACCGGCCATGCGGACATGACCCTGCTGGAAAAGATCATCTATCTGGCTGACTATATCGAGCCCAGCCGGGACTTCCCCGGGGTGGACGACCTGCGCCAGGCGGTCCATGCCGACCTGGACCGGGGCCTTCTGAAGGCGCTGGACGACAGCATCCAGGACATGCGGCAATGGGGCAACCCCGTGCATCACAACACACTGGACGCCCGAGACTATCTATTGAGAGGTAAACATCTATGAAAACTGCGAAGGAACTGGCCCTTATGGCGGCCCGGGCCCTGTCCGACAAAAAGGGCCGGGAGATTCAGGTGCTGGAGATCGGCGGCCTGACCACCCTGGCGGACTATTTCGTCATCGCCACCGGCTCCTCCAATACTCAGATCAACGCTCTGGTGGACAACGTGGAAAAGGTCCTCCGGGAGGAGGCGGAGGAGGAGCCCCTGCACCGGGAGGGCTATCGCGGCGGCACCTGGGTGCTGCTGGACTACGGCTGCATCGCCATCCATGTCTTTAACGCCGAGGCCCGGGAGTTCTACGGCCTGGAGCGTCTGTGGCGCGACGGCAAGCCCCTGGACCTCACCGGCATCGTGGACTGATGGCCGCGAAGCTGGTAGTCCAGGACCTGCAAAAGCGGTTCGGTGACCAGGAGGTGCTGCGGGGTGCGTCCTTCACCTTTGAACAGGGGAAGATTTACGGTCTCATCGGCCGCAACGGCGCGGGAAAGACCACGTTCTTCAACTGCCTCAACGAGGACCTCACCGCCGACGGCGGATCCTTCCACCTGGAGGACGACACCGGTGCCGCCCGGCCCGTCACCGCCGACGACATGGGCTATGTGCTCTCCACCCCGGTGGTGCCGGAGTTTCTCACCGCCCGGGAATTTCTGCAATTCTTCCTGGAGATCAACCGGGGCAAAATTCCCTACCCCAAGGCCCCGGACGTGTATCTGGACTATATGTGCATCGACCCGGCCGACCGGGGAAAGCTGCTGAAGGATTTCTCCCACGGCATGAAAAACAAGATGCAGATGCTGGTGAACATCATGGCGGACCCCGCCGTGCTGCTGCTGGACGAGCCGCTGACCTCCTTTGACGTGGTGGTGGCCGACGAGATGAAGGCCCTGCTGCGGCGGATCAAGACCCGGCACATCATTCTGTTGTCCACCCACATCATGGACCTGGCCCTGGACCTGTGCGACGACATCGTCATCCTGCACCATGGGGTCCTGCAGGAGGTGCGGCGGGAGGACCTGGCCGATGAGGCGTACAAGGACCGCATCATCGCCGCCCTGAAGGAGGAGCCGGATGTGGTTTGACACCCTGATCCTCCAGCTGCGGCTGCACATGGCCTACCGGGTCAATGGGATTTTATACCGTCTGCGGTTTCTGCGCCTGCCCTATGAAAACAGCTTTGCCAAGACCCTGGGGCTGGTGCTGGCCGTCCTGCGGGAGATTTTCGGTATGCTGCTGGGAAAGCTCCTGTATATGGCGGTGTTTTTCGCCGCTCCCCTGCTGCTGATCCGCCGGGAGCTGCCGCCGGAGCTGTACGGCCACCTGCTGGTGTTTCTGACGCTGATCGGCGGTATTTTCAACAACAATCTGCTGAATGGCGGCCGGGACGCCTATTACGCCGTGATCCTCCTGCGGATGGACGCCCGGCGTTACACCCTGTCAGCGTATGGGTACTATCTGCTGAAAACCGCCGTGGGCTTCCTGGCGGCGGCGCTGTTGGTGGGGCATCTGATCCTGAGGCAGGGGCTGGCCCTGTGTCTGCTGACCCCGGTGCTGGTGTGCGGCGTCAAGCTCCTCTCTGCGGGACTGGAGCTGCGGCACTTCCACCGGCGGAGCATCCTGCCCCGGGACGAAAAGAGGTTCTCCCTGCTGCAGGGTGCCTCCGTTCTTCTGCTGGCGGCGGCGTATCTGCCCCCTCTCCTGCTGAACCGGGCCCTGCCCTCCGCCGCCGTGTATGCCGTCTGCGGGCTGGCGGCGGCTGGCGGCGCGTGGGGCGCCGCATATCTGCTGCGTTTTTCCGGCTATCGCCGGGTGTACCGGCACCTGTTCACGGCGGACGTATCCCTGCTCAGCGGCGACGGTCCCCAGGCGGCAGCCCGGGAGACCCAGGCCCAGTATCAGAGCAAGCTGACCCTGGACGCAGGCCCGAACAGCCGGAAAACCGGCTGTGCCCGGTTCAACGAGCTGTTTGTGCGCCGCAATTACCGGCTTCTGATGCGTCCGGCCCGGCGCACCGCCGTTATCGCCGGGGCCGCGCTGGCCCTGGGCTGCGCCGCCTGTCTGGCACTGCCGGAAATAGCCGCCGCCATCAACGGCGCACTGGTTCCGGCGCTGCCGATGATGCTGCTTCTGATGTACTTCATCAACCGGGGCAATACCGTGACCCAGGTCCTGTTCTTCAACTGCGACAGCAGTATGCTGTCCTACCGGTTTTACCGGCAGCCCCGGGTCATCCTGGGCATTTTCGCCGCCCGGCTGAAATCCCTGACGGCCATCAACCTGCTGCCCACCGCCGTCATCGCCCTGGGACTTCCCCTGCTTCTGCTGTGCAGCGGCGGCACGGACACCCCCACGGATTATCTGGTGCTGCCCCTGGCCATTCTGGCCATGTCCGTGTTTTTCTCGGTGCACTACCTGGTGCTGTACTACCTGCTGCAGCCCTACACCGCCGGGCTGGAGAACACCAGCTTCGGCTATCGCCTGATCACGGGCCTGACCTATTTTGTCTGCTACATGATCTACGCCAACGTCCACGGGGCAACGATGGCCTTCGGCATCGGCATGATCGTCTTTGCCGCCGTGTATGTGGCCGCGGCCCTGCTGCTGGCCTATCGCCTGGCCCCCAGAACCTTCAGGCTGCGCACATAACAAAGCGCCTCTGGCCGAAAAGGCCGGAGGCGCTCGCTATTTTTTCTGTTATTCTCCCTTAAGCTCCCGCCGGATGGTCCGGAAGCGCTCCGGAATCTCCTGCTCCGTCATGCTCTTGGGAGCCTGCACGGTTCCGGCCTCTCTGGCCGTCTCATAAAACCAGCATTTGTACTCCACGGTTTCCAGGGTGTGTTGCATCTCCTCGATCCGGCGGCGCAGCACCTCCCGCTGGTTCCGGAACATCTCCAGCCGGTCGCCGATGGTGTCGTCCCCCTGGGCGGACAACTGGATGTAATGCCGGATGTCCCGAATGGACATTCCCGCCTTTTTCATGCAGCCGATCATCCGCAGCCACTCATAGTCCGACTCCTGAAACACCCGGATCCCCCCGGGGGAGCGCTCCACCTGGGGCAGCAGCCCCTCCTTATCGTAATACCGCAGCGTGGAGGCAGGCACCCCCAGCCGTTTTGCCATTTCACCCACCGTATAGGCCATAAAAATCCTCCATTCCGTTGGTTCGCTTTCCGGTCAGCCCTCCACCGCCGGAAACAGGTTCCAGGGGTAGGTCCGGGGCGGCGGGCAGAACACGTCCACCGCTCTGCCGGTGACCGGATGGCGGAAGGCCAGGCGGCAGGACCACAGGGCCGCCGTGCAGTTGGGGTCCTTGCTGCCGTATCGGATATCCCCCAGCAGCGGCAGCCCCCGGGAGGAAAACTGCACCCGGATCTGGTGGGTGCGTCCGGTGTGCAGCCGCACCCGCACCAGAGACAGCTCCTCCGTCCGGGACAGCTCCCGGTATTCCAGGCTGGCCTCCCGGACGCCCTTCCGGGGCCGCCGGACCACATAGCTCTTGTTGTGTCCGGCGTCCCGGAACAGCAGGTCCGTCAGGGTGGCGGCAGGCTCCTGCGGATGGCCCCGCAGCACCGCCAGATATTCCTTCACCAGCTCATGGGCCTGCACGGCGGCGGTGAGCTTTCCGGTGACCTCCCGCCGCCGGGAGAACACCATGACCCCGCCGGTGATCTTGTCCAGCCGGTGCACCGTGGCGATATAGGGGGTCTTCTGCCCCTGGGCCAGGTAGTGCTCCCGCAGCAGCTGCGGCATACACCGGCCGCTTTCGCTGTCCTCCGACAGCACCCCCACGGGCTTGCAGCAGATCACCAGGTGGGCGTCCTCATACAGAATCTTCAGCGGCTCCATGGCTCACCAGCGGCGGCGGCCCCGATAGGCCCGGCGCTGGCGGCGCTTCCCGCCCCGGCTGCCGTACCGCCGGCTGCGGCGGCCCAGCTTCAGCCACAGAATGAACACGATCACCAGCACCACAACGGCCACCAGAGCCAGCTTCACCCAGGTCTTGGCGAAAAACGCCTCCACGGCGGCCTTGGCCACCAGGAAACGGGACGCGGACACGTCCGCCTGGGCCAGCAGCGGCACCTCGGCGCACACCTGGTCGTTATAGGTAATGGTCAGGGTGCCCAGCTCCTGCCCGGCGGTGACGGGGGCGTTGACCACGTCCTCCTTCAGGGTGACGCTCTTGCGGATGTCCTCATCCTTTGCGTCCTTGGGCAGGAAGGCCTCCACGCTCTGGGCCGGATACAGCATCACCGTGTCCGTCTGCTTGGACAGGGCCACCGGCTGGCGGTACAGCTCGTCAGTGGCCGCCACCTGGCGCATGGAAAAGTTGTTATATGCCCAGTTATACAGCTTGGCGGACTCGGAGAAGCTCTCCACGGTGGCGCCGTTTCCCTTGCAGCCCAGCACCACCGCCACCAGACGGCGGCCGCTGCGCTTGGCGGTGGACACCAGGCAATAGCCGGACTCCTCGGTGGAGCCGGTCTTGATGCCGTCGGCCCCGTCGTACTGATAGCCCATGATCCGCCAGTTGGAGATCAGGGAATTGGTGGTGTACAGCTCCCGCTCCTCGGACATGTTGGTGGCGGGCACCACATAGGAGGCGGTGCCGCAGATCTTCATGAAGGTCTCGTTTTTCATGGCCTCCCGGGTGAACAGATAGATGTCCCAGGCGGTGGAATAATGGTTGGGGTCATGCAGGCCGTTGGGGTTGACGAAGTGGGTACCGGTGCAGCCCAGCTCCTGGGCCCGCTGATTCATCAGGGCCACAAAGGCGTCCTGGGATCCGGCCACCGTCTCCGCCAGGATGCAGGCCGCCTCGTTGGCGGACACCAGCATCATGCAGTACAGCAGCTGCTCCACCGTCAGCACCTCGCCCTCCTTGATGTCGGCGGAGCTGCCGGTGGGGTCCATGTCGTTGACCAGGGACGGCGCCGCCACCTGCTGGTCCAGGGTCAGCACCCCCTGGTCCACGGCCTCCAGGGTCAGCAGGGCGGTCATGACCTTGGTGATGCTGGCGGGATACTCGGTGTCCCGCTCGTTGAGGCCGTACAGCATCCGCCCGGACTCATAGTCCATCAGCAGGGCCGCCTTGGCGTTCACCTGGGGCAGGTCCACCGCACTGGCCTGGGGCACGCAGAACAGGCCCGTCAGCAGAAGCGTCAGCAAAAAAACAGATAAAAACCGGCGAATTTTCATTTTCTTTTTCTCCATCTATGCTATAATGGTGGTGGGATAAGGGACAGCGTGCCCGATCCCTGCTTATCACCTCTCATTATAAGCAAAATCCAACAGGGAGTCAACAACAGAGCCTATGGGAAAAGTTACAAAAACGGAAATATTTTTGCTGGTCCTGACGCTTCTGTTTGCGGCGGCGGCAGCGGCGCTGTTCTTCACTGGCCGCCCCCGGTCCGAGGGGTACACCGTCACCACCCAGCGGGACGACGCCGGTCCCCAGGAACCGCAGTCCGGCCCCCTGAACATCAACACGGCCACCGCCGCCCAGCTGGAAACATTGGACGGCATCGGCCCGGTGCTGGCCCAGCGCATCGTGGAATACCGCGAGGCCAACGGCCCCTTCGCCTCCGTGGAGGGACTCCTGGAGGTCAAGGGCCTGGGACCCGGCATATTGGAAGCCATCCGCCCCCAGATCACCGCAGAGGAGGAACCATGAAAATTTTAGTAGTAGACGACGAGCAGCTGCTGGTCAAGGGCATCAAATTCAACCTGGAAAACGAGGGCTATCAGGTGCTCACCGCCTATGACGGGGCCGCAGCCGTGGAGCTGGCCCGGCGGGAGAGCCTGGACCTGATCATCCTGGATCTGATGATGCCCCAGCTGTCCGGCAGCGAGGCCTGCATGAAGATCCGGGAGTTTTCCGACGTGCCCATCATCATGCTCACCGCCCGCAGCGAGGACGCGGACAAGCTCATGGGCTTTGCCTGCGGGGCCGACGACTATGTGACCAAGCCCTTCAACATCCTGGAGCTGAAAGCCCGGATCAAGGCCCTGCTGCGCCGGGCCAGGGGTCCCGCCCGACCGGGCCGTAATCCCGCCCTGCTGACGGTGGGGGATCTGAGCCTGGATACCGAGCAGCGGGTGGCCATCCGGGACGGCCGCACCATCGACCTGACGGCCAAGGAATACGATCTCATCGAGCTGCTGATGAAAAATCCCCGGCGGGTCTACAGCCGGGAAAGCCTGATGAACCTGGTGTGGGGCTATTCCTACGCCGGGGACTACCGCACCGTGGACGTGCACATCCGCCGCCTGCGGGAGAAGCTGGAGCGGGTCCCGGCGGAGCCGGAATACATCATGACAAAGTGGGGAGTGGGTTACTATTTTGCGGGGGAAAACCAGCCTACAGTTTAAGTTCGGCATGAGCTATATCCTCATCATCCTGGCGGTGCTGGCCCTTCTGAACACCTATCCGCTGCTGGTGTCCCAGAGTCTGGTGTTCCAGACCAAGGAGACCGCCATGAAGAGCAGCGTCAAGATGGTGGAATCGGCCCTGTCGGGCCTGCCGGAGCTGACGGAGGAAAACGTGGGCCAGGCCCTGGCCTCGGTGGAGGAGACCGGCGTGTCCCGCCTGCTGGTGACGGACACCTCCGGCTGCATCCTGTTCGACACCCGGGAGGGCGGCAGCGCCAAGGGCATGTACGCCATGTATACCGAGATCGTCCAGGCTCTGGACGGCAGCGACGCCTTCTACTGCCGGTATGACAGCCATGCTTTTTTAAGCCGGGGCGCTTCCCCGGTGGTATACCGCAACCGCATCATCGGCGCGGTGTACGCCTATGAATACGACACCCAGCAGGCGGAGCTGCTGCAGAGCTTCCAGACCAACCTGACCCGCATCTCCCTGCTGATCGGCGTTCTGGTGGTTGCCCTCAGCGCTCTGCTGTCCCGGGCCTTCACCCGGAAGATCCGGGAGCTGCTCCAGGCCATCCGTCAGGTCCGGGAGGGGGCCTACAGCCATCGGGCCTCCGTCCGGGGGAATGATGAAATCGCCCAGCTGGCCACAGAGTTCAACAGCCTGACGGACCGCCTGCAGACCACCGAGGCCGCCCGCCGCCGCTTTGTGTCCGACGCCAGCCACGAGCTGAAAACGCCCCTGGCCGGTATCCGTCTGCTGACGGACTCCATCCTTCAGACGGAGGACATGAACGCCGACACCACCCGGGAATTTGTGGAGGATATCGGCCGGGAGGCCCAGCGGCTCAGCCGCATCACCGAGGACCTGCTGCGCCTGACCCGGCTGGACAGCGGCATCCAGGACGCGGCCTATCCCGTGTCCGTGTCCCGGGTGCTGGAGCGGGTGGTCCGTATGCTGGGGGTGGTGGCCCGGGAAAAGGAGGTCACCCTGACCTATGAGACGGACGAGGACGCCGTGGTCCGGGCCACCGAGGACGACATCCACCAAATCCTCTATAACCTCATGGAAAACGGCATCAAGTATTCCGGCTCCATGGGCTTTGTCCACACCACCCTGAAAACCGTCGGCGACACCGTGGTGATCTCCGTGGAGGACAACGGCATCGGCATCCCCAACGAGGACATGGAGCACATATTCGAGCGGTTCTACCGGGTGGACAAGAATCGCTCCCGGGCCGTGGGCGGCACGGGTCTGGGTCTGAGCATCGTCAGCGACACCGTGCGCCGCCGGGGCGGCTCCATCCGGGCCCAGCACCGGCAGTCCGGCAGCGGCACCGTGTTCATCGTGGAGCTGCCCCTGGCCCGGCGAGAGGAGGCGGACGAATGAAAAAACGGATCTTTCTCCTGCTGCTTTGTCTGGCACTGCTGCTTACCGGCTGCGCCGCCAGCCGCCGTACGCCCAAACAGACCTTCCGGATCTACGGCCTGTCCGGCGCCCCGGGCGGCGACGCCATCTCCGCCGTGGACGTGGACTGGTCGGAGCGGAAAAGCCTCACCGTGGACCAGCAGGCCCAGGCGGCTCTGGAGCAGCTGCTGGGGGCGTGCACCGAGCCGGGCTACCGCACGCCCATCCCCCAGGGGGTGACGCTGCGCAGCTGCCAGCTTACCGGTGGCATGGCCCTGGTGGACTTCTCCCAGGGGTATGAGCAGCTGTCCGGCATCGACCTGACCATCGCCGACTACTGCGTCACCCTGACCCTGTCCCAGCTGCCCGGTATCTCCGTGGTCCGCATCACCGTGGAGGGCCAGGACCTGGCCTATCGGACCCACAGCCTGCTGCAGTCCCGGGAGGTGCTGATGACCAGCGAGGACGACGTGACCCGCACCCTGGGGGTGCGCCTGTTCTTCCCCGCCCGGGAAAGCGGCCTGCTGACGTCGGAATCCCGGACCCTGACCCTTCACGAGGGCGACAGCGCCGTGGAGGCCATCATGTCCGCCCTGATGGAGGGCCCCCAGACCGAGAGCCTGTCCCCTCTGCTGCCGGAGGGCTTCCAGATGCTGACGGTCCGGGTGGAAAGCGGCACCTGCTATCTGAATCTGCCCCGGTCGGACGTGTCCCTGCTGCCGGAGGGCCTGGAGGCCCAGCAGCTGCTGGTCCGGGGCTTGGTGAACTCCCTGTGCTCCGCCAACGGCGTGGACCGGGTCCAGCTGCTGCTGGACGGCCAGGTAGCCGCCTCCTTCGGCCAGGTGGACATCAGCGGCCCCCTGTACCGGGAGTGACCGCTCCGATTCCTGAAAAAAAGCGTGCCGCCCGCAGGCAGCACGCTTTTTTTGAACTGTTTTGGCTTACTCCTGGTCCTCGTCGTCCTGGGCGTTGGCCAGGTCGCTGAGATCGAACTCCAGCTTCTCGCCGCAGTTGGGGCAGCGGATCTCGCCGCTCTCCAGGGTATCCTCGTCGAAGACGATCTCCTCCTCGCACACGGGGCAGGTGGTCTCGAAATAGGACTCGTCGTCGTCATCGTCGTAGTCCTCATCCTCATCCTCGTCCACGTCATCATCCAGCTCGTAGAGGGCCTGCTCCACGTCGGACAGATCGTCGCTGACGGCATCCAGACCGTCCTCCACGTCGCACAGCTCGTCCTCCAGGTCCACGAACTTCTCAGCCATGTCGTCCAGCACGTCGATGATGGCAGCGATGAGCTTGCCCTCCTTGGTGTCGGTGTCCAGCGCCAGGCCCTCGGCCAGGCCCTTCAGATAAGCTACCTTCTCAGAAATTTCCATGTTCATGCTCCTTTCCTGATATGGGTGGTGGTGGGAAAGCCGCAGTCCTTACTTGGCGCGGCCCAGGTACTCGCCGGTGCGGGTGTCGATGGTAATCTTGTCGCCGATGTTGATGAACAGGGGCACCTTCACCTCGGCGCCGGTCTCCACGGTGGCGGGCTTCAGGGTGTTGGTGGCGGTGTTGCCGGCCAGGCCCGGCTCGGTCTCGGTGACCTCCAGGTCCATGAAGTTGGGGCACTCCAGGCCGAACACGCTGCCCTTATAGCTCAGCACCTTGCACACGGTGTTCTCGGTGATGAAGCGGAACGCGTCGCCCAGCAGGTCCTTACCCAGGGGCACCATGTCGAAGGTCTCCTGGTCCATGAAGTAATACAGGTCGCCGTCGTTATAGCTGTAAGCCATGTCCTTGCGCTCCACGAAGGCTTCCTCGAACTTTGCGGTGGGGTTGAAGGAAGTTTCGGTGACGGCGCCGGTGACGATGTTCTTCATCTTGGTGCGCACGAAGGCCGCGCCCTTGCCGGGCTTGACGTGCTGGAATTCCACGACCTGCATGATCTTGCCGTCCATTTCAAAGGTCTTACCGTTACGGAAATCGCCGGCGGTAATGGTTGCCATATGTGTATCCTCCCATGTCATGAGAAAATAATCCTCAGCGGGAGTATTTCCTCGTATTCAAAAATTTGCCTATACAGCTCTATTATTTTACACGATAATAGGTGCTATTGCAAGAGCCAGACGGGATTTTTTCCCGGTTTTCCCGAAAAATCGGTCTTCAACAAAGCAAAGTTAAAAAGCCTCGCAGAGTTCACGGCCCGCAGGCCGTGAATCAAGTGCAATCCGTTTTTTGCGGCGGCGTGTACGTCGCAAAAAACACTTTGCGCGGAGAGAGTGTGTTCCGATGGGCTGCGTGCCCATCGGAACGCGCGGTTCGGAGCGAAATCTCTTTTGGTAGAAAAAGGGCGGTGCCCTTTTTCTACCAAGTTATTTTACAGAATCAGCAGGTCCTTCTTGGCCAGGGTGATATCCTGGCAGCCGCCCTCCTGCAGCACCACCACGTCCTCGATGCGGACGCCGAAGCGGCCGGGCAGATAGATGCCGGGCTCGGCGGACACGGCGGCCCCCAGAGGCAGGGGGTTGTTGTTGGCAGGGGTGGCGTTGGGGGACTCGTGAATTTCCACGCCCACGCTGTGGCCGAAGCTGTGGCCGAAATAGGGACCGTAACCGGCGTCCTCGATGACCTTCCGGGCGGCGGCGTCCACGTCGTGGCCGGTGGCGCCGGCCTTGGCGGCGGCGATGCCCGCCAGCTGGGCCTGCAGCACGACGTTATAGACCTTCTCCATCTCCTCGGTGACGTGGCCCACGGCCACGGTGCGGGTCATGTCGGAGCAGTAGCCCTGATAGATGCAGCCGAAGTCCATGGTCACAAAGTCGCCGTCCTGGATCTTCCGGTCGGTGGGCACGGCGTGGGGCATACTGCCGTTGGGGCCGCTGGCCACGATGGGGTCAAAGGACATATTCTCCGCGCCTCCGGCCAGCATCAGATACTGCAGCCGGGCGGCGATCTCCTTCTCGGTGACGCCGGGCTTGATCTCCTTGACGATCTGGTCCAGAGCGCCCTCGGCGATGCGCTGGGCGGCGATCATCCGCTGGATCTCCTCCTCGTCCTTGCTCTGGCGCAGGGAAATCAGCAGCTCCGTGGCGGGCACCAGCTGGCAGTGCAGCTTCTCGGAATAGTGGCGATAGTCCGCCACGGTCATGTACGCATCCTCGAAGCCCAGCTTCTGCACATGGGTCTTCTCCATGGCGGCGTTGATCAGGTCCACATAGGGGTGGGCGGCGTCGGTCATGGCGATCTCGGCGTCCTGCACCTTGTTGTGGGCGGCCTCGATATAGCGGGAGTCGGTGAAATAGAAGTTCCCCTCCCGGGTCACCAGGGCCACGCCGTCGGTGCCGGTGGAGTGGAAGCCGGAGGCATAGAAGCGGTTGGCCTCGCAGGTCAGCAGCATACCGTCCAGCTCATAGGCAGACAGCTTTTCCGCGATTTTCGCAAAATGGTTCATAATCAAAACTCCTTTCAGATCCGGTGAACGCCACCGGCTAAATGCTTCCAGGGGGCCTGGAGGGCATGCAGCACCTTCTGCCACGGGGTCCTGGCCCCGCCGGCCGGCTCCACCATCAGGGCCGTGACGCCGCTGAGGTTGGCCCCCAGCATATCCGTCAACAGCTTATCCCCCAGCATGGCCGTGTGGGCGGGGTCGGTCCCCGCCTGGTCCATGGCCCGGCGAAAGCCCGCCGTCTGCGGCTTTTTGGCGTGGCCCACATAGGTGATCCCCAGGTCGCGGCAGAACTGCTCCACCCGCCGGGGGCTGCGGTTGTTGGACAGGATCATCACCCGGATCCCCGCCGCCTGTAAGCGGCCGAGCCAATCGCGCACCGCCTGGTCGGGGCGGGACACGCTTTTGGGGGCCAGGGTATAGTCCAGGTCGCTGAGCAGCAGCCGGATGCCCCTGCTCTGCAGCAGCTCCGGCGTGATCTGCCGGTAGCTTTCGTATACCCCGTCCGGCACCAGAGAAATACGCATACACCAGTTCCCTTTCTCATAGCTTTGGCTATAGTGTAGCATTTTTTTCATAGGAACGCAAGGGGGGATCTCCATGCCGCTGTATCTTGCCGCCACACCGGACCGTCTGACCCGGGCCCGGGCCGTGACACCGCGCCTGGCCCATGTGGCCTATCGCCTGGGCCCCGGCTCGGAGCTGCTGGCCGCGCCGCTTCCGCCCGCTCTGCGGGGCGGGCTGATGGTGCTGTCGGACTGGGACTGTCCGCCGGTAGAGGAACCGGACCGCCTGGCCCGGCAGATCGCCCGGGCCTGCCTGCGGCGGGGCTACGCCGGGATGGCGGCGGACTTTGACCCGCCTGCCCGGCCGGGCCGTCTGGCCCTGCTGGAGGCGCTTTCTCCCCTGCTGGCCTCCTGCGGCCGGACCCTGTACGTCCCGGAGCACTGCCCCATCGCCGGGGCGACGATACTGCTGTGCACCGCCCTGTCCGGCGGCACACTGGAGGGCCGGCTGACCCAGGCGGTGGACCAATACGGGGCGGAGCACCTGGCCCTGGACCTGCAGCGGCTGGCCATGGACTTCCCTCTCCCCTGCCCCGGAGGTCAGGGCACGCCCCTGACCCTTCCCCAGCTGGAGGCCCTGGCCGCAGGCCGCCCCACCTTCTATTCCGACGCCCTGTGCGCCCGGTATTTCACCCTGACCCGGCAGGGGCAGACCCACTTCGTCCTCTTTGACGACGCCCGGACCCTCCGGCGGAAGCTGGAGCTGGCCCGTCAGCTGGGCATCCGGGACGCCCTGGTGATGCTGCCGGAGGTGGAGGACCTTCTGGAGCCGCTGTTCGCCGGGGAATCGTAAAGCTCCCGCCATTTACGGTCCCGACCATAGAAAGAAAGCGTGCTGAACACAACGTCCAGCACGCTTTTTGAGACGATTAATAATATCTCTTGTTTCTGTTCTTGCGGGCAGCCTCGGACTTCTTGCGGCGCTTGACGCTGGGGCTTTCGTAGCACTCTCTTCTCCGCACTTCAGCCAGGACGCCTGCCTTGGCGCAGCTTCTCTTGAAACGCTTCAGAGCGCTGTCCAGGGACTCGCCTTCCTTGACGTGGACTTCGGACATCTATTTTCCCTCCCTCCGATGTATCCGGCTCAATCCAGGATACTCTTTAAGAGCCATTGGACATGACTTTAACAATAGCATTATACTGTGTAGGCCCTGCCTTGTCAAGCCGTTTTCCAACATTTTTTACGATTCCGATTATTTCGCAGGCTTGACGATCAGGTTCATGAGCTTGTCCTTCACCAGGATGGTCTTTACCACGGTCATGCCCTCGGCGGCCTTTCTGACCTTGTCCAGCTCCATGGCGGCGGCCATGACGGTCTCCTGGTCGCTGCCGGCGGGGACGGTGACGGCGCCCTTGAGCTTGCCGTTGACCTGGATGGCCATGTCCACATGGGTGTCCACGGTCTTGCCCTCGTCATAGGCGGGCCAGGGCATCTGCATGGCCATCTTGCCGGTCTTTCCGGCGTAGCCGGTAAGCTCCCACATTTCCTCCACCATGTGGGGCGCAAACGGGGACAGCAGAAGCATCAGCTGCCGCAGGTCGCCCCGGGTCAGGCCGGAGGAATAGAACTCGTTGACCATGGCCATCAGGGCGGCGATGGCGGTGTTCATCTTCAGGTCGTCGATATCGGCGGTGACCTTCTTGATGGTCTTGTGGATCAGGGCCTCGTTCTTTTCGGAAATTTCGTCGCTGTCCTGGGCCAGGTCCATCAGGTTCCAGCAGCGGTCCAGGAACCGCTTGGAGCCCTTCACGGCCTCGTTGGACCAGGTGACGGCCTTTTCAAAGTCGCCGATGAACATGATATGCAGGCGCATGGTGTCCGCGCCGTACTGGGCCACGATGTCGTTGGGATTGACCACGTTGCCCCGGGACTTGGACATCTTCTCGCCGCCCTCGCCCAGGATCATGCCGTGGCTGGTGCGCTTGGCATAGGGCTCCTTGGTGGGCACCACGCCGATGTCATACAGGAACTTGTGCCAGAACCGGGAGTACAGCAGGTGCAGGGTGGTGTGCTCCATGCCGCCGTTGTACCAATCCACGGGGCTCCAGTATTCCAGGGCCTCCTTGCTGGCCAGGGCCTTGTCGTTGTGGGGGTCCATATACCGCAGGAAGTACCAGCTGGAGCCAGCCCACTGGGGCATGGTATCGGTCTCCCGCTTGGCGGGACCGCCGCAGCAGGGGCAGGTGGTGTTGACCCAGTCGGTCATCTTGCTCAGGGGGCTTTCGCCGTCGTCGGTGGGCTCATAGCTGTCCACCTGGGGCAGCACCAGCGGCAGCTGCTCCTCCGGCAGGGCCACCCAGCCGCACTTGGGGCAGTTCACCAGGGGGATGGGCTCGCCCCAGTACCGCTGGCGGGAGAACACCCAGTCCCGGAGCTTATAGTTGACCTTTTCCTTGCCGAAGCCCTGCTCCACCACATACTTCTTCATGGCGGGGATGGCTTCCTTCACGGTCATGCCGTTGAGGAACCCAGAGTTCACCATCACGGCGCTGTCGTCCTTGGCCACAAAGGCCTCCTTGGTGACGTCGCCGCCCTTGACCACCTCGATGATGGGCAGGCCGAACTTCGTGGCAAACTCCCAGTCGCGCTGGTCGTGGCCGGGAACGCCCATGACGATGCCGGTGCCGTAGCCCATGAGGACATAGTCGGACACGAACAGGGGCAGGGGCTTGTGGGTCACGGGGTTGATGGCCTCGATGCCCTCCAGCCGCACGCCGGTCTTTTCCTTGTTCAGCTCGCCCCGCTCGAAATCGGACTTATGGGCGGCCTCCTCCTGATAGGCGGCCACGGCGTCCCAATTCTTAATCTTGGGCTGCCACTCCTTCAGCAGGGGGTGCTCCGGGGAGATAACCATATAGGTGGTGCCGAACAGGGTATCGGCCCGGGTGGTGTACACCGTGACCTGGTCGCCCACGTTGGTGTCGAAGGTGATCTCCGCGCCGGTGGAGCGGCCGATCCAGTTGCGCTGCTGGATCTTCACCCGCTCGATGAAGTCCACGTCCTCCAGATCGTCCAGCAGCCGCTGGGCATAGGCGGTGATCTTCAGCATCCACTGGCTCTTTTCCTTGCGGATGACCTCGCTGCCGCAGCGCTCGCACACGCCGTTGACCACTTCCTCGTTGGCCAGCACGCACTTGCAGCTGGTGCACCAGTTCACGGGCATGGTGGTCTTATAGGCCAGGCCCTTCTTGAACATCTGCAGGAATATCCACTGGGTCCACTTGTAATAGTTGGGGTCCGTGGTGTCCACCACCCGGTCCCAGTCGAAGCCGTAGCCCAGCATTTTCAGCTGGCTGGTGAAGTTGGCGATGTTCTGCTTGGTGACGATGGCCGGATGGATGTGGTTCTTGATGGCGTAGTTCTCCGTGGGCAGGCCGAAGGCGTCGAAGCCGATGGGGAACAGAACGTTATAGCCCTCCATGCGCTTTTTGCGGGTGACGATGTCCATGGCGGTAAAGGGCCGGGGATGGCCCACGTGCAGGCCCTGGCCGGAGGGATAGGGGAACTCGATCAGCCCGTAAAACTTGGGGCGCTTGTCCCCGGTGACGGCGGCATAGGGCTTGGTCTCCTCCCACCGCTTCTGCCACTTTTTCTCAATGGCGGCAAAATCGTACTTCATATGCTTTTCTCCTTCTGATGATAAATATGACAAGAAAAATCCCCCGACCGCATAACACGGTCAGGGGCGAAATCACTCGCTGTACCACCCTGCTTCCGCGGAAGTTAAGCTCCGCGCTCGGGGCGCCTGTAACGGGGCGCGATCGTCCCGCCCTGTTCAGGCGGGAAACTCCGGGGCCAGTACAACGGAGCGCCTCCGCCGGCTCGCACCAGCCGCCGGCTCTCTTCAGGGGGTCCTGCTCCGTCTTTTTCCCTTCGCAGTCTTTTGCGAAAATCAAGGATATTGTACCCGCTCTGCCAGGGTTTGTCAACCCCGGTTTTCCGGGAAAATTCCCCTCTTCGGCGGCAAAAATGTTGACGAAGCAGCCGCCAGCGCTTATAATAAGGAAAAATACCCGGCGCTTTCCCCCTTTGAAGCGCCGCAGAAGGAGCGTTATATGAAACAGATCATCCTCACCGGCGACCGACCCACCGGCCGCCTGCACGTGGGCCACTATGTGGGCTCCCTGAAGGAGCGCGTGGCCCTTCAGAACTCCGGCAAGTTCGACGAGATCTATATCATGATCGCCGACGCCCAGGCCCTTACCGACAACGCCGAGCATCCGGAAAAGGTCCGCCAGAACATCATGAACGTGGCTCTGGACTATCTGGCCTGCGGCCTGGACCCGGAGAAGTCCACCCTGTTCATCCAGTCCATGATCCCGGAACTGACAGAGCTGACCTTCTATTATATGAACCTGGTCACCGTGTCCCGGGTCCAGCGCAACCCCACCGTCAAGGCGGAGATTCAGATGCGCAACTTTGAGGCCAGCATCCCTGTGGGCTTCTTCTGCTATCCCATCAGCCAGGCGGCGGACATCACCGCCTTCCGGGCCACCGCCGTCCCCGTGGGCGAGGATCAGCTGCCCATGCTGGAGCAGTGCAAGGAGATCGTCCACAAGTTCAACGCCGTCTATGGCGACACCCTGGTGGATCCCCAGATCATCCTGCCCAAGAACCAGGCCTGCCTGCGCCTGCCGGGCATCGACGGCAAGGCCAAGATGAGCAAGTCCCTGGGCAACTGCATCTATCTGTCCGACAGTCCCGAGGACATCCGCACCAAGGTCATGTCCATGTTCACCGACCCCACCCATCTGCGCCGGGAGGACCCCGGCCACACCGAGGGGAACCCCGTCTTCATCTATCTGGACGCCTTCTGCCGCCCGGAGTATTTCCCGGAGTTCCTGCCGGAATACAGCGGGCTGGATGAGCTGAAGGCCCACTATCAGCGGGGCGGCCTGGGGGATGTGAAGGTCAAGAAGTTCCTGAACAATGTCCTCCAGGCGGAGCTGGCCCCCATCCGCCAGCGCCGGGAGGATTGGGAGAAGCGTCTGCCCGACGTGTATGAGATTCTCCGCACCGGCAGCGAAACGGCCCGCAATACCGCCGCCTCCACCCTTCGCGATGTGCGTCACGCCATGCGCATCGACTATTTCGAGGACAACAACCTCCTGCGCAAGGACTGATTTAATCCCAAAAAAGCGTGCTGCCTGCGGGCAGCACGCTTTTTTTACGCTCCGGGGCCCTTGACAATATCGCGTGGCGATATTATAATGGCAGCATACAATATCGCGGCGCGATATTAAGTGGAAAAACACTGGAAGGAGGTGGAACGTGGCCATGAAGGAGCGGGGGACTCTGACCGAGTCCATGTTCTATGTGCTGATGTCCTTTTTGCGGGGGCAGATGTGCGGCATCGAGATCACGGAGTTTGTGGAGCGGAAAACTAACGGCCGGGTGCGGCTGGGTCCCGGGACCCTGTACACCCTGCTGGGGAAGTTTCAGGAGGAGGGCCTGATCCGGGAGACGGAGATTCAGGGCCGCAAGCGCAGCTATCAGATTACGGACGCGGGCCGGGCCGCCTTCCAGGAGGAGCTGGCGCGGCTGAGGACCTGCGTGGAGGACGGAGAGGAGGAGAGCGCATGGGCCGAGCAAGAAAAGTGAGGAAAATACTTCCGGTATCCCCCTGTGACATCCGGGGGCTGGAGGCCTGGCTGGAGGAGCAGGCCAACGCCGGGCTGTTTCCGGTGTCCATCGGCAGCTGGGCGGTCTTTACCACCGACGGCGTGCCCGGCACCCGGTTCCGCCTGGAGCCCTATGACCGGGGCAGGACGGCTCCCACGGAGGAGCAGCAGGAGCTGTATCGAAGGGCGGGCTGGTCATATGCCCTGAACGTGGCCCCCGCCGGGTGCTGGCTGTTTTACACGGCGGATCCCGCCGCCGTGGAGCTGTACTCCGACCACGAAAGCCGGGGCCTTTCCCTGGAGCGGCTGGAGCGGGCCGCGCGCCGGGCCTGGCAGCGCAGCCTGCTGCTGGGGGTGGTCCTGGCTGCCGTATCCGTGTGGCTGCTGCTGTTCTGGAGCGGCGGCATGGCGGCCCGGGGCGGTCTGCCGCTGGTGTGGCTGCGGGTATTTGACCCGACGTTTCTGGTGCTGCTGCTGTGCCAGGGGGTGGCATTCGGCAGAAGCTGCCGGAACGCGGGACTGCTGCGCCGGGCCTGTCAGGCCCTGCGACAGGGGATGGATATGCCGCCCTCCGCCGGACCCAGCAGAAGGATCGTGTGGGAAAATGTGATCTCCCTGGCGGCGGTTTTCCTGCTGGCACTGCTGCTGGCGGGACAGTGGATGGAGCGCCGGGGCGACCCCCTGGAGGACTTCCGGCAGCCCTATGTGGAGCTGCAGGAGCTGGAGAGCACCCCTGTGGTCCTGTTTGACCCATCCTCCGGACACGATTCCCGGGCTTACAGGGAGCATTCCCTGCTGGCCCCGGCCTGGTATTCCGTCACCCAGCAGGCCCGCAGTCCGGAAAACGGTGCAAGCTGCTACGCGTCCCAGCTGGAGGCCATGTATTTCCGCCTGCTGCTGCCCTCCATGGCCCGGTCCGTGGCCCAGGCCCAGATGGAGCAGTACCGGCTGGTGAACCTGTCCTGGAGCTATGAGACCCTGGAGCATCCGGGGCTGGACTTTGTGCTTCTGGCCCGGGAGCCGGAGGGCCTCTGGCAGATGGCGGCCCTGGGCCGGGGCGGCCAGGTGGCCGTGTTCCTGTACTGCGGCCAGGAGCAGCTGCGGGATCATCTGGACCTCCTGTCGTCCTGGGGCCGATGAAACGGCGACAAAAATCCTGTCCCTGTGGGGACAGGATTTTTTATGGCATTTTACGCGTCGATTCCCCGGCTGGTGAGGTACTTCTTCACCATCAGGGCTACCTTGAAGGTGATGGCGTCGTCAAACTCCCGCAGGTCCAGCCCCGTGAGCTTCTTGATCTTCTCCAGCCGGTACACCAGGGTGTTCCGGTGGACAAACAGCTTCCGGGCCGTCTCGGACACGTTCAGGTTGTTCTCAAAGAACTTATAGATGGTGAACAGCGTCTCCTGATCCAGGGCGTCGATGGGATTCTTCTTGAAAACCTCCTGCAGGAACATCTCGCACAGGGTGGTGGGCAGCTGATAGATCAGCCGGCCGATGCCCAGGTTCTCATAGTTGATGACATAGCGCTCGGTGTCAAAGACCTTGCCCACCTCAATGGCGATCTGGGCCTCCTTATAGGCCTTGGCCAGATCCCGCAGGTGCAGGGCCAGGGTGCCGATGCCCACGAACACGGTGCTCTCGCCGTCCACCCGCAGGGCCTCCTCGATGGAGGCGGCCACCTTTTCCAGGTCCTTGCCGCAGGCGCCCTCGGGCATCTGGTGGATCAGGGCCACGTCGTCGTCGCCCACGCTCAGCACGAAATCATTCTGCCGGTCCGGGAACATATTCTGCACCACGTCCACGGGAATGGCCTCGGCCCGGTCGTCCACCGGGCGGATGACAAACACGCCCCGGGGCACCTCCGCCGCCACATGCAGCTCCTTGGCCCGCATGTAGATATCGCTGATCAGGATATTATCCGAGATGATGTTCTTAATAAAGGAGCCCTTATCGTGCTTTTCCTCATAATAGACCTTGGCGGCGTTCAGGGCCACGCAGGCCATGGAGCACACGGTGCGTCCCACGCTGTCGTCGCCGCTGGTGAAAACCGCATAGTCAAAGTGGGTGCCCCAGCCGGGCATAGCCTTGAAGGTCTTGCCCTCCATGGTCACGCAGTTGCCCTCCGCCGCGGCGATAGGCTCCACATATTTGGTCCACTTCTTGCCGATACCGGTGAGCTCGCTGCATGCGATCACCGTGCCCTCGGAGTCGATAACGCCGATGGTGCGGTCCGTGGTCTCCTTGAATTGCAGCACAACATTTTGAAAAATTCTTCCAGACATTCTTGTTCCTCCCGCCGATGATTTGGGCTGTGGGTATTTTGTGCAAACTGTCAGGCCGTTACCCCTATTATATCGTCAGAATCACGGATTTGCAAGTATTTTTTTATCTTTTCTACAAATTTCCTGGAATTTTTTTTGCAGTTATGTCGATAAACGCCTCTACCGGCAGTCCGCAAGAGCTTTTTTCTCCTCCGCCGTCAGCATCCGGAAGGCCCCGGGAGCCAGCTCCGGGTCCAGCCGCAGGGGGCCCATGGACAGCCGCTTCAGGTACGTCACCGGCTTTCCCCGGGCCGCCAGCATCCGCTTGACCTGGTGGAACTTTCCCTCCCGAAGGGTCACCAGGCACTCCCCCGGCGACAAAATCTCCAGCCCGGCGGGCAGGCACTCCAGTCCATCCCCCAGGGTCATTCCGGCGGCGAAGGCCGCAGCATCGGCAGGCTCCAGCGCCCCCTCCACCCGGGCATAGTACACCTTGTCCACGTGGGACTTGGGCGAGAGCAGCCGATGGGCCAGGGCCCCGTCATTGGTCAGCAGCAGCAGGCCCCCCGTGTCCTTATCCAGCCGCCCTACCGGCGACAGGCCCCGCCGCCGCAGCTCCCCGGGCAGCAGGTCCAGCACCGTCTGCTGGCGGCTGTCCTCGGTGGCGGACAGCACCCCGGCGGGTTTGTGCAGCATCACGTAGGTGAACCGCTCCGTCTCCACCGGCTGGCCGTCCACGGTGATGGCGGCCGCCTCCGGGGCCACCTTCTCCTCCGCCGTCCGGGCGGTCTGTCCGTCCACCCGCACCCGGCCCTGGCGCACCAGCTCCTTTACCTCCCGCCGGGACCACCGTCCGGTTCCGGCCAGGATTTTGTCCAGCCGCTCCATATCTGCACCTCCTGCAATTTCTTCCGTAAGCATAGCATAGTTTTGGGCAAAATGGAATAAGAAATGTACGAGGTGATGGTATGGTGGTATTCATGAAGCGGCGGCAGCTGGCAGCCGCCGCCCTGGGGGTCCTGGCGGCCCTGACGCTACTGTTTGTGATTCCCGGTTGTCAGCGGGACAGCGGCGGGACGGAGCCGGTACAGGCCGCCGACAATGCCGCCCGGGTGGCGTATCTGGAGAGCCTGGGCTGGCAGGTGACGCCGGAGCCTCTGGAGACGCTGAGTCTCCTGCTGCCGGAGGACCTGTCCGCCCATGCGGAGTATGCGGCCCTGCAAAAGGACCTGGGCCTGCCCTTTGACCGGTGCGGCGGCAAAACCGTTACCCGGTATACCTATACGGTGCTGAACTATCCCGATGCTCCCCAGGGGGTCCAGGCAAACCTGTTTGTCTGCGGCGACCAGGTTATCGGCGGCGACGTCACCGCCCTGGGCGAAAACAGCTTCCGCCGCAGCCTGGAATTTCCCCAATGAAAAAGCCTCCCCGGCGGCGCAGCCGTTGCGCCGTCCGGGGAATTGTGCTATACGAGGAGATACTCCCATGGACATCACGCAATTTGTCATGGCCTACGGCGTGGAGCAGGACCGCCTATCCCCGCCTGCCGCTGACGGCGGAAAACGCCGCCGCCATCCCCTGCCGCCAGGTGCTGGGAGCCTACTCCGTGTCCTTCACCCGGCAGGATTGAATTCCCCGCCCGCCGGTGGGTTTTTTCACTTGCAGCCGCCGCCGCTTCGTGGTATAATGTACTGTATTATAGGATGGATAGGTAGTATTTTACGAGAGGAGCATCTGTTAATGCGCGTCATCGACCTGGAAAACATCAATTACGCCATGCGCAATGAGACGCAGTTCGTTTTGCGCTGCGAGGAAGTATTTCACGACAAGATCAGCGCCGCTGCGGCGGCGATCCTGTCCAATCGCCAGGAAAAGCCCGTGGTTGCCCTGACGGGTCCCTCCGGCTCCGGCAAGACCACCACCGCCATGCGGCTTCAGGAATACCTGCAGAATCTAGGAGTCAAGGTGTGCCTGCTGAGCATGGACAATTTCTTCCTGCCGCTGGACAAGCGTCCGCCCGAGGCCACAGACTGGGAGTCTCCCTACTGCGTGGACGTGGACACCCTGCTGACCTGCATCTCCCAGCTGCTGGACGGCATGGAGGCCGATATTCCCTGGTATGACTTCAAAAACGGCACCACCGGCGGCTACAGGAAGATGCAGGGTGAAAAGGACTGCATCGTCATCGCCGAGGGCATCCACATGCTCAATCCCCTGATCTTTGACAAGCTCCGGGGCATCGCCAACGGCGTGTATGTGGCCCCCCGGACCCGTATCATCACCAACGACGACAGAATCGTCCGCCCCGAGCAGCTGCGGGTGGCCCGCCGCCTGATCCGGGACTATAACACCCGGGGCCACTCCCTGCAGGAAACCGTGGAGCGGGCCGAGAGCGTGGACCGGGGTGAGATCAACTACATCATGCCCCACAAGGGCAACGCCGCCATTCATATCGACACCTTCCACGATTACGAGCCCTGCATCCTGGCCAAATACCTCAACGAGATTCCCCAGTTCCGTCAGGAGCTGACCCCGGAGTACCTGGAAAAGCACGGCCTGACGGACCTGATGAAGGTAGTGGGCGGGGTTCCTCCGCTGCACACCCACTATGTTCCCCGCAACTCCATCGTCCGCGAGTTCGTGGGCGGCAGCTGCTATGAGTATTAAACCTGTCACCTTTTGATGCTTTGAGAGGAGTGGAAATATCATGAAAATCATCACCATCAGCCGTGAATTCGGCTCCGGCGGCCGCGAGCTGGGCAAGCGCCTGGCCGAGGAGCTGGGCATCCATTGCTACGATCACGAGATCATCGAGCTCATCGCCAAGGAGCACGGCTTCGATGAGCGGTATGTGGCCAACATCTCTGAAAAGTGCATCGAGGCCGCCTACCCCACGACCATCGGCCACCGTTTCGCCATGCCCCCGGTGCAGATCATGGACCAGGGCTTCCAGGTAGCCGCCGCCCAGCAGCAGATCATTGAGAACTTCGCCAAGCAGGGGGACTGCGTCATCGTGGGCCGCTGCGCCGACGTGATCCTGAAGGACTATCATCCCCTGAACCTGTTCGTCTATGCCAACGCTGAGTCCAAGATCCAGCGCTGCATCGACCGGGCCCCGGAGGGGGAGCACCTGTCCCGCAACGACATTGCCCGCCGCATGAAGCAGGTGGACAAGAACCGCGCCCAGTACCGTCAGATGTTCGCCGACTCCAAGTGGGGCGCCAAGGAGACGTACCACCTGTGCGTCAACACCTCCGGCCACCAGATCAAGGACCTGATCCCGGGCCTGGCCGCCTTCGTCCGCTGCTGGTACGGCGAAAAGTAACTCCATAAGTTCCGCAAAGTGCTTGACATTCCGGGCAAAAGCGGCTATAACACCCCTCGCTTGCTCGGAGGGCAAGTCATTCGCTGGAAATGACGAGCCGGATAAGGCAACAGGCTGAAATGCCTGTGCTTTATCCGGCTTTTTTTCGTTCCGGGCCTGCGCTTTGCATCTTCATTCCCAAGGAGGCAGCCGTATGAATTTCCTGACGGACAAAATTCGTCCCATCTACTTTAAGTATCTCGCCGCCGCCTTCGGCAGCGCCCTGATCACCTCTATCTACGGCGTGGTGGACGCCGCCATGGTGGGCCAGTATCAGGGCCCCACCGGCACGGCAGCCCTGGCCGTGGTGGCCCCGGTCTGGAACATTATTTATAGTCTGGGCCTTCTCACCGGCATCGGCGGCAGCGTGCTGCTGAGCACCCTGCGGGGTCAGGCCCCGGCAACGAAAAGCGCTCCAACGAGTATTTCACGGCGGCAGTCCTGGCAACGGCGGTCCTGTCCCTTCTCTCCTGGGCGGCGCTGATTCTCTTTGACCGCCAGCTCCTGACGCTGTTCGGCGCGGAGGAGACCCTGCTGCCGCTGGCCCGGGCGTATCTGTTCTCCATCAAGTTTGTGGTGCCCAGCTTCCTGTTCACCCAGTTGATGTCGGCGTTTCTGCGCAACGACGGCGACCCGGCCCTGGCCACCAAGGCGGTGCTGTTCGGCGGCGTGTTCAACGTGTTCGGCGACTATTTCTTCGTGTTCACCCTGGACATGGGCATCATGGGCGCGGGCAATGCCGAACAGGTGCTGAATGAGTACCATTTTGATCAGCACCACCGGACCGGTTCCGGGGCGTCCGTTGTCATGACAGTAGTACGGGTTCAGTCGTTCATACAGCCACTCATAGTCCATGACCTTCTCAATCTTCCGCAGCAGATGGCCTTTCGGAACTAGTGCATCCAAATCTACAATGATCGGCTCGTGCCGCGCGTCTTTTCTCCAGCCTTCCATGAAAACACCTCTGTTTCCTCTATTATAGCAGAAATAGGGCCGGTTGGGTAGTTTTTTGACAGACTGAAGCCCTCCGGCGTGGCCGGAGGGCTTATTATATGATTATCCCTGCACTGCTTTCAGCACCCGGTCATAGATGCTCTGCGCCAGCGGCAGGGCCTCATCCAGCAGGATCTGGCCCCGGGTGCGGTACTGGGCGGCGAAGGCCGCGTCCCGGATGCTCCCCAGGTTGATGAGCACGTTCAGCCACGCCCCCTGCACGGCGGACCCCAGATGCAGGGCCGCGCAGCCCAGGTCGCTGGCGGCGCTGGCGTTGGACCGGTCCACCAGCCCATCCGTCAGCCGCAGCGCCTCCAGAGACAGCTCCATCATCTCAAAGGGCGTCTTTGTGCAGCCCTGCAGGGCCTCCTGCATGGCTGCGGCCCGGGCCTCCTTCTCCTGATCTGTGCCCTTGGGCATGGCAAACACGGCGGACACCGCGTTGAAGGCCTCCGTGTCCCGCTCCATCACGTCCAGGAACCGGTGCTCCAGGTCCCGGGCCTTTTCCAGGGTCTCCCGGGCCAGGCCGTCAAATTCGGCGTACTTCTTCCGTCCCACGGTCAGGGACCCCACCATGGCGGTCAGCGCCGCCCCCAAGGCCCCGGCCAGAGCGGCGGCGGAGCCGCCGCCGGGCGCGGGCGCGTCGGAACCCAGCAGGTCCGCAAACCCCCGCACCGTCAATTCAGCAAGCTGCATAGCGTCCTCCTTATTCCATCCCCACCAGGTGATACTCCATCACCTGCTTGTGGCAGTCGAAGTTTTCCAGCTTCAGATAGTATTCCGCGCAGTCGATCAGCGCCTTGGCCGGGGTCAGACCCACCAGCTCCGTGCCGATGATGCGCACGCCCCACCGGTCCGCCAGGGCCCGGATCATCTCATAGGCGTAGTACAGCGGCGTCCCCTCATAGTTCACCATGTTCATGGACACCTGGGCCACGTTCCGGTCCTCCAGCAGCAGGCCGATGGCCTTGCAGAACTTGAACCCGCCGGAGGAGCCCCGGATGGCCTTGGCAATGGACTTGGCGATCTCCACGTTGTCCGTGTCCAGGTTCACGTTGAAGGCCACCAGCGGCATCCGCGCGCCGATGGCGATGATCCCGGCGGTGGGGTGGATTTTCCGCTGGCCGAAATCCGGGGCCCATTCCGGCTCCAGCAGCTTCTCGGGCATTCCCTCGAACTGCCCCTTCCGGATCTTGGCCAGGTTCACCCGCCCCGGAGCCGTGGCCGACTCCTCATACAGGAAGCTGGGAATCCCCAGCTCCTCCCAGATGCGCCGGGCCACCTGCCGGGAAAGCTCCACGCACTCCTCCACGGTCATGTCCATGGTGGGCACAAAGGGGATCACGTCCGTGGCCCCCATCCGGGGATGAGCGCCCTGGTGTTTGGTCATGTCGATGACCTCCATGGCCCGCTTGGCCAGCCGGAACGCCGCCTCGCCGATGCCCTCCGGGGACCCCACCAGCGTGAACACGCACCGGTTGTGGGTGCCGTCGGACTGCACGTCCAGCACCGTGCACCCGGCCACGGCCTGGGCAGTCTCCACCAGGGCGTTGAAGGCGGCCTCGTCCCGCTCCCGGCTGACGCTGAAATTGGGGATGCATTCCACAAGCTTCATCATATGTTTTTCCTCCCTATCCTCTCTTTTTATGCGCTTCCCGGGACGGGGCCCACAGGCCCCGCCCTGGGGGAAATTTACTGCAATTCTCCGCAGACGGCCTCCGCCGCCCGGGAAATGGCGTGGGCCTTCACCAGCTCATCCGCCTGCACCATCAGCGGGTGCATCACCACGTCCTGGTCCACCGGCGGGATCGCCTGGCGGATGCGGTCGTATACCGCCCGGGTGGCCGGGGACAGTCCGTCCTCGCCCCGCAGCCACGCCGCCTGGGCCCCGGCGAACAGCTCGATGCCCAGCACCTTCTGGCTGTTGTCCAGGATCATCAGCGCCTTCCGGGCGGCGGTGGTGCCCATGCTGACGTGGTCCTCCTGGTTGGCCGATGACGGGATGGAGTCCACCGACGCCGGATGGGCGTAGATTTTGCTCTCCGACACCATGGACGCCGCGGCGTACTGGGCGATCATGAAGCCCGAGTGCACCCCGCCGCGATTGGTCAGGAAGGCCGGCAGCCCCTCGGACAGGGCCGGATTCACCAGCCGCTCCAGCCGCCGCTCCGACACGTTGGCATATTCCGCCAGGGCGATGCCCAGAAAGTCCATGGCCAGGGCCACCGGCTGCCCGTGAAAATTGCCGCCGGAGATGGCCTCGTCCTCCTCCGGGAAGATCAGGGGGTTGTCGGTGACGGCGTTGATCTCCCGGCTTACCACGCCCCACACATAGCCGATGGCGTCCCGGCTGGCCCCGTGAATCTGGGGCGTGCAGCGGATGGCGTAGGCGTCCTGCACCTTGTCCGGATTCAGGTCGAAGGACAGCCCGCTGCCCTCCAGCAGCCGCCGCAGGTTCTCCGCCGCGGTGATCTGCCCCGGCTGCCCCCGCAGGGCGTGCACCTTGGGATCGAAGGCCTTCCGGATGCCGTGCAGGGCCTGGCAGGTCATGGCGGCGGCGATATCCGCCGTTTTGGCCAGGTCCCGGGCGTCATACACCGCCTGGCAGGCGATGGCCGTCATGATCTGGGTGCCGTTGATCAGGGCCAAGCCCTCCTTGGCGGCCAGCTGGATGGTGTCGATGCCAGCGGCGGCCATGGCCTCCCGGCCTGGCATCACCCGGCCCTGATACTCCGCCTCGCCCTCGCCCAGCATCACCAGCACCATGTGGGACAGGGGCGCCAGGTCGCCGCTGGCCCCCAGGGACCCCTTCTCCGGGATGATCGGATGGACCCCCCGGTTCAGCATCTGCAAAAGCGTCTCCATGGTGGACAGGCGGATGCCGGAATTGCCCCGGGCCAGGGCGTTCAGCCGCAGCAGCATAGCCGCCCGCACCACCCGGGTGTCCAGAGGCTCCCCCATGCCGCAGGCGTGGGAGATGATCAGATTTCTTTGCAGCTGGGCCGTCTCCTCCTCCGGCACAAACACCGTGGAGAACTTGCCGAACCCGGTGGTCAGGCCGTATACCACGGCCTTGTCCGCCAGCTTCCGGTCCACATAGGCCCGGGCGGCCCGAATCTTCTCCGCCGCCTCCGGCGCGATGGCCACCGTCTCCCCCTGCCGGGAGACGGCGATGACCTGTTCAATGGTCAGGTCGTTTCCGTTGATATAGATCATGTTCCGTTCCTCCTACTCCTCATGCACGATCCGTCCCTTCTTCATCACCGTGCCCACCAGGTTGCTGCCGAACCGATAGCACACATAGTCCAGGTCCGGCGCGTTCCACAGCAGCAGATCCGCCTGCTTCCCCGGCTCCACGGAGCCGATGGTCCCGGCCCGGCCGATGGCGGCGGCGGCGTTCAGCGTCACCGCCGTCAGCACCTCCTCCGGTGTCATCCGGTATTTCAGGCACGCGATGTTCATGGCCAGCTGCAGACTGCTGCCGGGGCAGGACCCGGGATTGAAGTCCGTGGCCACCGCCACCGGCACCCCAGCCCTGATCATCTCCCGGGCCGGGGCATAGGCCGCCCCCAGATAGAAGCTGGTGGCCGGCAGACAGCACGCCACGGCGCCTCCCGCCGCCAGACTCCGGATCCCCTCCGGCGGGCATACGATCAGGTGCTCGGCGCTGATGGCCCCGATGTCCCCCGCCAGCTGGGAGCCGCCGATGGCGGCGATCTCGTCGGCGTGGACCTTGGGCCGCAGCCCGTGGGCCAGTCCCGCCTCCAGGATGGTCCGGCTCTCCCGGGCGGTGAACACGCCCTCCTCGCAGAACACGTCGCAGAACTCCGCCAGGCCCTCCCGGGCCGCGCAGGGGATCATCTCCCGGCACAGCAGGCGGATATAGTCCTCCCGCCGCTCCCGGTATTCCTCCGGCAGGGCGTGGGCCCCCATAAACGTGGCCGCCAGCTCCACCGGCTGCGTCTCGTTCAGCCGCCGGATCACCCGCAGCTGCTTGTATTCCTGCTCCGGCTCCAGGCCGTAGCCGCTTTTGGCCTCGCAGGTGGTCACGCCCATCCGCAGCATTTCCGCCAGGACCGCTTCCGCCTTGTGCGCCAACTGCTCCTCCGACGCCGCCCGGGTGGCCCGGACGGTGGACAGAATGCCGCCTCCCTGGGCCAGAATGTCCAGATACGGCACGCCCCGGAGCTTCTGCCCCAGCTCGTTCTGCCGCCAGCCGCCGAAGATCAGGTGGGTATGGGCGTCCACCAATCCCGGGGTCATCAGCCGCCCTCCGGCGTCCAGAAGGGTGTCGCCGTCCTCCGGGGCAGGCTGTCCCTGCCCCACGGCGGCGATTTTTCCGCCCTCCACGGCCACCCAGGCGTCCCGCAGCAGGGTGATCTCCCCCTGCTGCCGTCCCCGCCGGGCGGAATCCCCCCGGGGGGTGGCCAGCAGGCCGATGTTTGTGATATAGGTGGTCATAGCCCCTCCTTACCGGGCCCCGTGCAGCACGGCGGCGATGATGTCGTCATCCTCCGGCGCGGTATAGGGCAGGGTGATATGATCCTGCCCGGCGTACAGGCGGTTATACTCCATGGCCGTGGTGACGGCGTTGTCGTTCCGGGCCCAGCTGCGCCGGGCCACGCCCACCATGGTGTCCCAGGGCATGCTCATGCGCAGGATGGTGTCCACCCGCTCCGAGCCGTCCAGCACCATGCCGAACCCGCCGTTGATGGACTTGCCGATGCCCACGCCGCCGCCGTTGTGCAGGGCGATCAGGCTCATGCCCCGGGCGGCGTTTCCGGCGTAGCACTGGGTGGCCATGTCCGCCATGATATTGGAGCCGTCCTTGATGTTGGAGGTCTCCCGGAAGGGGGAGTCCGTTCCGCCGGTGTCGTGGTGGTCCCGGCCCAGCATCACGGGGCCGATCTCGCCGTTGCGCACCATCTCGTTGAACTTCAGCGCGATGTTCATGCGCCCCATGGCGTCCTGATACAGGATGCGGCACTGGGTGCCCACCACCATGCGGTTGCGCTTGGCGTCCCGGACCCACACATAGTTGTCATAGTCCTGATACCGCCGGTTGTTTTCCAGGATATACTCCGCCGCCGCGGCGTCGGTCTTGTCCAGGTCCTCGCTGCGGCCGGACAGGCAGCACCACCGGAAGGGCCCGTAGCCGAAGTCGAACAGGCACGGCCCCAGAATGTCCTCCACATACGAGGGGAACACGAACCCGTCCAGGTCGTTTTCGCCGTTGCGGCACACGTCCCGCACCCCCGCGTCAAACACGGCCTTCAGGAAGCTGTTGCCATAGTCGAAGAAATACGTCCCCCGGTCATGGAACCGGCAGATCATCTCATAGTGCCGCCGCAGGGATTTGTCCACCAGCTTCCGGAACTTCTCCGGGTCATGGTCCAGCATCTCCGTCCGCTGAGCGAAGGTCAGCCCCTGGGGGCAGTACCCGCCGTCATAGGGGACGTGGCAGGAGGTCTGGTCGCTGAGCAGGTCCACGTGCACATCGTTTTTGTACAGGTATTCCAACAGGTCCACCACGTTGCCGTGATAGGCGATGGCGCAGGGGGTCCGGTCCGCCAGGTGCCGCCGGGCCATGGCCAACGCCTCCTCCAGGCTGTCGGTGCGCTGGCTGACCCACCCTTGGGTATACCGGGTCTCAATGCGGGAGTCGTCCACCTCCGCGATGATGGACACGGCCCCGGCGATCTCCGCCGCCTTGCCCTGGGCGCCGCTCATGCCGCCCAGGCCCGCCGACACAAACAGCCGCCCGGCCAGGTTCCCATCGGCGGGGATCCCCAGCTTCAGCCGTCCGGCGTTGAGCAGGGTGTTGAAGGTTCCGTGGACGATGCCCTGGGGGCCGATATACATCCAGCCGCCGGCCGTCATCTGTCCATAGTTGGCCACCCCCAGGGCGGCGGCCCGGTTGAAGTTCTTCTGGTCGTCAAAGGTCCCCACCATCAGCCCGTTGGTGATGATGCACCGGGGCGCCAGCTTGTGGCTGTGGAACAGGCCCAGGGGGTGGCCGGACATGACCACCAGGGTCTGCTCGTCCGTCATGACCTCCAGATACTTCTTGATGAGCCGGTACTGCATCCAGTTCTGGCACACCTGCCCCGTCTCGCCGTAGGTCACCAGCTCATAGGGGTACAGGGCCACGTCGAAGTCCAGGTTGTTGTCGATCATCACCTGGAAGGCCTTGGCCTCTATGCAGTTGCCCCGATACTGGTCGATGGGCTTGCCGTGCAGTTCCCCCTCCGGCCGGAAGCGATAGCCGTAGATCCGGCCGTGCTCCTCCAGCTCCCGGGCAAACTCCCGGGCCATCTGCAGATGGTGGTCCGGGTGGATATACCGCAGGGCGTTGCGGATGGCCAGGGCCTTGTCCGCCTCGGACAGATGCGCCTCCCGCCTGGGGGCCCGGCGGATCCCCTCCCGAAAGGCGGGGACCTTCGGCAGTTCATAGTCCAGCTTCACCGTCATCGCGTTGTCCACATCATAAAATGCCATATGCTGCCTCCTGTCTTGTATTATGATTATTCCAATTCAATATTATATTCGATTGCCGCAAATCTGTCAATTCATCGAAAAAAAGAATGGTTTTACCAATTCCTTTTGTGCTTTTTTATAATATTCCCTCAAAAGTTTCCTCCGGCTCACCTTCCCGGCCAAATCCGGAACCCCCGGCCCCCGCCGCTTTACTGCACTGCCGGGATGACCCCGCACTTTCGCGGATAAAATTTTTTCGTAATCATTTGTTACCGTCTTGTAATCGAATCGTTCTTGCATTTCCCCCGACGGTTTTCTACAATATAAAACAGAATTGATTTAGGGGGACCTTCTCATGAAAAAGAAAACCATTGCCGCCCTGGCCGCAGGGGGAGCCCTGCTGCTGGCCGCCGTTGTCATCGGCGTGCTGAGCCTGGTCCGGGGCTATTTTATTCTGCTGCCGCCCACCCATATGCAGCTCAACGGCCGGACGGAGGAGCACATCTCCGCCTTCGCCGCCTACACGGACCCCGGGGCCCGGCTGCTGCGGGGCGGCGACCCCACCGACGCCGCCGTCACCGTGGAGGGCCGGGTGAACACCGACGTCCCCGGGGACTATACTCTGACCTATCAGGCGGACTTCCGGGGCCGCAGCTACACCGCAAAGCGCCTGGTCCATGTGGAGGACCGGGAGGCCCCGGAGCTGACCCTCACCGGCCAGGCGGAGGTCACCGTCTCCCGCTATGACCTGTTCCAGGACCCGGGAGCCACCGCCCGGGACCGCTGTGACGGCGACCTGACCGCCTCCATCCAGGTAACGGACAAAGCCTCCGGCGACGTCCACACCCTGACCTACACCGTCACCGACAAGGCCGGAAACGCCGCCACCGCCACCCGCCGGGTGACGGTCCGGGACATCGTGGCCCCGGTGATCACCCTGTCCGGCCAGCGGGAGCTGTTCGTTCCCCTGGGCGGCGCCTATCAGGAGCCGGGCTACACCGCCCAGGACGACGCCGACGGCGATCTGACCGCCTCCGTCACCCGGGCCGGTACGGTGAACACCGCCTCCCCCGGGGTCTATACCCTGACCTATACCGTCACCGACAAGGCCGGCAACACCGCCACCGCCACCCGGCAGGTGTCGGTGTATGAGAACTCCTCCGGCGGAAGCCCCGTGTACCTGACCTTCGACGACGGCCCCAGCGACCGGGTGACTCCCCGGGTGCTGGACACCCTGAAGGAGTATAACGTCCACGCCACCTTCTTCATCGTCAACTATGGGGAGTCCGGCAAGGCCCTGATCCGCCGGATGATCGACGAGGGCCACACCGTGGCCATCCACGGCTACTCCCACGATTACGCCGCCATTTATAAGAGCGACGAGGCCTTTATGCAGAACATCTACCGTCTGCGGGACCGGCTCCGTTCGGATTTCGGGTATGAGGCCGCCATCATCCGCTTCCCCGGCGGCAGCTCCAACACCGTCAGCCGCCAGTACAGCGTGGGCATCATGAGCCGTCTGGCCCAGCGGGTCCAGGCGGAGGGCTTCACCTATTTTGACTGGAATGTGTCCAGCGGCGATGCCGCCGGTACCCCCGTCTCCTCCGGCCAGATCTATAACAACGTCACCTCCGCCCTGCGCCATGACCGCAGCAACGTGGTGCTGATGCACGACGCCGGGGCCAAGGGCACCACCGCCGACGCCCTGCCGGATATCATCCGCTATTGCCTGGCCAATGGCTACAGCATCCAGCCCATCACCCCCGCCACCAAGCCCGTCCACCACGGCATCGCCAACTGAATACGCCAGGAGCCCGGCTGTCGATTGATGCACAGCCGGGCTCCCGGACATTCTTCGGCAAAGCTCCCAAAAACAGCGCTTTCAGTCTGTTAAATCCTCCAAATATGCAATTCCCGCGTAAACGTGCGTTGCAGAATGGATGGTGCGGTGTTTACACTGGCAGAGGAGTGTCATCTGCTCCATCCAAGAACGGAGGCTTCACCATGAGAAACAGAATCAGGCTTTTTGGGGGGAAGAAAACGGAGATCTTCCATCTGGACATCCAAGTGGGGGCCATCGCCTTCATTCCCGTTCTCAACGTGATCTATTACCTTTTGACCCTGGTCACAGCCAGAGGGCGCAGATTCGCCCTCTTTCTGGAGACCGTCCTTCTGCTGGCCATCTGCAGTCTGCTGATCCGCTTATCGACCGGGTGGCTCCTCAGTGTGCTGTTTGCCCACGTTCTGACGTGCATCGGCATCCAGCAGCTGCTGCTGGACGCCTCCCCCGACTCCCGGAAGAAGCTGGGATATGTCATTCTGTTTTCCGCGGTATTTGTGCTGGCCATGCTGGCGATCGCATTTGCAGGCCGGAATGCGCAGAATAAAATGCAGCCGGTCTGCCAGGAGGCCCTGGAGGCTCTGACCCAGCGGGACGCGGAACGCTGGCAGTCCTGCCTCCACCCCACCAAGGCGGCGGATGAGCTGCGGGACATGGACGCCTTTCTGTCTGAGCTGGGTTTCCCCCTGCGCGGCGACTGGCAGCTGGAGCGTATGACGGGCCACGAGACGGAGATATCGGACAAGGACCACTACACCACCGCCGAGTTTCGCGCATCGGCGGATGGCCGGACCTACCGGATCACGATCACCCACCTGCGCAGCTGCGAAGGGTCCGGTATCGTGGACTTCACAATTCGCCCGGACTGAAATTCCGTTGAAAAATGAATCCGCGCAGTGCACCGGCACATGAAGCCGGAGGACCACTGCAAAAAGCAGCGGCGGCACTTTCGTGCCGCCGCTGCGCTGTTCTTCTTATCGCTGAATATCCAGGTCCGCCGTCACCTGGTAATAGTCGCAGGCGTGGGCGGTATAGCCGGTGACATAGCTGCGGGAGATCATGTTCATCTCCAGGAAGGAGCAGAACACATAGGCGTTGTCGTCCAGAATGGCCTGCTGCAGCCGGATGGCCAGCTCACTCCGGCGGGCGGTATCGAACTCCCCGGCCAGCCGGCTGACCATTTCGGTCACCTCCGCATTGTCATACCCGCCGAAGTTATAGCTCATCCCCGGCACACAGCAGGAGGTGAAGAAATACTGGGGGTCCCCGGAGGGGGCGGTGACCATGGCGGAGGCGTACACGTCCCAGCTGTTCATGTCCGCCAGGAACTCCCGGCGGTTGGCCGTGCAGTTGATGTCCACCTCCATGCCGATGTCCTTCAGGGTGGCCTGGGCGGACTCCGCCAGCAGGGGAAGCTCCTGGCGGCTGGGATAGGTCAGCCAGCGGACGGTCAGCTTCACGCCGTCCTTCTCCCGGATGCCGTCGCCGTCGGTATCCCGCCACCCGGCGGCCTCCAGCACCTGCCGCGCGCCCTCCGGGTCATAGCTCTCGGTGGTCACGTTTTCGCCGCCGAAGCCGGAAAAGCCGTCCGGGAAAGCGCCGGTGCCCACGACCCCGTGGCCGTCCAGCAGAGCCGTCACAAAGCCCTGCTTGTCAATGCCCATGGCGATGGCCTTGCGAACGGCGGGGTCCTGCATCACGGGGCTGGCCATGTTCATGGAGGCAAAGAAAGCCCGGGAGGTCTGGATGGCCGAGAACTGATAGTCGTCGTTTTCAAAGTTGGGATACGCCTCATAGGCCATGCCGTAGGCCGCGTCGATGTTCCCGGCCTGCAGGGCCGCCGACAGGGTGTCGCCGTCGGAGATGGTGCGGATGGTCAGCTTGTCCAGCTTGGGACTGCCGTTCCAGTAGTTTTCGTTTTTGGTGAGGGTCAGGTGGTCGTCCGTGACCAGCTCCTGCACCACATAGGGGCCGGTACCGGCCACGATGCCCTTCTCAAAATCGCTGGCGTCCACGTCGATGATGCAGCCGTAGGGGTCCCCCAGATAGTTCATCAGGGCAGGATTGGGCTGACTGGTGACGATGGTCAGGGTCTGGCCCTCCGCCTGCATATCGGCGATCTTGGTATCGCCGGGGGCACGGTCGTGGTTTTCCAGCAGGTGCTCCAGGCACTGCTTCACCGCCGCCGCGTCCATCTTCCGGCCGCTGGAGAAGGTGACGTTGTCCTGCAGAACGATGGTCCAGGTCCGGTCGCCGTCATTGCTCCAGGACCTGGCCAGCCACGGCTCCAGCTCCATGGAGTCCGTATACCGCACCAGGGTCTCGCCGATGCCGTAGCGGATGCAGGCCCAGCCGTTATAGGTCCGGTGGGGGTCCACGGTCTCCTCCCAGTTTTCGGAGTTGAAGGTGGTGTCGCCGATAACCATGGCCTTCTCCCCGGTCTCCGGCGCGGTATTCCCGCAGCCGGCCAGAAGCGTCAGCACCAGGCTCAGGGCCGTCAGCAGCAGAAGCGCTCTTTTTCCTCTCATCTCTCTTGTTTCCTTTCTGTTTTTCTATATCACAGCACGCTGTCGATCAGGTGCCGGGTATACGCGTGCTGCGGGCGGCAGATCACCTCGTCCGGCGTCCCCTGCTCCACGATTTCGCCCCGGTGCATCACCAGCACCCGGTGGCAGAACTGCTGCACCAGGGAGATGTCGTGGCAGATAAACAGGATGGCCAGGTCTCCCTCCAGGCCGCGCAGCAGGTCCAGGATCTCCTTCTGAACGGTGACGTCCAGGGCCGAGGTGGCCTCATCGCAGATCAGCACCTTCGGCCCCATGGCCAGGGCCCGGGCGATGGCCGCCCGCTGGCACTGCCCGCCGCTGACCTCATGGGGATAGCGCCGGGCAAACTCCCCCGGCAGGCCGCAGCGCTCCATAAGGCGCACCGCCTCCTGCCGGGCCTCCCGGCGGGACAGGCCGCGCAGGCTTTCCCCCACCCCGTCCCCTAAGGTGCGGCGAGGGTCGAAGGACTCCGCCGGGGTCTGGAACACCATCTGTATCTTCCGGTACACCCGGCGCAGGTCCCGGCCGGTGACGGAGGTGATGTCCTCCCCGTCCAGGAGGATGCGCCCTCCGTCGGCGTCCAGCAGCCGGGTGATGAGGTTGGCCACGGTGGTTTTCCCGCTGCCGCTTTCGCCGATGATCCCCAGGCGCTCCCCGGGCCGCAGGTCGAAGCTGACGCCGTTTACGGCCGTCTGCTTCCCCTGTCCCGGGCGGGAGAAGGTTTTGGTCAGCTCCCGAACAGACAGGATCGGTTCCATTTCACGCCCTCCTCAGCTTCGGCACGGCCTCCAGCAGCCGCCGGGTATAGTCCGCCCGGGGCTGCCGCAGCACCTGCCGGGTCTCTCCGGCCTCCACGATCCCGCCGCGGCGCATCACCAGCACCCGGTCCGCCATGGCGGCCACCAGCCCCAGATTGTGAGACACCAGCACCACGGCCGTTCCGAAGCTCTCCCGCACCAGAAGCAGCTCCTCCAGGACCTGCTTCTGGGCGGACACGTCCAGGGCAGCGGTAGGCTCATCCGCCAGCAGCACCCGGGGCCGCAGCAGCATGGCCGCCGCAATGCCCACCCGCTGCTGCATCCCGCCGGACAGCTCAAAGGGATAGCTATTCAGGATACGGGGAGCGTCCTCCAGGCCCAGCCGCTCCAGCAGCGCCCCGGCCTGCTGCCGGAAGGCCCTCTTATTCATCGGGCCGTGGGTCCGCATCATTTCGTATAACTGATCCCCCACCCTGCGGACCGGGCAAAAGGAGCTGCCCGCGCTCTGGAAGATCATGCCCAGCTCCGGGCCGTTCAGGCGCCGCCGGGTCCTGGCGGACAGGTCCGGAAGATTTTCCCCCCGATAGAGGATCTTTCCCCCGGTCACCAGGCCCCCGGGGCCCAGCAGACCCATGGCGGCCCGGAGCAGGGTGGATTTGCCGCAGCCGCTCTCCCCTACCACGCCCAGGATTTCCCCGGCGTGGAGGGTAAAGCTCACGCCGCGAACCGCCCGGACGCCGCCGTAGCACACGTCCGTCTGCCGGTATTCCAGAAGCGCCTCCATGGACTCACCTCCCCCGGTTTTTGGGGTCCGCGTAGTCCCGGACGGCGTCCCCCAGCAGATTGAAGATCATCACCGACACGAAAATGGCGATTCCCGGGGAAAAGGTGATCCACGGCGAGGCGGTCATCAGGCTGCGGGCATCGCTCATCATGCTGCCCCACTCGGCGATAGGCGGCCTGGCCCCCAGGCCCAGAAAGCTCAGGGCCGCCAGCTCCATCATCATGGTGCCGATATCCAGCACGGCCGTCACCAGAATGGGGCCCAGGATATTGGGCAGCATATGCCGCAGCAGAAGCCCCGCCGTGCCGCTGCCGGAGAGCCGCGCCGCCTGCATCCAGGGAGCCTGCCTCAGGGCCAGGGTCTGGCTGCGGGCCAGCCGGGCATATTTGGGCCAGGACACGGCGGCCAGCGCCAGAATGGCGTTGTGCAGCCCGCCCCCCAGGGCCCCGGCCACCGCCAGGGCGAACACCAGTCCGGGAAAGGCCAGGAATATATCGGATACACGCATGAGCACCGCGTCCGCCCATCCGCCGAAAAAGCCGCCGCAAAGGCCCACGGCGGTGCCGAGCACGGTGACCGCCGCCACCAGCAGCAGCGTGGAGAAAATGCTGGTGCGGCTCCCCACAATGACCCGGGACAGCATATCCCGGCCATAGCGGTCCGTCCCCAGCAGATGCTCCGCCGAGGGAGGGGCCTTGGCCTGGCTCAGGTCCTGCAAATAGGGGTCATAGGGGGTCAGATACGCGGAAAACGCCGAAAACAGAATCAGCAGCAGGGCCAGGGTCCCGAAAATCACCAGTCGGGTCCTGACGCCGCGCCGGATGGATGGCTGTCTCATTCCCGGCTCACCCCCAGTCGGATCCGCGGGTCCAGCGCATGGTATAAAAGGTCCGTGACCAGGTTCACCGCCACATAGATCACGGCCATCCACACCACATAGGCCTGGATCATGGGATAATCCCGCATGGTGATGGCATCCACCGCCAGCTTGCCCACGCCGTCCCACTGGAAAATGCTCTCGATGATGGCCGTGCCCCCCAGCAGACTGCCCACGGACAGGGCCAGTAGGGTGAGGATGGTCAGCATGGCGCACCGGAGTACGCTTCCGCGCAGAATGACTCCCTCCCGGACGCCCCGGGCCCGGGCGCCGGTGACGTAGTCCCGGTTCAGCTCCTCCAGCACGGCGGCCCGGACCTGGCGCATATACTTGGCGGACATGGCGATGGCCAGCGTCAGAGTGGGCAGAACGGCGCTGCGCAGGGAGGTCCCCTCCGACAGCACCGGCAGCAGCCTCCACCGGATGGAAAACACCTGCATCAGCAGCAGAGCCACGAAGAAATTGGGCAGGGCGTTGCCGATGAAGCTGCAGAATCGCAGGAAATAGTCCGTGAACCGGTCATGGCGCACGGCGGCCAGGATGCCCAGCGGCACCGACAGCAGCACCGTGGCCGCCACGGACAGGGCCGTCAGCAGCAGGGTGGCCGGCAGCTTGGACACGAAGGTGCCGAACACGTCCCGGCCGGACACATAGCTTGTGCCCATGTCGCCGGTCAGCAGCCCCCCCAGCCAGGAGAAATACTGGCTCAGAAACGGCCGGTCCAGTCCCAGCTCCGCCCGCTTGGCGTCGATGATCTCCTGGGACACCGCCCCCTTTTCGCCGTACATCTCGGTGATGGCGTCGCTTCCGGCCAGGCGCATCATGGCGAAGGACAGAAACGTGACGCCCAGCAGCACCGGGATCAGCTGCAGCAGCCGCTTGAGAATGTATCGCCTCATGCCGCCACCTTACTGCGGCAGGGGACACTTCCGGGCCTCCACCAGGAACATGGGGGTGGAGGCGTTGTTGATCCGCTCCTCTCGGGTCCAGACCTGCCGCCAGATCTCGGTGTCCGCCGCCGCCTGCAGCCCCAGGCCCCGCAGGACCCCCAGGTCCCAGCCCGGCCGCATACGGGCCGACAGCGGCGCCTGCCGGGCGATGGCCTCCATGGCGGACACATCCGTTCCCGCCGTCTCGTCCCGGACGTCGGAGGCCCACAGGTTCTCCCGGTCCCGGGCATGGGCCTGCTCCGCCCCCCGGTCCCACAGATAGCGGTACCAGTTGGCGTCGAAGTTCAGCAGCACCCCGCCGGGCTTCAGCACCCGGGACCACTGGCCATAGGCCCGCTCCGGGTCCCGGAGGTTCCAGGTCACGTTCCGGGTGACCACCACGTCGAAGGAGTCCGCCGGAAAGGTCAGCTCCTCGGCGTTCATCTGCCGGAAGCGGATGCACCCGGCCAGAGCCCCGGCGTTGCGCCGGGCCTCCTCCAGCATGGAGGCCGTGTAGTCCACCGCCGTCACCTGATAGCCCAGCTCCGCCAGAATGATGGCAAAAAAGCCCGGCCCGGTGCCCACGTCCAGCACCCGGATCTCATCCGGGCGCTTCCCGGGGTGGTTTCCGGCGATTTTCCCGGCGATCACGCCCCGCCACACGGCCTTCTGATCGGTGGCCAGTTCCTCCCGGTTGACGGCGGAGTAGCCGGAGGCCCGATGGGTCCAGTAGTGGATATTTTCTTCCTCATAGGTGGCAAATGTACGCATGATGTGCTCCTCTCTTTCCGTCAGGGCTTCCGGGCCGCAATGCCGAACATGGGCGCGTGCTCCAGGTCCAGGAGCCCCAGGATCCGCCGCCCCACCCGGGTGTCCACCCGGCAGTCCGCAAAGCCGATGCCCTCCAGCACCTCCCGGTCCCAGGCCGGGCGGGCCCGGCCCACGTCCATGGTCAGGGTGATCTCGTCGTTTTCCCGCTGCAGCCGGTCGGTCATGCCCACATGGCCATAGGGGCTGTCCGCCGGCACCCGGCGGTTCTGGGTGCTGCGGCTGCGGACGTTGGCGGCGTAGTCCGCGTCAAAGTTCAGCAGCACCCCGCCGGGCTTCAGCACCCGGAACCACTGGCCATAGGCCCGCTCCGGGTCCGGCAGCGTCCAGGTGAGGTTCCGGCTGATAACGGCGTCAAAGCATCCGTCCTCATAGTCCAGGGCCTGGGCGTCCATCTCCCGGAACGTGATGTCCATCCCCCGCTGGGCCGCCAGAGCCCTGGCCTCCTCCAGCATGGCCGGGGTCAGATCCACCCCCTCCACCCGGTATCCGGCCTGGGCCAGCAGCACCGCGAAAAAGCCCGTTCCTGTTCCGACATCCAGAACCTTTAATTTTCCGTTTTCCGGTAGGTGCTTTTCCAATTCCTGGAACCACTTCCGGCCCATCTCGTCCTCCAATTCGTTTCTCCGGACGGTTCCGAAGTCGTGGGACCGCTGGGTCCAGTAGCGCTGCACTCTCTTTTCCAATTCCGAAATCATGGCCATGCTTCCTTTTCTGGTTTCCGTTTGCGGCTATGGTGCGCCGCATTTTTCTATATTGTAACGGATTCCGTTCCGCTGCGGAAGCCTCCCGGGGGGATAAAATTTCAGGAATTCGGAGCAGCGGGATGGTGGCGGCCGAGGCCGGCGTGCCGGGTGTGCCGATCAGGATGGCGGTGATGGAGCCGCCGTAAATCGCGCCGAAGGAGATGGCCAGCAGCATGGAAATACTGGCCGCGGGGTCCATGCCATAGGTAAAGGCCAGCATCAGCGTCACGCCCATCACCGAAGTCAGGCCCGGCATTGCGCCGATCATGATGCCGCCCATAGTACCGGCGATCATCATCAGAAGATACTGAGGAGACAGTAGCTCACCCAGCGCTGTAATTACTCCCATATAAACCTCCGTTCTAACTCATATCAGCCCAACAGGCCGGAAAGGATTCCGTTGGGCAGAGGGACCTTCAGGAACATACCGAAGATGGCATACAGCACCACAGGCGCCAGGATCGACACGGCCAGCATCAGCGGCCACGCCTTTTTGAACGGCTCGTTGAGCAGCAGGGCCATCATCACGAACACGACCCAGATGCTGTCCAGCACGAAGCCAAGAATTTTCAGCAGAACAAAATAGGCCACGGCGGCGGCAATGCCGATCAGCAGCTTCTTGCTGAACAGCTCCGCCTTTTCACTGCCGCCCTTGCGGAGCTCCTGGATGATCAGAAGGACGCCGCACACTGCCAGGCCCACACAAACGGCCTTGGGGAAAGCGCCGGAGCCGATCTCCGTCTGACCCGGCAGCATCTTGAAGGTATCGGCGCAAAAGAAGAAAAATGCGGCAACCGCTATCAGAACCACGGAGAATACAATATTCAGCTTTTTCATAAGTTCTCCTTTCGAGTGTGGGCGGTACACACCCCTGTGCGTACCGCCCACTTGAGTCGGTTAAGACGATCAGTTCGCAGAATTCAGATAAGCGTTGATGATCTTCTCAAAGTTGCCGGACATGCTGTCCAGAATGTCGTTGGTCTCCTGAGCGTTCAGGGGCATGTAGGTCATGTTGGCAGCCTCGATCTTCTCGCGGCAGGCATCGCTGTTGATGACCTTCTCAAAGCCGTCGCACAGAGCCTTCTTCACGTCGTCGGGGGGATCCTTGTTGACGCACAGGCCGCGCAGAGCCACGATGGTCAGATCCACGCCGACCTCCTGGAAGGTGGGCACGTCAGGATAGGCCTCCAGGCGCTCGGTGTTGGCCACAGCCAGGACCTTCAGCTCGCCGCTGGCGATGTTGGAGGCAGCCTCGGCGGCGGAGCAGGTCACGGCGTCCACATGGCCGCTCAGAACGGCGGTGAGGGCGGAAGCAGCGCCGTCAAAGGGGACGTGGTTGAAGCTGGCGCCGGTTTCCAGCTCGATACCGATGGCAGCCAGGTGCCAGATGTCGCCCATGCCGGAGTTGGCCAGCTGGACGGTGCCGGGCTTCTCCTTGGCCTCAGCCAGGAAGTCCTGGATGGTGTTCCAGCGGGAGTCAGCGCGGACGATGATGGCGGCAGGCTCGCCGTTGATGACGCAGATGGGATCAAAGGCGTCGCGGGTGGTCTCGGCGGGAGCCAGGCCCAGCAGAGGCAGCGTGATCAGGTCCACGGAGCAGGTGCCCAGGGTGTAGCCGTCAGCGGCGGCGTTCAGAGCCTCGGTCAGGCCCACGGTACCGGAGCCGCCGGTCTTATTCTCCACATTGATGGTCTGGCCGAAGGTGTCCTTGCCGCACTCGGCCAGGATCTGCAGGGCCAGGTCCGTACCGCCGCCTGCGCCGTAGGGGCAGACAATGGTCATGGTTTTGGTGGGGAAGGCGGTGGAATCCGTATTGTTGTTGTTATCGCTGGGCTTGCTGCCGCAGGCCACCAGCGTAAGAATCATCACAGAGGCAAGAACCAGGGGTTGTTATAGATCATCATGCGGATATCCAGCGCGGCGCGGATGTCGCGGAAGTGCTGCATAACGGCCTTCTTGTGGGGATTGAGGTAGTAGGGCAGGATCACCATCACGCCGTCGGCGCCGCAGTCCTGGGCATACTTGCTCATCTTGATGGTGTTCAGGGTGTCGTACCGGCCGGTACCGCAGATCAGGGGCACCTGACCATTCAGGAAGGACGCCACGTGGCCGATGATCTCGCGCTGCTCCTCCATGTTCATGGCGACGTTCTCGCCGGTGCTGCCGCAGATGGAGATGGACTGTGCGCCGTTGTCCAGCAGCCAGGTCAGATACTTCTCCATGCCCTTCTTGTTATAGGTCTGGTCGGCGTTCCAGATGGTCATGGACGCAGGGCAGATACCATAAGGCTTCTTGGCGGTTTCTTTCACTTTCATGATGATTCTTCCTTTCCCATTTTTATCTGTTGGATTTTTATGTAACCTGCTTCGCAGGAAGGGATAAGAAAAATTTTTAATTTTTAATTTTTTATGGTCTGAAAAAAGATATCCCTTTCCGATGGCTCAAGGTTATCCCATTGTGCAGTGGAGCGGATAACGGCGCGGCGGTCCGGAGCTTGTTCCGGACCGCCGTCAACTCATGGTTGGGGATATCGTTTCGTTTATGCGTGCATTTTGATCAGGATTTTCTGGCAGGCGCCCTGGATATGCGCCTCAATGATGCTGTGGGCCCGAGAGAAATCCCCCGCCCGCAGGGCATCGAGCACCATCTCATGGTCGCCGGAGGCACTCTCCTGCTGCACCCGGGTGTGGCTGGCCAGCAGATAGTTGGCCACAATGAACTGGCCCTGGATCCGGTCATAGACCTCGCTGAGACACCGGTTCCCGGCCTGCTCCACTAGCACCCGGTGGAAGTCCAGGTCCGTGCGGCGGGCACTGACCACATCGTCCGTTTCGTTGGAGAGGATGCACTCCCTGGCCAGACGGTCCAGCGTCTGATAGTCCACCGGCAGCGCCTTGCGCTGAATGTCCGTCAGTGCCTGATGCTCCAGCAGCAAGCGTATCTCGATGATGTCGCACACTTCCTTCTCGCTGAAGGTCGGCACGGAGAAATGTCCCTTGCTGGAAAACACCACCATGCCCTGGGTATGCATCCGCTTCAGAGCCTGCTGCACCGGCGTCCGGCTGACGCCGTAGCGCTCGGCCAGCTCGTCCAGGTTCAGGGCCTGGCCCGGTAACCAGTTTCCCCGCAGGATCTCCTCCAGAAATGCCTCGTGGATCGTCACGTCCAGGTTCTTCTTCAGCGCCATATAATTCACCATTCATCCTTGTTTTTTGTCTCTCTGCTTTACATGCCTATCATACAGCCTTTTTCTGTAAAAAGCAATACACAAAGCCTATAATTTAATTTTTAATTTTTTATTAGAAATGTAAAAAGGGAGTCAGTGAAAGTCCTTGCAAAATCCCCGCCTCAGTAGATGAGGCGGGGATTTTGGGAAAAATCTTGGGCTTACGGCAGGAGCTTGTCCCACCAATCCGACCAGGAGCCGAAGCGGGTGTCGTCGTCATCGTCGTCATCGCCAGGGATGATGGGGAAGATAGAGGGCTTCTTGTTGTGCACCGGGCACAACTCGCCCTCCTCCTTGCCGGTGAGGGTCTGGAGCAGGTACTCGTCGTCCTGGGCCTTGATGTCCTTGATGATCTCACGGGGCCAATCCAGGGCGGCGATCTCCACCACGCTGCTGGCAGGGCAGTATTCCGTGGCCAGGTGCTTGCCGTCCTTGCAGTAGCGCACCATCTTGTGGACGTTGCAGCTTTGGGTGGGGGCGGTGTCTGCCGCCACGGTGACGGTGGTGACGCGATTGCCCCGCAGATCGTGGGTGCAGGCGTCGGTGGCCAGCAGGCCGCTGTCCTGGCAGACGGTGACCTGGACCAGGCCGGAGCAGCTGTTGAAGTCCTTGTTCTCCAGGCCGTCGTGGATGCGGCGCATGACCTCACGCCACAGCACGGCGGAGGGGTTGCCCAGGGACTCGGAGAACCGCTCGTTGGACTTATAGCCCGTCCACACGGCGGCGCTGTAATAGGGGGAGAAGCCCGCGAAATAGCGGTCGCGGTTTTCGTCGGTGGTACCGGTCTTGCCGGCGATGGTCATGCCGGAGAACCGGGCCTCGCCGCCGGTACCGCTGGTGATGACGCTCTTGAGGGTCTGGCGGATGATGTAGGCGGTGGTCTGCTTCATGGCCACATGGGATTCCTTGTTGTTCTCGCAGACCAGGTTGCCCTGGGAGTCCTCCACCCGATAGAAGGTCCGGGGCGGGGTGTACACGCCGTCGTTGACGAAGGCGCCGTAGGCCGCCGCCATCTCCTCGGTGGTGACGCCGTATTCATAGCCGCCCAGGCCCATGTTGCCGGACTGCTGGCTGTCGGCCTGGGTCAGGGTGGTGAAGCCCAGCTTCTCCACCATGAAGGTGTAGGACTGATAGGTGCCCAGCTCCTCCACCGTGCGCACGGCGCAGGTGTTCAGAGAGCGGACCAGGGCGGTATAGAAGGAGGTCAGGCCCCGGAAGCCGCTGCCGGAGTTGGAGGGCCATGCGCCGTAGCCGGGCAGGTCCCGGACGGGATAGTCGTCGATGGCGGAGGCGGCGGTGATGGTGCCGTTATCCAGAGCCGGGGCGTACACGGACACGGGCTTGGTGGCAGAACCCGGCTGACGGGCCGACGTGGCCCAGTTCCAGCCCCGGTCCACCTCCTTGGCGCCGGTGCCGCCCACCATGGCCACCACGTCCCCGGTGTAGGGGTCCACAATGGTGATGGCCGCCTGGAGGGGCTCGCCCTTGGAGTCGGTATACTTGGCGTAGTTGGTGTTTTCAAACACGGACTCGGCGATGTCCTGGATCTTGGGGTTCTGGGTGGTATAGATCTTGTAGCCGCCGTTATAGACCTTGCTGACGGCCTTTTCAAAGGCGGTGCGGACATAGCCGTCGGCGTCTGCGGGGTCGTCGGTCAGGCCAAAGACCTCCACAAACTTCTCGGCCACATCGGTGATGACCTCGTCGGTGAAGTAGGAGTTGTTGGCGGTGCTGACCACGGCGGGCTTTTCGTCCTCCTCCTGGGGCCCCACATAGTTGCCCAGGTTGGTGTAGCCGTTGGTGAATACCACCTCCTCGGCTTTGGCGGCGTCATAGGTGGCCTGGTCGATCTTTTCCTGGGCCAGCATGGCGTCCAGCACGTCCAGCTGCCGGTTGCGGTTCTGCTCCCGGGTCCAGTCGCTGCGCAGGGGGTCATACTGGGAGGGGTTGTTGGTGATGCTGATGAGACACGCGCACTCAGCCAGGGTCAGCTCGGACACGTCCTTGTGGAAGTATGTCCGGGAGGCGGTCTGCACACCGTAGCACTGGTTGCCCAGGTAGATGGTGTTCAGGTACATCTCCAGAATCTCGTCCTTGGAATAGTCCTTTTCCAGGGCCAGAGCCCGGTACACCTCCGTCACCTTGCGCTTGACGGTGTTCTCGTTGTTGCCGGTGACGTTCTTGATGAGCTGCTGGGTGATGGTGGAGCCGCCCTGGGTATTGCCGTTGGTGAGGGTGCGGAACACGGCCCGGACAGTGCCGTGCCAGTCCACACCGTGGTGGCTCTCGAAGCGCTTGTCCTCGATGGCGATGGTGGCATTGCGGAGGTTCTTGGGGATGGAATCAAAATCCACCCAGATGCGGTTTTCGTCGCCGAACAGGGTCTGGTACATGACCAGCTCCTTGGTATCCGGATCCTGATAGTACAGCTCCGTGGACACCTTCTGGTCGTACTCGGACATGTCCACCTCCACATGCCCCTTCAGGGACGTGTTGACGTAGGTCATGAAGATCCCCACGAAGATGGCGGAGGTCAGCACGGTGACCAGGAGGATGGTACCAAGGACGATGCCGATGGTCCGCCCCACACGGCGGCCCTTTCCGGACTTTTTCCCTGTTTTGGCGCTCTGCTCTGTCTTTTTCGGCTGGTTGTCTTTGTTCATAGACAGGGCACCTTCCTTTCTCTGTTACTGGTGTATGCGCCGCACCGATCGCGGCATGGATGAGAAAACATTCTATTCCATAATAAAAACCATTGTACCATACCTGTCAACTGCTGAAAATTGTCATTTGATAAAAATTTCGAATTATTACATAGATTTTACGCGGAAAAACCGAAAAAATCCTCCTGTTCTCTCACCATATGGCCGCAAATTCACCTCTCCGTTCCCTCCAACCCCCTCCCCCGGCGGACTCTTGACGGATCCCCTCCCCTGTCGTATAATCAGTGGGCCGCCGAAGGGCGGTCAATTCTCAGAAAGCCTGGTGCAAGCTGTGTTTATCCATCGACTGCGGGGCCAGATGTCCGAATCCATGCTGACAGCCTCCTTCATCATCGTATCCGGCGGCCTTCAGGACGCCTATACCTATCTCTGCCGGGGCGGCGTTTTTGCCAACGCCCAGACCGGCAACATTGTGCTGTTCAGCGCCTATCTGTTTGAGGGGGCCTGGGACCACTGCCTGCGGTATCTGATCCCCGTTCTGTCCTTTATGGCGGGAATTTTCGCGGCGGAATGCATCCACCGCCGCTTCAAGCACATGGAAAAGGTCCACTGGCGTCAGCTGATTATCCTGGCGGAGATCGCCGTGCTGTTTGCGGTGGGCTTTATGCCCCAGTCACTGAACACTGTGGCCAACTCCCTGGTGTCCTTCTCCTGCGCCATGCAGCTGCAGACCTTCCGCAAGGTCCGTGGCCACGCCTACGCCAGCACCATGTGCATCGGCAACATGCGCAGCGGCACAGAGGCCCTGTGTGCCTATTTCCACACCCATGAGCCGGAGGCCCTGCGCAATGCCCTGACATATTTCGGCGTCATCGGCCTGTTCGCCCTGGGTGCCGGTCTGGGAGCCCTGCTGACCGGCGCATCCGCCGTCCGGGGAATCTGGGTGTCCTGCGCCCTGCTGACCGTCAGCTTCCTGGTCATGTTCATTCACGAGGAGCGCCGGGCCTGAGCATCCGCTCATCGCATAAATATATCCCCCGGCGCGTCTGCGCCGGGGGATATATTTAGACTTTCTATTGCCGTTATGCCCTTACCACTCCAGGTTCTTTCCGGTCTCCTTATCGAAAACGTGGGCCACGTTGCCGCCGAAGATCATGTTGACCTCGCTGCCCATGGGGAAGTGGGCGGCGGCGCCGTTGGTGGGAACAATGACGATCACGTCCTTGCCCTCGGCCGCCACATGCAGGTGCACGGAGGAGCCCATCATCTCGGACACGTCCACGGTGCCCTTGATGCCATCGGCGCAGAGCATCAGGTGGTCCGGGCGCACGCCCAGGGTCACGTCCTGCTCCGCCACGTTGTGCTCGGCCAGGCGCTGCTGCTTCTCGTCGGACAGCTCCACGGTGACGCCGCCTACGGTGACGGCATACCTGCCGTTCTGCCGGGTCAGCTTCGCGTCGAAGAAGTTCATCTGGGGCATGCCGATGAAGCCCGCCACGAACAGGTTGGCCGGGTGGTCGAACACCTCCTGGGGGGTGCCGATCTGCTGGATGAAGCCGTCCTTCATGATGACGATCCGGTCGCCCAGGGTCATGGCCTCGGTCTGGTCATGGGTGACGTAGATAAACGTGGTGTCGATGCGCTCCCGCAGCTTGATGATCTCGGCCCGCATCTGGTTGCGGAGCTTGGCGTCCAGGTTGGACAGGGGCTCGTCCATCAGGAACACGGCGGGGTCCCGGACGATGGCCCGGCCGATGGCCACACGCTGCCGCTGGCCGCCGGACAGAGCCTTGGGCTTGCGGTCCAGATACTGGGTGATATCCAGAATTTCGGCGGCCTCACGGACCTTCTTGTCGATCTCGTCCTTGGGCAGCTTCTTCAGCTTCAGGGAGAAGGCCATGTTTTCATACACGGTCATGTGGGGATACAGGGCATAGCTCTGGAACACCATGGCGATGTCCCGGTCCTTGGGCTCCACGTCGTTCATCAGCTTGCCGCCGATGGTCAGCTCGCCGCCGGAGATGTCCTCCAGACCGGCGATCATCCGCAGGGTGGTGGACTTGCCGCAGCCGGAGGGGCCCACCAGCACGATGAACTCCTTGTCCGCAATGTGCAGGTTGAAATCCTGCACCGCCACCACGCCCTCGTCGGTGATCTGCAGATTGCCCTTTTTCTGGGGCTCGCCCTTTTTGGCCTTCTTGCTCTCCGCGTTGGGGTACACCTTCTTGAGGTTTTTCAGAATGACCTCTGCCATAATATACAGACTGTAACCGTTCTGCCTCCGCATGGAACGGTCTCGCGCCCGGCGAAGCCGCAGCGCCTTACGGCAGGTCTCCACACTGCCGCACCGCCAGTCTCAGCGGGACCTGGTTCCTCCTTTGTTTTTCCGCCGGGGGCCAAAAAGTGGAGTGGCCGCCGCCGGTTGGAATAGGATACATTTATTTTACCACCCCTTGCCGCCCTTTGGCAACCGCCTTTGGTCAAAATTTTCCGCAATTCACTGCCTTTATAGGAAAACTCTGCAAAAAACGCCGTCATTGCCTGTTCTTTTTTCTGATATAAGAAAAAATTATTGCATTTTCAGTTTTTATCTATTGTAAAAGCATGGAAACTATGTTAAATTACTGTGTGCCTGTTGGCGCACATATTATAGATAAAGTGTTTTTCGTGCAAGGACAGGCAAATTGTTTTAAAGGAGCGGGATAACATGCACAAAGCGTTCAAAGCCTGCACCGCTGTTCTGCTGGCCCTGGTTATGACGGTCAGCCTGGTCAACGGCGCACTGGCAGCCGTCGTCCGCAATGACGACGACACCATCAGCTACGAGCCCCTGGAGCAGGGTGTTTACTCCAAGGGCGGCTACACCATCGACAAGGTCTCCCACCCCACGCTGGGTGCCGGAGAGGTAGACGGTATCCTGACCGGCGACCTGCAGGACCGCGGCCAGAGCTACTCCTGGTCCATGGCCGAGGCCGGTGACTATGTCTACATCGGCACCTGCTATAACTCCACCTACTACATCTACCACAACAACGTCAAGACGTCCCTGGACGCCATGAAGAAGGAGGGCAAGCTGGACCAGAACGTGGACACCAGCCGGGCCGCGGCAGATTTTGTGAAGGTCATGTTCGGCACGGACACCTTCGATGAAACCCCCATGTCCCAGTGGACCCCCGTAATCATGGCTGTGAACCGCTACACCGGCGAGGCCCAGGTGATCTTCCGGGAACGGGACATCCTGAAGGATTACCCCGACATCTTCCCCGGCTATCCCCCTTATCTCAAGGGCGTGAACTATCTGGCAGGGCGTGAACTATCTGGCCGGCTATCGCATGGCCTTTGAGTTCAAGGGCAAGATCTATTTTGCCGGCATGGGCAGCCCCACGGCCACCCTCATCGAGGTGGACCCCGAGACCAACGAGTGCTCCATCGCCTATCACAACATCAACTACACCCAGGGCGTGTCCAACGGCGTTCACGGCCTGCTGGTGTTTGACGACGAGATCTATATGTGCCTGGCCTCCGACAACTACGACGGCAAGGGTACCCCCGGCGGCATCATCGTGGCCAGCTCCGATCCCACCGCGGGTCTGAGCTCCTGGCGGCGTGTGGCAGATCAGGACGACTTTGACGGCCTGCCCGCCGTTATGAAGACCGACGGCCTCAACGGCGGCGGTATCTGGGACATCATCGAGTATAACGGCTCCATGTACGTCACCGTGGTCACCGACAAGTCCATCGACGGCCACATCAACAAGCAGGGCTTCGCCATGTACCGCGGCGACAAGAACAACGACGGCAGCTTCACCTGGACCCAGGTCATCGGCGACCACGGCACCAGTGGCTACGGCTTCGGTCTGGGCATCAACTACTCCATGAGCTGCAACATGTGGGTGTATAACGGCTATCTGTACCTGGGCACCTACAACGATCCCATGCTGGACCTGGCGGAGGTCCCCGCCTCCGGCAACTTCGAGCTGCTGTACAACGATCTGGACCACTCCATCTATCTGTACCGCATGGACGCCGACGGCAACTTCCAGCAGGTGGCCGGTAAGGACGACAACCCCTATTTCCCCGACGGCCCCATCGGCAACCTGGGCGCGGGTCTGGGCAACAACTCCAACCAGTATGTCTGGCGCTACGGCGAGCACAACGGTGAGCTGTACATCGGCACCTATGACACCTCCACTCTGACCTATCAGTTCACCCAGATCACCGACGGTCAGGTGGCCAATATGGACTATGCCGACATCAGCGGCCGGGCCGATATGCTGAAGGACGCCGTGCTGGAGGTTCTGCAGCAGCACGACAACAAGTATCTGAACTGGTTCCTGGATACCTTCCTGTTTAACAAGTACACCGCCTCCCTGTTCCAGCAGCTGGCAGGCTTTGCCACGGACATGTCCGCTGACAAGAACCCCGTGCCCGGTTACCGGAACATGCTGGAGGAGTATGAGGCCTTCAAGCAGAAGGTGTTCGATGGCCTGGGCATCAAGCTGGACAGTGCCAACTTCGCCCGGGAGTATGCCCAGGTCACCGGCGTGGCTATGTGCAGCGCCGACACCCAGGGCCTGAAGGATGACCTGAAAAGCGCCGTGAAGGCCATCTTTGCCGCCCTGGACAAGGCTGTGTATGACGACACGATCCACAACTTTGTGTACTACTTCGGCTGCAACTACTATGCCCAGCAGAGCGAGAACGGCTTTGACCTGCTGGTGTCCAAGGACGGCGTGAATTTCGACGCCATCACCCGGGACGGCTTCGGCGACGGCTCCAACCACGGCCTGCGCACCATCTGCTCCACCGAGAACGGCGTGTATATGGGCACCGCCAATCCCTTCTACGGCACCCAGCTGTGGCGCATGTACAGCGCCGAGGACAAGCCCCTGGTGAAGGAGCATACGCATCAGTGGTCCGATACCTGGTCCTCCGACGGCGAGAATCACTGGCATGACTGCCTGGCTGACGGCTGCACCGTTACGGATAACGCCCAGAAGGACGGCTTCGGCGCCCACACCTTCGTGGATGGCGTCTGCTCCGTCTGCGGCTATCAGCAAACCGGCAGCGGCTCCGGCGGTGACGCCGGAGGAAGCGGCCAGCCCGGTCAGCCCAGTCAGCCCGGTCAGCCCGGCCAACCCGGTCAGCCCAGTCAGCCCGGTCAGCCCGGCCAACCCGGTCAGCCCGGTCAGGGCGGCGACTCCGGCAATACCGGCAACACCGGCAATACCGGCAACACCGGCAACGCTGGCAATACCGGTAACTCTGGCAACGCTGGCAGCAACAGTCCCAAAACCGGCGACATGGGCACGGCCCTGTGGTCCACCCTGGCCGGTCTGTGCGGCTGCGGGCTGATTGCCATGGCTGTCAAGTCCCGCTATAAGGGCAAGCGCGTGGCCTGATTCCCCTTAAATTTATCAAGGCTCCCGGCCAACCGGCCGGGAGCCTTATTTTACGGAAAAGTCCTTTTCATTTCCCGCCGCCTGCGATATAATAATGTATTATTGTATCCTGGAGGTGCCGCATATGGAGAAGACCCGCCGCGAGATCATGGACCGGGTATATCTCACCTATCTGCCTGCCAAAAAGTTCAAAACCAGCTGCCTGTCCGCCCAGTTCATCACCCCCCTGCGCCGGGAAACGGCGTCCTATGGGGCGCTGCTGCCGCTGGTGCTCCAGCGGGGCACCATGAGCTGCCCGGACATCCAGCAGCTGTCCGCCGCCATGGACCAGCTCTACGGCGCACAGATCAACCCCACCATCCGCAAGCGGGCGGAGTGCCAGTGCATCGGCTTTGTGGCCTCGGTAATGGACGACAGCTTCGCCCCCCAGGGAGAAAAATTGCTGGAGCCCACCGCCGCCCTGCTGGGGGAGCTGCTGCTGGACCCCGTCACCCGCAACGGCCGGTATCTGGCGGAATATGTGGACAGTGAGCGGGCCAACCTGCTGGACAGCATCCGCTCCATCCGCAACGACAAGCGGGACTGGGCGGACCTGCGGCTTCTGCAGGAGATGTGCCGCTATGAGCCCTACGGCGTCAGCCGCCTGGGCGACGAGGCCACCGCCGCCGCCATCAACAACCAGAAGCTCCATGCCTACAGCCAACAGATGATGGCCGCCTCCCGGCTGGAGCTGTTCTACTGCGGCAGCGCCCCCATCTCCCGGGTGGAGGACGCCCTGCTGGAGGCCTTCGCCGCCCTGCCCCGGGGCGCGGGCCTGGACCCGGAGCCGCCCCGTGCCGTGGCCGCCCCGGCGGAACCCCGCATCATCCACGAGGCCATGGACGTGACCCAGGGGAAGCTGTCCATGGGCTTCCGCTGCGCCACCGACGATGTGCCCGCCATGATCCTGGCAAACCTTCTGTTCGGCGGCACCAGCAATTCCAAGCTCTTTATGAACGTCCGGGAGAAGCTGTCCCTGTGCTACTACGCCTCCAGCACCTATGTCCGCTCCAAGGGCATCCTCACGGTGTCCTCCGGCATCGAGGCCGCCGACTATCAGCGGGCCCTGGACGAGATCCTTCACCAATTGCAGGAGATCCGGGACGGCCACTGGGAGCCCTGGGAGCTGGAGGGGGCCCGCAGCACCATGCGCAGCGCCCTGACCTCCCTGTCGGATTCCCAGGGTGCCCTGGAAAATTACTGCCTGGGGCAGGCCGCCACCGGCCAGAGCGAGGACCCGGAGACCATGCAGCGCCTGCTGGACCAGGTGACGCCGGAGCGCATCCGGGCCGCCGCCGGCAGCGTGACCCTGGACACCGTATACTTCCTGCACGGAAAGGAGGGGGCCTGATGAAAACCCTTACCTACCCCCGCATCGGGGAAAAGGCCATCTGGGAGACCCTGCCCAACGGCCTGCCCGTCTGCGTGGTGCCCAAGCCCGGCTATGCCCGGAAATTTGCCTTCTTCACCACCCGCTACGGCGGCATGGATATGCGCTTCCGGCTGGACGGCCAGTGGCTGGATACCCCTGCCGGCATCGCCCACTATCTGGAGCACAAGATGTTCGACACCGCCGACGGCAGCGCCATGCAGGACCTGGCCCGGGGTGGGGCCGAGCCCAACGCCTACACCAGCAACGCCGTCACTGCCTACTATTTCGACTGCACCGAGCATTTTTACGACAATCTCCGGATTCTGCTGTCCTTCGTGTCCGTCCCCTACTTCACCGACGAGAGCGTGGAGAAGGAGCAGGGCATCATCGCCCAGGAGATCGGCATGATCGAGGACAATCCCGAGTGGCAGGTCTATCGCCAGATGATGCAGGCCCTGTACCGTCACAGCCCCGTCCGCCAGTCCGTGGCCGGGTCCGTGGAGAGCATCCGCCAGATCACCGCCCAGACCCTGTACGACTGCCACAAGGCCTTCTATACCCCCGCCAATATGTGCCTGGTGGTGGTGGGCGATGTGGACCCGGCGGAGGTCGTCCGGGCCGCCCGGGAGGTCCTGCCCCGGGAGAGCGGCCCCGCCATCCCCCGGGACTATGGCCGGGAGGAGGACCTGACCCCCCACATGACCCGCATCGAGGACCGGATGGAGGTGGCCATGCCCACCTTCCTGCTGGGCTTCAAGTGCCCCCCGGTGCCGGAGGGGCCGGACCGCATGCGCCTGGACATTCTGGGGGACCTGGCCTGCGACGTGCTCATGGGCGAGTCCAGCCCCCTGTTCACCCGGCTGTACAGTCAGGGGCTGATCAACGGCACCTTTGACAGCGCCTATGACCTGCTGCCGGGAGCCGCCTATGTGTTCTGCGGCGGCGACAGCAACGATCCCGAGGCCGTGCAGCAGGCCGTTCTGGACGAGGCACGCCGGGTGGTCCGGGAGGGGGTGGACCCGGCCTATGTCCAGCGGCTCCGCCGGGCCAGCTTCGGCGCGTCCATCAAGAGCCTGAACTCCTTCGAGGCCATCGCCTCCACCGTGTCCGAGGGCTGCTTCCAGGGATACGATCCCTTCCGCTTCCCGGAGGTGTACGACTCCATCACCCAGCAGGACCTGCTGGACTTCATCCGGGACAACATCCGCCCGGAGCGCATGGCCCTGTCCGTGATCTATCCGAAAGAGTAAGATGGGAGCAATTCTATGAACGAAAACTGGAAATTTTCCGATATCCCCTATCACCGTCCCGACGTGGAGGCCCTCCAGGCCCGGTATGACGCCCTGACCCGCCGGGCCAGGGAGGCCCGGAGCCCGGAGGAGCTGGTGGAGATCGTCCGCCAGCGGGACGCCCTCCAGCAGGAGGTGGGCCTGTGCCAGGCGGTGGCCTTCATCCGGGCCTTCCACGACGTCACCGACGAATTTTACCAGACGGAGCTGCAGGAGACCCTGCCCCGGCTGGAGGGCAGCCTGGACAGCCAGTCCCTGGCCGCCGCCATTGCCGAAAGTCCCTATGCCCCGGCTCTGGACCGGGCCTTCGGCCCCCAGCTGCGCCGCCTGCTGACCCTGGACCACCGGATTCACGCCGGGGGCAGGGACCTGCAGGCCCGCATCTCCCAGCTGACGGCCCTGTATCAGCAGCTGACGGCCTCCGCCAAATATCCGGTCCAGGGGGAGCTGCTCAGCGGCGGACAGCTGCGGGCCGCTCTGGCCAGCCGGGACCGGGCGCGCCGCAAGGCCGCCTATGACGCCCAGCAGCAGACGGTGCTGGAAAACGCCGGACAGCTGGAGGACATCCTGCGGCAGCTGGTCCATGCCCGCATCGACCTGGCCCGGGCCAACGGCTTCGACAGCTTCGCCGATTACGGCGACCTGGCCCAGCAGCGCCTGGGCTATGGCCGGGCGGAGCTGGACGCGTTCTGCCGCCAGGTGCAGACCCATATCACCCCCCTGTATCTGCGGCTGCAGGAGGAGCAGCGCCGGCGCCTGGGGGTGGACACGCTGATGCCCTATGACCGGGCCCTGGTGTTCCCGGAGGGCAACGCCGTGCCGGTGGCGGCGGAGGAGCTGCCCCGGGCCGCCCACCGGATGTATCACAGCCTTAGCCCCGAGGCAGGTGCGTTTTTCGACGAGATGGTCCGCCACGACCTGCTGGACGTGACTGGCTCTCCCAATAAAATTTCCGGCATGGGCTTCTGCGAGATGCTGGGCGCGCCCTATGACATGCCCTTTGTCTTTGCCAACTGCGACGGCACCTCCGACGACGTCACCGTATACACCCACGAGCTGGGCCACGGGCTCCAGGGGTATCTCTCCATCCGCAGCCAGCCTCTGGCGGACTATGTGGGGCTGAGTCCCGATCTGGCGGAGGTCCACTCCAAGACCATGGAGCTGCTGGCCCAGCCCTACGCCCGGGACTTCTTCGGCGACCACGCCGGGCAGTTCCTGGCGGAGCACCGCTATGACTTCATCAAGGAGCTGTGCGCCTTCTGCTCCATCCACACCTTTGAGACGTGGCTCTATGAGCATCCGGACGCCTCTTTGGCCCAGTGGGCAGAGGAGTTCGACCGCATTGAGAAGTCCTTCGGCCGCAGCCGGAACAACGAGCCCTGGCGGCAGCAGGTGCTGGCCGGGTGCGACCTATTCACCAACATGGCCCTGTATATGTCCCCCCGGTATGTGATCAGCTACGCCCTGTCCATCGTCTGCGCCCAGCAGCTGAAGGCCGCCTATGACGCCGACCCCGCAGACGGCTGGGCCCGGTATCACGCCCTGTGTGCCTCCGGCGGCAGCAGGACCTACGCCGAGACCCTGGCCGCCGCCGGACTGCCCCTGCCCTACGCTCCCGGCGTGGTGGAAAAGCTGGCCCAGGACCTCTCCCGCCAGCTCTGGGGCTGAAAAAACGGCCCGCAACCGTCGGTTGCGGAACTTCCAGCCCCACTTGGTGGACAGTTGCGGCCTTTTTCGGTATGCTGACGCCATCAACATCAAAGGAGGCATTCTCTATGACCCTGTGTGAAAAGCTCATCGACCTGCGCCGCAAAGCCGGTCTGTCCCAGGAACAGATGGCCCAGCAGCTGGACGTGTCCCGTCAGGCCGTCAGCAAGTGGGAAACGGGCGAGTCCCTGCCCGACACCAACAAGCTCCTGGCCATCGGCCGTCTGCTGGGCGTCACGGTGGACTATCTGCTGGACGATGAACAGACGGACCCTGCTCCCACCTCCGCCGGGCCGAGGAAAAGCGGTTTTGCCCGCTTCTGGCGTACATACGGCTTCGTCTCCGGATACCTGATGTCGCTGGTGGGGATCCTGGGCCTGGTCCGGATCGCCGCCACTCTGGCTGCGGGCTTCCGGCTGGGCGGCATCGCGGACTTCGGATCCGTCGATCCCCAGTGGCTGGAGGGGCTCAGCACAAGTCCGATCTTCACCGATCTCTCCTCCCGGTACAGACAGGCGCTGATCCTGTCCCAGATCCCGGACTTCCTGCTCTGCGCCGCCCTGACGGCAGGCGGCTTCCTGCTGGCCCGGTGGCTTCGGCGGAAATACCGGACCGCCTGATTGCTCCCCTTCCTCCGAAAAATAGGGCTTTTCAACGGCCCCGCTCTGCGGTATAATAGAGGGAGTTTTCTGAGCAAGGAGTGACATTATGAAGATCATGACCGACAGCCCCATCCGCTTCCCGGGGCTTTTTGGCGACTGGGCCATCACCATCAGTTCCAAGGCCATCGACATCGGCAACGGCATCTATTGGTATGGCATCCTCATCGCCCTGGGCATGCTGCTGGCCCTGTGGTGGTGCATGCGCCAGCGTACCAAATACGGCATCCGGGATGATGACCTCATCGACGGGCTGCTGTGGGGCATCCCCTCAGCCATCGTGGGGGCCCGGCTGTACTATGTTCTGTTCTATCTCAGCGAGTTCAAGGACCATGAGGGCCACTTCAGCTGGTCCAAGGCCATCGCCATCTGGGACGGCGGCCTGGCCATCTACGGCGGCGTCATCGCTGTGGTGATCGTGGCCGTCATCCTCTGCCGCAGCCGCCATATCAAGCTGGGGGCCATGATGGACCTGGTGGTCATGGGCCTGCTCATCGGCCAGGCCATCGGCCGCTGGGGCAACTTCCTGAACCGGGAGGCCTTCGGCTCCGAAACCACCCTCCCCTGGCGCATGCAGCTGACCACCACTGCCGGGGAGCTGGTGGAGGTACATCCCACCTTCCTGTACGAGAGCCTGTGGAACCTCGTCGGCCTGCTGCTGATCGTTTTTGTGGTATCCAAGGCCCGGCGGTTCGACGGTGAAAACACCTGCTTCTACTTCCTGTGGTACGGCGTGGGCCGCTTCTGGATCGAGGGTCTGCGCACCGACAGCCTGTATCTGTTCAACTGGACCATCGCCGGCCAGCCCATCCGGGTGTCCCAGGTGCTGAGCCTGGTGCTGATGATCGCCGCCCTGGCGGTGCTGTTTTACAACATCAGGCTCCACCCTCATCGGCCGGAGGAGCTGTATGTGAACCAGGTGGCCGCCCGGGAAGCCGCCCAGGCGGAGGAGCCCGCCGAAGCCCCGGAAACCGCCGAACCGGCGGAAGCGCCGGAAGCAGCCGAACCGGCGGAAGCGCCGGAAGCACCGGAGGTGCCGGAAGAATCTTCAGAAGAATAAACGCCCACCCCCTGTATCCCACGGGATACAGGGGGTGTAGATATTGTCCAAAAGCCTCGCAGAGTTTGCCGCCCGCAGGCGGCAAATAAAATGGAATCATTTTTTGCCGGGGCGTGTACCTGGCAAAAATACTTCTCAGTCTGCAAGTGTGGAATTTGTTCGCTTCCAGCGAACAAATTATGCGCGCGGCAGACTGCAAACCCTTTGTCAAAAAAGGTCTTTGTCCTTTTTTGACAAGCTGCCCGCGCCCCCTGTATCCCGTGGGATACAGGGGGTGCGTTCGTTTTTTACAAAGCCCGCCAGCTCTCCGGCCGCAGGCCGTGACCCATGAGGCCCTCCTGCACCTGCTGCCGCAGGGCGGGCAGGTCCCGGTTCAGGGTCCCCTTCAGGGTCAGGTAGTTGGAGGCGTGGTTCATCCGGAATACGCTGCCCTCGCTGTCGATGTGGTCCAGCAGCAGGGCCGTCTCCTGCAGAATCTCCGCCGGGCCCAGCACCCGGAAGCTGCCCTCCCGGACCCACTGCTCCAGCGGCGTTCCCGGCTCCACCATCAGCGTCAGCAGGCCGATATATTCCGGCTTCATGGCGCTGAGGGCCCGGGCGGTGTCCACGGCGTGGTCCCGCAGCAGCTCCCGGCTGCCAAGCCCGGAAATGGCCGTCACCGACAGGGCCAGGCCCGCCTGCCGGGCCTTCTGCCCCGCCGCCACGATGGCCGCGGCGGTGTGTCCCTTGCGCATCCGCTCCAGCACCGCGTCACACCCGGATTCCAGGCCCATATACACCATTTTCAGGCCGCCCTCCCGCAGCTGACGCAGCTCCTCCTCCGTCTTGATCTGGAGACTCCGTGGCGAGGCATAGCACGTCACCCGCTGACACTCCGGAAACAGGCTGTACACCATGGTCAGAATTTCCAGCAGGTCCTGGGTTTTCCGCATCATCGCGTCGCCGTCGGCCAGAAACACCCGCTCCACCCGGCGGTATACCTGCCGGGCCAGGCGGAAATCCTCCCGGATCTCCTCCATGGGCCGCAGGGCAAACCGCTTATCGTCATACATATCGCAGAAGGCGCAGCGGTTGTGGCTGCACCCGTAGGTCACCTGGATGATGAGGCTGTAGGCCTCGCTGGGGGGCCGATAGACCTTTCCCTTGTATCGCATGGGCAATTCCTCCTTTTCCCCGCTATTATCGCATACTTTTCCCGGTTTGAAAAGGGTCTATTTCCAGGCGCTCCGGCATAAGCTGGACCAGCTTCAACAAACGAGGAGGATGACTATGGACAACAACTTCAACCGCGTGCGCCTGTGCGGGCGGGCCGCCGGGGAGCCGGAGCTGTCCCACATAAACCACGGCGAGAGCTTTTACCGCTTTCCCCTGTCGGTGGAGCGGCTTTCCGGCCAGGAGGATCGGCTGCCGGTGATTTTGCCCCGGCCGCTGCTGGAGGCCCACCCCGTACATACCGGGGACGTGCTGACCCTTACCGGCCAGCTGCGCTCCTTCAACAACCGCAGCGGCCAGGGTCCCCGGCTGGTGATCTCCGTGTTCGTCCGGGAGCTGGTCCCCGGCGGCGCGGCCCCCTTTAACCAGATTCAGCTCTCCGGCATTCTGTGCAAAACTCCCACCCTGCGCCGGACGCCTCTGGGCCGGGAAATCTGCGACCTGATCCTGGCGGTGAACCGCCGGTACGGCCGGGCGGACTACCTGCCCTGCATCGCCTGGGGCGTCATCGCCCAGCAGACGGCCATCCTGCCGGTGGGCTCCCGGCTGACGGTGGAGGGCCGGGTCCAGAGCCGGGGCTACACGAAAACCGTGGACGGCGTGGGACAGGAGCGCACCGCCTATGAGGTGTCCATCATGCGCCCGGCGGAGCCGGAGGAATTTTTCCTGTAAGACCGCCCCCCGGGGTGAAAATCCGCCTTGCAGGGTCCTTTCCCTCCGTGCTATAATGGGGGAAACATCCCAACCAAGGAGGAACCTTACATGATCTACACCGATTTTCACGGAGAGAAGCTGTCCCTGCTGGGCTTCGGCACCATGCGTCTGCCGCTGGTTCCCGGCGGCGGCCCGGCGGACATCGACGAGAAAACCACGGCGGACATGGTCCGCTATGCCATGGACCACGGCGTCAACTATTTCGACACCGCCTATCCCTACCACGGCGGCATGTCCGAGCGGGTCATCGGCCGGGTGCTGAAGGACTATGACCGCCAGAGCTTCTATCTGGCCACCAAATACCCCGGCCACCAGATCAGCGACAGCTACGACCCCGCTGCCATCTTTGAGGAGCAGCTCCAGAAGTGCGGCGTGGAGTATTTCGACTTCTACCTGCTGCACAATGTGTACGAGAAGTCCATCGAGACGTATACCGATCCCCGCTGGGGCATCATCGACTATTTTCTGGAGCAGAAGAAGAACGGCCGCATCCGTCACCTGGGCTTCTCCTCCCACGGCGGCGTGGAGCTGCTGGAGAGCTTCCTGTCCCGCTACGGCAAGGACATGGAATTCTGTCAGATCCAGCTGAACTATCTGGACTGGACCATGCAGGACGCCAAGGCCAAGTGCGAGCTGCTGCGCCGGTACAGCATCCCCATCTGGGTCATGGAGCCCGTCCGGGGCGGCCGCCTGGCCTCCCTGACGCCGGAGGCGGAGTCCGAGCTCCACGCCCTGCGGCCGGAGGAGTCCACCGCTGCCTGGGCCTTCCGCTTCCTCCAGGGGGTGGAGGGGGTCCAGATGATCCTCAGCGGCATGACCACCCCCGCCCAGATGGAGGACAACGTCCGCACCTTTGAAGAACGCCGCCCCCTGACGGACCAGGAGGAGAAGGTCCTGCTGGACATCGCTCAGGGCATGTACGGCGCCGTGCCCTGCACCGCCTGCCGCTACTGCTGCGACGGCTGCCCCATGGGCCTGGACATTCCCATGCTGCTGAAGCTGTATAACGAGGCCAAGTTCTCCCCCAACTTCAACATCGGCATGCGGGTGGAGGCTTTGCCGGAGGACAAGCGCCCCGCCGCCTGCGTGGGCTGCGGCCAGTGCGCCCGGGTCTGTCCCCAGAACATCGACATTCCCGCCGCCCTGGCGGACCTGAACGAGGTGCTGAAGAAGATCCCCAGCTGGGCCGACATCTGCCGGGAACGGGAGGAAGCCGCCCGCCGGGCGAGAGAAGCCAAGTAACATGGCCCATATCATCGAAATCACCGATTTTTCCGCCCCGGAGCTGGATATCTACGCCCGGCTGACGGAAAACCAGCTGGTGAACCGGGCCGACCCGGAAAACGCCCTGTTCGTGGCGGAGAGTCCCCTGGTCATCGGCCGGGCTCTGGACGCCGGGTGCACGCCGGTGTCCTTCCTGATGGAGCGCAAGCACATCGAGGGAAAAGGCGCGGAGGTGCTGGCCCGCTGCCCGGCGGATATCCCGGTATACGCGGCGGACCTGCCGGTGCTGACCCAGCTGACGGGCTTCCACCTGACCCGGGGGATGCTGTGCGCCATGCGGCGGCCCCGGCTTCCCTCCGTGGCGGAGGTCTGCGCCAATGCCCGGCGCATTGCCGTGCTGGAAAACATCATGAATCCCACCAACATCGGGGCCATTTTCCGGTCCGCCGCCGCTCTGAACGTGGACGCGGTGCTGCTGACCGCCGCCGGCAGCGACCCCCTGTACCGCCGGGCGGCCCGGGTCAGCATGGGCAACGTGTTCCTGGTGCCCTGGACGTATCTGCCGGAGGGGGAGAGCTGGCCGGAGCTGCTGCATGAGCTGGGCTTCAAAACCGTGGCCCTGGCCCTGCGGGACGACTCCCTGGCCCTGAACGATCCCCGCCTGCTGGCGGAGCCGAAGCTGGCCATGGTGCTGGGCACCGAGGGGGACGGCCTGGCCTCCTCCACCATCGCCGCCTGCGACTATACCGTGAAAATTCCCATGTCCCACGGGGTAGATTCCCTGAACGTGGCCGCCGCCAGCGCCGTGGCCTTTTACCAGCTGGCCCTGCTGAACGGATAAAAAAAGCCTGTGTATTCGGTGCAATTGCACCGAATACACAGGCTTTTTATATTCGATACTTCTGCTCATAGGCCCGGACCCGGCTGTCGAAGGCCGGATCCCGCTGCCGGACCGCCAGCTGGGCGGCATGGAGATTCCGGTTCCCGGCGGACAGATCCGCCACGCACTCCATGATGTTGCAGCAGTGGTCCGCCGCCCGCTCCAGGTCCGTCAGCACGTCCGACCACACGAAGCTCAGCTCCATGGCCCCCTCCCCCGGCTGCGTTTCCCGGATGCGCCGGGCCCGCAGCCGCTGCCGCAGGCCGTCGATGACCTGCTCCAGGGCCTCCACCTGCCCCAGGGCGGCGGCGTCCTCCCGGCGGAAGGCCGCCAACGCCAGGTCCGCGATCTCCTCCACCGCCTCCGTCAGCACCCGGAGCTGCCGCCGGTCCTCCGGCGGCAGCTCAATTTTCCGGTCCCGCAGCTCCTCCCCGCTTTCCAGCAGGTTCATGGCGTGATCCCCCAGCCGCTCCAGGTCGCCCATGAGCATCAGCAGCTCCGCCGCCCGGGCGCTGTCCCGGCGGGTCAGGGTCCGTCCGCCCAGCCGCACCAGAAACGTGCCCAGGGCGTCCTCCAGGCCGTCGATGCGCTCCTCCTGCCGCCGCAGCTCCCGGGCCGAGTCGGGGTGCACCTCCGTCAGGGCCTGAATCCCCCGGCGCAGGTTGTCCCGGGCCAGGTCCGCCATTTCCAGGGTCAGCTCCCGGCACCTTTCCAGGGCCGCCGCCGGAGCCGCCAGCAGACGGGGATCCGGCTCCGCGGAGGGCGTCTCCTCTCCGGGCAGCAGCCGCAGCACCGCCCGCTCCAGCAGGCCCGCCGCCGGAAACAGCGCCGCCGTACACAGCAGGTTGAAGGCCGTGTGGATAACGGCCACCCCCGGCAGGGTCACGGCCCGGTCCAGAATGGCCGGAGCCGCCAGCGCCTTCACCAGCCAGAACACCCCCAGCCAGATACCCGCCCCGGCCAGGTTGAACAGCAGATGCACCAGAGCCGCCCGCCGGGCGCTGCGGCTGGCCCCCACGGAGGACAGCATCGCCGTCACGCAGGTGCCGATGTTCTGGCCCATGACGATGGGGATGGCGGCCCCCACCGTCACCTGTCCGCTGGCGGCCAGGGCCTGCAATATCCCCACCGAGGCGGAGATGGACTGGATCACCGCCGTCAGCACCGCCCCGGCCAGCACCCCCAGCAGAGGGCTGCCGAAGGCCGTGAACAGCTGCCGGAACCCCTCCGCCCGGGCCAGGCCCGATACAGCGGCGGTCATGATCTCCATGCCCTGCATCAGAACGGCAAAGCCCAGCAGGGCCTGGCCTGTGTCCCGGCGGCTGCCCTTTCCGGCCAGATACGCCGCAATGCCCCACAGACTCAGCAGCGGCACAAAGCCCGCCGGGCGCAGCAGCCGCCCCAGGACGCCGCCGCCCTCCAGACCTCCCAGGCTCAGCAGCCAGGGCGTCACCGTGGTGCCCACGTTGGTGCCCATGATGACCCCCACCGCCTGGCGGAGCGTCAGCATACCGGAGTTCACGAAGCCCACCACCATCACCATGGCCGCCGATGAGCTCTGCACCGCCGCCGTCACCGCCAGGCCCGTGAAAAACCCCGCCCAGCGGCTGCGAGTCATCCGCCGCAGCAGGCCCTCCAGCCGTCCCCCGGCCCGGCGCTGCAGCGCCTCCGCCATGATCTGCATGCCGAACAGAAACAGGCACAGTCCGCCCAGGGCTGTCAATGCGTCAAAAATGTCCATGCGCGCCTCCTCTCCCCTTTAGCATGCCCCGCTGCCGTCCGTCCAAATCGCAGGCATTTGTCCGTGTCGCGCGTACTTTTTGCCATTTTGTGTCGTTCGTGCAAATTACGCAGCCGCCGCCGGACAAATTTGTGGCTTTTCCCATCTTTACTTTATCTCGGTAGTGTGGTAGCGTATTAGCATACTAAATCGCCCGGTGATAGGGGCCGGGGAATGGAGGAAATCATGAAAAATACCATCCGCCGCGGGCTGTGCCTGCTCCTGCTGCTGGCTATGACCGCCGCCATGGCCGCCTGCGGCCCGAAGAACACCAACACCGACGCCGACGAGAAAACCATGGTCTACGCCGTGGAGGCCGGGTCCGCCGGTGAGGATGTGGCCAAGGAGAAGGGCTGGACCGTCAACAGTGTCCAGGATCAGGCCGCCGCCCTGATGGAGGTGGCCGCCGGCACCTCCGATGCCGCCGTCATCGACCTGCTGATGGCCGGGGCCATGATCGGGCCCGACACCAGCTATCCCAACCTGACCTATACCGACAGCCTCACCCAGGAGGAGTACGGCATCGGCTGCCGCCAGGGCTCTGACCTGGCCGACTTCATCACCTCCGTTCTGGCCGAGGCCTATCAGGACGGCACCACCCAGACCCTGGCCCGGCAGTTCGGCATCCGGGAGGACCTGCTGGCGGAGATGCCCCAGACCGGCTATACCGAAGATGCCGGCGGCGACGTGGCTTATATCCGGGGCAAGGGCACCCTGGTGGTGGGCATCACGGAGTTTGCCCCCATGGACTATAAGGACGACAACGGCCAGTGGACCGGCTTTGACGCGGAGCTGGCCCGGCTGGTGGCCCAGCGCCTGGGGGTGGACGTGGAGTTCATCGTCATCGAGTGGGGCCAGAAGGTCAATGAGCTGAACAGCAAGGCCATCGACGTGGTGTGGAACGGCATGACCCTCACCGACGGCGTGCAGACCGCCATGACCTGCACCCCCGCCTACTGCCGCAACGCCCAGGTCATCGTGGTCCCCGCCGCATAAGGCCATGTTCTGGACCGTAACCCTATCCCTGCTGCAGGGGATGCGCCAGGCCGCCGTCCTGTTTGGGCTGACGTTGGCGTTCTCCCTGCCGCTGGGCCTGCTGGTGGCCCTGGGCTCCATGAGCCGCTGCCGCCCGGTGCGGGCGTTGTTCGACGCCCTGGTGTGGGTGATCCGGGGCACGCCTCTGGTGCTGCAGCTGATCATCATTTTCTACGGCCCCGGCCTGTGGTTCGGTCACAACATCTGGGGCAGCAACCGGATGCTGGCGTGCACCGTGGCCTTTGTACTGAACTACGCCTGCTATTTCTCCGTGATCTACCGGGGCGGCATCCAGGCCGTCCCGGCGGGTCAGCGGGAGGCCGGTCAGGTGCTGGGCCTCACCCGCCGCCAGATCTTCTTCAAAATCACCCTGCTTCAGGTGGTGAAGCGGATCCTGCCTCCCATGTCCAACGAGATCATCACCCTGGTGAAGGACACGTCCCTGGCCCGGATCATCGCCATCGTGGAGCTGACCAAGGCCGGTGAGGACTATGTGAAGACCGCCGGGATCACCTGGCCCCTGTTCTATACCGGGGTATACTATCTGCTGTTTGTGGGGCTTCTGACGCTGCTGTTCCGGTATCTGGAGCACCGTCTGAGCTATTTCCGCTGAAAGGGGGGAGCATATGTCCTATCTGAGCGTTGCGCACCTGGAAAAATCCTTCGGCAGCACCCGGGTGCTGCGGGATGTGAGCTTCGACCTGCCGGAAGGGGAGACGCTGTCCGTCATCGGCTCCTCCGGCAGCGGGAAAACCACCCTGCTGCGGTGCCTGAACTTCCTGGAGCGGCCGGACGCCGGGGTGATCTCCCTGCGGGACCAGACCCTGCTGGACGGGTCCCGCCCTCCGGTGCGGGAGCGGGAGCTGCGGGAAAAGCGCCTGCATTTCGGCCTGGTGTTCCAGGATTTCAACCTGTTTCCCCAGTACACCGCCCTGGAAAACGTGACCCTGGCCAGGCGTCTTGCCAAGTTGCCCGGCGAATCGGAGGCGGACATCCGGGACCGGGGGCTGGCTCTGCTGGAGCAGATGGGCCTGTCCGACCGGGCGGGCCACTATCCCCACCAGCTCTCCGGCGGCCAGAAGCAGCGGGTGGCCATCGCCCGGGCTTTGTGCATGGAGCCGGACGTGCTGTGCTTCGACGAGCCCACCTCCGCCCTGGATCCGGAGCTTACCGGCGAGGTGCTGCGGGTCATCCGCCAGCTGGCCGACCGCCGCACCACCATGATCGTGGTGACCCACGAGATGGCCTTCGCCCGGGACGTGGCGGACCGGCTGATCTTCATGGACGGCGGCGTCATCGTGGAGCAGGGGGACCCCCGGCAGGTGATCAACCATCCCCGGATGGAGCGCACCCGCCAGTTCCTTTCCCGGTACACCGGGGTATAAAAAACCGGACTCCGGCAGGCGCCGGAGTCCGGTTCAGCTTGTCAAAAAAGGCTTTTTTGACAAGTCTGAAATAAACGGCAAAAGGGGCTGCCTTCCGGCAGCCCCTCTGTTTGCAGGGATTCTATCAATCAGTCGATCATGGACTTCAGGTTCTCGGCGACAGTGATGGGGGCAGCGGTGGCAGCCTTCACCTGCTCGACGGTGAACTCGGGGTTGATCTCGGTCATGACCAGGCCGTTCTCGGTGACTTCCAGCACGCACATCTCGGTGATGATCTTGTTGACGCAGTGGGAAGCGGTCAGGGGCAGGCGGCACTTCTCGAAGATCTTGGGGTTGCCCTTGGCGGTGTGCTCCATGCAGACGATGCACTTGCGGGCGCCGACGCACAGGTCCATAGCGCCGCCCATGCCGGGCATCTTCTTGCCAGGGATGATCCAGTTGGCCAGGTTGCCCTCAGCATCGACCTCCAGAGCGCCCAGGAAGCAGGCGTCCACATGGCCGCCGCGGATCAGGCCGAAGTTGGAGGCGGAGTCGATGAAGCCGCCGCCGAAAGCCACGGAGGAGGGAGAACCACCGGCATCCACCACGTGGTAAGGATCGTAATTGTCGTCGCCTTCCTTGGGGGACTTACCGGCGGAGACGATACCCAGCTCAGCGTGGATGATCAGCTCCACGTCCTTGGGCAGATAGTTGGGGATCAGGGTGGGCAGGCCGATGCCCAGGTTCACGACGTCGCCGTTCTTCAGCTCTTTGGCGCAGCGCTTGGCGATAAAGCCTTTGATCTCGCTCTTTTCCATTACTTTCTTTCTCCTTCCACGATGTAGTCAACACACATACCATAGGTGTGGATGTTCTCGGGCTCGATCTCGCCCACGGGAACCAGATACTCGGTCTCGGCGATGACGGTGTCAGCGGCGGTGGCCATGACAACGTTGAAGTTGCGCATGGTGCCCTTGTACCAGCAGTTGCCGAACTCGTCGCACTTATAGGTGCCCAACAGGGCGAAGTCAGCGTGGATGGGCTTCATCAGCAGGTAATCCTTGCCTTCGATGGTTCTGCGGCCCAGGCAGAAGGGGCTCTCCTCCACCAGGGTGTCGATGCCCACGGGGGTCAGCACGCCGCCAAGGCCGGCGCCGCCGGCGCGGACGCACTCGGCCAGGGTGCCCTGGGGCAGCAGGTTCACTTCCAGGGTGCCCTCGGTGTTCTGCTGGCCGACTTCGGGAGTCATGCCGACGTGGGTGGCGATGACGCGCTTGACCTGATGATTGTGGATCAGCTCAGCGATGCCGAAGAACTCCTCGCCCTTGGGGCCCACCGCGCGGCCCATATCGTTGGCGATCAGGGTCAGGTCCTTGGTGCCCAGAGCCACCAGCTCCTTGACGATCGCTCTGGCCTGGCCGCAGGCCAGGAAGCCGCCGCACATAATGGTGGCGCCATTGGGGATCATAGCCGCTGCCTCTTTGGCAGTGATAACAGGTTTCTTTGCCATTTCAGTTCCTCCTTGTTATTTGTCGTTCTCCCAAAAAATAGAATCCCTTCTATTTTCTCACCTGTAATCATAACACTCCTGTGTGGAAAATACAAGAGATGATTGGTCGATTTTTTCACAAGCAGACAGGTTCGCCGTCAAAAAACTTGGGCAATGTCCGATATGTGGCGAATTGTCTGTTTGGCAACACGACCAGACGGCCACCGGAAAAGTGACCGTCTGGCGTGATGGTTTATTTTACTTCATGCCCCGCTTGACCATCTCGGTCACAGCGAAGGAAGCCACGTCATCGGCATACTTGCCGGCGCCGAAGCCGGCGTCGTAGCCCAGCTCCTTGGCCAGCTCGTGGGTGATACGGGGACCGCCGCAGCAGACAACGAACTTGTCGCGCAGGCCCTCGGCCTCCAGCAGCTCGATGAGGTTGGTGAGGTTCTGGATGTGCACGTCCTTCTGGGTCACCGTCTGGGACACCAGCAGCACGTCGGCGTGCAGCTCCAGGGCCTTCTTGATGAATTCCTCATTGGGCACCTGGGAACCCAGGTTGTAAGCCTCGATCATCTCGTAGCGCTCCAGGCCGTAGTGACCGGCGAAGCCCTTGCGGTTCATGATGGCGTCGATGCCCACGGTGTGGGCGTCGGTGCCGGTGGATGCGCCCACCATAACGACCTTCCGGCCGATGTGCTCGCGGATATAGTCGTTGGTGTCCTCCATGCTCATGACATCGGACTCCACGGTGATGACGTGGATGTCCTCATAGTTCACGGAGTGGACGCAGCTGCCGTAGACCACATAGAAGGTGAACTCCTTGTCCAGGGCGGCGTGATAGGCCACGTTGGGCTCTTCCAGGCCCATCTTCTTGGCGATCTGGCGGGCAGCTTCTTCGCCCCGCTCATCATCCTTGACGGGCAGAGTGAAGCTGGTCTGCACCTTGCCGTCGTTCATGGTGTCGCCGTAGGGCTTCAGACGGGTCAGGTCCAGCGTGGTATCGAAATCGATCTTGTGGGTATTATACAGTCCGCTGCTCATTCTGCTGCCACCTTCCCTTTCATGACTTCAATAAAGGGATTGAAGTATTTGTCGTCCTTCACAACCACGCCGGCCAGGCCCTTGCCGCCGTCCTTGGGACGCTTCACGTCGGCGAAGATGCCCTTCTCGATGGTGGTGAACAGGCCCAGCTTCTCGATCTCCTTCAGCAGATCGGTGGCCTTGGTCAGCACCTCGTTGGCACGGTTGCGGATGATGCCGTTCTCTTTATAGGTCAGCTCGCTGCCCAGGTCCTTCATGGTGCGGAAGATGTACTGCGCATTCTCGATGGACAGGGCGCGGTCGGACATGAACGGGGTGTGGATGGCCTCGGTCATCATGCCCAGCAGGCACAGCCGCTGGTTGGTGAGGATGGTCACCATGTTGAACAGGGCATCCTGGATGTGACCGCGGAAAATGTTGCCGGTCATGAACTTCGTGGGGGGCATGTACTTCAGCGGGGCGTTGGGGAAGATCTCGCGGGCCATCTGCGCCTGGGCCAGCTCGTAGAGGAAGGTGTTCTCCACGGCGGGGTCCATTTCGAAGGCGTGGCCCAGACCCATCTGCTCCTCGCGCATACCGGCGTCCTTGGCAAAGGCCTCGTTCAGGAACTGGGAGGCCAGAACGGTGTGGGCGGCGGTGATGGCGTCGTCGGTGGTCAGATAGTTGTCCTCACCGGTGTTGATGATCACGCCGGCATAGCCGTTGATCACGCGGGAGAAGTACTGGTCCACGATGGTGCGCTGCATGTTGATGTCGCGGAACAGGATGCCGTACAGAGCGTCGTTGAGCATCACGTCCAGGCGCTCCAGAGCGCCCATGGCGGCGATCTCGGGCATACACAGGCCGGAGCAGTAGTTGCACAGCCGGATATAGCGGTGCTGCTCCTCGCCCACCTCGTCCAGAGCCGCGCGCATCAGGCGGAAGTTCTCCTGGGTGGCATAGGTGCCGCCGAAGCCCTCGGTGGTGGCGCCGTAAGGCACATAGTCCAGCAGGGACTGGCCGGTGGTACGGATGACGGCGATGATGTCGGCGCCCTGCTTGGCACCGGCCTTGGCCTGGATAATATCCTCGTAGATATTGCCGGTGGCCACGATGATGTACAGGTAGGGGCCTTCCTTGTCGCCCCACTCCTTCAGATACGCATTGCGCTTGGCAACGTTCTTGTTGATGCGCTCCACGGTGGCGTTGACCACGGGAGTGATGGCGGCGCGGATCTCCTCGTCGGAGTGGGCGGGAACCTTGGACAGGTCCAGCTCACCCTTGTCGATGGCCTCAGCCACGGCCTGGGGATCCTTGCCGGTTTCGAGCATGGCGTTGCCGATGGCCCACGCCGCGCCCATAGGCAGGAAGGACGTTGCCATCATGTGGTCCACCACCACGTTGGGCAGGGGGACGTCCATCTCGTTGACGCCGTCGATGCCCAGCAGGCGGCAAACCGCGCGCTCCACGGTGACCGTGGTGTGCTGGTCAATGAACCGCTGGGTGTCGTCTGCCACATGGGCAGCGGACTGGCGGGCCTGGTTGACCAGCTCTAAGTTCAAGCCGAGTTTGCTTTCCATAGTTTTACCTCTTATTTCTTCACGTGACGCTCGTTGCGCAGCAGCTTGGTGGGCTCCAGATAGCGCTGCTTGGTGCCCTCAGCGACCCAGGCCACGCCGGTCTTCTCCACCTTCTTCTTGCCGGTGCAGACGTCGCAGTGGCAGTTCTGGACATAGTGCTCAGGCTGAGTATAGGAGGTGATGACGCCCTCGAAGTTGCGCAGGATGACCTTGCGGGGGGTCTCGGAGATCAGATAGTTGGGCATAACAGGGGTCTTGCCGCCGCCGCCGGGGGCGTCCACCACGAAGGTGGGGATGCAGTAGCCGGAGGTGTGGCCGCGCAGGGCTTCCATGATCTCGATGCCCTTGGACACGGGGGTGCGGAAGTGGCTCAGGCCCAGGGAGGGATCGCAGGCATAGATGTAGTAGGGACGCACGCGCATCTTCACCAGGCCATGGACCAGCTCCATCATCACATGGGAGCAGTCGTTGACGCCGGCCAGCAGCACGGACTGGTTGCCCAGGGGGATACCGGCATCGGCCAGCATGGCGCAGGCCTTGGCGGCCTCATCGGTGAACTCCTTGGGGGTGTTGAAGTGGGTGTTCAGCCAGATGGGATGATACTTACGCAGCATGGCGCACAGCTCCGGGGTGATACGCTGGGGGCACACCACGGGGGTGCGGGAGCCCAGACGGACGATCTCCACGTGGGGGATGGCCCGCAGGCGCTTGATGATGTACTCCAGGTTCTCATCGGAGACCATCAGACAGTCACCGCCGGACAGCAGGACGTCGCGGACCTCGGGATGAGCGGCCACATAGTCGATGCACTTGTCGATCTGGGCCATGGGCACTTCGCAGTCGTTCTGACCGGCGAAGCGGCGGCGGGTGCAGTGACGGCAGTACATGGAGCACTGGTCGGTGATCAGCAGCAGCACGCGGTCAGGATAGCGGTGGGTCAGGCCGGGGGTGGGGGAGTCGGTATCCTCGTGCAGGGGATCGGCGTCCTCATAGTCGGCATACTCCAGTTCCTCGGCCCGGGGGATGGCCATCTTGCGGATGGGATCAAAGGGATCGTCCAGGTCGATCAGGGACAAATAGTAGGGGGTCACGGCCATGCGCAGCTTGCCCAGGGTCTTGCGGACACCCTCCTCCTCGTCGGGGGTCAGGTTCATGTACTTCTTCAGATCCTCAACCGTCTCAGCGCGGTTGGCAACCTGCCAATGCCAGTCATTCCACAGATTTTCGGGGACATCGGCGAACAGACCATTGCGAGTCTTCATATTTAAGTCTCCTTAATAAAAATGGATTCCAAAAGATGGATAGGGCGAGGGCAGGGAGGCCAGAGGCCCGGCCGCCCTGCACTCGCGTAACTTCGTTTAGCAGTACTTCTCGTCGAACAGCTTGCGCAGCTTGGGGTTCTCGCGCAGCACATCCAGGGTGATCTGGGCATGGTTCTTGGTGTAGCCATTGCCGATGATCATGGTGACGTCCTTGCCGATACCCTCGGCGCCCAGGGCAGCCTTGGTGAAGGAGGTAGCCATAGAGAAGAAGTACACCAGACCGTCATCGTGGACGGGCAGGATGGCGGACATCTCGCAGGACTCAATGTTCACGCAGCAGATGGACAGATCGTACTCCTTGCCGTCGTTGGCAGCCAGAGCAGCCTCCATAACCTCAACGGGCTTGGTGCAGTCGGCCACGATGACGTCGGTGTAAACGCCCAGCTCCAGCAGACCGGGGACCTGCTTGGGATTGCGGACCACGCCCACGACCTTGCCGTTGGGGCCGACCTTCTTCATAGCTTCCCAGCCGCACAGAACGCCGGACTTGCCGTTGGCGCCCAGGATCAGAACGCTGTCGCCCTCCTTGGGCAGCTTGCGGGCCTGAGCGGGAGCACCGGCCACGTCCAGGGCGGCCAGGGCCAGAGGCTCGGACATATCCTCGGGCATCTTGGCATACAGGGCGGACTCGAACAGGATGGCCTTACCCACGATGTCCACGCGGTCGATATCCTTGTGGATAGCCAGGATCTTCTCGATCTTCAGGGGGGTCATGGACAGGGACACCAGGGAGACGATCTTGTCGCCTTCCTTCAGGTCGAAGCCGGGCTTGTTCTTCAGGTCCTCGCCGATGTGAGCGACGACGCCCTTGAACATACCGCCGGAACCGGTGACGGGATTCTGCTGCTTGCCGCGCTCAGCGACGATGCCCAGGATCATTTCGCCAATCTTCTTCTCGTCGCCGCCGCAGGCGTCGGAGATCTGGGTGAAGGAAGCGGAGTCGATGTTCAGGGAGGTGACGTCGCAGACGATCTCGTTGGAATAGACCTTGGACATGTCGTTGTCGACCTTCCAAGCAGCCTGGGTCAGAACGCCCTTGGGCTCGATAACGCGATGGGTACCGTACTTGTTGCCTTTCAGTTCAGCCATTGTAAAAATCCTCCTAATATATTTCTCTTAATTGTTTGTCGGGTTACTGCAGGGGCTTGAGGCTCAGGATCTCGCGGGCCTCGGCGGGGTTGGCGATCTCGCGGCCCAGCTCCTTGGCGATGCGGACCACCTTGGCCACCAGCTCGCCGTTGGACGCGGCCTTCTGGCCCTTGCCCAGATAGATGTTGTCCTCGAAGCCAACGCGGACGTTGCCGCCCATGGCGATGGCAGCGGCCGCCATGGTCCAGGCGGCCCGGCCCACGCCGGACACGGTCCAGGTGGAGCCGGCAGGGATCTTGCTGGCGAAGAAGGCCAGGTTCTCCACGGTGGCGGGGGTGCAGCCGTGGACGCCCAGGACGAAGTTGAACTGCATGGGATGGGCAGGCACCTCACCCTTCTTGGCCATGCCAAGGATGGTGTCGATGTGGCCCAGCTCGAAGCACTCGTACTCGGGCTTGATGCTGTTTTCCAGCATACGCTTGCCGAAAGCGCGCATGGTGGGCATGGTGTTGTCGAACACCTCGTCGCCGAAGTTGCAGGTGCCGCAGTCCAGCGTGGCCATCTCGGGGAACAGCTCGGTGGGCTGCAGACGCTCCTCGGGGGACATGCCGGTGGCGCCGCCGGTGGAGGGGATCATGATGACGTCGGGCAGCTCCTTGCGGATGGCGTCCATGACCACCCGGAAGCGCTCGCGGTCCTGGGTGGGGGTGCCGTCGTCCTCGCGGACATGGATGTGCAGAATGGCGGCACCGGCCTCGTAGGCGGACTTGGCCTCGCGGACCATCTCCTCCACGGTGTAGGGCACGGCGGGATTCTGCGCCTTGGTGACCTCGGCGCCGCAGATAGCGGCGGTGATAATCAGCTTTTCCATTTCTGCCGCTCCCTTACTTCTCGATCTTCTTGCGCTGGCAGTCCTTGGGAGTCACGCAGGTGCCGTGGGCGCGGCAGACCACGATGGGCTCTTCCAGAACGTCGGCAGCGGAAGCGCTGATGTCGGGACGGGACACGATGACCTTGCGGGCCTCGAACTTCATGGTGCGGGAGGTGTTGCCGACCTTCTCGATCTCGCCATAAGCCTCGATGTAGTCGCCGGCGTACACGGGAGCCAGGAACTCCACGTTGTCATAGGCACAGAACAGGCCCTCGTCGCCGTCGCACTTGATCAGCAGCTCGGTGGCCACGTCGCCGAACAGGTGCACCATGTGTGCGCCGTCCACCAGGTTTCCGCCGTAATGAGCATCCTTGGCGCTCATACGCAGACGCAGCAGAGAAGTCATCTTTTCCATAAGTATTTTCCTCCTTCAGATTTTTTGGGATCACCTTCAACAGAAGCCTTGCTGCAAACAGGCCTTCCTTCTCTCCGGCGCTCCTTCGGGCATAAAAAGAGCGCTATCGGTCAAGGTCATTGACCAATAGCGCTCCATGTTACAAACACGATAACATGACAGTAACGCCGCTTACGCAGACGTCCCCAAGGGCAAGGTCACAGACCGGCATTGTCCTTTCGGCGGGCGGCCCCTTCCTGCTCCGGTTATTCCGGATGTCTGTCCCCTGCGAAGCAGTACCCTGTCTCCCGCGCCTCTATTGATTGTAGTATGAACTTCTGTTGCACCCATTATATCGCGATGGCCTCGAATTTGTCAATAGAATTTGTGACAGAAATCACAATAACTTTTTTGCACATCTGACAAAATTTCGCACTCCGTTTCCCCTGAATAAACGCCGGGGGCGACAGAACGCACAAGGGGAAATGTCCGCCGTGCGCGGACATTTCCCCTTGTGAAGGCGTCAATAGCTCTGTTCGATTTTCTCCAGAATTTCCGGCTTCAGCGACAGCATCCGGCAGATGTTCAGGGCGTCCCGGGGGCAGTCGGACCGGCCCTCCACCCGGTACAGGCCATAGTTCATGTGCCGGGCGATGACGGCCACGCCGTCCTCGTTGGTGGCGGCCAGCTCCCGGCGGATCTGCTCGGGGTCCACATCCCGCAGGCCGATGATCTGATAGTGGACCCGGGCGTGCTCGGCCACCTTGTCATAGTGGGTGGTCAGCAGGGAGATGGCGTTGACGTCGTTGAGATACCGGGTCACCGCCTGGACGATGATGGCTCCCTCGTCGGGGTTGGTGCCCCGGGCGAACTCGTCCAGCAGGAACAGGGAGTAGCCCTGCTCCACCTCCGCCAGGGCCTTCTGGAACTGGACGATCTCGCTGCCGAAGCCGGACAGGCCCGACTGGATGGACTGCAGATCGTCAAACAGCATATGCACGCTCCAGAACAGGGGCATCCGGGCGCTTTTGGCGCAGACCAGGAAGCCCGCCTGCAGCAGCAGCACGTTCAGGGCCACGGTCTTCATGGCCACGGACTTGCCGCCCATGTTGGCGCCGGTGATCACCGCCGCTCCCCGGTCCAGGGAGATGGACACCGGCACAAAGGCCCGGCCCTGCTCCTGCAGCAGGTCGCAAAGCTCCGGATTGATCATATCCGTCAGCTCCAGGGCGGTGTCGGTCAGCTCCGGCCGGACGCCGCCGAACCGGTGGGCAAACAGGGCCTTCTGGATCAGGAAGTCCAGCCGTCCGGCGGTGTCGGCGTCGGCCAGCAGGTCGTCGGCCATGGGGGCCAGAGCCGCGCCCATGGAGCGGCGGACCTTCATCTCCTCGCTGTCCTCCTCGGCGCAGATGCGCACCCGCTTCTGCCGCAGGTCGTCCTTCTCCGCATCGGTCTGGGCCCGGTACAGCTGCTCCTCCACCTGCTTTTTGGCGGCGCGGATCTCCCGGAGTCTGGGGGTGGCGGCGTCGGGGATGTAGAAGCCCCGGCTGCGGGTGTTTTCCGGGTCCAGGATGGCCAGGGCCGCCGCCGGATCGTGGAAGGCAAGGCCCGTCAGGCCCGCCGTGTCCCGCAGCTTTTCAAACAGGGGGCGCAGGGTCTCCAGCCGCTGGAGATAGCCCTTGAGCTCAAACAGCTCCACATGGTCCGGCACCTCCAGCTCCCGGCACCGGCGCAGGGAGCCCCGGATGTCCTTCATCTGGCACAGCACCACGCAGATCTGGTCATACAGGTCCTTCAGCTCCTCCGCATGGGCGGCGGCCCGCTCCACGTTGCGCAGCTCCTGCTCCAGCTCCTCCCGCTCGTCCGGGGTATAGTACCGCAGGCGGCGGATGCGCTCCTGGCCGAAGGGACTGCACCCGTGCAGGCTCTCCAGGATGTATTGCAGGCCGATCTTCTCTCTCTCCTCAAAACGAATCTGGATCATGCCAGCTCCTCCTTTACATTGATGACCGGTACGTCCACGGCCTCCTTCATCCGGGCCATGAACTCGTCCTTGTCGAATTTCCACCCGTAGGCGGACACGGGGTTGATGGTGACGCACAGGGTCCGGGCGGCCTCGGCGGTTTCCAGCCGCACCTGGCGGGTCCGGAGCTTATCCAGGGTGTCCGGCGTCAGCAGCACCCGGCTGGGGTCCTTGACCACCAGGCGGCCGCCCCGCAGCACGCCGCTGCGCAGCAGGGGCACCACCATGGAGTCCGTCAGCGCCCCGGGGGCCAGGGCCTCGCCGTGCTCCTTCAGGCACTTTTCCAGGCCCTCCTCCGCCTCCGGCGGCAGAGTCTCCGCCTTGGGCAGGTTCATGATGCGATAGATGTTGGCGGTGTCCGCCACCACCTTTTCCATGCTCATGTGATAGGACGCGCCGGTGCATAGCACCACGCCCTCGGCCACCGCCCGGGCTCCCAGGGATTTCCGGCCCAGTGCCCCGTCGATGATGGACTTGTCCGCCCCCAGCTCAAAAAACATCCGGGACACCTCCCGCAGCTGGCTGGTGATGGACGGCCCCGCCAGCTGGACGTTTCCGGCGCTGCGGGCCCGGAGGATCACCACCTCGCCCAGAGGCGTGGGGATGCCGGTGGTGGCCAGGATCTCCGTGGTCACATCGCCCAGCCGCAGCATATCCCGGGCCGTGGCGATCAGCGTTCCCTCCCGGACGAAGATGCCGGGCTTCTCCGTGCCCGTCACCACGTCGGTGGACTCGCCGTCCCGGCCGATGGACGTCAGCCCCAGGGTCCCCCGGAGCCGGTCATGGTGCAGCATCCAGTTGAGCATGGTGGTTTTTCCCGCGTTTTTGCACATGCCCACAATGGACATGGTTTTCACGCCGTTCAATATCTCAAGCAGCTGTGAGGACATATGATTCCCTCCCGGTGTATGTTGATCTAAAATCATATTATAGCGTATATTTTGTCAAAAGAAAAGGGGTGATTTTTTCCCGGCAGAAATGACCGGAATCGGTCTTGCAAAACCGGGAAAACTTGGGTATAATAGTTTGGATAAACTGCGGTATTATGCCGCCAGAGCTAAAGAGGAACAACAAATGAGCACCATCATCACCTCCGTGGACCGGCACAGCCCGGCGGAGCGGGCCGGGATCGCCGCCGGGGAGCAGCTGCTGACCATCAACGGCCACGAGATCATCGACGTGCTGGACTATCGCTTTTACGGCTACGATACCGACTGCCGCCTGGAGCTGCGGGAGCCCTCCGGCGCCGTGCGGACCGTGTCCCTGCGCAAGCCCGAGGGCCGGGACCTGGGCCTGAATTTCGACACCGTTCTGATGGACGAAATGCGCTCCTGCGCCAACCACTGCATTTTCTGCTTTGTGGACCAGATGCCCCCCGGTATGCGGCAGACCCTGTATTTCAAGGACGACGACGCCCGGCTGAGCTTTCTGCAGGGCAACTATATCACCCTGACCAACCTGACGGAGCGGGAGGCCCAGCGGATCATCGACCTGCGCATCAGCCCCATCAACGTGTCCGTTCACACCACGGACCCACAGCTCCATTGCACCATGCTGGGAAACAAGAACGCCCTGCGGTCCCTGGACTACATCCGGGCCTTCTGCAAGGCGGGGATCGTGATGAACGGCCAGATCGTGGTGTGCCCCGGCTGGAACGACGGGGACCAGCTGCGCCGGACCCTCCGGGACCTGACGGAGATGCAGTTTTCCAGCTGCTCCCTGGTGCCGGTGGGCATCACCAAATACCGCCAGGGCCTGGCTAAGCTCCGGCCGGTGGACGCCGCCACCGCCGCCGAGATCATCGACATCGCCGACGAATACGGCCGGGAGAACCTCCGCCGCTTCGGCACCCGGCGCTTCTTCTGCGCCGACGAGCTGTATCTGCGGGCGGGCCGTCCCCTGCCCCAGGCAGAGTATTACGAGGGCTACCGTCAGCTGGAAAACGGCGTGGGCCTGATGCGCTCCCTGGAGGACGATTTTCTGGCGGGCCTTGCCACCGTGGACGTGCCTGCGCGCTTCTCCCCTTTCACCATCGCCACCGGCACGGCGGCGGCCCCGTTTCTCCGGGGCCTGGTGCAGCGGGCCATGGGGGACTATCCCGGGCTGCGGGGCCAGGTCATCGCCGTGGAAAACGACTTCTTCGGCCACACCATCGACGTGGCGGGCCTGCTTACCGGGCAGGATATCTCCGCCCAGCTGCGGGGACGGGACCTGGGGGACCGGGTGCTGATCCCCATCCACATGATGCGCCACGGCGAAACCGTGTTTCTGGATGACTACACCGTGGAGCGTCTGAGCCGGGAGCTGGGCGTTCCCGTCCAGGTGGTGGACGAGGACGGCTTCGCCCTGGTGGACGCCATGTTCGCGGCGGAATGACCGCCGCATCCAAATAGAAGGAGGTAAACCCTTATGTCCAAGCCCCTGATTGCTATCGTGGGCCGGCCCAACGTGGGCAAGTCCATGCTGTTCAACAAAATCATCGGGCGGCGTCTTTCCATTGTGGAGGACACCCCCGGCGTCACCCGGGACCGCATTTACGGTGAATCCGACTGGAACGGCCGCAAGTTCACCCTGGTGGACACCGGCGGCATCGAGCCCAACACCGACAACCAGATCCTGGCCTTCATGCGCCAACAGGCCCAGATCGCCATCGACAACGCCACTGTCATTGTCCTGGTAACGGACATCAAGACCGGTATGACCGCCGCCGACCAGGAGGTGGCGGGAATGCTGCAGCGGTCCAAGAAGCCCATTGTCCTGGCAGTGAACAAGATGGACTCCACCGGCCCCGCCGACCCGGAGTTCTATGAGTTTTACAACCTGGGTCTGGGCGACCCCATCGCCGTGTCCGCCGTCCACGGCCACGGCACCGGCGACCTGCTGGACGCCTGCCTGCAATACTTCCCGCCGGAGACCGACGAGGAGGAGGACAGCGACGTGATCCAGGTGGCCATCATCGGCAAGCCCAACGTGGGCAAGTCCAGCCTCACCAACCGCATCCTGGGGGAGCAGCGGGTCATCGTCAGCGATGTGGCCGGCACCACCCGGGACGCCATCGACAGCTATTTTGAAAATGCTACCGGCAAGTATAACTTCATCGACACCGCCGGTATGCGCAAAAAGTCCAAGGTGGACGACGCCATCGAGAAATACAGCGTCCTGCGGGCCACCATGGCCATCGAGCGCAGCGACGTGTGCCTCATTATGATCGACGCCCAGGACGGCGTCACCGAGCAGGACACCAAGGTGGCGGGCCTGGCCCACGAGGCCGGAAAGGCCTGCATCATCGTGGTGAACAAGTGGGACCTGGTGGAAAAGGACGGCAAGACCATGGACCGTATGCGGGAGGACATCCGCCGGGACCTGAGCTATATGCCCTACGCCCCCATCGTGTTCATCTCCGCCATGACCGGCCAGCGGGTCAGCCGCCTGTTTGAGCTGATCAACTACGTCCGGGAGCAGGCCTCCATGCGCATCACCACCGGTATGCTCAACTCTGTTCTGGCCGATGCCCAGACCCGGGTCCAGCCCCCCACGGACAAGGGCCGCCGGCTGAAGATCTACTACATGACCCAGGTGGGCATCCGGCCGCCCCACTTCGTGGTGTTCTGCAACGACAAGAAGCTGTTCCACTTCTCCTATCGCCGGTATCTGGAAAACCAGATCCGCAGTGTGTTCGGCCTAGAGGGCACCCCCATCATCATGACCGTGCGCCAGAAGGGCGAGGAGGATAGCTGAGTTGTCTGTGGTATTTACTGTGGCCCTGACGCTGCTGGTGTCGTATCTGCTGGGCTGCTTCAATGGGTCGGTGATGACCTCTCATTTCATCATCCGGGATGATGTCCGCCAGCACGGCAGCGGCAACGCGGGCCTGACGAACTTCTACCGGACCTACGGCGCCCGGTACGCCCTGTGCGTCATCGTCTGCGACATGGGGAAAACCGTTCTGGCCTGTCTCATCGGCGGATACCTGATGCACTGGGTGGTGGGCGACTGGACCCTGGGCCTGCTGATCGCAGGCATCGGCTGCGAGCTGGGCCATATGTTCCCGGTGTTCTTCGGCCTGCGGGGCGGCAAGGGCATCCTCTCCGGCGGCGTGCTGGTGCTGCTGCTGGACTGGCGGGTGGCTCTGATCGCCTGGGGCCTGTTTGCGGTGCTGTGGCTGACCACCCGGTATGTGTCCCTGGGCTCCATCGCCGCCACGGCCAGTATGCCGGTGTCGGTTTTCCTGCTGATGGGCCACAATTGGCTGTATACCGTCCTGTCTGCGGCGATAGCGGCCCTTGTGATCTGGTGCCACCGGGGCAACATCCAGCGGCTGCTCACCGGCACCGAAAAGAAATTCCAATGGCACGTCGATCCCCTGGACGGGGGCGAGGACGGCCCGCAAGCATAAGAAGAAAGAGAGAGAGCGTTCGTATGAAAAACAATCAGCTTCGCCAGGTGGTATTTCCCATTCTGGCGGCCTTTATCTGGGGCACGGCCTTCGTGGCCCAGGACGTCTGCGCCGACGCCATGGGCGCGTTTACCTTCAACGGCACCCGGTATTACATCGCCGTGCTGTCCCTGCTGGTGGTTCTGGCCGTCTCAAGCGGCTTCAGGAAGGACCGGCCCCAGATCTCCCCTGCGGAGAAAAAGGCCTCTCGCAAGCAGCTTTGGCTGGGCGGCTTCTGCTGCGGCACGGTGCTGGCCATTGCCTCCAACTTCCAGCAGGCAGGTCTTGTGGCCGGTACCGACGGCGGCAAGGCTGGGTTCATCACCGCTCTGTATGTGGTGCTGGTGCCGGTGTTCGGCCTGTTCTTCCGGCGGAGGGTCAGCCTGCCGGTGTGGATCGCCGTGGCTCTGTCCGTGGGCGCTCTGTACCTGCTGTGTATCAAGGGCAGCTTCTCCCTGGCCCCCGGCGACCTGCTGGTGCTGGTATGTGCCATATGCTTTTCCGTACATATCCTGGTGATCGACCATTTCACCGCCACCTGTGACGGTGTGAAGCTCAGCTGCCTGCAATTCCTGTTTGCCGGCACCTGGTCCACCATTCTGGCCCTGTTTTTCGACACCATCAGCTTCCAGGTGCTGCTGGACTGCATCTGGCCCCTGCTGTATGTGGGCGTGTTCTCCTGCGGCGTGGGCTACACCCTGCAAATCCTGGCTCAGAAGGGCTCCAATCCCACGGTGGTCACCATTCTGCTGAGCCTGGAGAGCGTGTTCGCCGTCATCGCCGGTGCCGTTGTCCTGCACCAGCAGATGACCGGCCGGGAATATCTGGGCTGCGTGCTGATGTTCGCGGCGGTGGTCCTGGCCCAGATCCCCATGCCCCAGAAAAAGGAAGCCAAAGCCGAATAAACCGAACCCATAACAAATCTGACGCTGCTGCCGCGGCGTCAGTTTTTTATCCTCCGGTGCTTCCCATACACAGGAATTCCTCCGGCCCGTCCCATTTCTTCACAAAAACGTAGTGCCCTCACACTATTGACATCAGGGACAGGGTCCGATAAAATGAGAATGCCATATCGACATAGCGCTGAAAGGAGGTGCCGCTATGCTGACGGTGCTGAATTCCTCCCACGACCCGTTTTACAACCAGGCGTTTGAGGAGTATGTGTTCGAGCATTTCCGCGAGGGTGAGATATTCCTGCTGTGGCAGAACGACCCCGCCGTGATCGTGGGCAGTTATCAGAACATCTGCCGGGAGGTTCACGTGGAGCGTCTGCGGCAGCTGGGGATCCCAGTGATCCGGCGCATCACCGGCGGCGGCACGGTATACCACGACCTTGGGAATCTGAACTATACATACATTTCCGACGGCGGGGCCGCGATAGACTACGACCAGTGCCTGGGACCTATCCTGGCGGCGCTGAACGACATCGGCGTTCCGGCCCGGAAAAACCGGACCTGTGACATTGCCATCGGCGATTTGAAGATCTCCGGCAGCGCCCAGCGGATGACAAAGGGGCGGCTGCTGCACCACGGCACCCTGCTGTTTTCCTCCGACCTCGGCGTGCTGGACCGGATCACCACCCACCGGAAAAACGACTGCTTCCAGAGCCGGGGGACGCAGTCCGCCATCTGCACTGTCACCAATATTCGGGAGCATCTGGCAAGCCCCATGACCATTGAGGAGTTCCGGGAGCGGCTTCTGGACCGGATGGTGCCCCCCGGCAGTCCCCGGCTGACGCTGACGCCGGAACAGGAGGCGGAGGTCTGCCGCCTGCGGGACGAGAAATACCGTTCCTGGGAGTGGACCTGGGGCAAAACCCCGGCCTTCACCTATGAAAAAACCGGCGTGTTCGCAGGGGCGCCCATCCGGGTGGCCTATCAGGCCAAACGCGGCATCGTATCCGGCTCGGAAGTCCGCTGCCCGGCCATCGACGGCGCTCTGGCCGCCCGGCTGCTGAACGGGGCCCGCCTGGACCCGGAGGGATTCGCCGCCATCTGCCGCCGCCTGGCAGGCGACGGGGCCGATGAACTGATGGACTGGCTGATGTAGCCGGATATTCTGCGAGAAAGGGAGATTTTTATCATGGAGAAAAATATTGTCATGCCCCAGCTGCGGCCGGAGATGGAAAAGGGCGTTCTGTGCGCCTGGCTGAAGGAGGAGGGCGAGCCCGTTTCCGCCGGTGAGCCCCTGTTCGAAATCGAGACGGACAAGGTGGTCAACCAGATCGAGGCCACCCAGGACGGCGTGCTGAAAAAGCAGCTGATCGAGGAGGGCGACACGGTGGACGTGGAAACGCCGGTGGCCATTCTGGAAACGGAGTGAGGGCCGGCATGGAGAGAAAACCCGATTGGCTGAAGGTCCGCTATAACCAGGAGGCCGTGGATGAAGTGGCGGAGCTGATGCGGGACCTGAAGCTCAACACCGTGTGCAAGGAGGCCAACTGTCCCAACCTGGGGGAGTGCTACCGGAAGCACACCGCCACGTTTATGATCCTGGGAAGCGTCTGCACCCGGAACTGCCGGTTCTGCAACGTCACCACCGGACGGCCCCTGCCGCCGGACCCGGAGGAGCCCATGAACGTGGCAAAGGCCGCAAAAAAGCTGAATCTGCGGCATGTGGTGCTGACCTGTTCCACCCGGGACGATCTGCCCGACGGCGGGGCGGAGCAGTTCGCCAAATGCGTCCGGGCCATCCGGGCCGCATGTCCCGGCACCACCGTGGAGGCGCTGATTTCCGATATGAAGGGAAACACGGATGCCCTGGACACGGTGATCGCCGCCCATCCGGAGGTGCTGAACCACAATGTGGAGACGGTGCGGGAGCTGCAAAGCGCCGTCCGGCCCCAGGCCCGGTATGAGCGGTCCCTGGAGGTGCTGCGGTACTGCAAGGAGCAGGATCCCACCCTGCTGACCAAAACCGGCTTCATGGTGGGCCTGGGGGAGACGGAGGAGCAGATCGACCGCCTGATGGACGACATTCTGGAAACCGGCTGCGACATTCTCACCATCGGCCAGTATCTTCAGCCCACGCCCCGGCATTACCCCCTGGCCCGGTATGCCACGCCGGAGGATTTCGCCCGGTGGAAGGAGCTGGCGTTGGCTAAGGGCTTCCGCCATGTGGCCTCCGCGCCGCTGGCCCGCAGCTCCTATAAGGCCTGGGAGGCTCTGGAGGACGTGCATGATCTATATTGAGACCGGCTCCACGGATGTTTACTACAACTTCGGCCTTGAGAACTACTTCACGGTGGAAAAGCGCCTGCCGGACACGGTGTTTCTGTTCTGGCGCACCACGCCCACGCTGATGGTGGGCAAATACCAGAACATACTGGAGGAGATCAACAAGCCCTATGCCGACGCCCACGGCATCCACCTGGTGCGGCGGATGAGCGGCGGCGGCACCATCTATACGGACCTGGGCGGCTGGCAGTTTTCCTTCATCCAGCACCGGGAGGCCGGGGAGATCGAGTTTGGCCAATACATCGCCCCGGTGATCGGCGCACTGGAAGAGATGGGAGTCACCGCCTCCTTCAACGGCCGCAACGACCTGACCATCGACGGCCGGAAGTTTTCCGGCAACGCCCAGTACCGGCTGGGAGACTGCATCGTGCACCACGGCTCCCTGCTGTTTGACACGGATATCCGGCAGATGGCGGAGGCCACCACGCCGGACAGCTACAAGATCACCTCCAAGAGCATCAAGTCCGTCCGGGACCGGGTCACCAACATCTCCGACCATCTGCCCCAGCCCATGGACCCGGAGACCTTCAAGGAGACCATGGTGCGCCATATCATGAACGGCAGCACCGCCGTCTACACCGTCACGCCGGAGGACGATGCCCGCATCCGGGAGCTGGCCCGGGAAAAATTCAACAGCTGGGACCGTATCTTCGGCGCGGACCCCCAATTCAACATTGAGCGCACCGGCCGCTTTGCAGGGGGAAAAATTCAATTTAAAATCGAGGTCCGGAAGGGTATCATCCGCAGCGCCTCGGTTTACGGCGACTTTTTTTCCACTCTGGACGCGGAAGCAATTTGCTCCGTGCTGCCAGGCTGCCGTTATGAGCGCGGCGCGGTGCTGGCGGCGCTTGAGCCCCTTGGCGGGGCCGTGTACCGCATCACGCCGGAGGAAATGGCCCGGACGATTGTGGACTGACCAAGAAAGCCGCAGCCACCCCCCTCAGACCTCCATAATAAAACTGACGCTGCTGCCGCAGCGTCAGTTTTATTATGCGTATATGGTTACAGGTTCTTCTCGTAGGACTCGATCATCTTCTTGACCATCTGGCCGCCCACGGAACCGGCCTCGCGGGAGGTCAGGTCGCCGTTGTAGCCTTCCTTCAGGTTGACGCCCACCTCGCTGGCAGCCTCCATCTTGAACTTATCCATGGCGGCACGGGCCTGGGGCACGTTCAGCTTGTTGGTATTCTTGGTAGACATGATTGCGTTCTCCTTTCTTGCGTTTTCAGCGAAAACCGCCGTTGGGTATCGCAACCATAGATTGTGCCGCCGATGCCCCGAATATGCGCCGGGCGCATCTGGTAAAATTTTGCGTTACTCTGTAAAATCTCAAAAAATTTCAGAAACCCTATCGCTTTTTTTGGTACTCTGTGCTATCATGGCCCTGGTTGCACAGAGAAAGCGAGGAACGATCACATGCTGGATATTTTTGATATTCTGGGCCCGGTGATGGTGGGCCCGTCCAGTTCCCACACGGCGGGAGCGGTCCGCATCGGCAGCATGGCCCGGACGTTGCTGGGCGACGAGCCGGTGGAGGCCAAGATCCATCTGCACGGCTCCTTTGCCGAGACCGGCCCCGGTCACGGCACCGACCGGGCCCTGGTGGCCGGTCTTCTGGGCATGAAGCCCGACGATCTCCGCATACCCTACGCCTACCAGGAGGCTAAAAAGCGTGGGCTGGAGTTCACCATCGACACCGTGGAGCTGCGGGACGCTCACCCCAACACCGCTGTGATCGAAGCCTGGGACGCCGGCGGCAAAAAGCTGGAGCTTCAGGCGTGCAGCGTAGGCGGCGGCCGCATCCTGGTGAACAAGGTGGACGGCATCGACGTCAGCTTCGACGGCATGTTCAACACCCTGGTCATCCGGAACCAGGATGAAAACGGCGCCGTGGCGGCGGTGACATCAGTGCTGAACCAGCTGCGCATCAACGTGGCCAATATGAGCCTGTGCCGCCACAAGCGGGGCGGCGACGCGCTGATGGTCATCGAGACCGACCAGCATATCAAGCCCCACCAGGTGGCGTTTCTTTCGGAGCTGACGGGCATTCTGTCGGTGACCTATTACGATAAGGAGGATGATGACGATGTCGCTGGATTCGATGAAGGAAATCTTTGACCGCATGGAAGCCGAGCACAAGCCCTTCTGGGAGATCGTGCTGGAAACGGACATGGACGAGCGCCAGGTGACCCGTCAGCAATCCATGGCAAAAATGCTGACCACCTGGCAATACATGGTGGACGCGGCGGACACCTACACCGGCCGCCGCCGCAGCGTCAGCGGCCTGGTAGGCGGCGACGGCCTGAAAATGCGGCAGTATTCCATCCGGGGCCGGGCCATGTCCGGCGGCTACGTCAGCGAGGTCATCGCCGAGGCCCTGTCCATGGCGGAGTCCAACGCCTGCATGCGCCGCATTGTGGCGGCCCCCACGGCGGGCGCCTGCGGCGTGCTTCCGGCGGTGCTGCTGCCCATGTGCAAGTATGAGGAGCTGAGCCAGCACCGGATCCTGGAGGCCCTGTATGTGGCCAGCGGCATCGGCGCGGTGATCGCCTACAAGGCCTGCATCGCCGGTGCCTCCGGCGGCTGTCAGGCGGAGATCGGCACCGCCTCCGCTATGGCGGCGGGAGCCCTGGTGGCCCTGCGGGACGGCACCGGCCAGCAGATCGGCCACGCCGTGGCCATGGCCCTGAAGAACCTCATGGGCCTGGTGTGCGACCCCGTGGCGGGCCTGGTGGAGGTCCCCTGCGTCAAGCGCAACGTCATCGGCGCGGTGAATGCCATCAGCGCGGCGGACATGGCCCTGGCCGGCATCGAAAGCCGCATCCCCGTGGACGAGGTCATCGACGCCATGGGCGAGGTGGGCCGCCGCATGCCGGTGGAGTTCCGGGAAACCGCCCTGGGCGGCCTGGCCGCCACCCCCACCGGCCGCCGGGTCAAGCAGCAGATGCACCCGGAGTCCCAGGGATTCTGATTCCTGTTCGCAGTATTTTTCTCAAAAATAACAATCCGTATACAAAAGACATCCCCGATGCATGGCATCGGGGATGTCTCAGTTTGTCAAAAAAGCCTCACAGAGTTTGCCGCCCGCAGGCGGCAAATCAATTGAGATCATTTTCGTCCGGGGCGTGTACCTGGACGAAAATTCTTCTCAGATCACGCCCAGGCCGGTGGCGACCTTGCCGATGAAGTCCTGCACGTTGGTGACCATGGTGGTGGCGGACAGGCTGCCGCGGTCCAGCAGCTTATTCACCACAAACTCCGCCGCGTCCACGGCGTACAGATACACCGGGCGGATGGTGCCGTCGGGCATCACCCGGAAGGACGGCGTCATGTTGCCGGTGGCGATGGTGTGCAGCATGGTGGCAAGGCAGATCACGGTGGTGGACTTGCGCACCAGCTCCCGCATAGCGGCTGCGCCCTCGTAGGCGTTGCCGTACACCTCCGGCAGCGGCCCGTCGTCCCGGATGGAGCCGGTCAGCACAAAGGGCACGTGGTTCTTCACGCAGCCGTAGATGATGCCGTTGTCGATGTGGTAATCCTCGATAAACTGAGGAATGGACCCGCTGCGGCGGACCTTGTTCAGCACGTCCAGGTGGTTATAGTGGCCGTTGGGCTGGGACTGCTGGGTATAGATGTCCTGACCCAGGGCGGTGTGCAGCAGCGCACCCTCCAGGTCGTGGGTACCCAGGGCGTTGCCCGCCAGCAGGCCGTGGCAGTAGCCGTTGTCGATCAGGGCCTGCATGGCCTTCCGGGCGCCGTCATCAAAGGCGAAGGCGGGGCCCATGACCCACACGATGTTGCCGTGATCCTTCTCGTGGCGCAGCAGCTCCACCAGCCGGTCATAGTCCTTGGCATAGGAGGTCTCCCGGCTGCGGCCCTGGCGGAACACGAACTGATCCTCCAGCGTCTCGCTGTCCTGGGTGAAGCCATTGCAGTGCATATAAATGCCGTCCTGGCCGTGCTCGGTGCGGCCCAGGATCACCCGCTGGCCCTTTTTCAGGTTGCGGCTCTCCACCACGGACAGGTGTCCGTCGTCCTCCAGCACCACGCAGCTGTCCATGCGGCTCTCCTCCGCCAGGGTCCAGCGGCCGTTGATCTTGAAATATTCAGGGTACATGGACGTGCTGTGGAACTCCTCGGGAGCCACGCCGTCCTTTTCCACCGTCTCCCAGCGGGCGTCCGGCGCATTTTTCAGGGACGGCTGGTCAAAGTCGGGATGGTGATAGGCGGGAAATGCAAAAGCCATGGGGCGTCTCCTTTCTCAGTGCAGGGTGGCGTAGATCACGGCCTTGATGGTGTGCATCCGGTTCTCGGCCTCGTCAAACACCACGGACTGCTTGCTCTCGAACACCTGGTCGGTGACCTCCATCTCGGTGATGCCGAACTTCTTGGCAATGTCTGCGCCGATGGTGGTGCGGGTGTCGTGGAAGGAGGGCAGGCAGTGCATGAAAATAGCGCCGGGGGCGGTCATGGCCATGACCTTCTCGTTGACCTGATAAGGGGTCAGCAGACGGATGCGCTCGGACCACACGCTGTCGGGCTCACCCATGGAGACCCAGATATCGGTGTAGATCACGTCGGCGTCAGTTGCGCCCTGGGTCACATCCTCGGTGAGGGTCACGCTGCCGCCGGTCTCCCGGGCGATGTCCCGGGCCTTTTCCACCAGCCACTCCTCGGGGAACAGTTCCTTAGGCGCGCAGGCGGTGAAGTGCATGCCCATCTTGGCGCAGGCCACCATCAGGGAGTTGCCCATGTTGTTGCGGGCATCGCCGAAATAGGTGAAGCGCACGCCCTTCAGCCGGCCCAGCTTCTCCTCGATGGTCAGCAGGTCCGCCAGCATCTGGGTGGGGTGGAACTGATCGGTGAGGCCGTTCCACACGGGCACGCCTGCATGGTCGGACAGCTCCTGCACCAGATCCTGGCTGAAGCCGCGGTACTCGATGCCGTCATACATCCGGCCCAGCACCCGGGCGGTATCGGCGATGGACTCCTTCTTGCCCATCTGGCTGCTGCCGGGCTCCAGATACGTCACGCCCATGCCCAGGTCCATACCGGCCACCTCGAAGGAGCACCGGGTCCGGGTGGAGGTCTTTTCAAACAGCAGCACGATGTTCTTCCCCTCCAGCCAGCGGTGGGGCACACCGGCGCGCTTCATATCCTTGAAATTTTTGGACAGGTCCAGCAGATAACGGATCTCCGCCGGGGTATAGTCCAGCAGCTTCAGAAAGCTTCTTCCTCTGATATTCACAGCCATAATGATGTTCTCCCTTTCTATTGATAAATATTGATGGAATTGATGGATATTCTCTCAGATCTCGTCCCGCCACAGGGGCATGCTCATGCACCGGGGGCCGCCCCGGCCCCGGGACAGCTCGGCGCTGGGCATTTTCAGCACCCGGATGCCGCTGTCCTCCAGGATCTGGTTGGTGACATAGTTCCGGTCGTACACCACCACCACGCCGGGGGCGATGCACAGGGTGTTGGACCCGTCGTTCCACTGCTCCCGCTCGGCGGCGATCTGGCTGCTGCCGCCGCAGCGGATCAGCTGCACCCGGTCCAGACCCAGATAGCCCGCCAGCACCTGCTCCAGGGGGCCGCTGACCTCCCGGGTGGTGAGCTTGCCCTGTCCCCGGCCCGTCAGCTCGAAGATCCGCAGGGTGCCCAGGATCCCCGGATGCACCGTGAATTTGTCCACGTCCACCTGGGTGAACACGGTATCCAGATGCATGAACGCCCGGGTGCTGGGGATTTCAAAAGCCAGCACCGTGTCGATCTCGGAGCTCTCGTCGGCGAAGATGGCCGATGCCAGCTGCTCGATGGCCTCCGGCTGGGTCCGCTGGGAGATACCCACTCCCAGCACCCGGCGGCTCAGGTTCAGGATGTCCCCGCCCTCGATCCAGAAATACTGGTCCGGCGTATAGTACAGAGGCACCTGCCCGGCGTAGTCCGGATGATGCCGCAGCACATAGTCGCCGTACAGGGTCTCCCGGTTGCGGGTGTCCGTGAACATATGGTTCAGGCTCACGCCCCGGCCGATGCAGGCGAAGGGGTCCCGGGTGAAATACAGGTTGGGGATCGGCGGCATCAGGAACCGGGCCCCGGTGTGCACCAGGCTGGACAGCCGTCCCTGCTCGTTGGGGAACACATCCTGATACGACACGCCCTCCATGGTTTTCAGCACCAGCTCCAGGGGGTCCTGGATATCCAGCAGATACCGCTTCAGGTCGCCCCGGTATCCCATGGCGGTGCTGCCGGCCCGGCGGATGGTCTCCTCCACAAACCGGCGGCGCAGCTCCTCGTCTCCTGCCAGCACCTGGGCCGTCAGGTCCTCCAGATAGACCACCTCCGCCCCGTTGTCCCGCAGGATCTGGGCAAAGCAGTCGTGCTCCCGCTGAGCGCCGTACAGATAGGGAATATCGTCAAACAGCAGCTGGCCCATGGTATTGGGGCTCAGATGCTCCAGCTCCCGGCCCGGCCGCTGCAGAAGCACCCGCTTCAAAGGGCCGATCTCGCTTTTAACGCAAATGGGCATGGAATTTCCTCCTCTCCAGTTCCCCCCTATTTTACCAGATTTCCGGTCCGATTTCTCACCCTGACGCGGCCCGATTTTTGTATTTTAACCGATGTTTTGTCCCGGTACTTTGACACTTTATTGTAATAATACTCGCTTCCCACCGGGTTACTCTGTAAATTCATGCGTTTTTTGCCCGGCCGTCCAGGTAAAACAGGCCGTTTTTGTACAAGATTTTCTGCGCAAAATGTCCCATTCCCCCCTTGGCAGCGCCGCCCGTATGTGGTAAAATAACCCCCATAAGGAGGGGATATTCATGAAACAGACCATCGCCCTGCAAACCCCCGGGCGGTCCGACCTGGACCAAAGCAGCCTGTTCTCTTTTGACCAATTCACCGCCGCCCGGCCCACGGCCCCGGTGATCCACCGGGACGCCCGGTTTCTCCTGGTCCGCAGCGGCAGCGGCGTTATCCGGCTCCAGGGCCGGGAGTATCCCCTGTCCGCCGGAAGCCTGGCGGCCATCCTGCCCTGGCAGATCAGCGAGATCGTCCGGGTGGACGAGCCGTTGGCCTGCAGCGTCATCGCCTATCACTACGATACCGTGGCCCGGGCCGCCCATCTGTTCCGCGGCGAGGATGGCCAGCCCATGCCCATGACCCGGCTGATGGAGACGGTGCCGGTGCTGGAGCTGTCCCCCCGGCAGCGGGCGGAGGCCGGACGCATTGCTGACGGCCTGGCCCGGGAGCTGGGTCTTGCGTCCCTTCAGGAGGAGGGACAGCTGTTTTCCAGTCTCAATGCCGTGAGCCTGCTGGTGCAGCTGACAGTGCTGTTCGCCCGGCAGGCCCTGGCGGCGGACCGCCCCGCTGATGCCCAGGGTCCCGACCACCGGGAGCTGCTGCGGTATATGTACCTCCACTGCGGCCAGAAGCTGACGCTCCAGCAGCTGGCGGACGTGTTCGGGTGCAGCCGGTCCACCGTCAGCGCCCGGATCACCGCCATGACGGGGCTGTCCTTTTTCGACCTGCTCAACGAAATGCGCATCGGCAAAACCGCCGACTATCTGCTGTATACGGACCTGACCCTGAAGGAGCTGGCGGAAATTCTGGGCTATGTGGACGAGTCCCACATCTCCAAGGTGTTCGCCGCCCGGCTGGGCACCCGCATCGGCCAGTACCGGGCCACCTATCAGAAGGTGCAGAACATCTGCCAGATCGAGGAGAGCCGCCTGGGGTACAGTCTGGTGCAGCACATCTACCGTCATTACCGGGAGGACCTCAGCGCCGCCGGGGTGGCCCGGGCCTTCGGCATTTCCGTCCAGCAGCTCAACCGCACCCTGCTGTGCCAGGTGGAGCTGAATTTTGAGGATTTCCTGGCCCTGATCCGGGTGAACCGGGCCTGTAAGCTGCTGACCACCACCCGCATGACGGTGCTGGACATCGCCCTGGAGGTGGGCTACCGCAACGCCAAAACCCTGAACCGGAATTTCCTGAAATACCGCCTCATGACCCCCAGCGCCTACCGCGCCGCCAACTCCGGCCAGTAAATTCTCCTCTCCCCTGCTGCAAAAAACCCGCTGCCGTTCTCCCGGCAGCGGGTTTTTATGCGGCCCGCCGGGGACGTCGGCCCCTACAGGCGCTCTATCGGCGATTCTCTGCCGCGATAATCACCGTTCCCTTCCCCCCTTGCAAATCCCCATGAAATAGGGTATACTGACCCTGGAAAATATAAAAAAGGAGCGTGCATTATGGCCGTTTTGAATCATCTGGAGCCCCAGCGTGTTTTTCGTTTCTTCGAGGAGCTGTGCGCCATCCCCCACGGTTCCGGCAACACCAAGGCCGTCAGCGACTGGCTGGTGGATTTTGCCAAGGCCCGGGGCCTGCGGTATGTCCAGGACCAGCTGAACAACGTGGTGATCTTCCGGGACGCCACCCCCGGCTATGAGTCGGCGGAGCCTGTGATCCTCCAGGGTCACATGGACATGGTCTGCGAAAAGGAGCCCGGCTGCACCAAGGATATGGCTGTGGAGGGCCTGGACCTGGTGCTGGAGGGGGACACCGTTTCCGCCAGGGGCACCACCCTGGGCGGCGACGACGGCATTGCCGTGGCCATGGCCATGGCCATTCTGGACGATGATTCCCTGTCCCACCCGGCCATCGAGGCCATCTTCACCGTGGACGAGGAAACCGGTATGTATGGCGCCGAGGGCCTGGACGTGTCCGTTCTCAAGGGCCGCCGGATGCTGAACATGGACTCCGAGGACGAGGGCATTTTCACCGTCAGCTGCGCCGGCGGCGCCCGGGCCGACTGCTGCCTGCCCGTGACCCGCAGTGCCTTCAGCGCCCCGGTGCTGGAGATCTCCGTCACCGGCCTGGTGGGCGGTCACTCCGGCGCGGAGATCGACAAGGGCCGGGCCAACAGCAGTATGCTGCTGGGCCGGGTGCTGTGCGCCCTGGAGGAAAAGACCGACCTGCGGGTCATCTCCGTCTGCGGCGGTCTCAAGGACAACGCCATCCCCACCGGGTCTGTTGCCCTGGTGGCCGCCGATGCTGCCGCCGCCCAGGCCGTCTGCGCCGAAATGGACGCCGCCTTCAAAAAGGAATACCGGGTCAACGACCCGGCCATCACCGTCTCCGTCCGCCCGGCGGAAACCGACCTGCTGCCCCTGGATGAAAGCTCCAGCCGCAGCGTGGTGTGTATGCTCACCTGCCTGCCCAACGGCATCCAGGCCATGAGCGCCGATATGCCCGGCCTGGTGCAGACCTCCCTGAACCTGGGCATCCTCACCACCGGGGACGACGCCGTTCACGCCTCTTTCAGCGTCCGCAGCAGCGTGGCCACCCAGAAGCAGATGCTCATCCAGCGCCTTCGCTGCCTGATGGAGCGGCTGGGCGGCTCCGTCAGCACCCACGGCGAATACCCCGGCTGGGAGTATATGCCCCAGTCCCCCCTGCGGGACCTGATGGTTCAGGTGTTCACCGACCAGTATGGCTACGCCCCCAAGGTGGAGGCCATCCACGCCGGTCTGGAGTGCGGTCTGTTCTCCGCCAAGCTGCCGGGTCTGGACTGCGTGTCCTTCGGCCCCGATCTGAAGGAAATTCACACCTTCCGGGAGTCCATGTCCGTGGCCTCCGTGCAGCGGGTGTACGCCATGGTGGTGGAGGCTCTCAAGCGCATGCATTGACCCGGGCGTGTCCCGGTCTGTCCCTGCCCTGTCCCGGGTCAATGCCCGGGACATCCCAGGGTGTATCGGGACAAAATTCGCGATAAATGAGGTAAGTTCATGTTTTATATCTGGTGGCCCGCCTATATTGTCCCGGGCCTGATGGTGCTGGCGGGCTTTGCGGGGCAGCTGCTGCCGGGCCGGAAATACCGCAGTCCCCAGGGCCCCCTGGCTCCCGAGCGGCAGAAATTCGCTGACGGCCTGTTTCTGAAGCTGCTGCGGCAGTCCGGCCTGGTCTTTGCGGCTCTGTCGTTTATGATCATGCGTTCTGTGCGGCTGATGAGCAGTGACGGACAGCAAATTCTGTTGTATATCGCCGTAATTCTGCAAATTGTCGGGGCGGTAGCCCTGATATTGCCGGTGGAGCGCAATCTGAAAGCGTATTTTGACGACCAGGAGGATGAAACATGAGCATCACCGAGCTGGCCCCGGCCAAGCTGAACCTGACCCTGGACGTAGGGGCCCGCCGCCCGGACGGGTACCACGAGATCACCTCCGTCATGCAGAGCGCCGCTCTATATGACGTTGTGACGCTGGAAACCGTCGAAACGGACGATATTGCGGTGGAATGCCCCGGCACCGACCTGCCCACCGGGCCGGACAACCTGGCCTGGAAAGCGGCGGATGTCTTTTTTCAGGAGACAAATATCCCTCGCACGGGGATATTCATCCGATTGGAGAAGAAAATCCCCTCCCAGGCCGGTCTTGGAGGCGGCAGCAGTGACGCCGCCGCCGTATTGCGGGGCATGAGGCGTTTATTCGGAACGAATGTGTCCGATGAAGCGTTAGAAACCATGGCCGCCCGGGTGGGCAGCGACGTTCCCTACTGTGTCCGGGGCGGAACCGCCCTGGCCCGGGGCCGGGGCGAACGGCTTACCGCTCTTTCGCCGCTTCCTATGTGCTGGTTCGTTATTGTGAAGCCCCCGGTGGCCCACTCCACCGCCGTGATGTTCCGGAAGCTGGACGAGATCGCCATTGCAAACCGCCCGGATTCCGATGCCATGGCCAAAGCACTGGAAATTGGCGACCTGGCGCATATTTGCCGTCTGGTGGGGAACGTTTTTGAGCAGGCCCTGCCGGAGGACAGCGAAGTTTTCACCATTCGCCGCCAGCTTTCCCGTCTGGGAGCCGACGCCGCGTGCATGACCGGCTCCGGTTCCGCCGTGATGGGGCTGTTCCGCCGGGAGGAAACCGCCCGGCTGGCCGCCCGGGAGCTGGAAAAATCCTATCCCCTGACTTTTTTGGCCCCCCGGCTGTGAAACCGGTATAAAATACGAAAACGCCGTCCATACTGTAGGAAATTCCTGCATAGGACGGTGTTTTTGTATGAAAAAATCGCATTTCCGATACTGGGAGCTGGCGCTGCTGCTGGCCCTGGCCGTGACCATTCTGTGGGGGACGGCGTCCCTGGGGCAGCAGGAGGAGCTGGGCCGGAAGGTCATCCGCCTCCACGTCATCGCCAACTCCGACTCCCCGGAGGACCAGGCCCTGAAGCTGCGGGTCCGGGACCGGGTGCTGGCCCGGGCCCAGGAAATTCTGGAGCAGTCGGCGGACATGGAGCAGGCGGAGCAGGCCCTGACCGCCGCCTTGCCGGAGCTGACCCGGGAGGCCCGGGAAACCCTGGCGGCAGAGGGCTGCGCCCAGCCGGTCCAGGCCCGGCTGGAGCCGGCGGAGTTCCCCACCAAGGACTATGACGGCTTCTCCCTGCCCGCCGGGAAATACCTGGCCCTGCGGGTGATCATCGGCCAGGGAGCGGGGCAGAACTGGTGGTGCGTGGTGTTTCCGCCTCTGTGCACCGCCGCCGCCTGCCAGTGGCAGGACGCGGGACGGGCCGCCGGGTTGGAGGAGGATGACCTGTCCCTGATGGCGGAGGAGGACGCCGGGTACGAGCTCCGGTTCCGGTCGGTGGAGCTGTGGGAAATGCTGCGCCAGTGGCTGGGGAAATAAGGGGGCGGATACATCTGGTCTTAGGGGCGGGGCAGAGCCCACGCCCCTGCACAGCAGCCATCGGCGAAGGGCCAGCAATGCTCCGACGCCCGGCAGGAGGAAGTCTGCCGGGCGTCGGAGCAAAGTGTATGTGTGGAGGGTAATTGTGTGGCAAGAGGGGGGGCTTATTCGCCGCAGAGCTTCTTCAGACGGGCCAGGCGGCGGTCGGTGAACTCCTGCAGCTCCTCGATATCCTGCTCCGTCAGGTGACGGAACTTCTTGAAGCGGGTGACAAACTCCTTGACGGGCTTGGGGTTCTTCACGTCCACGGACATCTTGAACACGCCGTTTTCCACCTCGTACAGGGGGGCGAAGTTGGTCTCCACCGCCAGGCGGGCCACCTCGATGCTCTCATCGGACTTGCAGCCCCAGCCGGTGACGCAGGGATTGTACACATGCAGGTACACCAGGCCGTTGTCCACGGCCATGGCCTTCTCCAGCTTGCGGACCATATCGGGGATATAGGCGGGGCTCATGGTGGCCATATAGGGCACATCGTGCATGGCCATGATCATGGGGAAGTCCTTCTTGTTCTGCTTCTTGCCGCCGTGGCCGTTGATAACGGGGGTGGTGGAGGTCCAGGCACCCTTGGTGGTGGAGCCGCTGCGCTGATAACCGGTGTTCATGTAGCCCTCGTTATCATAGCAGATATAGATGATCTTGTCGCCGCGCTCCGCCGCGCCGGACAGGCACTGCATGCCGGCATCCACGGAGGCGCCGTCGCCGGCGAAGGCCACCACATTGACCTTGCGGCCGATGCGCTCATAGTGCATCTTGATACCGGCCAGCATGGAGGCCACGTTGTCCAGCAGGGGGAAGAACACGGGGGTCTTGGCACCGGACTCCTTGTCCCAGCCCACGACGCCCACTCCGCCCATGCATCCGGGAGGCACGGCGAAGATGGTGTTGGGGCCCAGCACCTTCATGCAGGTGCGCAGAGTCAGCTCCACGTTGCAGCCCACGCAGGCGGATACGCCCGGGGAGATCTGGTCCTCATAGGTTGCCAGCTTTTCAATAACATTCATGACAGTTCCTCCTTACAGACCCATGACCTCGCGGTTGAGCCAGACCGTGTCGTGCTTGCCGGTCTTGCCGTCCTGAGCGATGATCTTGTCGATGGCATAGTCGATATGGGTGGCGGTGATGTCCTCGCCGCCGAGACCGGCGATAAAGGGAACGTTGGGGACGAAGGATGCAGCCCGGTTCATGGAGGCGCAGATCTCCTCATAGATGATGCCGGTGTTCCAGCCGAAGGACACGTTGCGGTCCACCACGCCGAAGGCCCGCTTGCCGGAGAGCACCTTGGCCACCCGGTCGCAGGGGAAGGGACGAACCATGCGCATCTTCAGCAGGCCCACCTTCTTGCCGTCGGCCCGGGCCTTGTCCACCCGGTCCTTGGCAACGCCGGTCATGGAGCCCATGGTGACGATGACGTAATCCGCGTCGTCGCAGCGGTACTCCTCCACGGCGCCGCCGTAGCTGCGGCCGAACTTCTCGCCGTACACCTTGTCCAGCTCCTCCAGGAGCTTCAGGGCGTTCTGCTGGCCCATCATGTGCTTGAGGCGGTATTCGGTCAGCAGGTTGCCGTTGGTCAGGGGGTCAACGGCCATGGGACGCCGGGGATCCAGGATGATGTGCTCGGGCACATACTTGGGCAGGAACTCGTCCACCTGCTCCTGGGTGGGAATCTCCACCCGCTCGGACATGTGGGACAGATAGAAGCCGTCGAAGCAGACGTTGATGGGCAGCAGGACATTCTTGTCCTCGGCAATGCGGTAGGCCATGATCATGGTGTCCAGAATCTCCTGGTTGTCCTCCACATAGATCTGCAGCCAGCCGGCGTCACGGACGGTCAGGGAGTCCTGGGGACCGCCCCACAGGGTCTGGGGAGAGATCATCTCGCGGTTGGCCACGGCCATGACCACCGGCAGACGCAGGGTGGAGGCCCGGAAATAGGGCTCATACATCAGGGACAGGCCCTGGGAGGCGCTGGCGGTGAACACGCGGGAGCCGGCCAGGGACGCGCCGGTGACAACGCTCATGGCGGACAGCTCGCTCTCCACCTCGCTGACGCTGCTGTCCAGCTTGCCGCCGGTGACGAAGTCGGCCAGATACTCCACGATGGGAGTCTGGGGGGTGATGGGATAGGCGGCGATGATATCGGGACGGCACAGTGCCGCGCCAATGGCGGCAGCCATATTGCCGTTGATGACCTGAATGTCAGCCATTAGTTCTCCTCCTTTACCGGCTGCATGGTGATGGCGCCCTTCTTGCACTCGTGGGCACAGATACCGCAGCCCTTGCAGTAATCGTAGCAGATCTCGAACGAACCGTCCTCGTGGCGGCGGATGGAGTTAACGGGACAGTACATCAGGCACATGCCGCACTTGACGCACTTGTCGGTGTCCATCACGGGCTTGCGGGTCCGCCATTTACCGGTCTGGATAATGTGCAGGCCCTCCGGTCCGATGGGGACGATGTAATCACTGATAAATTTCATGGTGTTCCTCCCCTTATTCAAATGTGTACAGCTTCACTTCGTTATAGCCGCGGCGGAAGGTCTCCACGTTCTTCTCGCCGAAGAAGCGGCAGATGACCTTTTCCAGCTCGTCCTTGTCCACCCAGCCGGTGGCACGGACGAAGGCGCCCAGCATGATGGTGTTGGTGATGGGACGGCCCAGCATCTCCAGGGCGATGGAGGTGGCGTCCAGCCAGGCCACGGTCTTGACGTTGGGATTTTTCACCAGGTCCGCGCCGTTTTCGGCCTTGGTGTTGACAATGAAATAGGAGTTCTCCGTCAGGCCGTCGAACACCGGGGCGGAGATCAGCAGGCTGGGATCCAGCACCAGGGTGCAGTTGGGATGATAGACCTGGTTCTTGGGACGGATCTTCTCATCGCCCAGGCGCACATAGGACGTGACCGGCGCGCCCTGGCGCTCGAAGCCGAAAAACGGGATGGAATTGCCGTATTTTCCACTGGCTACCGCAGCGTGGACCAGCATTTCGCCGGCCTTCACCGTGCCCAGACCGCCGATGCCGTGGAGTCTGATTTCTTTCATATCGCTACGCTCCTTCATATTCCGCATGTGCGGCGTTTTACTTTTTCATGACCACCATGGCGTCCACGGCGGTGGCCGGACGGCCGTCGCCATAGAGCATCAGGGGATTGATGTCCACCTCGGTGATCTCCGGGTGCTCCTCCACCAGGCGGGACAGGCACATCAGGGCCTCCACGATCTCCTCCCGGCGGTACTGCTGGCCCCGCAGGCCCTGGCAGGCCTTGGCCAGCGGCGTTTCATCGATCATATCCTCGGCATCCTGGCGGGTGATAGGCAGCACACGCAGGGACACCGCGTGCAGCAGCTCCACCAGCACGCCGCCCAGGCCCGCCATGATCACATGGCCGAACTGGGGATCCGTGCTGACGCCCAGCAGGACCTCGAAGCCCTTGGGCAGCATCTGCTCAGCCAGAACGCCCTGGACCCGGGCCCCGGGGGCATTTTTGGCGGCGTTGGCCATGATGGTGTCGTAGGCGGCCTGCATGCCGTCCACATCCGTGACGTTCAGCACCACGCAGCCCACGTCGGTTTTGTGGAGAATGTCGTCGGACAGGACCTTCATGGCCACGGGGAAGCCCAGCTGACGGGAGGCGGCCTCGAAGGCGGCCCGGTCGGGCTTGTCCAGCAGCACGGAGGCCACCATCCGCACGCCGCAGGAGGACAGAAGGCTGCTGCTGTCGCGCTCGTTCAGAGCGACGGTATTCTTTTCAGACATGGCTCAGTCCTCCTTCTGCCGCCGGCGAAAGGCGGCGTAATTGCACATATTCTTCGCTGCCAGGACGGCCTTGTCCGGGGCGTCGAAGGTACACAGGCCCGCCTGCTCCATGATGCGCCGGGCCGGAGAGGTATAAGCGCCGGCCATGACGCAGTAGAACACAGGCTTTTCCTGGGCCTGGGGGGTGGTTTCGGTCATCTTCACCAGCTCACGGGCCAGCTCCTCCTGGGGCAGGAAGGTGGGCACCACCGTGATGAACACCACGGCGTCCACGTTTTCATCCTGCAGGACGATCTGGAGGCCGTCCACATGGTTGCGCACGGAGGCGGAGGCGGTGATATCCGCGTAGCCCTCCGGGTGGCAGATGTTGGCCATGGGCTGCTGGGTGGCGGCCAGGCGGGCCTTGGTATCGTCGGACACCAGGGGCATCTTCAGCTGGGGCCACCGGGCGATGGCGTCGGTGCAGTAGATGCCGGGGCCGCCGGCCTGGGAATACAGGAACAGATTGCCGCCGCCGGGCAGGGGCAGGCGGTCGAAGGCCTGGAGGGTGTCGATGAGCTCGTCGATGGTGTCCACCCGGACCACGCCGGTCTGCTTGAACATGGCGTCGTACACGGCGTCGGACCCGGCCATGGAGCCGGTGTGGGAATTGGCGGCTGCGCCGCCCAGGGCGCTGCGGCCCACCTTCAGCACCACGATGGGCTTTTTGCGGCTGACCCGCTTCAGGGTCTCGGCCAGCTCACGGCCGTTGCCGCAGCCCTCCATATAGATGCCGATGACCCGGGTGGAGTCGTCGGTCTCGAAATAGTTCAGCAGGTCCACAAAGTCCACATCGGCCATGTTGCCGATGGAGATGAACTTGTTATACAGCACCGGCTCCACCCGTCCGGCGCCCTCCATCAGGATGGTGCTGGCCAGAGCGCCGCTCTGGGAGATGAAGGTGATGCCGCTGGGCTGGCCGAAGGACGAGAAGGGCACGCCGGTGTCCACGAAGGTGGTATCCACCAGGCTGCGGTTGTCGATGACGCCGATGCAGTTGGGGCCCACCACCCGGATGCCGTATTTCTCCGCCGTGCGCATCAGGCGGGCCTGGCGGTCGATGCCCTCGGGGGTCTTGGTCTCGGCGTAGTCCGCCGCGGCGCAGACGATGAACTTTACATCGCCCTTTTCCTCCATGCGGCGGTCCAGATCGTCCATGACGCTGTAGATCATCCGGGAGGGCATGATCAGGACCACCAGGTCCACATGGCCCTCCACCTCCGCCAGGGAGGGGGAGCAGGGATAGCCCAGGATCTCCGTTTCCTTGGGATTCACCGGATACACCTTTCCGGGGTAGCCCTTTTCCCGCATATTGCGGATCGCCACAAAGCCGGCCTTCCCCGGGTTGGAGGAAGCGCCCACCACGGCGATGCCGTCAGGCTGGAATAATTGCTTCATGCTTGTTCTCACCTCAAAATTCAGGATTCCTGCATGGGGTCAGGAGAGGCCCCACTGACCGCCGTCCAGAATGCCCACCACGGCCATGTCCACCGGGGCCTCCGCACACTTGCAGGCGTAGCGTGCGTTGCTGCCCCGGGTCACCAGAACGAAGTTGCCCTCGCCGCAGCCGATGGTGTCCGCTGCGGCAAACACCGGGCCGTCTGCCTCCAGGCTGCCCCGGTCGTTCAGAGCCGCCGCCTGGACCAGCACGATGCTGTGGCCCACCAGCTTCTCGTTTTTCACGGTGGAAATGATCTTTCCGATCACCTTGCATACATACATGACTCAGTTCCTCCTCGTTTTGTCCATATGCAGGCAAAGCATTCCGTTTATCTGCTTATAGCCTGACATATTTTCGGGGAAATGTCTGTCATTTCCATTACATTTTTGCGCTTTTGTTCCGCCGGGGGGTCAGTGCTCCAGCACCTGGCCCCGCTGGAGGTCGTCGGTAAGCTGGCCGTTCCAGGCGGCGATATGGCCACCCTTGATGGTGGCCACCGGCCAGCCCCGCAGGGTGCGGCCCTGGAACAGGGAGAAGTCCGAACGGCTCAGCAGCTGGCGGGGGTCCACGGTGCGGGCGGCCCGCAGGTCCACCAGCACCAGGTCCGCGTCGCTGCCGGGGAGAATGGTCCCCTTCCGGGGATATACGCCGAAGATCCTGGCGGGGTTCATGGTCATCAGGGGCACCAGCTTCTCAATGGGCAGCTCCTGGCGATAAATGCCCTCGTCCAGGACGCTGACCAGGTGGGTACCCAGGGTGGGATATCCGGCTCCGGCCTCCCGCATGCCGGAGGACACCTGCTTTTCACCGGCGGTGAGCACGGTGTTGTCGGTGCCGATGGTGTCGATGAGGCCGCTGCGGATGCCGTCCCAGAGGGCCTTGCGGCTCTCCGGCTCACGGATGGGCGGCAGCATCTTGCCGTAGGCCCCGATGGGGCTGTCGGTATCCAGGCAGAGATAGGGGGAGGTGGTCTCCACATAGAGGTTGGGGTGCTTGTCGGCGGCCAGGGCCTCCATGGCCTCCCGGGTGGAGCTGTGGACCACATAGGTGCGCACGCCCATTTCCCGGGCAAAGTACGCCGCCCGGCGGACGGCCTCGCCTTCGGCCAGGTTGGGGTGGGTGCGGTTCCAGTCGGCCAGGGTGTCCAGCGGCTGGGACTGCATATCCTCCGTGGCATAGTCGCAGATGGAGGTGTTTTCGCAGTGGATGCTGAGGATGGGGTGGGCCGTGGGAGGCAGCTGCTTCATGCGCTGCATCAGCCGGATGATGAAGCCGTCCTCCTGGTGGGGGTACAGGCCCGGCACGCCGCACATGTACACCTTGAAGGAGTTCATGCCCTGGCGGGAATACAGGGGCAGCTCGTCGATCTGCTGCTGCTCCCGCAGGGAGAAGTGGGGGATCATGTCCACCCGGGACAGCTGGGACACCTCCCGGCGCAGGCGGTCGATCACCGGCAGATAGCTGCCGGGTTGATTGAAGTAGGTGCCGATGGTGGTGACGCCCCCCAGGATGGCGGAGCGGGTCTCGCTCTCCAGCTCCTGGCCGAAGGGCACCGCCAGGCCCAGGTGGGTGTGGGGGTCGATGATCCCCGGCAGCACATACAGGCCGGAGGCGTCGATGACCCGGCGGCCCCGGGGCACCTCCGCCGTCAGGGCGGCGATCTTCCCGCCCCGGACGCACACATTCAGCGGCAGGCAGCCCATCTCCGGCAGCACGCAGGTGCCGCCCAGGATGACCAGGTCATACTCCTCACCGCCTCCTCCGGCGGCCTGGGGCCGCAGGGGCGCGGCGGGCGCGGGCCGGGATACGGAGGCCGGCTGCGGCGCA
>ERZ809296.67-NODE-67-length-182744-cov-38.360662_pt1 | contig 182744 bp, 167 predicted proteins | sample MGYA00520511_ERZ809296 | MGnify/ENA primary metagenome ERZ809296 (study PRJEB31576, sample SAMEA3212662) | Homo sapiens | biome: human-gut; feature: human gut; material: fecal | place: Sweden | collected 2012 ... | reverse complement strand
ATCTGGATGGCGGTAACACCACTTCCGAAAAGACCACCTTCCCCGACCTGACCTACGGCGTCGAGACCCCCACCATCAACGAGCCCACTAAGGCCGGTTGCACCTTCGCCGGTTGGGAGCCCACGGTTGCCGAGAAGGTAACTGGCAACGCCACCTATAAGGCTCAGTGGACGCAGGATAAGTACACGGTGACGTATAATCTGGACGGCGGTACCACCACTTCCAAGGAAACCACCTTCTCCGACCTGATCTACGGCATCAAGACCCCCACCATCAAGGAGCCCTCTAAGGCCGGCTACACCTTCGCCGGTTGGGAGCCCAAGGTTGCTGAAACCGTGACCAAGGATGTCACCTATAAGGCCAAGTGGAACACCAACTATGTTCCCTACTATCCGCCCGTTCCGCCCACGGTGAAGATTGAGGATGACGACGCGCTCGGTCTGAACACGACGGATCACTTCGCCTATATCGTCGGTTACGGCAACGGCGAGGTCCGCCCGCAGAACAACATCACCCGCGCCGAGGTCGCGACCATCTTCTTCCGCCTGCTGACCGACGACGTCCGCGACGAGAACCTGACCAAGACCAACCGCTACTCCGATGTGGCCGCCACCTCCTGGTACAACACCGCGGTCTCGACCCTCAGCTCCATGGGCATCATCACGGGTTACCCCGACGGCACGTTCCGCCCGAACGCCGCCATCACCCGCGCTGAGTTCGCCGCCATCGCCGCCCGCTTCGACAACGACGGCGACAAGACCGCTGCGAAGTTCAGCGACATCGCGACCCACTGGGCCAAGGACGAGATCAGCATCGCCTACAACAACGGCTGGATCACGGGCTATCCCGACGGCACCTTCGGCCCTCAGCGCGACATCACCCGTGCCGAGACCATGACGCTCGTCAACCGCGTTCTCAACCGCCAGCCCGAGACCGAGGACGATCTCCTCCCGAACATGACGGTCTGGACGGACAACGCAAACCCGAAGGCCTGGTATTACCTCGCCGTTCAGGAAGCGACGAACAGCCACTATTACGAGTTCAAGACGAACTCCAAGTATGAGAAGTGGACCGAGCTGCGCGAGACCCGCGACTGGACGCTGCTCGAAAAGTAAACCATCCCTTAATGCAAAAGGAAGAACCGCTCTTGCGAGCGGTTCTTCCTTTTTACGCCCGATGTCAAACGGGAGAAGCTTAAAAGTCATTGACAAAGCAGCCTGTTCTGTGTATCATATTAACATACTTATAAGATAGGATTTAGCAGCAAAGGAGATCACAATGACGACAATTTACGCGGATAACGCCGCGACGACCCAGATGAGCCGCGCAGCGATCGACGCCATGCTCCCCTATATGGAAACGATCTACGGCAACCCCTCGAGCCTGCACTCCATCGGCCAGCAGGCGGCCGAGGCGCTGCTCAGCGCGCGCGACCGCATCGCCAAGTGCCTGAACGCCTCCCCGCGCGAGATCTACTTCACCTCCGGCGGCAGCGAGGCCGACAATCAGGCCATCATCTCCGCCGCGCGCCTCGGCGAGCGCAAGGGCAAAAAGCACATCATTTCGACCGCGTTCGAGCATCACGCCGTGCTGCACACGCTGAAAAAGCTCGAAAAAGAGGGCTTCGAGGTCGAGCTGCTCCCCGTCGGCCCCATCGGCACCGTGACGGCGCAGCAGGTCAAGCGCGCCATCCGCGAGGATACGTGCCTGGTTTCCGTCATGTACGCCAACAACGAGATCGGCTCCATCCTGCCGATCAGCGAGATTGGCGCCGTCTGCCGCGAGGCGGGCGTGCTGTTCCACACCGACGCTGTGCAGGCCGCGGGGCATCTGCCCATCGACGTCAAGGCGCAGAACATCGACCTGCTGTCCCTCTCTGCGCACAAGTTCCACGGCCCGAAGGGCATCGGCGTGCTGTACGCCCGTCAGGGCATCTTTCTGACAAACCTCATCGAGGGCGGCGCACAGGAGCGCGGCAAGCGCGCCGGCACGGAGAACATCCCCGCCATCATGGGCATGGCTGCGGCGCTCGAAGACGCCTGCGCGCACCTCGACGAGAACGCAAAAAGGGTCAGCGCCCTGCGCGACCGCCTGATCGACGGCCTGTCCAAGATCCCGCACAGCGCGCTCAACGGCGATCCCGTGAATCGCCTCCCCGGCAACGTGACCTTCTGCTTCGAGGGCGTCGAGGGCGAGAGCCTGCTGCTTCTGCTCGACGCAAAGGGCATCTGCGCGTCGTCCGGCAGCGCCTGCACGTCCGGCTCGCTCGACCCAAGCCATGTGCTGCTGGCCATCGGCCGCCCGCATGACGTGGCGCACGGCTCGCTGCGCCTGAGTCTGTGCGAGTGGAACACCGACGAGGAAATCGACCGCATCCTCGATGCCGTGCCCGAAGTCGTCGCATATCTCCGCGAGATGTCTCCGATGTGGAAGGATCTCATCAGCGGCAAAAAGCCGTTCACTTTATAAGCACGCGGCAAAATAAGGCAAAACGATAAACGCGGCATCGCTTCTCACAGGGACATTCCCTGCGCCAAAGCGTGCCGCATGATGTGAGGAAATATGGACAAGGTACTCATTGCGATGAGCGGCGGTGTGGACTCAAGCGTCGCCGCATTTTTGATGAAGGATCAGGGCTGCGAGTGCATCGGCGCGACGATGAAGCTCTTCCACAACGAGGACATCGGCGTCAGCCGCACGAAGACCTGCTGCTCGCTTGAAGACGTCGAGGACGCGCGGCTTGTCGCGCTGCGCCTCGGCATCCCCTACTATGTCTTCAACTTTTCAGACGACTTCAAGGGGCAGGTCATCGACCGCTTCATCTCGTCCTACGAGCGCGGCGCGACGCCGAACCCCTGCATCGACTGCAACCGCTACCTGAAGTTTGAGCGGCTCTATGAGCGCGCCCGCATTTTAGGCTGCGACGCCATTGTGACCGGCCACTATGCGCGCATCGAGCAGGAAAACGGGCGGTGGCTGCTCAAAAAATCGCTCGATGAGAGCAAGGACCAGAGCTACGTGCTCTACTCGCTCACGCAGGATCAGCTGGCGCACACGCGCCTGCCGCTCGGCGCGATGCATAAGAGCGAGACACGCCGCATCGCGGAGGAGCAGGGCTTCTACAACGCGGACAAACCGGACAGTCAGGATATCTGCTTTGTGCCGGACGGCGACTACGCTGGCTTTATCGCGCGCTACACGGGCCGCGACTGCCCCGCGGGCGACTTTGTCGATGAAAGCGGCCGTGTGCTCGGCCGGCACAAGGGCATCGTGCACTACACCGTCGGCCAGCGCAAGGGCCTCGGCATCGCCGCGGACGCGCCGCTCTACGTCAAGCGCATCGATGCGGCAAAAAACCGCGTGGTGCTAAGCGGCAACGACGCGCTTTTTTCTCGTGAGCTGACGGCAAATGACTTCAACTGGATCGCCTACGATGTCCCGCCGCGCGAGCTTCGCACGACCGCGCGCGTGCGCTACCACCAGCGCGAGCAGGCAGCGACGGTCACGGTGCTTTCTGACGGGCGCGTGCATCTCGTCTTCGACGAGCCGCAGCGCGCCATCACGCCGGGGCAGGCCGTCGTGCTCTACGACGGCGACACCGTGCTCGGCGGCGGCACGATTCTCTGATGATATTCTTCTCTTTCTCTCTTCCGCTCATCCCCTGAGCGGGCGCGGGGCGCAGGCATCTGCGCCCCGCGTTTTTATTCCCGCCCGCCGAAATATTCTCTTGTTGAACTGACAGCAAATTTGTATAATAGAGTCGACAAACTAAGAAAGGATGTGCCCTGATGGACCATATTCCCTCCTTTGAAATTACCACGTATGACTTTGCCGCCAAGCACTACAGTGACTGGATCTTCCCCTATGACTATCACTATCTCTACATTCTGGAAAACGGCAAGGACGCCTACATCGGGGAAACCAATGACATAAAGGTCCGCACCGGCGACCATCGAAAAAAGGCTGACTTTTGTCATCAATTTCATTTCCGCCGTATCCACGTGATCACCGGCATAGACATCACGGCAACGCCGGCCAAGCACTATGAAAACATGCTCATCAAGCTCATGGAGATCGACCAGAAGTTCCACGTGCGCAATACCGAGCCCGGTGTTCGGACGTTCTACCATAGCAAGAATGAATTTGAGTTAGGATTCGACCAGCTCTGGCAAAAACTTGCCGAAAAGGGACTTGTCAGCCACATGGAATTTAAGACGATCCTGAATTCTTCCGAATATAAGTACTCTCCCTTCACTCGCCTGACCCCTTTGCAGCAGGAAGCGCTTGAGAGCACGATCAACGCGCTGCATTGCAGCGACTCGCAAAAGCAGCGGGACGCCAAGCATACCCGTCCGATCCTCATTAAGGGCGACGCCGGAACCGGCAAAACTGTAGTCGCTGCATCTCTGTTTTATCACTTGAAGCAGGACCCCGCTTTTTCTGACAAAAAAGTATGCCTTGTCTATGCCAATCCCGCAACGCGCGAGGAGCTCAAAAGCGTTTTTCGCTGTATTCCCGGAAAGTATCAGGATGATATCATTGCCCCGATCCACGTCACCAAGAAGCACTATGACATCGTCATCTGCGACGAAGCGCAGCATTTGCGGCGCGACAAGAACCTTGGCGCATACGGAGCCCTTCTTCGCAAAAACAATGAACGCCTCGCTCTGCCCAAGGATAACAACGAACTGGACTGGCTGCTCGCCTATTCGGATTATCAGGTGCTTCTCTATGACAAAAAGCAGCTCTCCACTCCAATGGATCTTCCCGCAGCGGATTTTAACCGCCTTCTCGACGTCGAACACGGCGGTATACGTCCAGTGGCACTGCACGAGCAAATGCGCATCCGGGCAGGCAGCAGCTATGTGCCGTATATCTATGACGTTCTGTACCAGCGCGCCGAAACTCCCATTTCCTTTGAAAACTATGATTTTGGCCTATTCTCTTCTTTTCAGGATATGTTCCGTGTGCTCAACGAAAAGGAAGAAATCTACGGCATGTGCCGTCTTTGCAGCGGCTACGCCTGGGAATGGACCTCTAAAAACGATCCCTCTCATCCCGACATCGTCCTCGATGGAACAGAGATCTGGTGGAACCGCCAGACCGGCAAATGGCTCCGCAATCCCGAAACCAAGCTGGAAATGGGCAGCATTTATTCCCTCGTCGGTCTGGACTTGAACTACGCAGCCGTCGTGATCGGACCGGACCTGTATTATGACCGCGCCGATCAAAAAATCAAGGTCAACAAAAAGCACTACTTCGACAACAAAGTGAAAACCGGCGGTTCTGACGAAGAACTGCGGGAATATGTCCTCAACACCTACGCCGTCCTGTTGACGAGGGGCATCTATGGTACTTACGTGTATGTCTGCGATGAAGCGCTGCGGGAATATCTGCAGCAATATATTCCTTCTCTAAAATAACGTATTCTGTTTCAAACATTCTTTCGTTCAACATATATGGTAAGCGGGGCGCTAATGCGCCCCGCGTTTTTTATTCCCGTTCACCGAGGGCTTCCTCCAGCTTTTGCAGCGCGCGCTTTTCGATGCGGGATACATAGCTCCTCGAGATGCCGAGCTTTTTGGCGACCTCGCGCTGTGTGCGGGGCATTCGGCCGCCGAGGCCGTAGCGCGAAGTGATGACCTCTTCCTCCCGCTCGGTCAGGCACTCATGCACGAGCTTTCGCACGCGCAGGCAGTCGTCGCGGTCCTGAATGTCCAAGTACATCGTGTCCTCAACGCCAACGACGTCCATGAGGTAGAGCGACTCGCCGTCGGCGTCGGAATCGAGCGAATCGTTGAGCGACACCTCGCCCTGTAACTTCTTCCGGCTGCGAAAGTACATCAAAATTTCATTCTCCACGCATTTGGCAGCGTAGGTTGCGAGCCTCGTACCCTTTTCCGGGCGGTAGCTCGAAACGCCCTTGATGAGACCGATAGTGCCGATGGAGATGAGATCGTCCTGCTCGTCGGACTGGGTGTAGTATTTTTTTGCGATGTGCGCCACGAGGCGCAGATTGTGCTCAACGAGCACATTGCGCGCCTCAATGTCGCCCGCAAGCATGCGCTCGACGTATTTCTTTTCCTCCTGTGCCGAGAGCGGGCGCGGGAACGAGCCGCCCGACAGGTGGAGTGAGAGCAGCATGGCGTGCGTAAGCAAATAAAGTGCAATCGACAGCATAAAAACGCCTCCTCTTTTTCTCCATCCTATGGCCGCACGGGAAGTCCCTATGCAGTGCTTCTTTCCATGACATGAAGGAACCATTAGGATTCATTATGTCTTTTTAACAATGTCGAAAAGTGGGTATTTCCGTTTTTTGTGTACTCGTCCAATCTTGCATAATCAGTCGCTTTTCCCCCTTGCAGGGCGAAAAAATGTGTGTTAAGATGCGTTCATCTTCAGGAAAGGAGAAACGTCTGATGACTCAGTTCTTTGCCAATGCAGCTGCATCTCACTTCGCACAGGCCGCCTGTGCCGCTTTCTCCTGTTCTGATATGAACAGCATGATTATTCTGGACGCCAGCCTTATTCTGCTGGCGTCCTTTATTATTCTGCCTCTGGCAGTACTGGTAAGAAACAAAACTGAACAGCCCGTCCGAATCACGACGCAACTTCGACTTCTCTCCCGATTCTCCGCACGAGATAGAGACTGATATCACGAAAGAGGCTCCGTCGATTCGACGGAGCCTCTTCCTCTTAGCTTTTTCACTTTTTCTCGTTCGGCCGGCGAAAAAAGCGGAAATAGATCCCCCCATTCCACATTTTTCAGAAAGAGAGATCCCTCCAATGGACTTTTTAAACTTCCTCATGGCGCTCAGCCCAATTGTCGTCGTGCTTGTCGGCATCCTGGGCTTCAAAAAATCCGCAAAAACCGTCTCGCCCGTTGCCCTTCTCTGGACGCTTATCCTTGCCTTTACCTATTTTAACCTCGACGGTCTCACGTTCGCTGAAAACATCAAGGTGCTCGACCCTCTGGTCTGGAAGGGCATCAAGGAAGGCCTCAAGATCGTGCTGATGGTCTTCGGCGCGTTCACCATTTTGAACCTGCTGCGCGAGACCGGCGCCATCGAGGATGTGAAAGCCACCATTGCGCAGATCAGCGACGACCGCCGCGTGCAGGTCGTCATCATCGGCATGATGCTGCCGATCTTCCTTGAGGGCGCGGCGGGCGCGGGCGCTCCTGCCGCCATCGCCGCCCCGTTCCTTGTGGCCCTCGGCTTTAACCCCACCACCTCCATCGCCATCGCGCTGCTCGGCGACGCGACGCCCGCCTCGTTCGGCGGCGCGGGCCTGACGACCATCAACGGCGGTGCGGCCCTCGTTGACGCGGGCCTTGCCACCGTCGCGCAGAACGCCGCGATGGCCGGCCGCTTCCACATGTTCGGCGTGCTCGTCATCCCGTTCATCATGATTGGCATGGCGTTCGGCAAAAAGGGCTACAAGGGCATTCTCCCCTACCTCACTTTCGCGGGTGTGAGCACGTGCCTGACGATGTTCGTTCTTTCCAACTTCGTCGGCGCAGAGGTCACCTCCATGGGCACGGGCCTCATCTCCATTCTTCTCTCCGTTGCGTATGTCAAGCTCGTCGGCGTGAAGACTCCGGACGAATTCCGCAATGAAAGCGCCAACCATCAGCGCAAGTACAGCTCGTTCAAGGCCATGTCGCCTTACGTCTACATGCTCGTGCTGCTCCCGCTCATCCGCTACGGCTTCCCCGCCGTCGTCGAAAATGGCTTTGCCATCATGTGCACATTCGGCTACATCTTCTGGGTCGACCTTGTCATTCTTGTGTGCGGCATCCTCGGCGCGCTCACGCTGGGCGTGGACTTCAAGACCTACAAAGAGGTCTGCAAGCGCACCGCGAGCGGCGTGCTGCCAGTGCTCGTCACGATGGGCAGCCTCCTTATCGTCGCCTACATCATGCAGTCCTCCTCCACGGGCATGATGAACCTCCTCGCCTCTGATATCGCCGCCGTCGTCGGCCGCTTCTATCCCGCGGCAGCCGTCCTCATCGGTTCGAGCGGTGCGTTCATCACCGGCACGGGCCTTGGCTCCAACATCATGTTCGCCCAGATGCACATCGACGCTGCGGCATCGCTCGGCATGAACCCCATCACGATCTTCGCCGGTCAGAACGCGGGCGCTTCGCTCGGCAACCTGATCTGCCCGAACAACACGGTCGCCGCCTGCGCAACGGTCGATCAGGTGGGCAACGAGAGCGAGGTCATGAAGAAGACCTTCAAGGCCTTCGCCATCATCCTTGTTTTGTACATGGTTCTCGCCATGCTTTATACCTGCGTGCTCTTCCCCAACTTCGGCATGTAAGGGCCGCACAAACGATCAGTTAACTACACGGGCACACTGTTTTTGAGAAAGGAAGTATTCTTATGGCAAAGAAAAGAGTTCTCGGCGTGGTCGGCATGGGTCATGTCGGCGCACATGTGGCTTACGCTCTGGCGATCCAGGGCATCGCGGACGAGCTGGTGCTCGTCGACCAGAACGAGCAGAAGCTCGCAAGCGAAGTGCAGGATCTGCGCGACGCGGTCGCCTATATGCCCCACCGTGTGACGGTCCGCGGCGGCGACTTCTCCGACCTCGGTGTCTGCGACGTCATCGTCAACAGCGTCGGCAAGATCGATCTGCTGCGCGGCACGCACGACCGCGTGACCGAGATGGACTTCACCATCCCCGCTGTGCGCGGCTACGCGGAAAAGATCAAGGCCAGCGGCTTTGACGGCGTGCTCATCAACATCACCAACCCCTGCGACATCGTCACGCGCGAGCTGGCACTGCATCTGGGCCTGCCCCGCGGCCGCGTGTTCGGCACCGGCACGGGCCTCGACACCTCCCGTCTTCTGAGCGCGCTGGCGCGCCAGACCGGCCTTGACCACAAGTCCATCACCTGCTACATGATGGGCGAGCACGGCAACCAGCAGTTCGCGCCCTGGTCCTGCGTCAGCTTCCGCGGCGTGCCGCTGGATGAGTGGGCCAAGACCGACGAGCGCTTCCGCTTCGACCGCGACGCGCTGCAGAAGGAGTCCATTGGCGGCGGTTGGGTCACGTTCTCCGGCAAGTTCTGCACCGAATATGGCATCGCCACCACCGCCGCGCGCATGGCCTACGCCGTGCTGCACGACGAGAAGGTCATCCTGCCCGCCAGCATGGAGCTGTGCGGCGAGTACGGCGAAGAGGGCCTGTTCGCGGGCGTTCCCTGCGTCATCGGTGAAAACGGCGTCGAGCAGGTCGTCGAGCTGCCGCTGACCGCCGACGAGAAGGCCACCTTCCACGCCTGCTGCGAGGGCATCCGCCACAACATGGAGCATCTCAAGGAAATCTAAAGAGCAAACAAATTTCGACAGGAGGTCATCCTTATGAATATCACGATCACTAAGACTACCCATCCCGGCACGCTGCCCCCGTCCGACCAGCTCGGCTTCGGCACCGTGTTCACCGATCATATGTTCCTGATGGACTACAGCGCCGACAAGGGTTGGCATGACGCGCGCGTCGTGCCCTACGGCCCCATCACGATGTCCCCGGCCGCGAGCGTCCTGCACTATGGCACCGAGGTCTTCGAGGGCATGAAGGCTTACCGCCGTCCCGACGGCGGCGTGCAGCTCTTCCGCCCCTGGGAGAACGTCGCCCGTCTGAACCGCTCCTGCGAGCGTCTGGGCCTGCCCCAGCTTGATCCCGACGATGCGCTGCAGGCCATCAAGACCGTCGTCAAGGTCGACGAGAACTGGGTCCCGAGCGATCCCGGCACGTCCCTCTACATCCGCCCGTTCCTGTACGGCACTGACCCGACGCTTGCCCTGCACGGCGTGCATGAGGCCACGTTTGCCGTCATTCTCTCCCCCTCCGGCAGCTACTTCAAAAACGGCTTACAGCCCGTTCCCATCATGGTCGAGACCGAGGACGTCCGCGCGGTGCGCGGCGGCACGGGCGAGGCCAAGTGCGGCGGCAACTACGGCGCGGCCAACCGCGCGGGCGACCGCGCCATCGAAAAGGGCTTCTCTCAAGTCCTGTGGCTCGACGGCGTGGAGCGCAAGTACGTCGAAGAAGGCGGCGGCATGAACGTCATGTTCAAGATCAATGGCACCGTCGTCACCCCCGCGCTGACTGGCTCCATCCTGCGCGGCGTGACGCGCAAGTCCGCCATCGAGCTCTTAAAGAGCTGGGGCGTGCCCGTCGAGGAGCGTCTGCTGAGCGTGGACGAGCTCTTTGACGCCGCGGCGTCCGGCGCGCTGGAGGAGGCGTGGTGCATCGGCACCGCCGCCGTCATCTCCCCGATCGGCGAGCTGAGCTGGGGCGACAGAGACTACAAGGTCAACGACAACAAGATCGGTGCGCTGTCTCAGAAGCTCTACGACGAGCTGACTGGCATCCAGTGGGGCACCAAGCCCGACCCGTTCGGCTGGGTCTGCCCGATCGACTAATTTTGCTATTCTCTCATCTCTCGATCTCTCTCATATAGGGAAAAGGCGGTGCGCTTGCACCGCCTTTTCCCTATTTTATCGTTTTGTTATCGTTTAAATTCATACAATTTGTAAAATAGCGCTCCGCTTATTTTGATGGATTTTAAGATTTTTCCTCATTTTCCATGTCTGACTATTGATTTTTTAAAATTAAATGATATACTAACCTCATCAATCAAAAGAAAAAGGAGGAGCTTTCCATGCCTACGCAAAAAAGCACCGCACGGCTGTCGAAAAAGCCGCCGCTGTCGCCCGAGGAGCTCAAACAGATCGACGCTTACTGGCGCGCAGCAAACTATCTGACCGCCTGCCAGCTCTATCTTCTCGATAATCCGCTGCTCGAGCGCCCGCTGCGCGAGAGCGACTTAAAGCAGACCATCGTCGGCCATTGGGGCACCTGCCCGGGCCAGAACTTCATCTACACGCACTTAGACCGCGTCATTAAGCGCGATGATCTCGATATGATCTACCTTTCCGGCCCCGGTCACGGCGGCAACGCCATGGTCGCGCAGGACTGGCTGGACGGCAGCTATACGGAGGTCTACCCCAACATCACGCGCGATAAGGAGGGCATGCAGAAGCTCTTCAAGCGCTTCTCCTTCCCCGGCGGCATCCCGAGCCATGTCGCGCCCGAAACGCCGGGCTCTATCCACGAGGGCGGCGAGCTGGGCTATTCCCTCTCCCACGCCTTCGGCGCGGTGGCGGATAACCCCGACCTGATCGCGGCCTGCGTCGTCGGCGACGGCGAGGCCGAGACCGGCCCGCTCGCAACGTCCTGGCACGGCAACAAGTTCATGAACCCGATCACCGACGGCGCAGTCCTGCCGATCCTGCACTTAAACGGCTTCAAGATCGCAAATCCGACCATCTTCTCCCGCATGAGCCACGAGGAGGTCGAGTGCTTCTTCCGCGGCTGCGGCTGGGAGCCGCGCTTTGTCGAGGGTGACGAGCCCGAGACGATGCACCAGCAGATGGCCGCCGCGGTCGACTGGGCCATCCGCGAGATCAAGCGCATCCAGCGCACCGCGCGAGAGAGCGGCAAGGCGAGCCGCCCCCGCTGGCCGATGCTCGTGCTGCGCACCCCGAAGGGCTGGACCGGTCCGAAGGAGGTCGACGGCAACGCGATCGAAGGCAGCTGGCGCGCCCATCAGGTGCCCATCTCCATGGGCGCGGATGAAAGCAAGCACCTGCCGCTGCTCGAACAATGGCTGCGCTCCTACAAGCCCGAAGAGCTCTTCAACGAGGACGGTACGCCGGTCGAGCTGATTGCGTCCTTCCCGCCCAAGGGCGAGCACCGCATGGGCGCAAACCCGCACGCCAACGGCGGTCTTCTCCTGCGCGACCTGCGCACGCCCGACTTCCGCGACTACGCGGTCGATATCCCCGCCCCCGGCGAGGTCGAGGCGCAGGACATGTACGTCCTTGGCACCTATGTCCGCGATGTGATGAAGCTCAACATGGAGTCGCGCAACTTCCGCATCTTCGCGCCCGACGAGACGGCGTCCAACCGTCTGCAGGCCGTGTTTGACGTCACGGGCCGCCGCTTCCTCGACAAGCAGATTGAGGGCATCGACGAGCACCTTGACCCCGACGGCCGCGTGATGGACTCCATGCTCTCCGAGCACTTCTGCGAGGGCTTCCTCGAAGGTTACCTGCTGACGGGCCGTCACGGCTTCTTTGACAGCTACGAGGCCTTCATCCGCATTGTCGACTCGATGTTTTCCCAGCACGCCAAGTGGCTCAAGATGTGCAATGAGCTCCCCTGGCGCCACGATGTCGCCTCCCTCAACTATATTCTCGCCTCCAACGTCTGGCAGCAGGACCACAACGGCTTCACGCATCAGGACCCCGGCTTCCTCGACCACGTCGCCAACAAGAAGGCCGACGTCGTGCGCATGTATCTGCCGCCCGATGCCAACTGCCTGCTCTCCTGCTTTGACCACTGCATCAAGAGCCGTAACTATGTGAACGTCATCGTCGCGAGCAAACACCCGCGTCCGCAGTGGCTGACGATGGAGCAGGCCGTCAAGCACTGCACGCAGGGCATCGGCATCTGGGAGTGGGCCTCGAACGATCAGGGCCAGGAGCCCGACGTCGTCATGGCCTGCTGCGGCGACACGCCAACGCTTGAGACTCTCGCCGCTGTGACGATCCTGCGCCGCGAGCTGCCGGAGCTCAAGATCCGCGTCGTGAACGTCGTCGATTTGATGAAGCTCCAGCCGCACACCGAGCATCCCCACGGCCTGACCGACGCAGAGTACGACACGCTCTTTACCAAAGACAAGCCCATCATCTTTGCCTACCACGGCTATCCCACGCTGATCCACGAGCTGACCTACCGCCGCCACAACCGCAACCTGCACGTGCGCGGCTATAAGGAGGAAGGCACGATCACGACCCCGTTCGACATGCGCGTGCTCAACGATATCGACCGCTTCGATCTCGTCATCGACACGGTGCAGCGCCTGCCGCAGCTCGGCAACCGCGGTGCTTACCTCATCCAGAAGATGAACGACAAGCTCGTTGAGCACCGCCAGTATATCAAGGATAACGGCGTCGACCTGCCCGAAGTCCGCGCTTGGAAGTGGAACGACGGCAAGGGCGTTGAGGTGTAAAAGGAGGAAAGCAATGCGTATTGCGATCCCTGTTGTGAGTGGGGAGGTTTTCTCCCCGCTCGCCAATGCCGAAGCCTTCTATTTTTATGAGGACGACCACGGAAAGATCGTGCGCGAGTTCCTCGAGCCGATGGAAGAAAGCGGCACCGACGCTGCCGTCGGCCTTTTGGAGCGTTACGGCATCGACGCGCTGCTCTGCGGCACGATCGACGACACCGAGCGCACCGCTGTCGGCATGGCGGGCATCATGCTCTTCCCCGGCTATTCCGGCAAGGCAGACGACGCCGCGCTGCGCTTTCTGAGCGGCAGCGTCGTGTCCGACCCGAACAACCACTGCAACGCCTGCGGCTTCAAAGGAGCGTGCTCCCTGAAGGATAAAGGCGGCTGCGGCGGCAACTGAACAGCAAAAAGGAGCAAGCTTTCGGCTTGCTCCTTTTTTGCTTGATATTGTTACGATGCGGGGCGCGTGGTGGAGAGGAAGTCCGAGTTGATCCAGCCAAACTTACCGTCCACGCTGACGAACGTCCACCCATCCTGCTTGGCCGCAGCCTGTACCTCGCTGCCGAGCGACACGGTCGTGACCTTGTCATAGCTCGTGCCCGGGCCGCTGCGCAGATTCACGCCGCCGGTGGTGTAGTAGATGTAATACTTGTCGTACACAGTGCTCGGCTTGACGGAGACCTCGTCATGGCCTGTGAGGTCGAGCCAGTCGATCGTGTCGCCGCCCGTCTGATTATCGCCGGTCGTGTTATCGCCCTGCGTGGGGTCGCTCACATTGTTCTCGCCGTTGAGCGAGCCGTCTTCGCCGTTCGTGATCTGGCCGTCCTCGCCCGTCTGCGAGCCGCCGCGCAGCTGCTCGATCTTCGTCTGCGCCGCAGCAAGATCGCTGCGCGCGCTCTTGAGCTTGAAGCCCAGCACGACCACCGTGATCAGGAGCACCAGCGAAAGCGCCAGCAGTCCCATAAAAAGCACATAAAGCGGATTGCGCCGCGGTTTGCGGCGGCTGACCCGACGTCCTTCCATAATGATTCCCCCTTATCGGTTTGTTCGCCTTTATTGTACATAATTTTCACAAGTTATGTCAAGTGTCTTTCCTCTTTAGACGCGCAAATTCACAAAAAGTTCCCGCCCGGTGCAAAAAAAGGAGATGACCAAGGCCATCTCCTTTCAGCGGATTTACTTTTTGTTTGCGCGCTCCTTGCGGCGCTCGAGGAATTCCTTGGGCTCGGCCTCGGCGAGCTTGCGCTCGCGGCGCTCGAGGACTTCCCTGGGCTTTTCGGTGATCGCGCCGGCGGCCTTGAGAGATTCCTTTGTCGCCAGCGGGCCGACCAGCTCGTAGATCAGCACGGAGAAGAGGATGATGTTGCGGATCAGCTCGCCATCCGCGCCGAGCACCTGTGCGCTCACGCACATACCGAGCGCCACACCCTCCTGCGGCAGCAGCATGACGCCGAGGTACTTCTGCACCGTGTGGTCGCAGCCCACCGCCTTGGCCGACCAGCGCGCGCCGCAATACTTGCCGGCCGAGCGCGCGATGATGTACACAACGCCGATGAGCACAAGCACACCCTGAGAAAAGACGCTCAAGCGCAGGTTTGCGCCGCTCACGACAAAGAACACCGCCAACATCGGCGTGCTCCACTTGTCCGCGCGGTTCATCAAATCGTCCGACAGCGGGCAGATGTTGCAGAACACCGTGCCGAGCATCATGCACACGAGCAACGGCGAAAAGCCGCAGTCCACGCCCGCGACGGTGAAGTCCACTGCGGACAGGCCGACCATCAGAAAGATGAACGCAATGCTCAGCGACAGGCGGTTCGAGTTCGAGCGAAACATCGTCTCAAGCTTCGTGAGCACGAAACCCGCAAGCGCGCCGAGCAGCAGCGAGCCGACGATCTCAATGAGTGGAGAGAGCAAAATGCTTGCGAGGCTGAACTGTGCGCTGTCCATCGCGCGGGCAATACCGAAGGATACGGCAAATGCGATGAGACCCACCGCGTCGTCGAGCGCGACGATCGGCAGCAGCAGATCCGTCAGCTCGCCCTTGGCCTTGTACTGGCGCACGACCATCAGCGTCGTCGCGGGCGCGGTGGCTGTGGCGATCGCGCCGAGTGTGATGGCCGCAGGGACGGACAGCACGTCGGGGCGCAGGAAGTGGAAGATCACGAGCGCAATATCGACAAAGGCCAGCGCGGCCAGCGCCTGCAAGACGCCGATAATCATCGCCTGCTTGCCAGTCTTTTTGAGCTGGCTCAGGCGGAATTCATTGCCGATGGAAAAGGCGATGAAGCCCATCGCCACATCGGAGATCATGCTCAGCGCCTCGACCTGGTCATAGCTTGCAAAGCCGAGGCCCGGAATGCCAAGGCGGCCCAGCACGAACGGCCCGATCAGAACGCCCGTCACAAGAAACGCCGTGACATCAGGCAGATGCCAGCGGCTGAAAATACGGGTCATCAAAAGCCCTGCGAGCAGCGCAACGGCCAGATTCAAAATCGCAGTCATGGTTACACCTTCACAACAGAAAAAGTACGGGCGAACAGAGCCGCCCAAGGCCAATATTGTAGTCTGTTTGTTCGCAAAAAGCAAGCACTATTTTGCAAGTTTCCTGTCAAAGTAAGAAAAAATGGCAGCTTTTTGGGCAAAAGCTGCCATTTTGTTTCGTTTCACACAATTCAGTCTGTGTTCGCGCGCACACCGGCGAAGTAGCTGTTGCCAAAGCCATCGGTGTAGACGCCGCGCAGCGTGTCGCGCAGCATGTGCGCCGTGCCGTCAAAATACACGGGCGAGAGCGCCGTCTCACCGAGCAGCATCGTCTCCGCATCGTGCAGGAACGCTGTGCGCGCCACAGGATCTTCCGACGCTCTGGCGACGCCCATCAGCACGTCGTAGGTGCCGTTTTCATAGCTGATCAGGTTCTGCTCATCCTCGCTGCACCAGCGGTCGAGGAAGCCCATCGCGTCGTCGTAGAGCGCGGTGACCTTTTGCAGCGCGAGCTCGTAATTCCCCGCTTCCATGCGCGCGTTGTACTCTGACTGCGTCACGCCGCGCAGCATCACGTTCACGCCGAGCGTCGTGCTCCACATGTTTTGCAGCGCGCTCGCCACGGCGTCATTCTCCGTGCCGGTCACGTACAGAAGCTCGACCGGTGGGAACATGCTCGTGCTGTAATAGCCCGCGTAGGTCAGCTCCTCCTGCGCTTGCGTTGCCCGCGCGCTCATGCCCTCTTCATCGATGGCGCAGAGCTCGCCGCCCGTCGTGCGGAAATCGTCCTCCGTCTCGCCGGAATCCGGAATGCCGTAGGGAACAAGGCCCGTTGCGGGGCTGTTTTCCGCGCCGCCCGCCGCCGTGGCGGCCGCGCGGTCGATGGCAAGGTCAAAGGCCTTGCGGATGTGCTCGTTCGAGAACGTGTCGCTCTCGTTGTTGTAAAGGACGCTCGCCGTCGCGTACACCGCCGTCGGCTTCCAGCTCTCGTCCTGCGAAAGCTCGGCGATCACGCTGTTGGGCAGGTGGGCGATGTAGTCGATGTCGCCCGCCTCGTAAAGCTGCCACGCCTCGTCCGCGCCCGCTGTGAAGATGAAGTGCAGCTCGTCGGGACCGACGAGGCGTGCTTCATAATACTCGTCGCTGCGCGCCGCCGTCAGCTCACTGCTCTTCGTCCACGCGCTCACGTGGTACGCGCCGTTGCTCACAAGGTCCGGCGTGTCAAAACCTCCGCCGTTCTCTGTCAGATCGCGGCGCAGCGGCATCGTGGCGACCGCCGTGCAGATGCCCTCGATAAAATAGGCGCACGGCGCGCTCAGCGTGACGATGAACGTGGATTCATCCTTCGCCGAGACCTGGAGCTTCGTCTTGTCACCTGTCTCGCGCACCTCGTCATAGCCCGCCACCATGCTCATCAGCGCGTGGTTCGGCGAATCCGTCGCGGGGTCGGCAAGTCTCTGCCAGGCATAGACGAAGTCATCCGCCGTCACCTTTTCCCCGTCCGACCAGCGCGCAGTGGAGCGCAGCGTGAAGCGGTAGGTCACGCTGCCGTCGTAGTTTGTCTCTTCGGTGTACTCCTTGGCCATGCCGTTCGTCAGCGTCACCTCGCCGCTGCCGTCGTCGCTCTCGCGCATCAGGTTTTCATAGAGCGCGTAGAAAACGCTGTCAGCGTCCGCGTCGGTGTTCATCGCGGGGTCGAGTGAGTCGATCACGTTGCAGACGCTCACGTTCAGGACGAATTTCTCGTCCCCTTGCTTCTTCTCCCCGCAGCCGGAGAGAAGGCCCAACAGCATCAGCGCACAGAGTGCCAGAGCTGTGATCCTCTTTATTGCTTTCATCATGCCTCCCATTGGCAAAACGCAGCGAAGGCTGCTTGGTTTTTTGTAATACGGAGATATTATAGCGAAAATCGTTCGCCTTGTAAAGGTGAGGGGAAAAGAAGTTACAGTTTGTTACCATTTTCATTTCCCCGAAAGGGGAAATACCGCTTTTTGCGCCCACAGGGCGCAGGGGGAAAGCAGCGCCGGAGGCGCTGCACGGGGAAAGGGGGATATTCTCTCACGTGAGAGAATATCCCCCTTGAACCCCCAAGAGAACGCGAGGGGAGATCCCCTCGACCCCCGACATTGGCAGTTTGCAGCTTGAAGAGCTGCACACGCTACGCAATGTAAGTGCGGTGTACATGGCTTCGCCATGAATCTTCTGCGAGTCGTTCCCGATTGCAACCGCGCCTTACTATCGTGAGGCGCGAGTGACGTTTGCTTGGCGGCAGACTGCGTGCCGAATGCGGCATTGCTTCGCTCGCCGCATTGAGGAGTGCCTCGGTAGACGGAAATTAGGCTGCACTGCCACGAGACTGGCAGAGCGGCAGCGGACAATAGAAGCAGAGGCAAGTCGTATAGCAGAACCAATGGCGGTGAGCGTCAGCAATACCGCCACGCAGGCAGTTGCATTCCGGAGGCAAAAAGCCCCTTCGAGCCCGAGACTGCCAATCTAATCCCTTTCTCTTGGGGGTCAAAGGGGGATATTCTCTTTCCGAGGAAAGAGAATATCCCCCTTAACCGCATCCCCTGCACGGTGCAGGGGCATAAAGCTCTGTTAGTCTTCGACTAACTTCCCCTCCGCATCCAGATGTGCCTTCTTGACCTCATTGCCGGTGAACTTGGCAATTCCATCCAGCCGCATGCCGGAGGGATAATCCGACACCAGTGTGTACGCCACGCCGCGGCGCTTGGCACGGCCCGTGCGGCCGATGCGGTGAACGTAATACTCGTTTTCAAGCGGCACGTCGTAGTTGAACACCGCATCCACATCGTCGACGTCGATGCCGCGGGCGGCCACGTCGGTCGCGACAAAAATCGGCAGCTCGCCGCGGCGGAAGCGCGCCATGACGGCCTCGCGCTTTTTCTGCGGGATATCGCCGTGGATGCAGTCGGCCTCGAGGCCCTCCATCATCAAAAATGCCTTGAGCCGCTCTGTCATGCCCTTCGTGTTGCAGAACGCCATCACGCGCTCGTGGCCCTCGGCGCGGATGATCTGCGCCATGACGTGCGCCTTGTCGTTCTGGCCCACGTCGATGCGGTACTGCGCGATATCGGGCTTATTCTCCTCCTTGGCCTGCACGGTGATCTCCTCGGGGTCACGCTGGTACATCCAGCTGATGTCCATGACCTCGCGCGAGATCGTCGCAGAGAACATACCGAGATTGCGGCGGGAGGACAGCTTGTCCAGAATGCGCGTCACATCGTGGATAAAGCCCATGTCGAGCATGCGGTCGGCCTCGTCGAGCACGACGGTCTTGACGTTGTCGAGCTTGACGGTGCGGCGCTTCATGTGGTCGCTCAGGCGGCCCGGCGTCGCCACGACGATCTGCGGGTGCTTTTTGAGCGCGTCGATCTGCTTGCCGATGGGCGCGCCGCCGTACAGGCACACGATGCGCACGCCCGGAAGATAGACGCAAAGGTCGCGCAGCTCCGCCGTGATCTGCATGGCGAGCTCGCGCGTGGGCGCTAAGATGACAGCCTCGGTCTCCTCGCTGCCGGGCTCGATGTGCTCGATGATGGGGATGCCGAAGGCAAAGGTCTTGCCCGTGCCGGTGGGGGCCTTGGCGATCACGTCCTTCCACTCGCGCATCGGCGGGATGCAGCCCGCCTGCACGGGGGTACTCTCTTCAATATTTTTCTTTTTCAGTGCGCGCTGGACCTCTTCGGTCAGTCCGAGAGAGTCAAAGCGCACGCCCTGTGTGAATTCCATAGCGTTTTCCTCTGTTTTCTCATATTTTCAGTCGTGTATGATTATATCATGGCTGTCAATACGGTAAGGTTCAGGGGCACTTGAATTCACGTGCGCTCGCTTCACGGGACGGGCTGAGGACAAGGCAAAGGAAGCACAGCATTTCAACCTTGCCCCTTTTGACCAGTATACGGCTTTCTGTTTGCCAGACTGGGATCGCGTTCATTGATCGTCTTGTGCCCTGTCGACCACAGCAATAGCGCTTTCTTTTTCGATAACTGCGGGCAAGGTCTCCTGAATGCTCCCCCGATAAACGATTTTTACAACATCGCCTATGTTCCATTCCTCTCCCGTTGGAATATGCTTCAAATAGTCATTGACAATGTATTTTTGCCCGTCCTCCGCCACAACGGTCATACTTCCTGTTTTTTCATCAAAATCACAAATCGTTCCCCGCACACTCTTCCAGCTATTGATAAATAAGAAAAGGAGAAGCACGGCACAAAGGAGCAGGATCGCAATTCGTTTCATAACAGTTACCCCCTTAACAAATTAAATTTCAGTTTATATGATATCTATATAGACGACAGCATCGGCAAAAAGTTTCATCTTTTTGCATTGTACGATCATTTTCTGATCCTTATAAGGCTCAAGGGGCCCACAGCATATGCCAAGCTGCACAGATTCGCTCCCTTGTGGGACACTTCGTTTTCTGCCGCAATTTTTGACCGCCGGTTGCTTGTCAGTTGGGGTAAGCTATGGTACAATCATCGTACTAATTCCATGGATGGAGGATAGCAATATGAAAATCGTCATCGTCACCGGCAGCGCGCACAGGCATGGCACGGCCGCTACGCTGACCGATTAGTTCCAGCGCGGCGCGGAAAGCGCGGGACACGAGGTCTTCCGCTTCGACGCGGCGTTCAAGGACGTGCACCCCTGCATCGGCTGCGACAAGTGCGTCCGCACCAGTGAGTGCACATTCGAGGCTGACGACATGAAGGAGCTCAATCGCACCTCCCCGAGGCCGATGCGGTCATCTTCGTCTCGCCGATCTATTATTTTGACTTCAACGCCCAGCTCAAGGCGGTCATCGACCGCTTTTACGCCAACAATGAAGCGCTGATGGGCAAAAAGAAGGTCGTTTTCCTCACCGCGATGGCCGCTGAGGATCAAAAGACTGCCTCCGGCGCGAACGCTTCGTTTGACCTCATGGCCGACTATCTCGGCTGGGAGATCGTGGGCAGGCTGAATGTCGGCGGCTGCTCCACGGCGGACGATCTTCACGAAGAAGACCTGACCGCCGCTTACGAGCTCGGCAAGAATCTGTAAACAGTTGATCGTATAAAAAGAGGACTTGCTTTGCAAGCCCTCTTTTTTATTGTCGAAACATTCTGCTGTTGTACACGGCCAACGCCGCAATGAGCGACAGAACAGTGGAAAAGATCAGCTTCACCGGCGCGAGCGCTTGCAGGCTGGCGAGAAAATACGTCCAGCCGTCGGCTTCCAGCTTGATGCGAAAGGCCGGAATGCAATAGCCCATCGCAACATACGCCGCGGCAAAGATCACGGCAAACGCTATGATCGCCCAGCGTCTCTCTTTCATCTCCCACGCTCCTTTCTTATCACTGTACCGCGCAGCCGCCCCATTCGACGACCGTGAAGCCCGTGCGCTCGGGCGCGGAAAGCTCCTGCGCGGGAAGGTCGACAAATTTCTCCGACGGCTGCCACGCCATGAAGACGCGCAGCAGCGTGTCAGGCGCGGGATCGACCGTGAGCTTGGCAGAATCCGTATAAACGTCCTGCTGGAACGAAATCAGATTGTAGGCGTTGTCCTGCATCTGCGGCAGCCAGTAGATGATAAACTCGTTCGCCTCCTCGCGATTAAGGCCGAGCTGCGTGAGCGCATTCTCGAGGAACGCCGCGGTGTCCTCCCCCGAAACGCAGAAGCCGGTGGAAAAGTCGTAATCCGTCCCCGACGTGCCCTCCCAGTAGAGGTAGCGGTAGGTTTGGCCGCTCTCGTCCGTCAGCGTGCCATCCGGCGCGGCGCGGACGCTCCAGCCGTCACCGTAGGCGGGATAGGCGCACGTCAGCTCGCCCGCAAGATCAAGCGTCACACGCACATCCGTCTCCTGCTCGGGATATAGATAAATCACAGGCTTTTCGTTACTCACCTCTTCCTTCGGTTCCCGCCCGCAGGCCGAGAGCGAAAAGAGCAGCAAACACGCAAGAGCTAGGGAAAACAACTTCTTCATGGCAGAGTCCTCCTCATCAGTAGTTGTTCCTTTAGACGCAAGAACCATCAAAAAAGTTCCAAAAGCCTCGCAGAGTTTCACGCCCGCAGGCGTGAAATGATCCTGATCGTTATTTCTGACGTCAAAAGATGTATTGCTGCAACGCAGCAAGAGAAGCCGCCCTGGGGCGTGCGCGTCAGAAATAATACTTTGCGCGAAGAGGAAATTGGCGAAGCGCCGCCGGTGGCGGAAGAAGCGAGCCAGTTTCGAGGAAGCGGCACGATCGGCGCGCCTGTAAGGGCGCGGGAATCGTAACGCCGCAACGGTGCAAAGTCGAATTGTCCGCTTAAATCGGACAACCGAGGCGCAGAACGAAGCGAATCTTTACAAAGAAGTGGCACAGCCACTTCTTTGTAAAAATCAAAAGAGGGACAGCAAAGCTGTCCCTCTTTTGAAATCTTTATTTGTGTGGTACATGCCAGATCGTATCCGCGTACTGCGCGACGGCGCGGTCGGCGGCGAAGATGCCGCTGCGGGCGATGTTGATGAGCGACATGCGGTTCCATTCCTCGCTTCTTGCGTAGGTGTCTGCCATGCGCTGCTCGGCGGCGCAGTAGGACGCGAAGTCCTGCAAGAGCATGTATTCATCGTTCATCAGCAGCCGCGAGGCGAGATCGTCGTAGGAAACGCCGTCTGAGAAGCCCGCCTTGAGCTTGTCGATCACCGCGCGCAGGTTCTCGTCGCGCGCGTAGAGCTTCTGTGGGGCGTAGCCCTCGCGCTTGAGGCGCACGACCTCGTCGGCGTGCAGGCCGAAGAGGAACATGTTCTCGTCGCCGAGCCTCTCGTGCATCTCGACGTTCGCGCCGTCGAGCGTGCCGACGGTCAGCGCGCCGTTCATCATGAACTTCATGTTGCCCGTGCCGCTGGCCTCCTTGCCAGCGGTGGAGATCTGCTGGCTCACCTCGCTCGCGGGCATCAGATGCTCGGCGAGCGACACGCGGTAGTTCTCAAGGAACACCACCTGCAGCCTGTCGCGGCAGATAGGGTCGGCGTTGATCTCAGCGGCAAGGGAGTTGATGAGGCGGATGATGCGCTTGGCGACCGCGTAGCCCGGCGCGGCCTTCGCGCCGAACAGGAACACGCGCGGCTGCATGGCGCGGTTTGGGTCGTTTTGCAGCTGTTGATAGAGGTAGATGATATGCATCGCGTTCAAAAGCTGACGCTTATACTCGTGCAGGCGCTTGACCTGCACGTCGAAGATCGCGTCGGTGTTGAGCACGATGCCCTGCGTCTTTTTGACGTAGGCGGCAAAATCGAGCTTATTCGCGCGCTTGATCTCGCCGAGGCGGTTCAGCACCGCGGTGTCGTCTGCATAGGCCTCGAGCTTTTTGAGCGCTTCGGGATGCAGGAGGTATTCATTCCCGCCCGCGAGCGCGCGCACGAGCTCGTCGAGCCGCGGGTTGATCTGCGCGAGCCAGCGGCGGTGGTCGATGCCGTTGGTGACATTCTTGAACTTCTCCGGCTCCATCGCGCACTGGTATTTAAAAACGTCGTTTCGCAGGATGTCCGAGTGCAGGGCGCTCACGCCGTTCACGGCCATGCCGCCCGCGATGCACAGGTTTGCCATGCGGACCTGGCCGTCCCAGATGATGGCCAATTCACGCGTTTTGGCCTCGTCGTGGTAGTAGTTTTCGATTTTTTCCTGATAGCGGCGTGCGATCTCGGTGATGATCGTCCACACGCGCGGCAGAAGCGACTGCATCAGCTCCTGCGGCCAGCGCTCGAGCGCCTCGGAAAGCACCGTGTGGTTCGTGTAAGCGACGGAGTGCGTCGTAATGTTCCACGCCGTGTCCCAGTCGAGGCCCGCATCATCCATCAGGATGCGCATGAGCTCGGGGATAACGAGCGCAGGGTGCGTGTCGTTGATTTGGATGACATTCTTTTCGTGGAAATTCGTGGCCGTGCCGTAGACCTCGATGTGCTTGCGCACGATGGACTGCACGGTCGCGGAGACGAAGAAATACTGCTGCTTTAAGCGCAGGCTCTTCCCCTCGGGATGGTTGTCCTCGGGATAGAGCACCTTCGCGATGGTCTCGGCCATCGCGTGCTGCTCCTGCGCGCGCAGGTATTCGCCCTGTGAAAAGAGCGACATGTCGAGCGGCACGGGGGACTTCGCGTCCCAGAGGCGCAGCGTGTTGACATGCTTCGTGCCGTAGCCCGCGATCTCCATGTCGCAGGGGATAGCCAGCACCTCGGTCTCACCCTCGGGCACGACATGCAGCCGCCCATCGTCCCAGAACTGGCGGACCGTGCCGCCGAAGCGGACGGTCTCGGTCTCCTGCGGCTTGGGCAGCAGCCACGCGCCGCCGAGGTCCTTCCAGTTGTCCGGCAGCTCGACCTGCTGGCCGTCGACGATGCGCTGGCGGAAAATGCCGAGCTCATAGCAGATGGAATAGCCCGCGGCGGGGATGTCGAGCGTCGTCATCGAGTCGAGATAGCACGCGGCCAAGCGGCCAAGGCCGCCGTTGCCGAGGCCCGCGTCGGGCTCGCTTTCAAAGATGTCCGCTGCGCGGAAGCCCAGCTCGTCGAGCGCTTCGGTCAGAATTTCGCCGACGCCTAAATTGAACGCGTTTTTCATCAGGCTGCGGCCCATCAGAAATTCCATCGACAGGTAGTGCACCTGACGGCGGTGTTCCTCGCGGGTCTCGCGCATGGTGTCCACGCTGCGCTCGGCCATCACGTCGCGCAGGACAAGGGCGCTCGCGCGCATCATCTGCGCATCGTTCGCCTCCTCCACGGTGCTGCCGAAGCTGACCTTCAGCTTTTCGCACAGCGCGTCTTTCATTTTCTTCACAGAGTCAATGGTCATAGATCGTTTTCCTTTTCTTTATCGGCAGATGGATTCGTAAATGTTGCGGTATTCCTGCGCCGAGCGCGTCCAGCTGAAATCCGCGGTCATGCCGCGCTGCTGGAGCATCGCGTAGGCGCCCTTGTTGTCATGGTAAAGGTCAATGGCCTCGCAGATCACGTGGCACATGTCGCCAGCGTTGTAGTTGGCAAAGGTGAAGCCGTTGCCCTGTCCGTTCCAGGCTTCATACGCATGGACAGTGTCCTTTAATCCGCCGGTCTCGCGCACGATGGGCACCGCGCCGTAGCGCATCGCGATCATCTGCGAGAGCCCGCACGGCTCGCTCTTCGAGGGCATCAGGAAGAGGTCTGCGCCCGCGTAGATCTGCATGGCGAGCTGCTCGGAATAGCCGAGGTAGACGGCCATGCGTCCGCCGTAGCGCTGCTTGGCGTACTCAAAAAACGTCTCGTACTTCGCGTCGCCCTTGCCGAGCACGACGAACTGTACGTCCTTGCCCATAAATGCGTCGAGCGTTTCGCACACAAGGTCGAGCCCCTTGTGGGAGACAAGGCGCGTGACCATCGCAAGGATGGGCGTGTCGGGCCGTTCCTGCAGCCCCAGCACGCGCTGGAGCGCTGCCTTGTCCTTCTTCTTTCCGGCAAGGTCATCGGGCGAATACGCCGCTGCGAGGCTCTTGTCGCGCGACGGGTCATAGCGCTGCATGTCGATGCCGTTGAGCACGCCGTGGAGCTTGCGCGCGTTCATGCTCATCACGTTTTCCAGCCCGTGGGCAAAGTACGCGTACTTGAGCTCCTGCGCGTAGGTCGGGCTCACGGCGGTCACGGCGTCCGCCGTGACGATCGCGCCCTTTAAAAGGTTCACATCGCCGCCGAATTCGATCGTGCCGCCGTCGAACCAGCCATGGTCCAGGCCGAACAGGTCTTCGACCGTGCGGCTGCCGTAGCGGCCCTGATATTCGATATTATGCACCGTAATGACGGTTCTGATTCCCTTATAAAAGTCGTCGCGCACGGCTTCATCCCTGATGTAGATGGGCACAAGCGCGCTCTGCCAGTCGTTGCAGTGGACAACGTCGGGCTTTTGCGGCAGGGACTTGAGCAGTTCCGTCACCGCGCGGGAGAAAAATCCAAAGCGCTCGCCGTCGTCATAGTAGCCGTAGAGCTCGCTGCGGCGGAAATACGTCTCATTGTCGACAAAGTACCACGTAACGCCGTCGCGCTCGAGCGAAAAGAGCCCGCAGTAGACGCTGCGCCACGCAAGGCGCACGAACGTCCACTTTTCAAAGTGGAGCTGCTCACCCCACTTGTCCTTCACGCGCTCGTAAAGCGGCAGGATGACGCTCACGCGGTCTCCGTTTGCCGCGAGCGCCTGCGGAAGGCTGCCGGCCACGTCGGCAAGGCCGCCCGTCTTGCAAAAGGGGACCGCCTCGCTCGTCACATACAAAATGTTCATCTGCAAGCTCCTTTCTTCTGTTTGCTGCTTTTATACAATGCTGCCCTTGCTCACGGCGAGCGGGTAGCTCTCGTGTCCGATCAGCGTGCCGCCGCGGCGGATGTGGACGTCCTTGTCGGCGATGACGCAGCCGAGCGTCACGCCCTCCTCCACCACGGTATTCTTAAAGAGGATGCAGTTTTTGACTTGGCTCCCCTTGCCGACCTTGACGCCCGGGAAGAGGATGCTCCCCTCCACGCTGCCCTCGATCTGGCAGCCGTCGGCGATGAGCGAGCCCACACAGCGCGAATCCGGCGCGATGTACGACGCTGCCTCGTCATCCTCTTTAGCGAGGATGGGCCGCTCGGCACAGAAGAGCTCTGCGCGAATGGCAGGGTCTAAGAGCTGCATACTGCGCTCATAATATTCGCGCACCGTGCGCAGCTGCGCAGCAAAGCCGTCCCACAGGAAGGCGCGCAGGTCGAGCTTGTCGCCCATACCGCCGAGAACGTCGCTGCGGAAGCTGTATTTATCCTGCGCAGCGCACTCGTCCACAAGGGAGATAAGAAGGTCGCGGCTCAGAAGGTAGATCTCCAGGCTACGGCAGCCGCTCGCCTTGTGCGGCGCGCAGCGCGTCTCGGTGATGCGGCCCGCTTCGTTGACGGTGAAATACGTGGCGTTTTCCACAAACTGGCCGCTCTCGGTGCAGACGCAGGTGATGTCCGCGCCGCTTTCGATGTGCGCGTCCAGCACCTTCTGCAGCGGCAGATTGATGATAAGGTCGCTGTCGGACAGGACGACGTACTTCTGCCGGATCTCGTGCAGGTACGACCGCACGCCCGAGAGCGCCTCCATCTTGCCGCGGAATTCCTCCACGCCGAACTTGCGCGCGTCGGCAAAGGGCGGCAGCAGCTTGAGACCGCCGTTCTTGCGCGCCATGTCCCACGTCTTGCCGCTGCCGATGTGGTCGAGCAGGCTTTGATAGTTGCCGTGCAGCACAACGCCGACGTCTGTGATGCCCGCGCCCGCCATGTTGGAGAGCATGAAGTCGACCACGCGGTAGCGCCCGCCGAACGGCACAGAGCCGGGCATGCGCGCTTCGGTCAGCTCGCGAAGGCCGGGAGCCTTTTCATAGGCAAAGATGATGCCGTGCAGTCCGTTCATCGTACCGTCTCCTTTCCGTCCACGCTGCGCATGCGGTTGGCAGGCAGCACATAGTCATCCGCGACCGCCGCGCCGGGGCCGAGCACCGTGATGCCCCACTGCTCCGGCGGCACCGCCTCGGGCGGCGCGCCGACAAAGGCGTGCTCGCCGACGACGCCGTTCTCGCCGATGATGGCGTAGGAGACGCGCGCGTCCTTTTTGACGACCGCGCCGGGCATCAGGATGGAGTACTGGACGCTTGCGCCCTCCTCCACCGTGCAGCGCTCAGAGAGGACGGAGTTCTCCGCCTCCCCCTCGACCGTGCAGCCGCGCGCGACGACGCTGTGCTCCACGTGCGCGTTCTGCCCCAGATACGCCGGCGGCGCGGAGACGGAGCGGCCGTAGATCGGCCAGTCCTTTTCGAGTAAGTCAAGTCCGCTGCCGGTCGCGAGCATATCCATGTTCGCATCCCAAAGAGAGTCGAGCGTGCCGACGTCCTTCCAGTAGCCGGAGAAGCGGTACGCCGCCATCTTTTCCCCGTTTTGCAGCATCTTGGGGATGATGTTTTTGCCGAAGTCGTTGCTGCTCGCCTCGTCGCTCTCGTCCTCGATGAGGTATTGACGCAGCTTTTTCCACGTGAAGACGTAAATGCCCATCGACGCGAGGTTGCTCTTGGGATGCGCGGGCTTTTCCTCGAATTCCGTGATCGTGTCGTTTTCGTCCACGTTCATGATGCCAAAGCGCGGCGCATCCTCCCAGGGCACCTCCATAACGGAGATGGTACAATCTGCGCCCGCTTTTTTGTGGTGGGCGAGCATCTTGGCGTAATTCATCTTGTAGATGTGGTCGCCCGAGAGGATGAGCACATACTCGGGGTCGTACATGTCGACAAAGCCGATGTTCTGGAAGATGGCGTTGGCCGTGCCCTTATACCACGACGCGCCGCCCGCGCTCTGATACGGCGGCAGGATGTGCACGCCGCCGTCCGCGCGGTCGAGATCCCACGGCTGGCCCGAGCCGATGTAGCGGTTGAGCTCCAGCGGGCGGTACTGCGTCAGAACGCCGACGGTGTCGATGCCAGCGTTGGCGCAGTTTGAGAGCGGAAAGTCAATGATGCGGAACTTGCCGCCAAACGGCACGGCGGGCTTCGCCATATTCTCCGTGAGCACGTAGAGACGGCTGCCCTGGCCGCCGGCAAGCAGCATGGCGATACATTCTTTCTTCACGCTTGTTCTCTCCTCCTTGTTTCGTTGCCGTCCGGTCACACCTCGGGCGGCTCGTTGGTTTTCTCCTCTTCCTGCCATTCGCCCTCGCCCGCGAAGAACACCGCGCCGAGCGGCGGGATGGTCACGCACAGCGAGCAGGGCTTGCCGTGCGAGGGGATGGACTCGGTCAAAAGCTCTCCTTCGTTGCGCCAGTCGCCCGTGCCGCCGTATGCGGGAAGGTCGGTGGTAAACACCTCGCGGTACTTCTTTTTCGGCGGGACGCCGAAGCGGTAGTCCGCGCGTCCGACGGGCGAGAAGTTGACCGCCGCGATGAGCTCGTGCCCTTTCCGGTCGCGCCGGACGAAGACGACGACGTTGTTGTGGTTGTCGTCGGCGACGAGCCACTCAAAGCCCTCCCACGAAAAGTCAATATCCCAAAGCGGGCACTGCGACAGGTAAAAGCGGTTGATGTCCTTGAAAAACTGCTGAGTCTGCTGATTTTCTTTATTTTCGAGCAAATACCAGTCGAGCTGCGAGGCAAAATCCCACTCGTGCCACTGGCCCAGCTCCGCGCCCATGAACGTGAGCTTCTTGCCCGGATGGGCGAGCAGGTACGCCGTAAACGCGCGCACGCCCGCCAGCTGCTGCCAGTCGTCGCCCGGCATCTTGCCGCGAAGCGAGCCCTTCATGTGCACGACCTCGTCGTGCGAGATCGGCAGGACGAAATTCTCCGAAAAGGCATACATCAGCGAGAACGTGATGTCCTTGTGGTGGAACTGGCGGAACCAGGGGTCAAGCTTCAAATAGTGGCACATGTCGTTCATCCAGCCCATGTTCCACTTGAGGTTGAAGCCGAGGCCGCCATCCTTGGCGGGCCGTGTGACGAGCGGCCACGCGGTCGACTCCTCCGCGACCATCAATGCGTTGGGGTCGATGGAAAACGCCATCTCGTTGAGCGCGCGCAGAAAGTCGATGGCCTCTAAATTCTCGTGCCCGCCGTTGATGTTTGGCGTCCAACGGCCATTTTGGCGGCCATAGTCGAGGTACAGCATCGACGCGACCGCGTCCACACGCAGGCCGTCCACATGGAACTCGCGCAGCCAGAACGCAGCAGAGGAAAGGAGAAAGCTCTTCACCTCGCCGCGGCCATAGTCGAACACACGCGTTCCCCAGCCCTCGTGCTCGCGCTTATTGGGGTCGGCGTATTCGTAGCAGGGCGTGCCGTCAAAGTCGATGAGGCCGTGCACGTCCTTGCAGAAGTGCGACGGCACCCAGTCTAAAATGACGGAAATGCCCTTTTGGTGCAGATGGTCGACAAAGTACATAAAGTCCCTGGGCGTGCCGTAGCGCGACGTTGCGGCAAAATAGCCGGTGCACTGATAGCCCCAGGAATCGTCAAGCGGATACTCGGTGACGGGCATGAGCTCGACGCAGTTGTAGCCAAGGTCCAGAACGTGATCCGCCAGCTCGCGCGCGAGCGTGCGGTAGTCGTAAAAATCGCCGTTTTCGTGCCGCCGCCATGAGCCGAGGTGGACCTCGTAAATGTTGAGCGGCGAGCGGTCGAGGGGTGCCTTTGCGCGGCTCGCGCGCCATTCGTCATCCCCCCAGCGGTAGCCGCCGAGGTCATAGAGCTTGCTGGCCGTACCGGGGCGGGTCTCGGCGTGGAAGGCGTAGGGGTCGGCCTTGAGGACCGTTTCGCCCGATTGTGCCGTCACGGCGAACTTGTAGGTATCGTAGCGCTTGAGGGACGGCACAAAACACTCCCAGAAACCGTCCGCGCTCTTTTCCATCGGGTGGGCGTAGCCGTTCCAGCCGCAGAAATCGCCCACAACGGACACATGCGCGGCGTTCGGCGCCCAGGTGCGAAAGACGTAGCCGTCTTTCCCCGACCGCCGCGTGCGGTGCGCGCCGAGATAGCGGTAGGCCTCGCTGTTCGTGCCGCCGTAAAAGGCTGCGGCGTCAAATCGTCTGCCGGTTTGTTTCATGCCTCTTGTCCTTTCTCCTCATAGAGCGTATGAGAGCGGCGCAGCACCTTATTCCTCATCCGGTGCGCGCTGCACTGCCGCGCCGCCGAGGCCGAAATCGTCCTCCACGCTCGCCGTGTCGCGGCGGAGCATATTTTCCATCACGCGGATATCGCTGTCGATGTCCATCGCCTCGTTGCGGTACAAATCGTCGAGCTGCTTGTCAAAGCCCTTGATGAGGGCATCCATCGTCTCTTCGATGCGCTCCTGCGCGCGGGAAAGATTTTCTCCCTCGATGCCCGCCTCTTCAAACTTGGCGTAGCTGTCGAGCAGCTTGAGCGTCGTGGGCAGGTAGTAATTGAGGAACGTCGCGGCCTGCTGCTGCTTTTCGGGATGCTGCTCGACCTCGCGGAAAATTTTGCCCGCGACGGTCTCGAGGTGGTCGATCTTCTCGCTCAGCACGGGGTCGGCGATGCGGTCGTTGGCCGAGCGGATGGCGCGCAGCGCGCCCGCATAGCCCTCGTTGGCCTCCTTGGGCGTGACGTTTTCCTTTTTCGCGGTCGCATTCGCGTAGTCGGCAAAGGCGTCGGCGCTGCGGAAGAAGATGCCGCGACCGCTGTCCAAGTAAGCGCCCGTGCCGAGCAGGCCCTTTTCGACCATGTAGTCAAGGTCACTCTCGATCTTTTTGCGGCTCTTGCCCGTTACGGTGCAGAGCTCCTCCACGCTGATGTAGCCGCGCTCGCCCATCACGGCGAGATAGCGCGCGATGCGTGCACTGCGGCGCTTCATGCGCTGACCGGCAGCAAACATCGCGATACCGCCGGCGAGGAAGCCGCACTCGGACAGCATGTACTCGGCCATGTAGGAATACCAGCCGTAGCCGATGATCTCGCCGATATCCGAAATCAATCCGCTGCCGGCGGCCACGGCGATGATGCCGCCGATGATCATCAGCGTGCGCGCGCTCTTGTTCGAGACCGCGGGCGCGCGGTTCATCTGCTTCGCCGTCTTCACCACAGACTTTTCCACCTTGCCGCGCGAGGAAACGTTTGCATTCGGGCTTGTGGACGTGCGCATGCCGCCGCGCGAGGAATTCACCTTCTTCGGCTTGTCCGAGAGCTTGGAGATGAGCGCGATGAGGCCGATGGGCCACAGGCCGAAGGCAAACAGCGCCGCGATCAAAATCCAGCCGCCGACGTCGACATCGTTCTTTTTCTTCGTTTTTCCGCCGCTCTCGTCAAAGCGGAACGAACCGGTCTCGGGATCGTATTCAAAATCCTTGCTCATTTATCTGTTCTCCTTTTTCTTGCCCGCTCTCGCGGCGCGCTCGCGCTCAAAGTCGACGATCTTCGTCTTTTTACCTGTCTTTTCGTCCAGCACATAGAGCGTATTGAGCTGGGATTTTAGGTTTGCCTTCACCGAGTCGATGTAGTCGCGGCGCAGCTGCGCCTGCTCCTCCTTCTCCTCGTCGGTCAAGCCTTCAGCTTTGGCCTTGTGCGCCAGCGCGTTGATGCGCGCGATCTTTTCATCCATCGTCATTGTTTGATTCTCCTTACAGGTATCGGCGCAGAAGCAGCGCCGTTCTTCCTTTTTTACTCAGGCCGCCGACCTCGGCGACCTCAAACTTACCGAGGCCGCGGGCGGAGATCACATCCCCCTGCGCGACGGGGGCGTCGCTCTTGAGCGTTTCGCGGTGGTTAAGCTGCACGCGGCCCGAGGAAATGAGCTCCTGTGCCTTGCCGCGGCTCATCGAAAAGCCGCTCGCCGCCACGGCATCGAGCCGCAGTGTCGAGACCGTGTCGCGAATCTCCTTGACCTTGAGCTCGGGGACGCTCAAGTCTGAAAGCTCGATCTCGCTGACCGAGAGCTTCACGCGCCCCGCGCTCGTCACGTTTTGCAGCAGATACGGCGCGATATCGCGCGAGACGATCAAATCGCACGAGCCCTCCGACACCAAAATGTCGCCGAGCTTTTCGCGCGTGACGCCCTGCGCCATCAGCGAGCCGAGAAAGTCGCGGTGCGTCAGCGAATCTTCCTTGCGATACGTGCAGCGGAGCGCCGTCATGTACTCGCTCTCATCCGCTTCCTCCTGCCAGTCGGGCAGAAAGAGGAGCATTCTCCGCTCCGCGCGCTCAAATCCACCGCAGAAGGCGCAGCCGTCATGAATGGCGGCGGCGTGCAGCAGGTCCTGCGCGCTGCGCTGCTCAGCGGGGCTCAGAAAGTCCGTCGCCGACGGGATATTGCGGTTTCTGCTCTGCTCACACTTGTCCAGAATGTGCGCCAGCAGCACGCGCTCGTCGCCATTGCGCGCGGCGCGATCCAAAAGCTGCCGTCTGTCCATCATGCTTTCCCATTCTGCGTGCGCCAGAGGGACGCATACTCGCCGTTTTGCGCGAGCAGCACCTCGTGGCTGCCCTGCTCGGCGATGCGGCCATTCTCAACAACGAGGATGCGGTCTGCCGAGCGGATGGTCGAGAGGCGGTGTGCGATCACAAGCGTCGTGCGCCCACGCGCGAGCTCGTCGAAAGCGTGCTGAATTTTGACCTCCGTCACGCTGTCGAGCGCGCTCGTCGCCTCGTCCAGAATGAGGATGGGCGGGTTTTTGAGGAAAATGCGCGCGATGGACACGCGCTGCTTCTGTCCGCCGGAGAGCATCGTGCCGCGCTCGCCGACATAGGTGTCGAAGCCGTGCGGCATGGCCATGATATCATCGTAAATCTCCGCGCGCTTCGCCGCTTCGACGATCTCCTCGTCCGTCGCGTCGGGGCGGCCATAGCGGATATTCTCGCGCACCGTGTCGGCAAAGAGGAACACATCCTGCTGCACGATGCCGATGGCGCGGTGAAGGGACGACTGCGTAAGAGAGCGCACATCTTCCCCGTCGATGCGGATCGCGCCCTCGCTCACCTCGTAAAAGCGCGGGATGAGCTGGCAGAGCGTCGACTTGCCTCCGCCGGAGGGGCCGACGATGGCGAGCATCTCGCCAGGCCTTATGTGCACGCTCACGTCGTGGAGCACGCCTTCATTCTCCTCGCCCTCGTAAGAAAAGCTCACATGGTCGACGTCGATCTCGCCGCGGCAGTGTTCGAGCTCCTTCGCGTCCGGTGCGTCCTTGAGCGCGGGCTCGACGCGCATGAGCGCCGTGAAGCGCTCAAGACCTGCAAAGCCACGAGCAAAAATTTCAGAGAAATTCGCGAGCTTTCGCACGGGGTTGATGAACGTTGCGATGTAAAGGGAAAACGTGATGAGGTCAATGTAGTTCATCTCGCCGCGCATGATGAGATAGCCGCCCACCGTGATGACGGCGGCGGAGAGCAGCGTCATAAAAAACTCCATCGTCGCGTTGAACACACCCATCTCGTGGTGGAATTTGCGCTTGGAAACCTTGAATTCCTCGTTCGCCGCGTTGAATTTGTCGATCTCCTCTTCCTCGTTGGCAAAGGCGCGCGCCGTGCGGATGCCGGAGAGCGACGACTCGATGCCGACGTTGATGGCGGCAGTCTTCTGCTTCTCGCCGCGCGAGGCTGCCGTCATCTTGCTGCGGCGCGACATGATGACCGCGATGAACACCGGCAGGATGCACGCCACGACCAGTGCGAGCCGCCACTCGATGGAAAACAGGATGGCGAGCGCGCCGACGATCGTCAGCGTCGAAATGAGCAGATCCTCGGGCCCGTGGTGGGCGAGCTCCGTGATCTCGAAGAGATCGCTCGTCAGCCTGCTCATGAGCTGGCCCGTGCGGTTGTGGTCAAAGAAGCTGACGTCCAGCTCCTGCACGTGCGTGAAAAGGTCGCGGCGGATGTCCGCCTCCACCAGAATGCCGAATGTGTGTCCCCAGTAGGAAATGACATAGTATAAAAGCGCGCGCACAATGAACGCCGCCATCATCACGCCCATCACGATAAAAAACGTGCGGTACTGCTGATTCGGCAAAAGGTCGTACATCGACTTGCGCGTCACGAGCGGGAAGGCGAGATCGATGAGCGCAACGACCGTCGCGCAGACAAGGTCCAGGATAAACAGGCCGCGGTGCGGCTTAAAGTAGGTGAAGAGAATGGAAAGCGGCTTTTTCTGCTGAAATTCACGGGTCGTCATATGGTCGATAGCTCCTGCAAATACTTTTTCAAGGTAATTGTAGCACAGGCGGGCAGTGCTTGCAAGGAAAGCCGCCCCTTTTTGCGTAAAAAAAGAACGGCCCCCAGCCGTTCTTTTTCTCTTTACTTGATGCGCACCGTGATGGTCAGCACCGCGCCGCCAACGGTGGCCGTCACAGTCGTGGTACCCACCTTGGCAGGCGTGATCAAGCCGTCCGCCGAGATGGACAGGACGCTCGCGTCCGCCACCGCCCAGGTCGCGGCCGCGTCCGTGCCGGAAACGCTCAGGCGGATGGTCTCGCTCGACTTGATCGTGCAGTCAAAGTTGCCGTTTCCGTCCTTGGGCAGCGTCGTGCCGACGTTCGTCTTGATGCTCAGGGCCGAGGCATCCACCGTCGGAGTGGACGGGGTTGTCGTGGTGCCGGGATTGGTGGCAGTTGTGTCGCTGCCGTTTGCGGGATCATTTGCGTTCGGCTCATCACCGGTGTTCGGGTCAGTGGTGTCGCCGTTGTTCGCGTTCGGATCGTCCGTGTTCGTATTGCTGTCGTCGGACGTATTGACATCGTCCTGCACGCCGGGGGTATTGCCGTCGTCGGCGGGCGTGATCTTTGCGACGATCTTGTCACCAAAGAGCGACCAGCTCAGAAGCAGCAGCACGACGACGAGCACCGCCGCCATCGCGCCGCGGACGGACTGCGTCTGCTTTTTATCCGAAACGCGTCGGCCGCCGCTCTGTTTGCTGGAGTTGTACTTGATCTTACGGGGATGGTCTCCCTCCTCGCAGAACGGGCATCTGCGATAGCTGGGGGAATATTCTTCGCCGCAGCGCGGGCACTTGAGAAGATTCATGCCGACGCTCCTTTCTTTTGTCAAAATAGAGTCTCTGCGCGCGAGCACACACGGTGCCGCGTTCCTTTACATAATACTTGCTTTTTTGTCCCGCGTCAACCGAAACACGCAAATTTTTGCCGCATTCCGCCGCGCGGCCTTGCTTTTTCGCCAAAGTCTTCCTATAATCGACTTAACAACAAACGATTCATGGAGGGTCTGGCGATGAACACCATCTTCATTGGCATTGCAGGTGGCACCGGTTCGGGCAAAACGACGCTCACCGAGCATCTGAAGCAGCACTTCGGCGACGATATCAGCGTCGTGCACCACGACAGCTATTATAAATATCAGGACAGGCCCTTTGAAGAGCGCTGCAAACAGAACTACGACCACCCCGACGCTTTCGAGACCGATCTGATGGTCGAGCAGCTTAAGGAGCTCAAGGCGGGCAAGGCCATCCGCTGCCCCGTCTACTCCTACGCCGACCACCAGCGCACGAATGAGACCGAGCTCATCCAGCCGAGCAAGGTCGTCATCGTCGAGGGCATCCTCATTTTCCAGGACCCGCGGCTGCGCGAAATGCTCGACATCAAGATCTTCGTCGAGACCGACGCCGATGTTCGCATTCTGCGCCGCGCGCTGCGCGACGTGCGCGACCGCGGCCGCACGCTCGAGAGCGTCATCACGCAGTACTTGACGACCGTCAAGCCCATGCACGAGCAGTTCGTTGAGCCGAGCCGCAAGTATGCCGATATCATTGTGCTTGAAGGCGGCCACAACTTAGTCGCCCTCGACATGATCATGCAGCGCATCGCCAGCCATATCGCCACCGCCGACTAACGCAGCGGTTAAAAAAGCCTCGCAGAGTTTTACCCGCAGGGGGTACGCGGCATCCGTAAGGCGGCAGAGCCGCCAACGGCTGCCCAGGCGTCCGCAGACGCAAAATAAATTGGAATCCGTTTTTCCGGCGGCGTGTACGCCGGAAAAACACTTCTTGCTCCGCGCGTGTCGCAGCCGCCTTTCGGGCGGCAAGGCACAAAGCGGAACGCATCTTTCTCAAAAAAGAGGGACGCAGCTTTCAGCTGCGTCCCTCTTTTTTGAATATCTTTTACACTCCCGCGAAGTGGAACACGACTCCGATCACCGCGGAGACTCCGATAAAGACGATCGGGTGCAGGTCCTTGGTCTTTTTGATGTAGCGCGTGAAGACGAGCAGCACCAGCGCAAGGATGATGCCGCGCCAGCTGATCGCGCCGTCCCACGAGAATTTCATCAGGATGGAATCCTCCTGCGACGCGCTCGTGATCCCGGCGATCACCTGGAGCATCACGCCCGCGCAGGCCGCGCCGATCAGGCCGGTGGAGGCGGGACGTAGGCCGTAGAACGCGTTGGCGACATATTGGTTGTCGCGGAATTTGGTGAGCATCGCCGCAACGATCAAAATGACGATGATCGACGGCGTCACCTCGCCGATGGTGGCGACGATCGCGCCCGGCACGCCGCCGACCGTATAGCCGACATAGGTCGCCATGTTGATGCCGACAGGACCCGGCGTCGATTCCGACACAGCCAGCATGTTCATCAGGTCCGTCTGCGAAAACCAGCCCGTGGTCGCCCCGATATCCTTAAGGAACGGCAGCGTCGCCATGCCGCCGCCGATGGCAAACAGGCCCGTTTTGAAAAATTCCCAGTATAAGCGAAGATACAAGGTCATTTTGCCGCCCTCCCCTCAAGATTTTTCAGCACGATGCCGGACAGCGCCGAGAGCAGCACGAACCACACCGGCGAAACGCTCAGCAGCATATTCCCCAGCAGCACGATAACAAAGATGACCGCCGTGCGCTTATCCACGACCGACTTTTTCAGCAACTTGAGCACAGCGTTCAGGATGAGCACGCATACACACACCTGAATGCCTGCAAAGGCGTTCTGCACCCAGGCAAGGTGGGCAAAGTTCGTAATGAGTCCCGCCAGGATCGTGATAATGACGAGCGAGGGGAATACCACGCCGAGCGTCGCGGTGATGCCGCCCATCGCGCCTTTTCTCTTCTGCCCGACAAATGTCGCCGTGTTGACGGCGATGATGCCCGGTGTGCACTGACCGATGGCAAAATAGTCCACCAGCTCTTCTTCCGTTGCCCAGTGCTTATTCTGCACCACCTCGCGCTCGAGGATCGGCAGCATCGCCATACCTCCGCCAAAGGTCATCACGCCGATCTTGGCAAAGGTGAGAAATAGTTCCAAAAGTTCCTTCAAAATACTTTCTCCTTACTCCACATATCCGTAAAGGCCGCGCACGGACACCTCACCCGTGCGCACGGTCTCGACCGTCCCGTTTTCGCGGCGCACGATGAGGCCGAACTCCTCGTCCACGTCAAGCGCCGTGACTTTCTCCTTCGTATCCTGCCACAAAAGCTGCACCTCGCGCCCGATGGTCACGCAGCGGCGGCGGTATTCGTCAAGATACCCGCTCGTCTCTCCGGATCTGAGCGCCGTATAAAGCGCATCGAGCTCCTCGATCATCGCCGCGGACAGCTCCGCGCGCGAAATGAGCCTGCCCGTCTCGCGCAGGATGGACGTTGCGATCTTCGAGACCTCGCCGACGAAGTCCTCCTCGCGCTGGCTGACGTTGAAGCCGATGCCCGCCACGACGTACTGGAGCTCGCCGGTCTCACCCTCGACGCTCAGCTCGGTCAAAATGCCGCAGAGCTTTCTGCCGTTCAGGATGAGATCGTTTGTCCACTTGATCTGCGAGTGCGTCCCCGCCACGCGGTCGACCGCGCGGCTCATCGCAACGGCGATGAGACCCGTGAGCGGCATCAGCTGCGACGGCGCAAGCTTCGGACGCAGCAAGATCGACAGGTAAACGCCCTTGCCCGCCGCGCTCTGAAAGCTGCGGCCGCGGCGACCGCGTCCGCTCGTCTGCTCCGCCGCGACGGCGACGGTACCGTCCGGCGCGCCGTCGAGCGCGATGCGCTTTAAGTAGGCGTTTGTCGAGTCGATGGAATCAAAGCAGTCGATGCGCTTGCCGACGGTTTCGACAGGTCCCAAGTAGCTGCGCACGGTCTGCTCGGTCAGCGTGTCAGGCAGCGACTTGAGGCAGTAGCCGCGTCCCGTGACGGCGTCGATCTCGTACCCCTGCGCGCGCAGGGCGGAAATGCTCTTCCAGATGGCCGCGCGCGTGATGCCGAGCTCGGCGCTGACGGCCTCGCCGGAGACGAAGTGTCCCTTTTCCCGCAGCAGCAGCGCCAAAACAGTCTCTTTTCCCATAGCGTCCTCCGTTACAAAATGTAACCGAAATTGTTACCCTTTTGAGGTTGACAGTCGGCGGCTTATCGCTTACGATTGACATAAAATATCAAACGCTGCGTTTTTCGCAGCCGCCGTCTTAGGATTGTAGCACGCTTGCCGCCGCATGTAAACCAAAATCTCATGTTTTGGCTTACCCGGCGGTTTCTTGACGAATTCCTGATTTTTCCATTGCCGCGCTCTGCCCCGGCGTGTACAATAAGACGCTGACAAATTATGACAGGAGTTTCCCCGTGAGCTTTTCCGACCTTACGTTTCTTTTTTATTTTCTGCCGCTGTTTTTCGCGGTCTATTACATTCTGCCCTTTCGCTTCAAAAATGCTGCGCTCGTGCTGGGCAGCTTTGCTTTCTACTTCATCGGCGCGGGCGCGCGCGACACACTGCTGCTGTCCGGCGTGCTGCTTCTGCACTACGCCCTCGCCCGCGCAATGGCGGGGAAAGAAGTCCGCACGCGAAAAGCACTGCTGATCATCGCGCTGGCGGCGGACCTCTTTTGCCTCGTGTATTTCAAGTACGCCGCATTTATTCTGGAAAATCTGGGCAAACTGACGGGGACGGTGTTCTCCCTTGTCGAGCTTGCGCTGCCGCTCGGCGTCAGCTTCTACCTTTTCCAGAGCGCGGGGTACCTCATCGACGTCTATCGCGGCGAGGAGGCGGAGAAAAATCTCATCGACTACACCGCTTTCACGATCGCGTTCCCCCAGCTCACGATGGGGCCGATCTTACGCTACCGCGAATGGCGCGGCGCACTGAAGGAACGCACGATCACGCGCGAGGCCGTATTCTCCGGCTTTGAGCTCTTTGTTGTCGGCCTGTGCTTCAAGGTGCTGCTCGCCGACCAGCTCGCGCCGCTGTGGGCGTCGCTTGAGCGCATCGGTTACGAATATTTGTCGACGCCGCTCGCATGGCTCGGCGCGGTGAGCTACAGTTTGCAGCTCTATTTCGACTTTTCCGGCTATTCGCTCATGGCGATGGGCCTCGGGCAGATGCTCGCGCTGCCTGTGCCGCGCAACTTTGACCTGCCCTACACCGCGCGCTCGGTGAGCGAGTTCTACCGCCGCTGGCACATCACGCTCGGCACATGGTTCCGCGACTATGTCTACATCCCGCTCGGCGGCAGCCGAAACGGCAATGCCCGCACGGTGCTCTCGCTCACGGTCGTGTGGTTTTTCACCGGCCTCTGGCACGGTGCGAGCTGGAATTTTGTCCTCTGGGGCGTGATGCTGCTTGGATTCATCCTGCTCGAAAAGTTCTGCATCGGCGATTTTCTCAAGGAGCATAAAGTGCTCTCGCACGTCTATCTCCTCTTCGTCATCCCGCAGACGTGGGTCATTTTCCGCATCACGCGCTTAAAGGACGTCGGCGCGTATTTTTCCCGCCTGTTCCCGCTGTTCGGCGCACACAGCGCCATCTCCGCGCAGGATGTGCTCAAGCTGCTCTCGTCCTACTGGTGGCTGCTGCTGCTCGCCATCTTCTTCTGTCTGCCGCAGCCGCGCCGCTTTTATGAAAAGTACCGCGGCAGCCTGCTTGTCCAGCTCCCGCTGTTTCTGCTCTTCTGGGTGTGCGTGTACTTCATCGCCACCTCGTCGGGCAACGCCTTCCTCTATTCCCGTTTCTAAGGAGACCTTTCATGTCCTCTCGTCCCTTTTTCCTGCTGCCGCTGTGCTTTGTCAGCGCGCTGGCGCTCAACGCTTACGCCGCGCTCGACCCCACCGGCGTATATCAGGACTATCTTGAAAAACTGGATGCCGCGACACCGCCCGTCGCGGCAATGGCCACAGCGGCCGCAGACGGGGTCTACCCGTGGAGCGAGCCCAAAGCGCCCGAACCTCCTCCCGTCCCAGACCCCGCTCCGCTTCCGGACCAGGAACCGGAGCCCAAACCGGAAGAGCCCGACTCCCCCTTCACCACGGTGGACGCGAGCTACTTTGACGACGCGCTGTTCATCGGCGACTCGCACACCGACGGCTTCAAGGACTATGCGGGCCTCAATAACGCCGACTACCTCTGCCACAACGGCCTGACGGTCTGGTCGGCGGTCGAAAAGGCGGAGTTCCCCGGCAAGCAGACGCTTGCGCAGGCGCTCTCCGGCAAGCACTACGGCAAAATTTACCTGATGCTCGGCATCAACGAGCTCGGCACCGGCACGGCGGAGAGCTGGGCCGCACAGTACAAGGTCCTGCTCGACGAAGTGCGCGAGCTCCAGCCTGACGCCATCATCTTTTTGCAGTCCATCTTCCACACGACGCAGGAAAAGTCCGACGCGACGTTCTTTAAGAATTCGACCATCGACGCACGCAACGCCGAGCTCCAAAAGCTCGCCGACAACGAAACGGTCTTCTACATCGACTGCAATCCCGTCTTCGACGACTCTACCGGCGCGCTGACGCCGGAATACTCCGGCGACGGTGTCCACGTCAAGGCCGCGTACTATCCGATGTGGAGAGACTATCTCTTCCAGTTTGGCGTCGTAAGATAGCTTCAAGAAAGCGGTGAAGCCGCTTTCTTGAGAAAGTTTCGCTGCGCTCTGCGCCTCGGTTGGCCGCATAATGCGTCCAATTCGACGCTCGCTCCGCGCAAAGTGTTTTTCGCCACGCACTTGTCGCGGCGAAAAACAAATTTCGATTTATTTGCGCCGTGCGCGGCGCAAACTCTGCGAGGCTCTTTACGTAAAAAGGAACCGCTCTTCGAGCGGTTCCTTTTTTGCATTGCTTCGTTTTATTCGTGCTTGACCTTATAGCCGCGGTTCAATCTCATTTCGAGCGCGTCGAGCTCTTCGTAGAGTTCAGGCGGCACCTTGCCGATCTTCTCGTAATATTCGCGCGCGTCCTCGCACTCCTGGAGCCAGAGGTCGCGGTCAACAGAGAGCAGGCGGCGCATGTCGTACATCGACATTTCAAGACCCTCCATGTCGATATCGTGGGTGTTGGGCTCATAGCCGAGCGCGGTCTCCGCCGCGCCGATCTCATCGTCGGCGCGCGAGATGATCCATTGTAAAACACGCATATTGTCGCCAAAGCCGGGCCAGGCGAAGTTGCCGTCCTCGTCGGTGCGGAACCAGTTGACGTTGAAGATCTTCGGCGGCTTGGGGATCTTCTTGCCCATGTCGAGCCAGTGCTGCCAGTAGTCGCCCATGTGGTAGCCGCAGAACGGCAGCATCGCCATCGGGTCGCGGCGCACAACGCCGACGCGGCCCGTCGCCGCGGCGGTGGTCTCCGACGCCATGATCGAGCCGATAAACACGCCGTGCTGCCAGTTGAAGGACTGATAAACGAGCGGCGCGGTCTTCGCGCGGCGGCCGCCGAAGACAATGGCGCTGATGGGCACGCCCTCGGGATTGTCAAACTCGGGGCTCAGGCAGGGGCAGTTGCGCGCGGGCGCGGTGAAGCGGCTGTTGGGGTGCGCGGCCTTTTCGGGGCTCTGCGGCGTCCAGGGACGGCCGCGCCAGTCGATGGCGCGCGCGGGCGGCGTCTTGTTGAGGCCCTCCCACCAGACGGTGTTGTCGCTGAGGTCAAGCGCGACGTTCGTAAAGATCGTGTCCTTGTGCGTGGAAATGAGCGCGTTGGGGTTCGACTTCATGGATGTGCCCGGCGCGACGCCGAAAAAGCCGTTTTCGGGGTTCACGGCCCAGAGTCTGCCGTCCTTGCCGACGCGCAGCCACGCAATATCGTCGCCCACGCACCACACGCGCCAGCCCCAGCGCTGCAGGCCCTCGGGCGGGATGAGCATGGCGAGGTTCGTCTTGCCGCAGGCGGAAGGGAAGGCGGCGGAGATGTACTTGATCTCGCCGCGCGGGTTCTGGATGCCGAGGATCAGCATGTGCTCGGCCATCCAGCCCTCCTGACGGCCGAGGTTCGAAGCGATGCGCAGCGCGAAGCACTTCTTGCCCTGAAGCACGTTTCCGCCATAGTTCGAGTTCATCGAGATGATCGTATTGTCCTGCGGGAAGTGGACGATGTATTTGTTGTCCTTGTCGAGGTTGCACTGGCAGTGCAGGCCCTTGATAAAGCCCGTATCATTGCCGAGCGCGTCGCACACGGCCTTGCCGATGCGGGTCATGATGTGCATGTTGAGCACGACGTAAATGGAGTCGGTCAGTTCAAAGCCGTATTTGGCGAACGGAGAGCCGATGATGGACATGGAGTACGGGATGATGTACATGGTGCGGCCCTTATAGGCGCCGTCGGCCAGAGCGTACATTCTTTCGTACATTTCCTTGGGCTCTACCCAGTGGTTCGTGGGGCCTGCGTCCTCTTCCTTTTCACAGCAGATGAACGTGCGGTCCTCCACGCGCGCCACGTCGTCGGGGTCGGTGCGGTGCAGGTAGCATCCCGGGAGCTTGTCCGGGTTGAGCTTGATGAGGATGCCCTCCTTGACGGCCTGCTCGCGCAGCGCGTCGAGCTGTTCCTCTTCCCCCGTGATCCAGACAATCTTGTCCGGCTTGGTGATGGCGGTCATTTCGTCGATCCACGACAAAACGGCCTTGTTGTTCGTCAAATTCGTCATTTGTTCTTTCCCTCGTAGCATGTTCACGGTGTAATGAAAAGAAAAATTTTGCACCGCGTCTTGTGTGGTGTGCTGTGCCGCTTTGGGGCGGCAGGGAGCTAACCGATGCACAGGAAAAATGGCTGCTATTGAGTTTGACTCCTTTCTGCCGAAAATTGTAGCAGAATGTCTTATCAATAGCAACCATATGGTTTATCAATTTTTTGAATAGATGCTTCTGTGCTGTCACAGTAATGCGGCGATCTCGGCGGACAGCGCGGCGAATTCACTGAGCCCCAGCCGCTCGCCGCGGATGTTGGCCTCTAAGCCGCAGGACGTGACCGCCTGCGTGACCTGCTCTTTTGTGAGCTGGCTGCCGAACGCCGTCATCAGGCTGTTGACGAGCGTCTTGCGCCGCAGGGCAAACGCGGCGTACACCACGCGGAAGAAGAACTTCTCGTCCTCGACCTCGACCGGAGGCTCCCTGCGCACGACGGCGCGCAGCACGGCGGACGTGACCTTCGGCTGCGGCTCAAAGCACTCGCGCGGCACAGCGAAAAGGTATTCCGGCTCCGTGTAGTATTGCATGAAGACGGAGAACGCGCCGTAGGCGCTCGTGCCCGGCGCGGCGCTGAGGCGCTCGGCGACCTCCTTCTGCACGAGCACCGTGATGCTCTCGAAGCACTTCGACTCGATGAGCGCGGTGATGGCGGGCGTCGTGATGTTGTAGGGCAGGTTTGCGCACACGATGGGCGTGAGGCCTGCGAATTTTTCACGCACAAGCGCAGGGATATCGGTTTTCAAAATATCGGCGGACACGACCTCGAAGTTGTCAAAGCGCGCCATGGTCTCGTCCAGGATCGGCAGCAGCGTCTTGTCGAGCTCCACCGAGACGACCCTGCCCGCGCGCTCGCAGAGCTCGTGGCTCAGTGCGCCGATGCCGGGGCCGATCTCGAGCACGCCGTTCTGCTCGTTTGCGCGCGAGCTCTCGGCGATCTCATAGGGGATGGCGGGGTCGATCAAAAAGTTCTGCCCCATGGACTTTGAAAAATGAAAACCGTGGCGCTTTAAGAGCGCCTCGATGGCAGCTTTGTCATTGCGTTCCATAGCGTGGTTCCTTTCTGCGCGCTGGGCGTAAAAAATTGTAAAACGATTCTACCATATTTTGCGCAAAAGAGTAGTAAAAATTTTTCCCGTGTGATAAAATGCAGAAATCTCAGGAAAAGAGGGAGACTTTCATGGAGCTCACACCGCAAATTCTGATCGTTGTTCTGCCGCTCATCTTTCTTGGCGGCTTTGTCGACTCCGTCGCCGGCGGCGGCGGACTTATCACGCTTCCCGCCTATCTGATGGCCGGTATCCCCGCGCATCTTGCAATGGGGACAAACAAGGTCGTCAACGGCACCGGCACAGCGCTCGCCTCGTTCAAATACTTTCGCGGCGGCAAGGTCCTGCTGCGTCCCGCCATCGTCTCGGGGATCGGCGCGCTGCTCGGCGCGGCCATCGGCACAAAGATCGCTCTGCTCATCAACGAGGACATTCTGAAGATCATGATGCTCGTCGCGCTGCCCTGCGCGGCGATCCTGCTGATGCTCAAAAAGGACTTCGGCAAGGAAAATGACGCACCCGCGCGCGAGTACACGCCGCAGCAGGAGCTGACGCGCGCCGCGCTCATCGGTTTGGGTCTTGGCTGCTATGACGGGCTCATCGGCCCGGGCACGGGCACGTTTATGATCATGGCGTTTACGATGGCACTTTCGATGGACCTCCTCACGGCGTCGGGCTGCGCGAAGATCGCAAACCTCTGCTCCAACGTCGCCTCGGCGGTGCTGTTCATCTTCAGCGGCAAGGTCTGGTGGCTGCTGGCGCTCCCCGCGGCGGCCTGCAATATGCTGGGCGCCTACTGCGGCGCGCGCTACGCCATGAAGGGTGGCAGCAAGCGCGTGCGCGGCATGATCTTTGTCGTACTGGGGCTTCTCTTCATCAAGATGGGCTACGAGCTGCTGTTCTGAAAAGACGAATTCTATATAAAAAAGCGGACAGTCAAGGCTGTCCGCTTTTTTCAGTTCTTCAGGCTGTGCAGCGGCGCGGGAATTCTGCCGCCGCGCGCAATGAACTCCGCGCTCGAATAAGGGTGGACCGCCTGCACCGGTGCCGAGCCGAGAAGTCCGCCGAACTCCACCGTGTCGCCCACCTTACAGCCAGGCGCAGGGATGACGCGCACCGCAGTCGTCTTCGTGTTGATCATGCCGATGGCCGCCTCATCGGCGATGATGGCAGCAATGGTCTCTGCGCTCGTGTCGCCCGGAAGCGCGATCATGTCAAGTCCTACGGAGCACACGCAGGTCATCGCCTCCAGCTTGTCGAGCGTCAGCGCGCCGGACGACGCCGCGGCGATCATGCCCTCGTCCTCGCTGACGGGGATAAATGCGCCGGATAAGCCGCCCACCGAGGAGGACGCCATCACGCCGCCTTTTTTCACCGCGTCGTTGAGCAGGGCGAGCGCGGCGGTCGTACCGTGCGTGCCGCAGACCTCAAGCCCCATTTCCTCCAGAATGCGGGCCACGCTGTCGCCGACGGCGGGCGTGGGCGCAAGGGAAAGATCGACAATGCCAAACGGCGTATCGAGCCTGCGGCTCGCCTCCTGCGCGACGAGCTGACCCATACGCGTGATGCGGAACGCCGTTTTCTTCACGGTCTCCGCCACCACGTCGAACGGCTGGCCCTTGACGCTTTGCAGCGCGTGATACACAACGCCCGGCCCGGAAACGCCGACGTTGATCACTTTCTCCGGCTCGCCCACGCCGTGGAACGCGCCCGCCATGAAGGGGTTATCCTCTACCGCATTGCAGAAGATCACAAGCTTTGCGCAGCCAAAGCCGCCCTGCTTTTCCGTGAGCGCCGCCGTCTTTTTTACCGTCTGCCCCATCAGGGCGACAGCATCCATGTTGATTCCCGCCTTGGACGAGCCGACATTGACCGACGAGCACACAAGGTCCGTGTTGGCCAGTGCCTCGGGGATCGCAGCGATCAGCTTCCGGTCGGCGTCCGTCATGCCCTTTTGCACAAGCGCCGAAAAACCGCCAATAAAGTTAACCCCGACATTTTTGGCCGCGCGGTCAAGCGCCTTGGCAAACGGGACATAGTCTTCCGTCTCCGACGCGGCGGCGACCAGCGCGATGGGTGTGACGGAAACCCGCTTATTGACGATGGGAATGCCGAATTCCCGCTCGATCTCTTCTCCCGTTGCGACCAGGCGCTCTGCATAGCGGCTGATCTTGTCGTAGATCTTTTCACACGCACGCTCTGCGCTCCTGTCCGCGCAGGAGAGGAGCGAGATGCCCATCGTGATCGTGCGGATATCCAGATGCTGCTGGTCGATCATACGGATCGTTTCCAGAATATCATTGCGGCTTAGCATGATTCTTTCCCTCCCCGCTCAGATCTTGTGCATCGCGTTGAAGATGTCCTCCCGCTGCATGCGGATCGCAATGTCCATCTCCGCGCCGAGGGCGCTCAGCTTTTCCGTCAGTTCCGTAAAAGAGAGCGAACAATTTTCGAGATCCGCCAGCATGACCATGGTGAAATTTTCCTGCAAAATCGTCTGGCTGATATCCAGAACGTTCACGTTCCACCTTGCCAGCAGTGAGCTGACGCCCGCGATAATACCGACCTGATCTTTTCCCAGTACCGTGATAATGGCTTTCATCCTGTGTTCTCCTTTCGGTTTCTTCCGGTAATTGTATCATGTCACTGCAATAAAGTAAATGTTCCGGATGCGCAACATACGCATCCGGAACATACATTTATCGTATTATTCGACGAACCGCCCCGCTCAGTCGAGGAAGTAGACCGTCGAGTTCTTCTGGCGGCCGAATTGCTTGCACTCCTGATAGGAATTCATATAGAGGTCAATCGCCGCGCCGCGCACGCCGGTGTCCTCAGCCACAGCGTTGCCGTAGGTATAGCCCGACGAGCCGACGATGAACATCTCGGTACCGAGGGGAATGACCTTCTTATCCACCGCGACAGTGCCGACATGGACCGTTGTGCCCGTGGCCGTTCTGGTGCCCACGCCGCCGTAGCCCGCGGTATAGGCCGTGCAGGTGACCTTCATCGAGCCGGAGAAGTGGACGGAATCGCCGGACTTCATCAGAAGATAGCCGCTGCCGTCGCTCTCGGTGACAACGGACTTGACCGTGTCGCCGCTCTGCGCCTTGTCGACGAGCGTGCCGGTGTAGGTAATCTCCGCGACGGAGGTGTCGTTCTTCTCCTCCACCGCCTGGCGGGAGACGAACTGGCCGTCGGCGTACACAACCTCGTAAACGATGTCGCGCGTACCGTCGATGCCCTGCTGGACGACCTGCGTCTCGCCCTTGGGGATGCGGTACGACGTGGAGGTCAGCGTGGTATGGGGAGCCGCCTCGGTGGCGGTCTCATAGTAGGTGAAGTCAGAGGCAACGGTGATCTCGACCTCTTCCTCCGTGACGTCGACCAGCACCATCTCAAGCGGGCTGACCGAGATCTGCAAACGGCGCAGCAGCTCGCTGACGCGCTCGCCGTTTCTCGTGGTGGCGTATTCGATGTCGTCGCCGTGCGTCACCGTCACCTTTTCACCGGCAGGAAGTGTGACTTCCGCGTCACCGCTCTGCGCACCGGTGACAATGACGCGCTCCTGCGGGATGTCCGTCGTGCCGTCGAGCACGCTGACCGTATCGCCGTCGGCGATGAGGTACAGCGCGTCCGCGCGCAGCTCGGGCGAACTGTTCAGCAGCATCACAACCGCGAAGAGCAGAAAGAACATCGCTCTGCGGCAGCGCTGGGCTGTGAACAAATTTTTCAAAAACTTCTGCATGGGATACTCCTTTTTTCGCGGCGTGAGCCGCCGCAGCTTCGCGCAGCTGAGGAAGTGCGCTGCGTCCGGAAAAGATTACAAAATGTAACTTTTCCAAAACTTGCTGGCAGTATACCGCCTGAAAAAGGATTTGTCAAGTTTCCGCCGTTTGTTCGCCAAAAGTTCTGTATTTTATAAAATTTTCGATATTTTTCTTATTTTCATCTTCTAAAAATTGCGATTTAAGTCATCGAATTCGTGATTTTCTCGATTTATGTAAACCATCGTCACCCCTCTCCCCCGCCTCGCCGCCATCTCGGCGTCGAAGAGGCGGCGCACCTGCCGACGCTCTTTGTCCCGTCCGAGCGGGCAAAAAACTCTTGGGAGCAGGCCGGGTGTGTCCCGCTCCCGCCCCGCAAGGCGGCAAAAACGCGGAAAGCCCTGCAAACACTGGCTTTTTTGCTTCTCCGCCGCACGCTCTATCCCCTCGGACAGCAAAGGAACGCCCCCTGCGCCCTTTCCGGGCGCAGGGGACGAAAAGCCGCCTCAACAGCGTGTCGCGATGCCAAAATATGCAAGTTTGACTTTTTGAAAATTCATTTATTGAAATTCATTTATGTCAACCTGATTTTTTGATTTTTGTTGGCAAAGGTCACAAAAATCGCGCTTCTTTTTCGCTTTTCCCGTCAAATGGGCGATCGCAGAGGAAGTTACATTTCATCCTTTTTTTCGTCCGTTTCCCCGTGAAAATGAAGGTAAACGGACGCCGCGGCGTCTTTTGGCAGCACACGTTCGAGGGCGAAAATGTCCGCCTCCCGAATCGCCTTAACGCTCTTGAACGTCTTGAGCAGCGCCTGAGCGCGCACCTTGCCGACGCCCGGAATCCCGTCGAGCGCCGAGCGAGTCGAGGACTTCGAGTGGCTCTCGTGGTGGAACGTGATGGCAAAGCGGTGCGTCTCCTCCTGGATCTGACCGATCAGGGCGAAGACGTTCGGCGCGGCGTGCAGGTCGATCTCGCGGCCCTGCGCGGTGACGAGCGCGCGCGTGCGGTGGCGGTCGTCCTTGACCATGCCGAAGATCGGCACACGCACATGCATCTGCGCGCACACGCGCTCGGCGACACCCGCATGCGTGATGCCGCCGTCGATGAGCATGACGTCCGGCAGGGGGCTGAACTTCTCATCGCCGTCCAGATAGCGCCGGATGCGGCGCGTGAGCACCTCCTCCATGGACGCGTAGTCGTCCGGGTGAGCCGACAGGCTCTTGATCTTGAATCTCCGGTAGGCACTCTTCTTGGGCTTTGCGCCCTCATAGACGACCATCGACGCGACGATATCGCTCGCGCCGGTGTTCGAGATATCGTAGGACTCCATACGCCCGGGTGGCTCAGGGAGTGAGAGCATCCCCGCAAGCTGCGTCAGCGTGCGGTTCTCGCGCTCCTGCGCGGTCGTCACGCGCTCAACGTCCTCGCGCGCGTTGCGCTGCGCCATGGCAAGGAGCTCGGCCTTCTCGCCCCGCTGGGGGACGTGGAGCGTCACCTTGCGGCCCGCGCGCTCGGTCAAGATCTGTGCGAGCTCGTCCGCGCCCTCGATCTCGCAGGGCAGCAGAATTTCGCGCGGCAGCACACTCTTGTTGAGGTAATACTGCGGCAGCAGCGCAGACAGGATCATCTGCTCGCTCTCGTCCTGCGGCGCGGCGAAGAGGTTCAGGTCTCGACCCGTCACGCTGCCGTCCTCAATGTGCAGCACGGCGCTGCCGCACTTGAGCGCGCCGCGATAAACTCCCCAGATATCGGTGTCGGCGCAGATGCCGGCGATGACCTTCTGCCGCTTGCCCAGCACCTCGATGGCGCGGATGCGGTCGCGCAGTGCCGCCGCCTGCTCAAAGTGCAGATCTGCGGCCTCCTGCTCCATCTCCTCGCGCAGCGCGCGCGTTAAGCGGCGGTAGTGGCCGTTCAGCAGCTCTTCGGCCTGCCCGATGCGGCGCATGTACTCGTCCTCATCCGGCGTGCCGCGGCAGAACGCGTCGCAGCGCCCCATGTGATGGTTGAGGCAGGGGCGCTCCTTCCCGATGTCGCGCGGGAATTTGCGGCTGCACGTCGGCAGGCGGAATGCCGCGCAGATCGCGTCGATGGCCGCGCGCGTCTCATTTCGCCCGCCAAACGGGCCGAAGTAGAGCGCGTTGTCGTCCGCGGGCTTGCCGACCATCGTAAAGCGCGGATAGTGCTCTGTGCCGAGGCGCACAAAGGGATAGCCCTTGTCATCCTTTAACAAGATATTATAGCGCGGCATGTGCTGCTTGATGAGCGAGTTTTCAAGGATCAGCGCCTCGAACTCGGTCGAGACGAAGATCGTGTCAAAGTGGTCGACCTGTGAGACCATGCGGCGCGTTTTCTCATTGTGGGAGGAATTCTCCTGAAAGTACTGGCTGACGCGGTTTTTGAGCTTTTTCGCCTTGCCGACATAAATGACGCAGTCGGTCTTGTCCATCATCAGATAGACTCCCGGCGCGAGCGGCAGGTCGTTCGCCTTGTCCAAAAGCTCCTGCTTCGTCATGGGACATTCCCTCCTTTCTTTTCATCTCTACATTATAATATATAATAGTATATCCGGTCGAATGGTGCCGGTAAAATGGAAAAAGGCGGCTTCCTGTGGAAGCCGCCTTTCCTGGTTGTTTCTTATTCGCCGAAATTGTTGGAAACCAGCTCGCACAGAGCGGTCACGGCTTCCTTTTCGTCCGCGCCGTCGGCCAGCAGCGTAATGGTCGTGCCCTTGACGATCCCGAGGGACAGCACGCCCAGCAAGCTCTTGGCGTTCACGCGACGCTCATCCTTCTCCAGCCAGATGCCGCTCTTGAACTCGTTGGCCTTCTGAATGAAGAACGTGGCAGGACGAGCATGCAGGCCTACTTCATTGTTGATCGTAACATTCTGAGTATACATCGTTACTACTCCCTCTCCAAAAAAATCTTTCGGACTTTATCGTATCATATACCATCGGGGGCCGATTCGTCAATGCCATTTCGCGCGAAATGGCGCGGATTTGGCAATAAACACAGACAAAGCGCTTCCCCGGGCGGGCATTTATTTCAACTCGACCACAGTGACGCCCGACTCGCCCTCGCCATAGTTGCCAAGGCGGAAGCTCTTGACGGCTTTGTTGCGCCGGAGGCTCGCGTGCACCGCCTTGCGCAGCGCGCCCGTGCCCTTGCCGTGGATGATCGTCACGGTCTCGAGATGCGCCATGACAGCGGCGTCGATATAGTTGTCGAGCACGCTTTCGGCCTCCAGCGTCTCCATGCCGCGGATATCGAGCTCGCGCGCAGCGGACGCCGTGCGCAGAATGCGCTGCGAGGGGGCAAACTGCGGCTGCTTTTTGGCAGTCGCCGCGCGCTCCGCCGCCTCAATGAGGCGGACCTCGTCGGCTTTGACCTTCATCTGCAAAACGCCTGCCTTGAGCGTCAGCGTACCGTCCTTGACGGCCGTGACCTCTGCCTGACGGCGCGTACCGGGGATCTCGACCAGATCGCCGACCTCAATGGGCCGCGAGGGCTTGGGGATAGGCTCCGCGCTCTCGTCGCGCACGCCCGCGGCGTCGCGCGCCTGCTTGATGTTGTGCATGATCTCGGCGCGCTGGGCGTTCATCTGCTGGGCGTCGAGCTTTTTCTGCTGCTTGCGCAGCGCGTCGAGTTCGCGGAACGTGTCGTCCGCGACGGACTTGGCCTCGGCCAAAAGTCGCTTGGCCTCGGCTTCGCCGCGGCTTCTCGCGTTCTCCTTCGCGCGCTCCATCTGCGTGCGGAATTCGCGCGCCTTGCGCGCGTCCTCCTCGCGCTGGGCGTAAAGGCGGTCGACCTCGGCTTTTTCTTTCTCTAACTGCTGCCTCTTCTGCTCCAGCTGCGTCAGCACGTCTTCAAAGCGGATGCTCTCGCTGTCCATCTGCGCCTTGGCTTTTTCAATGACGGCCTCGGAAAGCCCCAGCCGCTTCGAGATTGCAAAGGCATTCGACTTGCCGGGGATGCCGATGAGCAGCTTGTAGGTCGGGCAGAGCGTTTCCACGTCAAACTCGCAGCTCGCGTTCTCCACGCCCGCGGTCGTCATGGCGAAGGTCTTGAGCTCGGCGTAGTGCGTCGTCGCAGCGATCTTCGCACCCTGTGAACGCGCCTGCTCGATGACGGCGATGGCCAGTGCCGCACCCTCAACGGGGTCGGTGCCCGCGCCCAGCTCATCGAAGAGGATCAGGCAGTGCTCGTCCGCCTCGTCCAAGATCTGCACGATGTTTTTCATATGCGCCGAGAAGGTCGACAAACTCTGCTCGATGCTCTGCTCGTCGCCGATGTCGGCCAACACCGAGGAAAAGATGCTCACGGCGCTGCGGTCGTCGCAGGGGATATGCAGGCCGCACTGCGTCATCAGGCAGAGGAGGCCGAGCGTCTTTAAGCTCACGGTCTTGCCGCCGGTGTTCGGGCCTGTAATGACAAGCGTATCGAAGCTGCGGCCGAGCTCAATGTCGATGGGCACGGCCTTCGCGGGGTCGAGCAGCGGGTGGCGCGCATGGCGCAGATACACGCTGCCGTCCTTTTTGAGTTCGGGGCGCATGGCATTCATGCGGTAGCTCAGCTCGCCGCGCGCGAAAATGAGGTCGAGGTGGACGAGAATGTCATAATCCCACAGAATGTCGCGGCTGAAGCTCGCCGCCTCGCCCGAGAGGGCGTAGAGGATGCGGTCGATCTCCTTCTCCTCTTTCGCTTCGAGCTCCTTGAGCTCGTTGTTGGCCTGCACCACGCCCATCGGCTCGACGAAGATCGTCGCGCCGCTCGAGGACGTGTCGTGCACGAGGCCCGGCAGCTCGCCGCGGCACTCGGCCTTCACCGGCACGACAAAGCGCCCGCCGCGCTGCGTGATCAGCGCGTCCTGCAAAACGTTCCGGTAGCTCGGGGACGAAATGATGCGCTGCAGGATCTGGCGGCCCTTGGCCGCCGCCGCGCGCTTGTGGCGGCGAATTTCCGCGAGCTCGGGCGAGGCCGCGTCGGCGATCTCGTTTTCGTCGAGGATCGCGGTTGTGATCTTCTCCTCCAGAAAGCGGTTCGGGTGCAGGGAGAGGAAGAGCTTGTCGATGACCGTCCCCTCCTCGTCCTCCTTATAATAATCCTGCACGCGGCGCACATTCGTGAGAAGTCCCGCGATGTCGAGAAGCTCCCGCGTGTTGAGCATGCCGCCGCGCTCGGCGCGCGAGAGCGATTCGCCCACGTCGCGCACGCCGCCAAAGGCAGGGCTGCCGCGCAGCATGATCATTTTGCGCGCCGCGTCCGTCTCGTCGAGCAGACGGTTGACCTCACCGAAGTCATCCGATGGCGTCAGCCGTCGTGCCCGCGCCTTGGCCTCCGCGCTCACCGCGTGATGCTCGAGCATCTCCAATAGCCGCGGCAGTTCCAGCACGCGGATGGATTTTTCAAACAGTTCACTCATAGTTTTCTCCGAAATTTTGATTTCGATTCGTATTTCTTTCGACAGATATTTCGTTTAGTTGTCAATTTTCATGCTTTTGTAGAAGTCCAGCGTTTTGAATCGCCGGTCAAGCTGCACCTGTGCAAACACCTCGCACGCCGCGGCAAAGCGCTTTTCCGTCTCGCCCGAGAGGGAAAACGACAGCATCCGCTTCGGCTCGGAAAACAGCACGTGGCGCATCGCCGCGAACGAGCCCGCGTCCAGCGGCAGAAGGCCGCCCCCGCCGTGGTCCGCACATTCTTTGCACAGCAGCACGCCCTGCTGCGCGTCAAACACCGGCTCTTTCGGGTTGTGCGTGCCGCAGACGGCGCAGCCGTCAAGCAGCGGCTCGTAGCCCGAGAGCGCAAGCAGCTTGAGTTCAAACGCCGCCTTGACGATGCTCTGCGGCTTTTGCAGCGTGTCGAGCGCATAGAGCGAGTTGAGCAGCAGCGATAAGATCTCCGGCACGGGCTCGTCCTCCGCCGTGACGCACTCGGTCATCTCGGCAAAATACGACGCGAGCGACAGTAGCTCAATGTCCTGCCGGATACCGTCGAACAGCGAGATCGTCGACGCCTCGTCGAGGTAGTACCAGTTCCCGCGCTGATAGAGCACGAGCTCGGAAAAGGCCAGAAGCTCACTGCCCGCGGCGATGCGGCTTCCCTTGCGCCGCGCCCCGCGCGCCACGACCGCGATCCGCCCGAGCGAGTCGGTCAGAATATTCAATATGTAGTCGGCCTCCTTCGTCACCGTCGCGCGAAGGACGATGCCTTTGGTCACGAGTTTTTCTGACATAAAACTCCTCTAAATTGTTTTACACCAAGGGGTGTAAAGGATGGTTGCCTTGCAGGCATGGTGGTTTTTCCGCGCACAGCGCGGAGGGGAATGCCGCCTGCGGGCGGCGGGAGCAAAGGGGGTATTCTCTTTCCAAAGAGAATACCCCCTTTGGAACCCCCAGAGAAAGGCAAGGGGTCTTACCCCTTGACCCCGCACATTGGCAGTTTGTAGCTCGAAGAGCTGCGCAGCCTGCGGAATCGGGTGCGGTGTACATGGCTTCGCCATGAACCCCTACGTTTCGTGACAACTCTCAACCGCGCCTTACTATCGTGAGGCGCGAGTGACGTTTGCTTGGCGGCAGACTGCGTGCCGAATGCGGCATTGCTTCGCTCGCCGCATTGTGGAGACTGGCGGTAGACGGGAATTAGGCTGTACTTCTACAAGATGGGCAGAGCGGCAGCGGATGATAGGAGCAAGTCAAATCGTATAGCAACGCCAACCGCGGCAACGCCGCGCACAGGGCAGTGCAATCGGCAAGCATTGCAGCTCTTCGAGCTGCTCGCTTGCAATGGGAAACGCCTTTCTTTTGGACGGGCGACGCCCGTTTTCTTTCTCGGGAAAGAAAATGGGGGTCGCATCACGTGCAGCGCCTACAGCGCTGCTATCCCTCCGCGCTATGTGCGGAAATCCTCATTTACTGCCAGTAAATAAAAAATCGGCTCCCCGGTTTTCAAAAACAGCGCGAAATATCCGTTTCGCAAATCCCTCACCTCATGCTTAGCATGAGGAAAACTCCCGCGAACTATGACTGGGAAAATTTATTACTGCTTTTTGATGCAGTCAATGAAACTGCCGATCGCCATACCGATGCACGTACCGCTCGCCATACCGGCGGCCATGTTGTTAAAAAGCGGCTGCCCCAGTGCAAAGCCGATGCTCATGCCGATCAGCATACCAAAAATCATACAATTGCCGCTGTCATCGGTCTTCTTTTCTTTCTTATCGGGCATAATTTTGCCTCTCACTGCTCGTCGTAGCCGAAGCTTCTGATATAGTTCATATTGTCACGCCAGTTTTCCTTGACCTTGACCCAAGTCTCGAGGTAGACCTTTGTGCCCATGAAGCGCTCGATGTCGCGGCGGGCCTCGGTCGAGATCTTCTTGAGCATCGCGCCGTTTTTGCCGATGATGATACCCTTGTGGCTTGCCTTTTCGCAGTAGATGGTCGCGTCGACCTCGATGACCTCGTCGTCGCGCTCAATAAAGCGCGTGATCTCGACGGCCGTGCCGTGTGGGATCTCTTTATCGAGGTTGCGCAGCAGCTTTTCGCGCACGATCTCGCCCACGACCTGACGGTCGGGCTGGTCAGTCGTCATGCCGTCGGGGAAGAGCTGCGGGCCCTCAGAGGCGTACTTACCGAGCTCGTTCATCAGATCGTCCAGCCCCTCGTGCGTGCGCGCAGAAATGGGGATAATGGCGTCAAACGCATACGCCTCGCTGTAGGCCGCGATGACGGCGAGCAGGTCGTCCTTTTTCTCGACAGTGTCGATCTTGTTGATGCACAAAATCGCCGGCAGATGAGAAGCCTTGATCTTTTCGATGAGCTCGGCCTCAGGGATGCCGACGTGCGCCACTGGCTCAACGAGCAGCAGCACCGCGTCCACGTCCGCGATGGATTCGCGCGTGACCTTGACCATGTAGTCGCCCAGGCGGTTGCGCGCCTTGTGGAATCCAGGCGTGTCGAGCAGCACGTACTGCGTGTCGCCGCGGTTCACCACGCCGTAAATGCGGTTGCGCGTGGTCTGGGGCTTGTTCGACACGATGGCGATCTTCTCGCCCACAAGGGCGTTCGTCAGGCTGGATTTGCCGACGTTAGGCCGTCCGCAGACAGTGATCATAGCGGTTTTCGTTTTGTTCATGATAGGTGATCCTCAACTTTCTTTTGTTCGTTGAACGTTTTTTATTCATACAGCGAAAGCTGTATTCTCTTTTTGGATGCCCAAAGGGCGCGGTGTTCTGTCCCACTGCCGTGGGGACGCGGGGCAAAGGGGGTATTCTCTTTCCAAAGAGAATACCCCCTTTGGAACCCCCAGAGAAAGGCGAGGGGAGAACCCCTCGACCCCCGACATTGCCGGATTGGAGCTCGAAGAGCTGCACGCGCTGCGCATTGCACAGCCGTTGGCAGCTCTGCTGCCTTACGGATGTGGCATACCCCTTGCGGGTAATCAGGTGCGGTGTACATGGCTTCGCCATGAACTCCTGCAATTCGTGACCACTCTCAACCGCGCCTTACTACCGTGAGGCGCGTGTGACGTTTGTCTGGCGGCAGACTGCGTGCGGAATGCGGCATTGCTGCGCTCGCCGCATTGTGGAGACTGGCAGTAGACGGGAATTACTGCGCACTTCTACAAGGTAGGCAGAGCGGCAGCGGATAATAGGAGCAAGCCAAATCGTCTTGCAATGCTAACGCGGCTCCGCCGCGCGCAGGGTAGTGCAATCGGCAAGCATTGCAGCTCTTCGAGCTGCTCGCTTGCAATGGGAAACGCCTTTCTTTTGGACGGTCACACCGCCCGTTTTCTTTCTCGGGAAAGAAAATGGGGGGTGTGATGTTGCCGCCCACAGGCGGCATTTTCCTCCGCACCTGTGCGGGATCTCACCGCTCGAGTTCGAGTAATTTCATAATTGCCTCTTCATGTTCCCGCATCTGCGCTTTCATCGGCCCTTCGTCCAGATGGTCGTAGCCCAGAAGGTGAAGCACCGAGTGCGTCACGAGGTACGCCAGCTCGCGGCGGTTGGAGTGGCCGTATTCCTTCGCCTGCGCGGCGACGTGCTCGAGCGAGATGACCATATCGCCGAGCGGGACGAGGCCCGTTCCGGGGTCGGCGTCCTCCTCACCCGGCAGCTCGCCGGGGGTAAGCTCGAACATCGGGAAACTCAGCACGTCCGTCGCGCGATCGACCTCGCGCATTTCGCGGTTGATCTCGTGGATGGTCTCATCGTCCGTCAGCCGCACGTCGATCTCACAGGGAAAGTCCACACCCTCGGCGGCGAGCGCCGTGCGGATGACCTTGCGGATGAAGGCGCATTTGCTGTCGCTCACGCCGGGCACGTCCGACGTGATGGGAATATAATGTCTCTTTGCCATCACTTTTTCCTCTTTTCGTTTCGCGCGGCCTCATAGTCCGCGTAGGCCTTGATGATGCGCTGGACCATCACGTGGCGCACCACGTCCTGGTCCGTGAGCTCGCAGATGCCGATGCCCTCCACGTCTTTGAGCACGCGCACGGCCTGCTTGAGGCCGCTCATCTTGTCCGCCGGCAGGTCGATCTGCGTCACGTCGCCGGTGATGACCATTTTCGAGTTGAAGCCCATGCGCGTCAAAAACATTTTCATCTGCTCGCAGGACGTGTTCTGCGCCTCGTCGAGAATGATGAAGCTGTCGTCCAGCGTGCGGCCGCGCATGTAGGCAAGGGGCGCGACCTCGATATTGCCGCGCTCTAAATATTTCTGGTACGTCTCCGCGCCGAGCATGTCGAAGAGCGCGTCGTAGAGCGGGCGCAGGTACGGGTCGACCTTGCTCTGCAAGTCGCCCGGCAGGAAGCCGAGGCGCTCGCCCGCCTCGACCGCGGGGCGCGTCAGGATGATACGGTTCACCTTGCGCTCGCGGAACGCCGCGACCGCCGCGGCGACGGCGAGGTACGTTTTGCCCGTACCTGCGGGGCCGACGCCGATGGTGATGGTGTTTTTCAAAACGGACTCGATGTATTTTTTCTGTCCGATGGTTTTGGGCTTGATGGGGCGGCCCTTGGAGCTGATGCAGATGACGTCCTGCGTCAGCTCGCTGATGCGATCCTCTTGCCCCGCGCGCACGAGCGAGATCACGTAGCGCACATTCTGCTCGGTGATGGGCTCGCCGCGGTTTGAGATCGTGAGCAGTGCATTGAGCGCCTTCACGGCGAGCATCGTGTCCTCGACCTCGCCGTTCACGCGCAGTTCGCCCTCGCGATTGGAAATGGTGACCTTGAATTCCGATTCGATCAGCCGCACGTTCTCATCGAATGAGCCGAACAAATTGACCGCCTGCTCCATGCGTTCGATGCTGATGCGCTGTTCCATGCTGTGTTTCCTCCTGAAAAAATGTTGACGCCGGCCGGTCGCGGCTGACGGTGTTATCCTTCACTGAAGGCAATGGGCACCTCTTTTCCGATCTGCTCCTCACACTCGGCGGAGAGCGTCACGACGAGGGTGTCGCCCTCCACAGCGGTCGAAAAGCGCCGCTGCGTCACGCTGCCAGTCTCCCCCAAGAGGGCGGCAAGATACGTTTCGAGCACGTCTTTTCCCTGCGCCTCCGCGTCGGCGCGGGAACGTGGTGTTACTTCCAATTCGTAGGGCAGCAGCGTTTCCGTCTCCCATGTGACGGGCAGGGCAAAAAGGCCAAAAAGCGTCCATTGTGTTTGATTCTTTATTTTATCACAATCAACATTGCAAATGCTACTCCCTTTTGCACCAATTTTCAACCGATTCTCGCCCCAAATCAAGGTATGGCTGCGCTTTTCTTTTCCGGTGTAAACCTTCTTTTCATACGTGAGCGGCACGCGGACGGTGAGGTCGTACCATGTCCGTGCCCAGACTTCGCCCTTGCCCGCTAAAAAGCGCGTCGTCACGCTCGGCTTTTCTGTGCCGCCCGTGTCCACCACGCCCGCGATCAAAAGCTGGCCCTGCTGTACGCTCGTGCCGGGCAGGACTCTTTTCTCCCCATCCAGCGCGCGGACCTTGGTGATAAGGCCCGGCTTTGCCGCGATGACGTTCGTCGGCTCGCTCTCGTTTACCCGCTCGGGTGCGCGCACGCGCTCGCGCACCTGCACATAGGCCTTGCAGCCGCGCACGTTGACCGCCACCCAGCAGAGGTCCTTGAGCTCCGGCAAAACGCGGTTGCAGATATCCTGCGAGCGGAACGAATAGATGAACGTCCCGCGGTGGACGCCGTGCTCGCGCAGGGCATGCAAAATCGTCTCAGTCGGGACGGTCTCGTTGCCCGTGACCTCAAAATCCCAGATGAAAAGCGAGTTGACGAGCAGCAGCGCCGCACACAGAATGCCGCCGGCGAACAGCGCGTGGCGTCGGCGCATGCGCGCGAAGAAAAACGGCGTGCCCGCCGTGCGCTCGATAGATACCTCCGCCCCGCAGCCCTCGGCAGCGCGGCGCAGCGCGCGCAGGTCGCTGCGCGCCACGCAGAACGACAGCGCCGTATCGTCGATCCACCTGACGTCCCAGAATTCGATGCCCCGCGCGGAGCAGAGGTTCAGCATCCGCTCGGGGTACGCGCTCTTTGTGCGCACGCATACACTGCCGCGCAGCAGCTTGACGGCTTTTTTCAGCATAGCTCCCTCATCTCACATATTCCACGGCGTCGATCTTGCCGAAGATGCGCACCTCGCTGTCGGTCATGCTGCGCAGCGTCAAATTCTGCCCGCGCACGCGCAGGATGAGCGAGCCCGCCCCCACGTCGATCTGCTCTGTTCCGTAGGATAAGATCCCGCTGTGTCCCTCCAGAAAGAGCTGCCGGTCGCCCAGCATCTCCACATGGCACAGCCCCGCCACGATGTCCGCCGGCAGGTCAAAGAGCTCTGCCATGCGCGCCAGCATGCGCTGCGGCCGTTCGTTTCGTTCCATCGTCCATCTCCCCTTTGGGCAAAGCCTATGCGCCCTTTCGCGCGGATTTGCCTGTCCCAGGCGGGCAAGTTCGGCTTGCCCCGCGCATAGACTCGTCTGGAAGGTCAGGTGATGGCATGAAAATAAGAGTCCGTTTGCCGCTTCTGGCGGTGCTGTGCTGCTTTTCCGCACTGCTGCTGTTGCCGGAGGTCAGCGCGCAGGCGGCGCGGGACGCGATGCTGCTCTGCGCGCAGACGCTTATCCCGTCGCTGTTTCCGTTTTTCGTGCTCTCGTCGCTGCTCATCGCCTGCGGCGCGTCGGAGCTGCTCTCTGCGCTTTTGTCGCCGCTGATGCGGCCGCTGTTCGGTCTTTCGGGTGCGGGCGCGGCGGCGCTGGCGCTGGGTCTCTGCGGCGGCTACCCCGTCGGCGCACGGACCGCTGCCGAGCTTGTGGAAAACGGAGCTCTGTCGCGAGATGAGGGCGAGCGGCTGCTCGCCTTCTGCAACAACGCAGGGCCAGGGTTCCTGCTCGGCGTGTGCGGCGCGGGCGTGTTTTCGTCCAGCCGCGCGGGCGCGGCGCTGTACCTCATCCACGTCGCCGCGGCGCTCTGCGCCGGGCTTCTCATCTGCCGCGCGCTGCCGCCGGCGCCGCATGGAACATATCCGCACAAAAGCGCAAAAGCGCAGCATCTTTCCACAGCCTTTCCCGCGGCGGTGCAGAACGCGCTGACGGGATGCCTCAATGTGAGCGCGTTCGTCGTGTTTTTCACGGTGCTTGCGCGGCTGTTGCTGCACTTTCTGCCGGAGGCCTTCGCCTCATCGCTCCCCTGCGCGCTGCTGCTTGGATTTTTAGAGCTCACGAGCGGCGTGCTGTCGCTCCCCTGCTCGCGCGCGGGTTTTCTTTCCTGTGCGGCGCTGCTCGGCTGGGGCGGACTGAGCGTCCACTGCCAGACGCTCAGTGTGCTCGCGGCCTCTCCCCTCTCCGCGCGGTACTATCTCAAGGGAAAGGCGCTGCAAGCGCTGCTGTCGCTGCTTCTTGCCCTGCCCGCGCTGCCGTTTCTGTTTCCCTGACGCTCACTGCTCTTTTCCCGTGATGGCGCTCGCCACCTGCGAGACCACGTCCGCCACCGCATCGTCGAAAAGGTGCATATACACCGCGCTCGTCACGGATGTTGAGCTGTGCCCGAGCGCTTTGGAGATGCTGAACATCGGCACATTCTGGCTGTTGGCGACACTCGCAAAGCTGTGCCGCAGCCCGTGGAGTGAGATCGGCGGGAGGCCCTGCGCGGCGATGAACTGCGCGATGCGCTGGCACAGAACGTCCGGCTGATAGGGCTTTCCCGCTTCGTTCACGGCGACGTAGCCCTCTGGGTTATATTTAGGGTCCTGCTTCCGCCGCCTTTCCCAGTCGCGGTGCAGCCGCTTGAGCAGCGATTCAAGGTCCTCATTGCCGCCAAAGGCCAGCCGCCGCTCGGAGGCGTAGGACTTCGGCGCTTTTTCAAGCGCCCTGCCGCTCACGGCGGTGCGCACCTCGCAAACCGTCAGAACGCCGCGCTTTAGGTCGACATTGCGCCATTTAAGACCGCAGATCTCGCTGCGCCGCAATCCGAGGCAGCCCGCGAGCTTGACGGCCACCTCGAGCGGCGTGCCTTCGCTCGCGCAAAAAAGCATGCGCAGCTGAGAGGAATCGTAAAAACGGTGCTGCGGCGCTTCGCGCGCGGGCGGCGTGACAAGGCAGGTCACATTCGCCCCCACGATGCCCTGCCTTACCGCCGCGCCGAGCGCCGCGTGCAGCAGCACGTGGTGCTTGCGGATCGTGTTGTTGGCAAGGCCCTTTTTCCGCAGCTCGCCGTAATACTGCTGCACGCGCACGGGCGTTAAGTCCTGCACATAGAGCCTGCCGAGAGAGGGGATCATGTGGGTATTCAAGATATTCTCGTAGCCGTGGCACGTCGTTTCCTCGCAGTTCGGCTTGACGAGCTCATCCATCCAGTAGCGCAGCCAGTCCTCCATAAAAACGTCCCCCGGCGCGCTCCTGCCGCCGAGCAGCTGCGTGCGGCGATACTCGGCGATGACCTGCTCGGCCTGCTCCATCGTGGGATAGGTACGCGTGCGGCGTACGCGCCTGCCGTTTTCGCCGTCGTAGTAGAGCGAGACATAGTAAAGGTGGTTCCTGTCGTCATACGACAGGTTTCGTTTGAGCGTTTTTCTCATGCGTTTCTTCCTCTTTCCGTCGTTATGATCTTTTCTACATTTTGTGCAGAAAATAAAAAAACACCGCTGCATGAGCAGCGGTGTTTTTTAGCGAATAAAATCAGGCGTTCTTCGCGATCTCGACGAGCTTGGTGAAAGCGACGGGATCGTTGATGGCCATCTCGCTGAGCATCTTGCGGTTGATCTCGATGCCGGCGGTCTTCAGGCCGTGCATGAACGTGGAGTAGTTCATGCCGTTGAGCTTGCAGGCTGCGGAGATACGGGTGATCCAGAGGGAGCGGAAGTCTCTCTTCTTCAGGCGGCGGCCGACATAAGCGTAGGTCAGGGACTTCATGACCTGCTCGTTGGCCATCTTGAAGTGGCGGGATTTGTTGCCCCAGTAGCCCTTGGCGAGCTTGAGGGTCTTGTTTCTTCTCTTGCGCGTCATCATCGCGCCTTTAACACGTGCCATATTGTATAAGCCTCCTTAAAGCGTATCGTTGTAAATTATTTGTAGGGGATCATCTTGCGGATCGTGCTGGCAGTGGTCTTGTCAGCATAGCCGCCCTGACGCAGACGACGCGTACGCTTGGTGGGCTTCTTGGTCAGGATGTGGCTCTTGAAAGCCTTGGCGACCTTGACCTTACCGGACTTGGTCAGATTGAATCTCTTTTTGGAACCGCTGTGGGTTTTCAGCTTGGGCATAGTAGTTTCTCCTTTTCGTATTTGTAGTGGCGCTCAAAGTTACTTTCCCGCCTTGGGGGAAAGGAAGATCGACATGCTGCGGCCTTCCATTTTCGGCTCTTTATCCAGGTTGGCGACCTCGGCGACGGACTCTGCAAAGCGCACAAGAAGATCGCGGCCGATGTCCGTGTGTGCCATCTCGCGGCCGCGGAAGCGAACAGAGACCTTGACACGGTTGCCGTCGGCAATGAATTTCTGGGCGTTTTTGAGCTTGGTGTTAAAATCGCCCACGTCGATACCGGGGGACATGCGCACTTCCTTGATCTCGACGACATGCTGGTTCTTTCTGGCTTCCTTTTCGCGCTTGCCCTGTTCAAAGCGGAACTTGCCGTAGTCCATGAGCTTGCACACAGGCGGCTTGGCCTGCGGCGAGATCTTGACTAAGTCAAGCCCCTGCTCGTCGGCGATGTGCTGCGCCTGCGCGGCAGACATGATGCCGAGCTGCTCGCCGGTCGCACTGATGAGACGGATCTCGCTGTCCCGGATCTCTTCGTTGATCTGATGCACGTTGCTGCTAATACCGAAGCACCTCCGTTTTTCATAAAGAATTTGGCAAACAAAAAACGAGCACAGAACATTCTGCACCCGTACCATGACACGAAAAAGCCCGAAGGCCTTGTTTTCCATGATTGACCCCTTCGCTTTGCTGGGGGTGAGAACGAATGCACCGCTCTTCTTTGTTTTGCTTAAGTAGTATATGCTCTATTTCCCGGTTTGTCAACAACAATTTGCCCGAAAAAGTGAAAAATCCGCGGTATATTTTTACTTTTGCTCGTCAACACTATGTCTGCAAGCAAGAAAAGCGAAAGGAGGCGAGCACATGAAGGAGCGCAATAATCAGAACAAGAACCAGAATCAGGAAAACACCAATCAGAACCAGAACGGCAACCAGAATCAGAACAACCAGAACAAGAACAACCGCTGATCGTACTCAAGAGCGCAGGGCTCCAGGAACACCCGGGGCCCTGCACCTTTATAGAACCTTAATCCCGCGGCCCTTGCGCGGCGAAGCGTTTCGTGCTATCATTTTACTTAAAATGAGGTATTATTCCGCTTGCATTTTCAGAAAGGCGCACCATGCTCGACTCTCTTTCTCTCTGGCTGCACGAAACCCCGCTCGGCGAAACGCTGCTCACCATGCTCATCTCAATGCTCCCCGTCGTGGAACTGCGCGGCGGCCTGCCCGCGGGCGTTGCGATGGGGCTGCCGATCCCCGTGGCGTTTGCCGCATCGCTCGTCGGCAACATGATCCCTGTGCCGTTTATCATTTTATTTGTCCGCCCGCTGTTCAAATGGGTGCGCATACATATTCCAAAGCTTGAGGGCTTCATCTCGCACCTCGAAGCGCGCGCCGAGGCGAAAAGCGCCGACGTGCTCCGCTACCAGACGTGGGGGCTTTTGATCTTCGTCGCCATCCCGCTGCCGGGCACCGGCGCGTGGACGGGCGCGCTGATCGCCGCCGTGCTCAACATGCGCTTAAAGCGCGCCGTGCCGGTCATCTTCCTCGGCGTCGTCATCGCGGGCTGCATCATCACGCTGCTGACGCACGGGGTCACGCTTTTGTTCTAAAGGGAAGAGCGCGCAGGCGCTCTTTTTTGTTTCTTTTTGTCTCCAAACTGCAACCTTTTTGTAACGACTTTCGTCTAAAGTCATGTTACCATCCATATCGCCGCAGACTGTGCGGCAAACATCGGAAAGGAGAATTCCACATGAAAAAACATCTTCAGTGCGGCCTCACTGCCGCGCTAACCCTCGCGCTGCTCCTGACCGCCTGCGGGCAGAAGGAGGCGGACGCAAACGACACCCCGCCTGACGCGCAGGTGGGCAGCCTGTATGAAGACTTCTTCACCGGCGACGTCACCGTGACGGCGAATCTCATCAACGCCGGTGTCGAGGCGACGACCGCCTCGTTCCGCGCGCCCGACGTCTACGCCACCAAGGGCGTCGACGGCTCGGACATGGACTGGACGATCAAGCGCTTCGCCCTGCTCGACCTGGACGGCGACGGCACAGACGAGCTGGTGCTGAACATCGACTACAGCGGCGACGAGGAATACGTCGTCCTCACCTGCTTTGACGGCGCGGTCTATGCCAATCAGGTGGTCCACCGCGGCTTTTTGACCCCCAAGGCAGACGGCACCGTTGCCTGGTCGAACGGCGCGTTCGACAACGGCTACGCCCGCTTCCGCTTTGAAAACGGCGTGCTGGTCTACGACGATTTTGCCGCCGTGAGCAGCGATGACAGCGGCAGCGTCACCTATACGCTGAACGGCGAGAGCGTCAGCGAGGAAGACTTCGACGCCTTCATCGCCGAGCAGAACGCAAAGGATGACCTTGCGTGGACGGACTTCACGGTGGTGGCGGTCAGCGCTGCGCTGGCGGGGTAAATCCCTGCACCGTGCAGGGACGCGAATAAAGGGGGTATTCTCTTTCCGAAGAGAATACCCCCTTTAGATCCCCCAGAGAAAGGCGAGGGGCGTCCCCCTCGACCACGCCATTGCAAGCGAGCAGCTCGAAGAGATGCGGCGCTTGCCGATTGCACTTCCCTGCGCGCGGCGTTGCCGCGTTGGGTGTTGCTATACGATTTGATTTGCTCCTACTATCCGCTGCCGCTCTGCCTGTCTCGTAGAAGTGCAGACTAATTTCCGTCTACTGCAAATCTCATCAATGCGGCGAGCGCAGCAATGCCGCATTCGGCACGCAGTCTGCCGCCGAGGGGACGTCACTCGCGCCTCACGACAGTAAGGCGCGGTTGATATCTGTAACGACTTGCAGAAGATTCATGGCGAAGCCATGTACACCGCACCCACACTGCGCAGCGCGTGCAGTCATTCAAGCTGTAATCCCTCAATGTTGGGGGTCGAGGGGGACTCCCCTCGTCCTTTCTCTTGGGGGTGTAAGGGGGATATTCTCTTTCGAGAAAGAGAATATCCCCCTTTCCCGCGTCCCCCACACGGTGTGGGGGATAATAGAGTGCGCCCTGCGGGCGCAAAAAAAGAAGCACCCTTTCGGGTGCTCCCTTTTTTATTCAACAGTGACAGATTTCGCAAGATTGCGAGGCTTATCAATATCACACCCGCGCTGGAGTGCGATATAATACGCCAACAGCTGCAGCGGCACAACGCCGAGCGACGGCAGCAGCATCTGCGCCGTATCGGGGATCGTGATAACATTTTCGACGGTCTTCGCCATCTCGCCGCGGTGGCTCTCGGTCGCAAGCGCGAGAACGTCCGCGCCGCGGGCCTTGACCTCGACCACGTTGCTCATGGCCTTATCGAAAAGCGGGGCGTAGGTGCCGAGCGCGATAACGAGCGTGCCGTCCTCGATGAGCGAGATCGTGCCGTGCTTGAGCTCGCCGGAGGCGTAGGCCTCGGAATGGATATAGCTGATCTCCTTGAGCTTGAGCGAGCCCTCGAGTCCGAGCGCATAGTCGAGGTTGCGGCCGATGAAGAAGACAGAATTGTGGTTGAAATACTGGGAAGCGTACTTGGGGATGGCCTCGCAGCTCTCGCTCGCGAGGAACTGCTCCATCTTCTCCGGCAGCTTCTGAAGCTCTGCGACCGCCTCGTCGTACTCCTCCTTTTTCACCGTGCCGAGCGCCTCGCCAAACGCAAGGCCGATCATGTCGAGCACTGCGAGCTGCGTGGAGTAGGCCTTCGTCGTCGCGACGGCGATCTCGGGGCCCGCCCAGGTGTAGAGCACGTCATCCGACTCGCGCGCGATGGACGAACCAACCACGTTGACGATGGAGAGGATGTAGCCGCCGCGCTTTTTCGCCTCGCGCAGCGCGGCCATGGTATCGAGCGTTTCGCCCGACTGGGAGATCACGATGACGAGCGACTTATCGTCCACGATGGGGTCGCTGTAGCGGAATTCGGACGCGAGCACGACCTCGACATTGCGGCGCAGCAGATGCTCAAGATTGTACTTGCCGATCATGCCGACGTGGTATGAAGAGCCGCAGGCCACGATGAAAATGCGGGTAAATTCGCGCATTTTCTCGACAGGGAGCTTGAGATCGTCGAAGACAACCCTGCCGTCCTTGATGCGCGGGGAGATCGCGCGGCGCAGCGCCTCGGGCTGCTCCATGATCTCCTTGAGCATGAAGTGCTGGTAGCCGCCCTTTTCCGCGGCGGAGACCTCCCAGTCGATGGTAAAGTGCTTCTTTTCGACCTTCTGCTCCAGCGCGTCGTAGACCTCGATGCCCTCGCGCGTCAGCACGGCGACCTCGCCGTCTTCCATGTAGGCGACGTCGCGCGTGTGCTTGATGATGGCCGTCACGTCGGAGGCGAGGAAGTTGCAGCCCTTGCCGTAGCCGAGCAGCAGCGGCGCGTCCTTGCGCGCGGCGATGATGCGGTCCGGGCAGTCGGCGCAGAGCATACCGAGGGCGTAGGCACCCTCGATGCGGCGCAGCACGCGGCCCACGGCCTCTAAAAAGTCGTGGCACTCGTTGTAGTAGAATTCCAGCAGCTGCGCCACGACTTCAGTATCGGTCTCGGACTTGAACCGGATGCCCTGACCGATCAGAAATTCCTTGATCTCGACGTAGTTTTCGATGATGCCGTTGTGGATGACGGCAAACTTGCCGTTTTCGCTCACGTGGGGGTGAGAGTTGATGATATTCGGCGCGCCGTGCGTCGCCCAGCGGGTGTGACCAAGGCCGATGCAGCCCTCGAGATCCGCGCCGCCGTGGATCTGTTCGCTGAGGACCTTGAGCCGGCCCACCGCTTTTTCGACCTGCAGCTTTCCCTGCGCCGAGATGACGGCCACGCCCGCGGAGTCATACCCGCGGTATTCCAGATGCGCGAGCCCGTCCAGCAGGATGGGGGCCGCCTGTTCCTGACCAATGAATCCAACGATTCCGCACATATGATAACATTCTCCTTTTGATGATTTTTGAAAAATGGGCAAAAATACCCCTTTGCGGCGCAAAGCCGCTTCTTCAAAAGGACAAATGCGCAGTCATTTGTCGCTTTTCCCGTGGTCACAGCCCCTTTGTTCTGCGGTCGCCCGCATGTTTGTCGGCTGTGTGCGCGCCCACGGGCACGGGGAAGCATCCGCCGAAATTTCGATCTTCTTCCCACCTCGTCGTCCCGCCAAAGGCGGGCGCTGGCGCTTATGATGGAGAAACTCCATAGCTCCTTTCACTTCTGCGTTTTTTTAATATATTTCAAACCGGACTTCTCCGGATGAAAGCGGTTATTTCGCCCCTCCGCGGGGCAAACTCCCAAAAAGGGAGGATGACTATGGCTACTGCTTTTATCCGCACGATCGTGCTCTATTTTCTCATCATGGTCGGGCTGCGCCTTCTCGGCAAGCGGCAGATCGGCGAGCTCGAGCCCATCGAACTCGTGCTCACGCTGCTCATTTCGGACCTTGCCGCCGTGCCGATGCAGGATTTCGGCATCCCGCTTTTAAACGGCGTCATCCCGATCGTGACGCTCTTGCTGCTTTCGATGCTGCTCTCGTGGGGAAGCGTGCGCTCCATCCGCCTGCGGCGGCTGATCTGCGGCAGCCCGACGGCGCTCATTTTAGATGGCAAGGTGCAGCAGGACGCAATGCGCCACAACCGCTTCACGCTCGACGAGCTCATCGAGGAACTCCGCTCTCAGGGCGTGACGGACCTCACAAGCGTCAAATACGCGGTGCTCGAAACCGATGGGCAGCTCTCTGTCCTCCTCTATCCCGACGAGCAGCCCGCAACGCCGAAGCAGCTGGGAAAGCCCGTCAAGGACGACACCTTCCTCCCGCACATCTTCATCAATGACGGGCGGGTGATGGGCGAAAACCTCTCGCTCGCGGGTCTGGATGCCGCGTGGCTCGACAAAACCGTGCGCGCGCAGGGCTACCACGCCCCGTCGGAGATTTTTCTGCTCTCGCTCGACGGCGCGGGCAAAATTCTGTGCATCGGAAAGGACAGTGCCAAATGAAGCGATTTTTCTGGATCCCATTCTGCCTGCTGCTCGCGCTCTTCGGCGCGGCGCTCGCAAATGCCGCCGTCGCCGACGGCTTAGTTACAGACTGGTGCGCGGAGCTCGACAAATTGCAGGACACCGCGCAGGCGGAGAACTGGGACAGCGTGCGCGATGATCTCTCCGCGCTTCACGAAAGCTGGGACGCGCACACGACGTATTTCCACATCACTTTGCAGCACGACGAGCTCAACGAGGTCGAATCCCTGCTTGCCCGCGCGGACAGCTTCGCCTTCGAGCAGGACGAGGGCGAATTTCGCGCGTGTGTCGCGGAGCTCAAATCGCAGCTTTTGGTGCTGTCGGAAATGCAGGAAATTTCGATTCAGAACATTTTATAGCTTACTTGCCCTCGAGCAGCTTGTTGAGTTCCTTCATAAACGTGTCGATGTCCTTGAACTGGCGGTAGACCGAGGCAAAGCGCACGTAGGCCACCTCGTCCACGGCGCGCAGCTTGTCCATGACGAGCTCGCCGATATACTCGGTGCTGACCTCGCGCTCGAGAGAGTTCTGCAGCGTCTGCTCGATCTCGTCCGCCTTCTGCTCGAGCACCTCAAAGGGAACGGGGCGCTTTTCGCACGCGCGGATCATGCCGTTCAAGACCTTGCGCTTGTCAAAGCTCTGGCGGCTGCCGTCCTTTTTGATGACGACCATCGGCAGGCTCTCCACCGTCTCATAGGTGGTGAAGCGCTTGGCACACGAGAGGCACTCGCGCCGGCGGCGGATGCTGCTGCCCTCTTCGGCAGGGCGGGAATCAATGACCTTGCTCTCTTTGTATCCGCAATAGGGACATTTCATCGTGCAGAACCTCTTTTCTCATCTTAGTCAGAGAGAGTATAGCATACTTTCTTTTGGGATGGTAGACATAATTTGCATTTTTTCACAGGATGGGCGAATTTTTCTCATTCACGCGATAGATCACACACTTTCTCCCGTCAACCGTTCCGATGTGGGCAAGGCAGAAGAGCTCCGGCAGCGGGAACGGCGCGCTCTCGCTGTACGGCAGCGCCAGCAGTTTTCCGCTTTTCTCCTCGCGTACCATCGCGCCGGATAACAGTGAGAGTGCACAGTCGAGCCGCGCCGAACGGAAAAACGAGCCGCGCGGCAATGCTTTCCAGTCCCCCACCGCTCTCCCCTCCTGTCGGCACAAAATAAAGAGCCTGTGCTATTTCTATGCACAAGCTCTTTTCTTTATGTAGGGATTTTACTGCACGCTGTAATTGCCACGTACGAGCAGCTTTGTGCTGTTCGCGCTCGCCTGCACGCCTCGGCTGTCGACCGTCGCCATGTAAAGGTGGTTCTGCTGCAAGGCAAGGCCGCCTGCAAGCGCCGCGCCCGACGTCTCGTCGATGAGCCCCGGGGTGCTCGCCGCCACGCACACGCCGCTGCCCGTGCGCAGCATCGCCTCGCAGCCGACGCCCATGTACAGAATTTGCCCCTGATTCAGCGTGATGACCGTAAAGCTCATCGCCGTGCCGCCGGAAGTATTACCGCTCGACGCACCGTACTTCTGCTCGAAAGCCTGCGTCTCTCTCTTCACCTGCTCGGTGAGCTTACTCGAGAGCGTCTGTTCGCGCGAGGCGGTCTTCTTGTCCACCTCGGAAAGGATCTGCGGCAGGAATTTTTCGTTTAAGTAGCTCAGCGTCACAAGCGGGTCGCTGCTCGTGCCCGCGCCGCCGGTCGCGGCGACGGTCAGCGTCAGCACCGTCGCGCTCACCAGAAGCAGTCCCACCAGACGGGCAAAGGCGTTGTTTCTCTTTTTCATGCTGTATTCCTCATTTTCTCCCCGGCGCGCACTCTTTCCGTACGCGCCGGAGGGGTTAGACCAACTGTGTGTTTTGCAGGCCGAAGCTCACGGCGATGGCTGCGTCGATGCGCTCCATCAGCTCGCCGTCCACGCGCCCCATGCGCTCGCGCAGGCGCCGCTTGTCGAGCGTGCGGATCTGCTCGAGCAGCACCACGCTGTCGCGCGGCAGGCCGTAGTCCGGCGCGGAGAGCGCGATATGCGTCGGCAGCTTCGCCTTGTTCGTCTGCGAGGTGATGGCCGCCGCAATCACCGTGGGGCTGTAGCGGTTGCCGGTGTCGTTCTGCACGATGAGCACCGGACGCACGCCGCCCTGTTCGCTTCCGACCACGGGCGAGAGATCGGCGTAATAAATATCGCCGCGTTTCACATTGATATCCACTTAGCTATTCACACTCCGAGCGGAAGAAAGTACCCTTGCCTTTGTCAGGGGCCAATTTCATTCTCCCACGCGGGGGCGGAATTTATACGGGGGCTCGCAACTTTCCCCGTCTTTCTGCCCCCAGTCCATCGTATGCTGAGGACAGATGCCGCGTGCTTTTCTTAAAGCGGCTGCAAATTCTTGTCGACGGGTACGCCGTTTAAGCGATAGACGCGCGGCACACGCTTGCTGACCGCGCACATCAGCTCATAGGGGATGGTATCGCAGAGCGCGGCGTCGTCCGCGCAGAGGATGTGCTCGCCGAAGATCTCGACCTCGTCGCCGGACTTCACCTGCGGGAGGTCGGTCACGTCGATCATGCACATGTCCATGCAGATGCGCCCGACCTGCTTGGCGCGGCCATAGGGCGTGAGCACTTCGATCTGATTCGAGAGCGCGCGGTGCAGGCCGTCGGCGTAGCCGATGGGCAGGACCGCGATGCGGCTGGGCCGCTGCGTAAAGTATGTGCGCCCGTAGCTGATGGGCTCGCCCGCAGCGAAGTCCTTGATCGTCGCCACGCGCGTTTTGAGCGACATGACGGGCTGCATGCCCATCTTTTCGGCCAAGTCTCCCGAGCCGTAGAGGATGATGCCGCAGCGAACCATATCCCACGCCCATTCGGGGTAGCTTACAATGCCGCCGGCATTGCAGCAGTGGTGGAGCTGGAAGCGGAAGCCGCTTTGCGTCTCCACCTTTTCGATCATGCGCGCGAAGCGCTCATGCTGCAATTTCGTAAATTCGACGCTCTCCGCCGTGTCCTCGTCCGACACGCTGAAGTGCGTGAACACTCCCTCGATGTCGAGTCCCGGCAGTTCGAGCACACGCAGAATGTCGCGCAGGCTCGCGTCAAAATGCGCCTCGTCGCACGAAAAGCCGAGGCGGCCCATGCCGGTGTCGAGCTTGACGTGCACGGTCATTTTCCCGCCCAGCGCGACCGCGCGGTCGGAGAATTCCTTCGCGATGGCGTAGCTCTGCACCGCCTGCGTCATGTGCAGCTGCAAAATGCGCGCCGTCTGATCCGCGGGCGTGAAGCCCAGCATTAAGATCGGCAGCGTCACGCCGCTGTCGCGCAGCTCCTCGCATTCGTCGATGTTCGACACGGCGAGATATCCCGCGCCGAGCTGCTCGAGCCGCTTGGCGATCTCCACCGCGCCGTGGCCATAGCCGTCTGCCTTGACGACGCCGAGCAGCTTCACCTTATCGCCGACGTGGCGGCGGATGACCTCGAAATTATGGGTCAGATGGTCAAGGTCGATCTCCGCCCAGGTCCTCTTGAGCGTGCTTTCCATAGACGCTTCCACCCTTTTGCTTTCAGTTTCGACGCGCGCTATTGCGCTGCGTCCGGCGATAGTATATCACCAAAAATAAAATTCGTAAACTCCGCCGCGGCAATAATTTTGTCATTTTCCGCGATCTCGGCGTACACCGGCGCGCCGGAGACGTCGAGCCAGAGCGAGCAGGCGAACGTTTCGCCGCTGAGCGTCAGCGAAAAGTCCGCGCGCAGCGCGTCGACGTCTCCGATCGTCTCCGCGCCCGAGCTATCAAGATACACCTTCGGGAAGTTTTGCAGCACAAGCGGTACGCAGTTGAGCGCACTCACGCGCGGCGAAAGCGTACCCACGTCCAGCACCAGATCGTCGAACGTCAGCGTCAGCTTGTCGCCCTCAAGCACCGCGCCGACGCCCGTGAGCTCCTCCGGCTCGCTGACGGTCGCGCGCACGGCGTCTCCCTGCGCGCTCAGGTGCAGGGAATAGGCAAGCGTCTCGTCCCCGCGCGGCACGCTGACGCGCACGTCCGTTTCGTAGGACGCCAAATTTTTGTACTGCTCCTGCATCGCCTCCGCGCGGTCCGTCTCCTTGCCGCAGGAGCACAAAATAAGTAAGTAAAGCACTGCAGGCCATACCTTTTTCATATCTCCATCCCCCTTCCTCCGTTATCTCTATGCGCGCGCATGCCGCAGCATTCCAGCTTTTCAGAGCACAGACAGTCAAAGGCATATCCTACCGGCAAGGTTGCGCTTTCCGCAGTTGCACATCTGCCGGTTCTGTGCCATCCCCCAAAAAGTGTTTTACACATAGATTTGCACACCACACTTCCCGCGGCGCAAAAAAGAGGAAGCTGATTTCTCAGCTTCCTCTCGAAAATTGCTTGATTTTTAAGGGTTTTATCTTACTTGAAGTAGCGCTCCAGCAGACCCTTGAGGGCGCGGCCGTGACGAGCCTCGTCGCGGGCCATCGGTGCTTGCCGCACGGGCAGGCCGCTTCGCGTCCTATGGGGAGTTTAGGAATATCAAGGCTTTGCGGGATTTATCTATTTATTTTTTCACTCTCATTCAAGTCGCAAGGCTGTGGAAGTCTTCCAAAAAACTTCCACAGGAGGGCTTTGCTATGGCTAATGAAACGGGTATTTACAAGTTGAAAGACGGCGGTTGGGGTTTCCGCTATACTATTTCTGTTTGCGGAAAAAGAAAGGATGTTAAGCGTGTGCGTGATGCTTACGGCAATCCAATGAAAACAAAACGAGATGCTGTTCTCGCAAGAGCCGAAGCAATGAAAGCGGAGGAAATTCCCCAACAGATAAGGATTGTTAGAAAAAGCGTGAAAGAGGTCTATCAAGAATTTTGCGAAAACGGACGCAAAGACCGTGCTTACCGGACAAAGCAAAAGCAGGATAGTCTATGGAATAATCATCTCTGCCAGAAGTTCGGCAAGCGGTATGTCGATGAGATTAACTCGTCAGAAGTCAACGACTACCTCGTTGCTCTCTACTGCGAGCAAGGATATTCCTATCAATACACCGAAAGTTTTTTGAAGATGTTTTATCTCATTTTCGGGCAGGCATATTCCCGCAACTACCTCCCCGTTGATCTCTACAACCGCCTTTGCGTCAACAAAGGCACAAAGATAAAAATGCCGAAGATGAAAACAGAGGACGATACCGCCATTGTAGCGTTCAGTCGAAAAGAACTCGCACTTTTGGACGAGTACTTCAAGGGGACAAATGCGGAAACGGCGTATTTGCTCGGTCGCTACTGTGGATTGCGTATCAATGAAACGTTCGGCCTGAAATGGTCGAACGTCGATCTCAAGGCGGGAACAATTACCATCGACCGGCAGATGCAGTATCAGGACGGACTAATCAAACTCGTTTCGCCGAAAACACGGAATTCCAAAAGAACAATCTACCTTTGTCCGACTCTCAAATCGCATTTGGAGGAAAAGGCACGACGGCGGGACGAAGATCAAAAACTATTTGCTTCTGTGCGGGAACAGAAGGTTCGTTATATTGATGATTTGGACGGCAAGAAAATTCCCTCAACGGATTTAGTGAATTGTCTGCCTGATGGCACAATTCAGACGGTCAATTCGTTCAAATATCCCTCGCGGGAGATCAAGCAAAGGCTCGGCATCAACTTCAAATACCATTACTTACGTCATACCTATGGAACACTAATGGCGGAAATGAATACGCCAACGCATTTACTGTGCTCTCAAATGGGACACGGACATATTCACATCACACAGCGGTATTACCTCGCAATTTCGCAATCAGGTGTCGAAACCTTACAGAACAACTTAAAGCATCTGTAAGCATCATCGAACATCTTTTAACATCCAGAAGCAACTATGAATAAAAGGGAAGATGTTTTCACATCTTCCCTTTTATAATGGCAAATTTTGATTGTCCAGCATTTCCTTTTCGCCTTCCACCATGCCCGCTAACAGGAAGCTTAAAAGTCTCTCGTTGGACAAGACATTGTAAGAATCAGCAAGCGTAATTGCGAGTGCCTGCATAGCTTCGATAGCCTGCGGCGGGCTTAGCACTTTTATTCTCCCTGGGTACAGCGCCAGCCAATCATAGAATAACGGCGTCAATTCCACTTGCAGGCTTACGGTAAAATGCGATGCGTCATAGGGGATCATGGGAAGGTCTGTTCCGAACTTTTCCACAATATGAGTCGCACAGTCATTATGAGCGAGCAGTTGCACGGTTGTTATCCCCTCACTGAACATTCCTATACCGAACGGTCTGAACTTAAACTCCAACAGGCCAGATTCACGAATAGTATCTTTGCCCTCTCTCGGCTCATCTAATACCCTTACCCGTTCTATGCGGTCAGCACATATCGATGTTATTGCAGGTTTACCCTCCTGCTCGGTATGTGCAACAAGAACATGACGCTCCCCATCCCACACTACAAGATACGGGCTGACCGTAATGACAGCGCTGCCATTGTGCTTTATATATTGCTTGGGGTTATCTCTGCTGGAGGTATATTTGAAAAGGCGAAAGCTAATTTTTTTATCCTTTGAAATCGCCTCATAAATGCAATCCAAGCCCCGCATTGCTTCCTCATTCATGTTGCGGACACGGTTTGACACATACGCTTGACGATTTAGAGAATCCTTCGTATAAACATCAGCAAGCTGCTTGATCTTCTGCGTCAACTGCGCCGCCATATTTTCGGTCAAAAACTTTGCCGACTGAACGCTATCGACCAAAAGGCGCAGTTCATACGGCTCAAATTGCGGCTGCGTGATGTAATACCCCCACTTTGAGGGATTGTATTCTATTGGAACGCCAAAATCTATTTGCAGGCGCAAAATATCATTATAGATCGTTTTCACCGATGCAGAAACGCCCATAGACGCTAAGTATTTGGAAATGTCCTTTGCGTTCTTAGGGTGTTCTTTTGTTGCATGGGTATAGAGATAATCTCGGATATAGAGCAGCTTTACCCCTTGTCCTGAAGAGCGGCCTTGTCCCTTTGCCACAATAAAGCCCTCCTATTCAGAAAGTGATTGTAGATAGACCGATAGCAGCCGAAGAGCCGTTTCCCTATCCTTAGGGGAACAAGCATTAAGGCGAGAAAAGATTTCTTCCTGCTGGGCTGTCAGCTCACATTCGCTCTTAGTAAGCACTTCATCGGGGGTAATATGAAGTGCATCGCAAATTCGCAAGATTGTCTCCACACGCATATTAACCATACCGCGTTCAATGTCAGCGTAGGTTCGGCTCGATAATCCTGCCGCCTCCGCTACCTCTACTTGCGTCATTCCCATGCGCTTACGGATTGTCAATAGCTTGTTTCCAATCTCCCGCATATCCAAAACAAGCATTTTTCTTCCTCCTATCGGCTTTATATAGGAATTGTAATTCCTGATTTGCTTGACAAAAAGGAGTCGTAGTAGCATAATTATAGGAGGAATAGTGCCTATTGCGTCTGAAGTTAGGTATAGATATGAGCAAAGCACCTTTAATAACGGGGACTCGCTGGAAAATGATATTTAAGGATTTTGGGGGAGAACTGGGGTTATGATTATCGCTGTTATTTTGATTACTGGTATTGTCTTATTAATCATCTGGTTATTTTGGAGGGTTAAACGTGTAGAAAACGATAGGTCATTGATGCAGAAAGCATTCAAAACAGACCCATATTACAAGAACGAATTAGCTGTGCTTTGCAATCTCGAAAAGGCTGAATTTGTAAGTGATGGACAGATTATAGCGAGGAAGGGAGGGGCAAAAAATATAGATTTAACTGCACATTTGATAAAGGAGGGTGCCGAACTCATTTTAAGTATGGGGCTCGATATGTCTTGGAATGACAGAGGGCGAACTATTTGTGTTGTCATGCCACATGCCGCCTTTAGGATAGGGGTACCAATCAACACGACCTGCATCAGTCTCAATCTTGAATTTCAAGACGACTTTAGAGTTTCATCAGATAGTTTTTCTACTTCTTCCACTACAACAGTAAAAAAAGCAAGTGTGGTTGGTCAGGCTGTGGCTGGAGGTATTTTGGCTGGCGGCGCCGGAGCGGTAGTAGGCGCAATCAATGCAGCCAGTCAAAATAGTTCTGGGGGAAAATCGGTCACAACTTATGATGGTTACGAAAGAGTGTATTATATTGACGACAAGAAATACGGACGTAAGATAGACTCTATCCTTATTAACACAAAGCTTTTTGAAAAGTTTGGTAGGCCTCCCGAGAAATATGTAGTCAGAAGAGGTCAAGATTATTGGCAATTATTAAGTGACCACTCTTTTTTGGGGTGCTCGGTGTTGACTGATAAAAACCGCAAAAACCTCGATGAACTTTTTAACTACATTGATACTATTTTTCAAGATCATGCTGCAAATGCTAAAGACAGGTATCGTTACGATTATTTTACTTTCTCAGATTTTGCGTAAAAGGAACAGGGAGCAATGACCGCTCCCTGTTCCTTTTACGCTTCCAAAAGATCAATATATTTATAAGCCGTGGTTCTACTTAAATCGCATACCCTCGCAAGCTCGCTCAAATTCAGCTGCTTACTGCGATACGCGGGATAGTGCCGTAGAAAGATCGGCGGAATATCGTCTGCGGTCAGCGTCGGCCTCCCGATCTTTGCGCCCTTGGCCTTGGCGTTTGCCATTCCCGACTTCACGCGCGCCCGAATGATACGCAATTCCAATTCCGCAAACACGCCTGACATTTGAATAAACGCATTTGTCATTGGGTCGATCTCCCCGTTGGAGCAATCCACGGTGATACTGCCGACGATCACCAACCGCAGACGCTTGGCGCGTATGGCCTCGATAATCTCGCACAACTGTTTGGTGCTTCTGGCGAGTCTGGAAACCTCCAATGTGATGATCGTATCGCCCGCCTGCGCCTGTTCCAAAAGAGAGGATAACTGACACTTCACAACGGCGTCGCCGTGCTCGTATTCTAAAAAGATGTTCTCTGCGCCCGCCTGCTTCAACTCCCGCACTTGGCGGTCAATATCCTGTTTGCTCTCGTTTGTAGAGCATCTTGCGTAGCCGTGTATCATTTCGTATTCCTCCCTTTGGATTGCTCCACGGGCTTTTTGTTGCCCGTGGAGCGTATTTGTTTCAGCAGGACACCGAGAATCGGCGGGAGCTGACGGGCTTTGTGAAATCCTTGTAGAGATCGGCGTAAAGTCTCTTAAAGGTCGCGCTGTCAAAACGATTGGAGACAACGCTCGTATAGCGAAGGATATAAGCGCCTGCGGTCAGCTCTTCCGCGCCGAGGCGGAGCATTTCGCCCTTGAGCGTGTCGCGGATGGCATCTGCCTTGGCCTTTGCCTTACTTGCAAGATCATCGTAGTTATTCATCGTTTCAATCAGGCTCTCAATCTCATACTTACTCATTTTCTTTCTCCTTTTGGATTATATTTTGTCGGTAAGCGGTGGGTGGCGTTAAGTTTATCACATCGACACCGGAGGTTTTCTTGTCCGTTCCCACTCTGATCTGGTCGCATTGGCGTTCGACCTTGGCTTACCTCTTCCCTTGAACCGATTATAGTATAGCACTAAATATTAGTGCTGTCTATTGACAATTGGCACTAATATTTAGTGTATTTCTTGTTGAATTCAGCACTTGTTTTTAGTGCTGTTTGTGTTATAATAAGGACAATGGAAAAGGAGGCTCAAATAATGGCAATTCGATACAAAATTGATATTCTCGCAGAGCTGAAAAAGCGCGGTTATACATCAACGAAAATCCGCGAAGAAAAGTTGATCGGGCAATCCTATTTACAACAATTACGGCACGGAGAACTTGTTTCTTGGAAAACTCTTGATACAATCTGCTCCCTCTTGGACTGCCAACCTGCCGATCTGATCGAGTATGTAAAGGACGAAGAGTAAAGGGGCGGTGTCCGCGAAAGGGGCATTCTTATTTCCTGAACGAAAACAGAGCTTTTTCGGCGGTCAATACGGCCCTTTTTGCCCGTCCAAAAGTGTATAGGAAAACAAATGTTTTTCTGAACACCTCGGCGGGGCATATTTCCGGAGAAAAATCTTTCTCTTTCCCCTTGCCTGTTGGGCGTGGGCGATACTCCCGCGAAATGGCTCTTTCATACCGGAAGACGGTTTTTGCGTCTGTCTGCGGGCGGAGCACTTTTCCCCGCCCATCGGCAGAAACGAAAAAAAGCGGTTTTTAAGTCGCACATTTAACAGTCCTTTTCTTTTTCTATTCGCTGTTAAGTGTTTGACTTAAAAACCGCTTTGCTTATTTCCAATCCTTGAATATCTTTTTGAGAGATTCATCAACCGTCGCCTACATCGTTTTCTCGATGAAGCGAAACATCTCTGCCTCCATTATGAATTGCTCCCGCTTCTTTTTCTTCTTGCGTTTGCTGTCTGCGTCAATCCTCACTTGATCTTCACCTCGCTTGTAAAGACGATCTGGGGGACGACCTCTTCTTCCTGCTCCTGAATGCGGGAATATATCGCCTCGCGTTGCTCCAACCAATTTGCCTGTGCGGATTGCCCGTTCAATTGATACCAATAGCGATTGGGTATCATCCCGCGTAATCTGTAAAGGTTTGTCATATCTACGTTCATAGGGATATCTCCTTTTTACTCCAAAATAATATCATCGACGAGGCATTGCCTCGTCGATGTAAGAGGAATGAAAAGCCCGCCTACCCCGTGCGCTTGCGCGCGGGTGGCGGGTTTCGTTTCTCTTTTTCTTTTCATAGGTATTTGAGCGGTGTATCATTTGGAGTAATTGAATTTACCCATTTCTTTTCTATGCGGTCGCACACCATATCATTCAACGCGTTCAGGGTATTGTTATATATTCCGTTGAACTCAATAATAGCCTGCTTTCTGGCTACCCCGCCATACTTCATACACATAAACATAATTGCTTCACCGGCAGGGCAACCATTTTCTTTATCCTGCCAATACTCACGCCACGCTCGGCTGTATTCCTCTCTTGTCGTGTCAATCAGACGTCCACGTCTCGCAAAGTAATAGTGATAATTACCGGACGCACGGAGAATTAAGTCCTGATGATCTAATCGGCGGAGGTAGTTTTCTATGGTTTGCCGTGTGAGGGTATAGCCGTCATTATTGATTCGCTGTTCCATCATCTCACACGGCAGACCGACAAACTCTTCATCATCCAAAAGGTAATAGAGAAAGAGGTTGAGTTTATCAAAAATTGTCTGCGGTGGGAAGCCGAGATCAAGAATACAAAACGGCACAAATGGGTCGGAAATTTCTTCAATGGTATATTTTAAACCTGTCCCACGTCCTGCGGTTGAGTATTTGATACCCCATCGGTCTAATCTGCGTTTGATAGCCTGATTATCGCGGGTGTTAAATAGTGCGGAAAATTCCGCATAGGTATAGGTCTTACATTCTAACATCATTCTATCTCCATTTTTAAGTCATACATTTAACACTTCTTTTTTTCTTTATATTTACTGTTAAATGTTCGACTTGAATATTCAGGCAGTCTTGTCCTGCTTCTCAGTCTTTTCCTTGGACTCTTCCTTTGCCCGCTCAAAATAGGGGGTAAAGTTGATGACGGAAACCTCGTTATAGAGGTAGAAGAGCGGATTTTTGCGGAACTCGGGGAACTGATCGACAAACCAACGGCGGACGGCGGTATAGCGGGAAGTCAGAGGGAGGCTTCCGCAGTCTTTCAGGAAGTTGAAAGCCGTCATATATTGTTCGGCATTCGGCAGACCGCTGATGAATGTCTCCATATTCTCATAGGTCAGGTTCTTGAACTGATTACAGTTGAACTTTTCCCCTGTGCTCTTGGAAACGTATTTGCGAGGCGTGCGGTGGGTGCGTTTCACGATCTTCATAGAGGGGAAGTCCGCACACAATTGACGAATAGCCTTGTATTCTGTGCTGTTAGGGTCATTCATTCTCTCGGCACACTCAGCGGTAATAGTGATGGTCTTAGCCACAAAATCAACTTTCATACTCTTCATTTCTATATCCTCCTAATCCTTTTCAACTTTCTTTTAGCCAACCAGTGCTAACTGAGCATTGGCCATAGCCTCAATTTCTTCGTCAGAATCAGCAGCCAGTTTTGCAGTCTCATTCTCTTTGACTTCATTTTCCTTGTACTCGGGATAAGCATTCAGAAACCACTTCTTAGTCAGGGGATACTTACTGCCCTTCATCTCTGCGATACGCTTAACAGCCTCGAACACCTTCAACTGCTTCTCACTGTTGGGCTGGGCCTCAATGTAAGACTTCATTACCTTGAAAGTTAGGCCGTTGTAGGTCTTTTTATGGATACTCTTAAAGATGATCTCCGCTTTAGGGTTTTCAATCATTGCCTGACGCAGTTCATAGTATTCGGGAGTGCCATAGAGAGAGGCTTTCTTGTAGAACGTATTAGAAACAATCACAGTGTTCTTTTCAAGATCAATAGCAATATTCGTCTTCATAGAGTATCCTTTCTTTATTGGCTTTTGAACTTTTGGATTAGCCATAACCTTCTATTTCAGTGAGGGTTGTTTTGTTTCATCTCTCACTTTCTGGGCTTATTATAGCAAAATGGGTATCCAATAGTACTGGATACCCCAAGCATAAATTCAAATTGATTTTTTATTTCGCTTTGCAAGGAAGATGTCTATTCTTCTTCCATTTTGCTCTTGGACGCTGAAAGATGAAAAAAGATGTTCAATAAAGTTCAAACATCTTGTTTCGCGAACACGCAAAGGTGTATCATAGCAACATCCACACGGCAGACTTCCACATTGGCTTTTCAGCGAGTGAATTTTCATCTTAACTTCCACAAAACTTCCACTCCCCCGCTCTCCCGCGGCGCAAAAAAGAGGAAGCTGATTTCTCAGCTTCCTCTCGAAAATCGCTTGATTTTTAAGGGGATTCGGCTTACTTGAAGTAACGCTCCAGCAGACCCTTGAGGGCGCGGCCGTGACGGGCCTCGTCGCGGGCCATCTCGTGCACGGTGTCGTGGATGGCGTCGAGGCCGTTCTTCTTCGCGCACAGGGCGAGGTCAAACTTGCCGCTCGTGGCGCCGAACTCGCAGTCGACGCGCCACTTGAGGTTGTCCTTCGTGCTTGCCTTCATGTTGGGCTCAAGGTCGGAGCCGAGCATCTCGGCGAACTTCGCGGCGTGCTCCGCCTCTTCATAGGCGGCCTTCTCCCAATACAGGCCGATCTCGGGATAGCCCTCGCGGTGCGCAACGCGCGCCATGCAGAGGTACATGCCGACTTCGCTGCACTCGCCGTTGAAGTTGGCCATCAGCTGGTCAAAGATATACTTCTTGTCCTCTTCCGAGATGTCGGGGTTGTTCTTCACGGTCTTGCCGTAAACGCCGAACTCGTGCTCGGCAGCGAGCTTGAGCTCACCCTTGACCTCTTCGAACATGTTGCTCTTGGCGTGGCACACGGGGCACTCCGCAGGAGCCTCGGGGCCTTCATAGATATAACCGCAAACCTTGCAAAGCCACTTTTTCATAATTGCTACCTCCATAAAGTTTATCTTGAAATGTGAATTGTTTTGCTTGCCTTTCACTGGCGTTAGTCTACCACATTTTACCGGTTTTATAGAAGTTGCAAATGCAACATTTTGATGAATTTTTTATGAATTGCGCTCCATGGCCTTCAGGATGCGAGGCGCGAGGATCACACTCACGACGATCTTGAGGCAGTCGCCGGGGAGATAGGGCAGCATGTAGGCCGTGGCGAGCGTCATCCCGCTCACGTTGCCGCCCTTGTAGACGTTGACGATCAACGCGATATAGGGAAGACCCACGAGGTACAGCACCGCGAGACCTGCAAAGCACGCAAGCAGAAGGCGCGGCACGGAGCGGTCCTTTTCGGCGATCTTGCCGATGACCCACGCCGTGGGGATCAGGCCCAGCAGGAAGCCGAACGTGGGGTTGAAGATATAGCCAAAGCCGCCGCCCGCCGCGAAGATGGGCACACCGACAAGGCCGAGTACCACGTAGAGAAGCTGCGACAGCGCACCGAGCTTCGCGCCCAAAAGCAATCCCGCCATCGCCGTGAAGAAGAATTGCAGCGTGATCGTCGCCTGGAAGAGCTGGAAGTGCAGGAACGCGCCGATAGCCGTCAGCGCGGCGAACAGTGCGCAGTAGATCAGGTCTCTTGTTTTGATGTTTTTCATGGTGATTCTCCCTTTTCTCAAAAAAACTGGGCTCATCATAACATGACGCCCACCTATTGTCAACCTATAAATTTCATAAAGGTTTACAAGTTTGCAATTTTTCTTGCACAAGGTCAAAATCGCAGCGCCTACGGCGCTGCACGAGGCAAAGGGGGTATTCTCTTTCGCGAAAGAGAATACCCCCTTTGAAACCCCAAGAGAAAGGCTGAGATTGGTAGTCTCAAGTTTGCGCAAGTCTTTTGCCTTTGGAATGTGAATGCTTGCGCGCGGCGGAGCCGCGTTTAGCGTTGCGATACGATTTGCCTCTGCTCCTACTCTCTGCCCATCTTGTAGGAGTACGCAGTAATTTCCGTTTACCGCCAGTCCCATCAATGCGGCGAGCGCAGCAATGCCGCTATTTCGCAAGCAGTCTGCCGCCAAGCAATCGTCACTCGCGCCTCACGATAGTAAGGCGCGGTTGCAAGACGTAACGAAACGTAGGGATTCATGGCGAAGCCATGTACACCGCACCTGATTACCCGCAAGGGGTATGCCACATCCGTAAGGCAGCAAAGCTGCCAACGGCTGTGCAATCCGCAGGCCGAGCAGCTCTTCAAGCCCCAGACCGGCAATGTCGGGGGTCGAGGGGCCCTCCCCTCGTCCTTTCTCTTGGGGGTGTAAGGGGGATATTCTCTTTCCGAGAAAGAGAATATCCCCCTTTGCCGCGTCCCCACACGCTGTGGGGACAGAAGCAGCCCCCCCGCGCTGCCTTCAATACTTCTTATTGTAGTACCAATAAGTCCCACAAAAAATAAGCGACTGCGCGCAGGTCACAAGGCACAGCACCTGCCCGATGATCGGCTGCTTGAACACTAAAAGCGCCAGCAGTCCCGCCGCGAGCTGGGCATAGATGCAGATGAAAAACGTCATGCTGCGCGCTTTATTCGCAACATACACCGTGCGCTCATCCTTGAGCATCGCGTCATAATCCGCAGCCTTTTCCGGGTCGCGGCTCAGGCGGTAAACACGCAGCAGCCGCACCGCGCCGCAGACAAAGAGGCCGCAGCCAAGGCCGCTGTAAAAATCGCCCATGTGCGCATCACCGAGCAGAAATCCGATGGCGAACATCACAAGCCCGATGACGGTCACCAGAATGCCGCACTTTTTCTGCTCCTGTAAATTCATACCCTTCATGCCTCTTCCTCCTCAAAAATGAAAATGTCCTCGATCCGCTCGTCAAAGAGCCGCGCGATGCTGTGCGCCAGCAGGATAGACGGATTGTACTTCCCGTTCTCGAGCGAAATGATCGTCTGGCGCGAGACGCCGAGTTCCGACGCCAACTGCTGCTGCGTCATGCCGCGTGCCTTTCTTCTCTCTTCAATGTGGTTTTTCATCGCTTCTCTCCGTTTTTCAAAGTCAAGTTCGCTTTACATCTGTGAGGATAGCACTGCGCGAGCGAAATGTCAAGTGTCTTTTACATTTTTTTGCATTGCTTTTGTTCCTGCGCTTTGCTACAATAAAGAATAAGAAAATTTTCGCAGGAGGATTCTTATCATGTCCGTCAAGATCGCACCGTCCATCCTCTCCGCCGACTTTGCCGAGCTCGGCGCCGGCGTCGAGGCCATTGCCACCGCCGACTACGTCCACTTTGACGTGATGGACGGCTGCTTCGTCCCCAATATCAGCATCGGTATCCCTGTGCTCCAGTCCATCCGCAAGCGCACGGCGCTGCCCATCGACGTGCACCTGATGATCGTGCAGCCTGAGCGCTATGTCGACCAGTTCTGCGACGCGGGCGCGGACCTCGTCACCTGTCATGTCGAGGCCGACACGCCGGAGAAGATCCACCTCGCGCTCGACAAAATTCACGCCAAGGGCAAAAAGGCCGGCGTCGTCTTGAAGCCCAACACCCGCGCTGAGGCCGTGCTGCCGTTTCTTGACAAGTGCGACATCGTGCTCGTGATGACCGTCGAGCCCGGCTTTGGCGGGCAGAAGTTCATGGCCGATATGATGCCGAAAGTTTCCGCCATCCGCCGCTACATCGACGAGAGAAACCTTGACTGCGAGCTCGAGGTCGACGGCGGCGTCGACGCCGTGACGTGCAAAACCTGCATCGAGGCGGGCGCAAACGTGCTCGTCGCGGGCTCCGCCGTCTACAAGGCCGCGGATATCCCCGCCAAGATCAAAGAGCTGAGAGGTTAAGTCCATGGAATACTTTCCCGCGGCGCTCGAAAAGCTCGTTGAGCAGTTCGCGCGCCTGCCCGGCATCGGCAGCAAGAGCGCACAGCGGCTCGCGTTTTTCGTGCTGAGCCTGCCCGAAGAGGAGGCCAAGGCCTTTGCCGATGCCATCGTCGACGCCAAGCGCACCGTCACGTTCTGCCCCGTCTGCCGCAATCTGACGGACGGCGGCCTCTGCCCTATCTGCTCGTCGCCGAAGCGTGATGAACATGTCATCTGCGTCGTCGCCGACCCGCGCGACGTCGTCGCCATCGAGCGCGCGCGCGAATACAACGGCCGCTACCACGTGCTGCACGGCGTCATCTCGCCGATGAACCATGTGGGGCCCGACGATTTGGAGATCAAGCCGCTGCTAGACCGCGTGGCGCAGGGGAACATCGAAGAGGTCATCATGGCCACGAACCCTGACACCGAGGGCGAGGCGACGGCGATGTACCTCGCCCGCCTGCTGCGGCCGTTCGGCGTGCGCGTCACGCGCCTTGCCTACGGCATCCCCGTCGGCGGCCACCTCGAATTCGCCGACGACGCGACGCTGATGCGGGCTTTAGAAGGACGTCGCGACATATAAAAAGCAAAAAAGGAAGGCGAGTCCAAATGGACTCGCCTTCCTTTTGATTTCTTTACATCATTTTCACCGTGTAGTACACCGCGAGGAGGAATGTGCCAATCGCCAGCACCCAGAGGCCGTAGTAGGCGATGCTGCTGACGGCGAGCGCCGCCACGATGGCCAGTGCGCACACGGCGAGCACAGCGTAAATGAGCTTATAGTCGCCGTCCTGCGACACGATGCGAAGATCGCCGAGCTTTTTAAGCTTGCCGTCGTTCTTGCCCGCCTTGAAAACAGCGACACCAAGCACCGCGACCACGCAGATCGCGAGGATGCTGCATCCGGTGACGATGCCGCCCCACGTGTCGCTCCCGCTGCCGCGGTGGATGAGGTACATCGCCATCAGCGACGCCGTCAGGCCCACGGCCTGCACGGAAAACTCACGCGGATAGAGCAGGAACACGATGCCGATGAGCATCACGACCGGCACGATCACGCACATCATCGTCGTGCCCTGCGGGTAGACCTTGAGCATCAGGATCGACGACACGGCGAAGAAAAAGCCGATGCATAAGAGCCACGGCGCGGCGGGCGCGAAGCGCGTCCACTTTTTGCGCATCAGCCAGACGACAAGGCCCGCGCCGAACAGCGCACAGCCGATGTAGTCGATGACCTGAAGCACAGTCATCATCGTCAGCACCTGACCGACGCCGCCTTTGACATAGTAGTTGTTCACCATCAAAAGATAAAATTCAGCAATGACGCCGGCCATGAGCACCGTGATCGCACGATTGACGTTGCGATTGCTTCTGGCCATGCGTTCTGCCCGCTTATCGTTGTTTTTTGCCATCTATCCAAGCCTCCAAAAAAGGTTGTCGTTTTGTAAGCGCCTGCATCAGGCGGAAACATTACATCATAGTATAATAGCAGAACTTCCCCCGTTTGGCAAGGGAAAATTCTTATTCTTATGCCAGATCCTCCCTTTTTGCACCGCGCTTGCTTTTCTTTTGCGCAGGCTTTATAATGTTTCGCATGCAAAAAAGAGGAGGATCTTCCCCATGTCCAACGTTTCGATCAAGCTGCTGCGCGAGGGCGCAAAGCTCCCTGCGCGCGGCTCCGCTTTCGCCGCCGGCTACGACCTTTACGCCTGCCTGGATGGCGACAAAGAGCTCATCATCCCGCCGCACGCGACGGCCATGCTGCCGACCGGTCTTTCCTTTGCCCTGCCGGAGGGCACGTTCGGCGCAGTTGTCGCCAGAAGCGGCTTAGCTTCCAAGCAGGGCCTCCGTCCGGCAAACTGCCTCGGCGTCATCGACAGTGACTACCGCGGCGAATGCTTCGTCGCCCTGCACAACGACAGCAACGAAGAGCGCACCGTGCGCCACGGTGATCGCGTCGCCCAGCTCGTGCTGCTGCCGTTTCTGCCGATGGAATTTGAGCAGGTCGACACCCTTCCCGAGACCGTGCGCGGCGAGGGGGGCTTTGGCAGCACAGGGCGCTGACTCAGAGCACGAACGCCCCGTCCACCGCGAGCACCTGGCCCGTGACGAACGACGCCTTGTCAGACGCGAGATACGCGACCGCCGCGGCGATGTCCTCGGGCTTGCCGAGGCGGCCGAGCGGCGTTTGCTCGGCAAGGTCCTTGAGCGTTTCCTCGCCCAGTACCTTGACCATATCGGTCTCGATGACGCCGGGAGCCACGCAGTTGACGCGGATGCCGCTCGGCGCCAGCTCCATCGCGAGCGAGCGCGTCAGGCCGATGAGCGCGTGCTTCGTGCAGGAATACGTCACCTCGCACGACGCGCCGTGCTGGCCCCAGATCGACGAAATGTTCACGATGCAGCCGCTCTTTTCGTGCAGCATGTTCGGCAGCACCGCCTGAATGGTGTTGCGCGCACCGTTTAAGTTCACGCCGAAGTAGCGTTCCCACATCTCGTCCGTCACATCCTGAAAGAGCGCCTGACCGGCGACGCCTGCGTTGTTCACGAGCAGCGTGATCTTACCGAGCTCGCGCTCGCACTGCGCGACCATGGCGTTCACCTCGCTGCGCTTTGACACGTCCGCCTGCACGGCGATGGCCTCGCGGCCTTCGGCGCGCAGCAGCGCGACAAGCTCGTCGGCCTTGTCCTTTCGTTCATAGTAATTGATGCACACGGCATAGCCGTCCCGCGCGAGCTCCGCCGCGACCGCGCGGCCGATGCCGCGGGACGAGCCGGTGACCAATGCGACCTTTTTCATGTGTTTGCCTCCGTCTGTTGTCAATAATCTGTTTTATTATAATTTACATAACGCAAAAATGCAAGCACCGCCGCCTTTTTGGGCAGCGGTGCTTTTTTCCATGCGCTCAGAGAAGCGGCGCGATGTAATTTGTCCATAGGGCGCTCAGCGGCATCACGAGCATCATCGCCGGGATCATGTCCGCCACGGGGAAGTCCTGCATCTTGGCGATGCGGCAGCCCGTTGCGATGAGCAGAAAGCCGCCGCAGGCCTTGAAATCGCCGATCATCGTCGGCGTCGTGAGCGGATAGATCGCCTTGGCGGCGAAAAACAGCGCAAAAAACACCGCCGCCTGCGGCACCGCCACGAGCGATGTCACCGCACCCAAATTGCAGGCAAAGACCATCGCCGTGAAAAAGTCCAAAATCGACTTGCTCAAAAGCACCGTCGCGTTTCCCGTCATGCCCGCGTCAAGGCAGCCGTAAATGCCCGTGCCGCTCGAGCAGAAGAGCACGATGGCCGTCACCAGAAGCGAGAGGTATTCCTCGCGCGGAAGGCCGTCCTCGTCGTCCCCGTTTCTCTCGCCGAGAAGCTTGCCGATGGGCTTTTCCATCAGTTCGCCGCCGCGGCTGATCCACTCGCCTAGATGACACGCAAGGCCGAGCGCCGTGCCCGCCACGACGGCCAAGATCACCGCGGGCATGTTCTGCATCAGCGGCACTGAGCTGATACCCATGCCGATGGCGCACACGCCGAACACCTTGTTGAGCTCTGTGGTAAAGCGGGTGGAGAGCTTCTTGCTGAACACCGTTCCCAAAACGCCGCCCAGCGCCACTGCCAGCACATTGACGATCACACCGATCATTTTTCTTTCCTCCTGACACACAAACATAAAAAGCCGCCGAACCGGGCTTCCCCTGTTCGGCGGCGCTCTTGATCTTGTATTAAGATAACGCAAATTTTTTCGCCTGTAAAGATTTTCTTGCACCGTTCCGCCGCCCGCGGAAACTTTTCTTCTTTTTTTGCGTCTAATATAGACAAAGGGCGCAGAGGAGGTGAGGCGTATGCGCCGCATCAATCTTTTTTCCTACGGCATGATGTCGCTGCTGAAATTATTCGCGCGCGTGCTCGTCATCGTCCTCGCCGTTTCGCTCTTTCAGCAGGCGCACAGCGCACAGGCCGTCCCCGTGCGTCCGCCGCACTTCGACCGCCGCGCAATGCCCGAGGCCCTTGCCGCGCCGGTGCGCTCTCCCAAGGGAGACGCCGCAAAGCCCGCGCCCGACTGGCGCTTTTACGTGCTGGAATACCACAACTTTACGGAAAATGCGTCTCAGGCGGCAGACTACACCATGACCGTCTCCGCGCTGCGGCGCGACCTCGACTTCCTGCGCGATAACGGCTATACGACAGTCCTGCCGCGCGAACTGGCTGCCGGTCAGCTCGACGACGGCTCGCCGCTTCCGCAAAAGGCGGTACTGCTGACCTTTGACGACGGATATGAGAGCAACTATACCCTCGCTTTTCCCATCCTGCGCGAATACGGCGCAAAGGCGGCCATCTCGCTCATCACTTCCCGCATCGACGAGAGAGCGGACGGTTTTCTCACCTGGGATGAGTGCCGCGAGATGGCAAAAAGCGGCCTTGTCGAGTTTGCCTCGCACACGAACGACTGCCACATCCGCCCCGATGCGCCCGGCATCGAGCGCAAAAGCGGCGAGGACGAGGAGACTTACATCTCGCGCATCTCCGCCGACCTGCAAACGAGCATCACACGCATCGAACTCGAAACCAGCCAGAACGTCACGACGTTCACGTATCCTCTCGGCAAGATGGAGCTGTGGGCCGAACCGTTTTTGCAGCAGCACTTTGCCGTCACACTCTCCGGCGTCTACGGCACTGCCCGCTACGGCGACTCCCTCTACCACCTGCCGCGCTACAACATCACGGATCTTCATCCCGCCAGCGAGTACCTCCCCGCCTCTTGACCGGCAGTCAAGCGCTTCGTATACTAAAAGCGAGCATTTTCCCAATAAAGAGAGATGATAAGGAGAGATCCCATGAGTAACCTGACAAGTAAAATCACGGATACCTATTTTCCCAAGGACGAACAGCACTTTTTCAAGCTTTTCCTGCGCTTCCTGCTGGTGACCTTCGGCGGCGCAGCCTTCATCCAAATCGCCGGAAGCTTTTCCCTCTTCTATTTCGGCGAATTCACCGACCTTGTCTGCGCCATTCTCTACGCCGCCGCCATTTTCACCTGCATCCTGACCGGCAAGGCCCCCGCGTCCAACGATAACACTCCGCAATAATCCCCATCGAGCCTTGCCGCAAAGCGGCAGCAGCGCCCCGCACCCTCAATCGACGCAGGCACTCCTACCCACTCCGTTCCCTTCGGCGCTTTTGCGCCGTAAAATGCTTTTGCTCCGCAAAAGCATTTGCACAGGGGCAATTCACTTGCCCCTGTGCTTTTCAATGTCCCACGGGTTCCTCGCGCGAAGTCGCGCGTCAATTCGCAGCGCAGCGGAGAATTGTTATAGGCGGAATTCACTTCCGCCGTTAAATAATTTGAATCAAGCCGAGACGCGCTCCGCCGCGTCGAGGCTCCGACGCTTTTGCGCCGTAAAATGCTTTTGCTCCGCAAAAGCATTTGCACAGGGGGCAATTCACTTGCCCCTGTGCTTTTCAATGTCCCACGGGTTCCAAAAAAGAAGAGACGCCGAAAGGCGTCTCTTCTTTTTTGGAGCAGGGTACGGGAGTCGAACCCGCCTTAACGGCTTGGGAAGCCGCTGTAATACCGATATACCAACCCTGCGAACAGATGGAGTATATCATATTCTTCGTGTCATTTCAAGGCGAAATATTCATGTTGTCGCTGATTCTTTCATATTCTTTACCAAACGAAGAAAGGAGCTCCGCCATGAAACGAATGTTCCCGATGATCCTGCTGTTCGCGCTGCTTTTGTGCGTGCCCGTGCGCGCCGACGAGCTCACGCTCGACGCCCCCTCCGCGCTGCTCATGGAAAAGCAGACCGGCACGGTGCTCTTTGCCAAGGATGAACACACGCCGCGCGAGCCCGCGAGCGTGACGAAGGTGATGACACTGCTTTTAACCATGGAGGCCATCGACTCCGGCGCGCTCTCGTATGACGATACCGTCACAGGCAGCGCGCACGCCGCATCGATGGGCGGTAGCCAGATCTGGCTCAAAGAGGGCGAGCAGATGCGCGTCGAAGACCTCATCAAGGCCGTGTGCGTCGTCTCCGGCAACGACGCGGCCGTCGCGCTCGGCGAGCACTTGGCAGGCAGCGAGGAAGCGTTTGTCGCGCGCATGAATGAGCGAGCCAAAGAGCTCGGCATGAACGACACGCACTTTGTCAACTGCACGGGCCTGCCCGCAGACGGGCATGTCACCTCGGCCTACGACATCGCGCTCATGTCGCGCGAGCTCATTTGGCGCCATCCCGACATCCGCCGCTTTACGACGATCTGGATGGACTCGCTGCGCGGCGGGGCATCCATGCTCGTCAACACCAACAAGCTCGTGCGTTTTTACCCCGGCGCGACGGGACTCAAGACCGGCTCGACCGATTCGGCCAAATACTGCATCAGCGCGACCGCGGAGAAGGACGGCATGGAGCTCATCGCGGTCATCCTGGGCGGCAGCACGAGTGACAAGCGCTTTACCGACGCCAAGGCACTTTTGAATTACGGCTTTGCGGCGTACTCGCTCGTCACCGTCACTCCCGAATCGCCGCTGCCCGCCGTGCCCGTGACGCTCGGCACGCAGAAGACGGTGCAGAGCGTTCTGACGAGTGAAAACGCCCTGCTTCTCGAAAAGAGCCGCGCAAACGGCCTGACGCAGGCCGTCTCGCTGCCCGAGAGCATTGATGCGCCCGTCGAGGAGGGCGAGCCGCTCGGCACGCTCGACATTTTCGACGCAAACGGCACGCCGGTCGCATCGCTTCCGCTGCTTGCAGGCGAGAGCGTGCCGCGCCTTATGTGGGGCGAGCTTCTCTGCCGCCTGCTCAAGCTCGCCTACTGCGGGGCGTAAGCTCTCTCTGTTTTCCACAAAAATCGCTCCGAAACTTTTCCGTTTTACGCTCATACGTATAATTTTTAGCCATTTTTCGGAAAAGCATGCTTTTCTTGCTTGACAGAATCGAAAAAAGGTGTATACTGCAAGCAATTTCATAAGTCTTGATAGAGGCGCGGCTGACATGAGTAGCCCCCGACAAAACGGCAGGAGACCGTGGGGTGCGAAAGGGGACGCCGCCGAAGGGTCGATAAAATCCCTGTTTTGTCGATACTTGGGTCGTCGGGAAATACCCGGCGGACTGTCGTCCGGAAGGACGGAGTGCTGTCATGATCGACGCGATCAGGAGCTTTGATGTGTTTCACATCGGTTGTTTGATGTTTTTGTGTTAAGTCATGATGGAAATCATGGCTTAATTTTTTTGTTCTGTGTTTGTATCACAGGAAAGGAGAAACATCATGCAATTTGTCGGAACCTTCTGGGCGCTCGTGCCCCCCATCATCGCCATCACGCTGGCGCTGATCACCAAGGAGGCGTACTCGTCTCTCTTTATCGGCGTCGTGATCGGCGCGCTCTTCGCCTGCGACTTTGCCCCCGTCGCCACGATCGACATGATCGTCAACGACGGCATCATCGCCGCGATCGCGGACAACGCGGGCATCTTTCTCTTCCTCGTCCTGCTCGGCATCATCGTGGCGCTTGTCAACTTAGCGGGCGGCAGCGCGGCCTTTGGCCGCTGGGCGGAAAAGAACATCCACACCCGCGTGGGCGCGCAGCTTGCGACGTTCATCCTCGGCATCCTCATTTTCATCGACGACTACTTCAACTGCCTGACCGTGGGCTCGGTCATGCGTCCGGTGACCGACCGCCACCAGATCTCTCGTCCCAAGCTTGCCTACCTCATCGACGCCACTGCCGCTCCCGTGTGCATGATCGCGCCGATCTCGTCCTGGGCGGCCGCCGTGTCCTCCACGGCCGAAGACCTCGACACCGGCATTTCCGGCATCCAGCTCTTCATCCGCGCCATCCCCTATAACTTCTACTCTCTTCTGACGTTCGTCTTCATCATCACGCTCACGCTGCTCAAGTTCGACTACGGCCCGATGCGCGGCTTTGAAGAGCGCGCCCGCAATACGGGTGACCTCTCCGCCGCTCCCGGCAGCACCGAGGAGAACGCCAACCCCAAGGGCCGCGTCATCGACCTTGTCATTCCCGTCATTATGCTCATCATCCTCTGCACCATCGGCATGCTCTACGTCGGCGGCTTCTTCGGCGCTGACACGTCCGGCTGCACCGATTACGCCGGCGACTTCATCGGTGCGTTCGGCAACACGGACGCGTTCGTCGGCCTCCCGTGGGGCGGCATCATCGCGCTGGTGCTCACGGTCATCTACCTCGTCGCCCGCCGCGTCGTCGGCTTCCGCGAGGCTATGGGCTGCATCCCCAAGGGCTTCCAGGCCATGATCTCCCCGATCATCATCCTGACACTGGCCGTCTCCCTCAAGACCACGCTCAACGCGCTGGGTGCCGCAGACTATGTGCACGATCTGATGTACGCTGCCTCTGAGGGCCTTTACAATATGCTGCCCGCCGTCATCTTCCTTGTCGCGTGCGTGCTGGCCTTTGCCTCCGGCACGTCCTGGGGCACGTTCGGCATCCTGATTCCCATTGTCACGGCCATCTTCCCCAGCGACAGCGCGCTGCTCTACATCGGTATTTCCGCCTGCTGCGCGGGCGCCGTGTGCGGCGACCACTGCTCCCCCATCTCCGACACGACCATCATGTCCTCCGCCGGTGCGCAGGTGGAGCATGTCAACCACGTCGCCACGCAGCTGCCCTATGCCATCACGGTCGCGTGCCTGAGCTTTGTGTGCTTTGTGCTCGCGGGCTTTATCCAGAACTGGATCGTCTGCCTCGCCATCGGCGTCGTGCTGATGGTCGGCACGCTCTTCGCCATTCGCAATGTCGAGGCGCGGAAGGCGCGCTTCAAGGATTAACTTTGCTCTCTACTCTCTTTTCTCTCATAGGAACGGGGCGAACCGGCCGGTTCGCCCCGTTCCCCTTATATTCTCCGCTTTGCAATCCCTAAAAAGCATGGTATACTGAGTATAACACTTAACTTCGGAGGACGTTTCCATGAGTATTGTCGTGATGGGCGCGGTGTTTGTCGATATCAAGGGCTATCCCCTCTCTTCCTACATCCCCGGCGGGCGCAACGCGGGCCGCGTCGTGCAGGTGCACGGCGGCGTGAGCCGCAACATCGTCGAGGACATCGCGAACGTCGAGCTGCGCCCGACGTTCGTGAGCCTTGTCGACAACACGAGCGCGGGCGCGGACGTCGTCAAAAAGCTCCAGAGCCACAAGGTCGACACGCGCTACATCCGCACAACGCCCGACGGCATGGGCACGTGGCTCGCGATCTTCGACAACACGGGCGACGTGACCGCGTCGATCTCCAAGCGCCCCGACCTGAGCCCCATTGCCGACATTCTCGACGAGCAGGGCGATGAAATTTTTTCGCAGGCCGACAGCATTCTGCTCGAGATCGACATGGAAAAGGACATCGTCAAGCGCACGTTCGCGCTGGCGGAAAAGTACCACAAGCCCGTCTACGCGGTCGTATCCAACATGAGCATCGCCATCGAGCGGCGCGACTTTCTGCGCTCAGTGCACTGCTTCATCTGCAACCAGCAGGAGGCGGGCATCCTGTTTTCGGAAAATTACGACGGCCTCTCGCCCGACGAGATGCTTCCCATCCTGCGCGACAAAATTCGCGGCGCGCAGATCCGCCGCATGGTCGTCACGATGGGCGCGCAGGGTGCGGTGTTCGCCACACTCGACGGCGAGGACGGCTACTGCCCCGCGAAGAAGGTCGATGTCAAGGACACGACCGGCGCGGGCGACGCGTTTTTTGCCGGCGCGGTCATCGGCCAGACCTACGGCAAAACGATGATGGAATCCTGCGAGATCGGCACGCGCCTTGCTGCGTCCGTCATCACGACGGGCGAAAACGTCTGCCCGCGCTACCTGCCGAGCGAATTCGGGCTGGACGTCTCCACCGTCGACGACGCGCAGATCGCGCTCGAATTCTGACCGCCATATTTTAATAGGAGGGCCCGCCATGAAAAAAGCGCTTTTTCTCGCTCTTTCCCTCGCGTTTCTCCTGACCGCCTGCGGCGAAACGACGCTGCCGGACACGTCTGAGCAGAACCCGGTCGACAACACGCAGGAAACGTCGCTGCCCGAGAGCTGCCTGCTCTACTACGACCTCGGCAATGTAAGCATTCTCGCGGAGGACAAATCCCTCCCGCTCGCGCAGAATGCGGGCGACGGGTACGCGACCTCTTATAGCGTGTGGTACGACGGCGAGTATCAGGACCTCGCTTTACAGGACGGCGACAGCGGCATTTCCGTCGCCGACATGACCGGCGGCAGCGCAGTCTTCGACTACGGCGCGGGGCTCGTCGTCTGGAACGGCGAGCGCTACCACTGCGCGCACCTGACCGCGCAGGACAGCTACATTCCCAACATCTCCCCCAACATCCCCGGCGGTATCCTGCTGCTTGAAGTGAGCGGCGACTGCTGGGCCGACGGCGGCACAGCCGACGTCGCCTGCTTCACAGGCTTCGGCACGGTCGTCATCTGCGGCAGCGGCACGCTGCGCATCGACGGCGCGGGCATCGGCCAGACCTACGGCAAAACGATGATGGAATCCTGCGAGATCGGCACGCGCCTTGCCGCGTCCGTCATCACAACGGGCGAAAACGTCTGCCCGCGCTACCTGCCGAGCGAATTCGGGCTGGATGTTTCCGCGCCGGACGACGCGCAGCTCGCGCTCGAGCTTTGATCCCGGCAAATATTAAACACAGTAAAAAGCGAGGGACGCGTAGGCATCCCTCGCTTTTTGTTTTGCTTTTTTACTGCCCGCACAGCGCGCTGCGGTTTTCTTCCGCAAGGCGCAGCGCCGCGTCTCGGTCCACACCGTAGGCAAAGCGGAACGCATACGGCTTTGTCATCGTGATCGCGCTCACCGTGCCGTCCTTCAGGTAAAACGCAATGTCGCGGACGTCGTAGTTCCCGTCGTCCTGCGGCGTCTGCGGCTGCCAGACGTAGGCGCGGTCGAAGTCATAGGCGGGCTCGCTGTAGCCGCTTTCGTCGCTGTAGCCGTCATAGAGCTCGGACTCGTCTGCCGCGATGCAGTAAAGCGCTTCCGGGTATTCCGTCAGCAGCGCTTTCTCGCTGTCGCCGACCTTGACGCCGCGCGGCGTTCCCACGCCCACAGCACTGGTGCGCAGATAGCTGATGACCTCGCGCTCCGTTTCAGGGTAGTAGTCCGTCCCGACGACGAGCTGCGCGTCCGCGTCGTAATGGCGCGCAAAGTCGTAGGGCAGCATCCCGTCGCTGTCGTAGGTCGTATTCTCCGTTTTCCCGTTCGGCTCGTAGTCCGCTCCAAGGCTCAAAAATCCGCCCGGCAGCTCCAGCGTAAAGTTCGCGTCCGGCTGCGGCTCGACCGTCAGATCTTCCTCCCGCATCAGGGGCTCGTCCGGTGCGCCGTCCGACGCTTCCTGCTTTTCTCCGCAGCCTGACACCAAAAGCGTCAGCGCCGCCAAGAGCGCCGCAAGCAGCTGCGCTGTATTTTTCCGTCTCATATCGGTCTCCTCCTTGATTTTGTTTTTTTACGCTTCCTTCAACTTTTCCTCCAGCAGCTTGAAGGCTTCATCCGCCGCTTCCCCGCGAATTTCCTCGCGGGAAGCCGCGCCGAAGTCAAAGCGCTCGGCGATCGTCTCCTTGGGCGACGAAAATCCGATGAATACCGTGCCGACGGGATTTCCCCGCTCGTCGCGGTCGGGTCCAGCGACGCCCGTGACGCTGACGGCGCAGTCCGCCGTCGTCGCCTTGCGTGCGCCCTCGGCCATTGCACGGGCGACGGGCGCGGACACCGCGCCGTACTCTTCCAGCATGTCCGCCGGAACGCCGAGCACGCGGTGCTTAACGATATTCGTATAACTCACGACGCCGCCCATGAACACGCCCGACGCCCCCGGCACATCCGTGATGCGCTTGGCAATGAGGCCGCCGGTGCAGCTCTCCGCCGCGGCGAAGGTCACGCCGCGCGCCTTGAGCGCTTCATAGCAGCGCTGTTCGACTGTTTTTTCTGCCATGATAAGACTTCCTTTCAGAGCTTGATGCGCACGAACTCGCGATTTGTCATCGCGCGGTCGATAAGGCCCTCGATATCAAGGACAGCCTCGGCCTCACGGACCTCGTCGAGGTTCGGCTTCGTGCGCGGATGACGCGGGGTGAAGACCGTACAGCAATCCTCATAGGGTAAGATCGACGTATCGAACGTGCCGATCTTACGGGACAAACGCACGATCTCTTCCTTATCCATGCCGATGAGCGGGCGCAGGACGGGAAGATCGACGACATCCTCGGTCACGCGCAGGGCCTCCATCGTCTGAGACGCGACCTGACCGAGGTTCTCGCCCGTGACGAGCGCCTTGGCCTTGACCTGATCGGCCACGCGCTGGGAGATGCGCATCATAAAGCGGCGCATGATGAGCGTGAAGAATTCCTCGGGGCAGTTTCTGCGAATTTCCTCCTGAATTTCGGTAAACGGCACGATCTGCACCGTCAGCCGCCCGCACCAGGGGACTAAGAGCTTGGCAAGGGAAAGCACCTTCTCCTTCGCCTCATCGGACGTGTACGGTGGGGAGAAGAAGTGCACCATTTCGAGCTTGACGCCGCGCTTGGCGATCATGTAGGACGAGACGGGCGAGTCGATGCCGCCGGAGAGCAGGCTGACCGCCACGCCGCCCATGCCGATGGGCAGGCCGCCCGCGCCCTCTTCAGCGGGGCCGTGGACATAGGCTGCATCGTCGCGAATTTCGATATGCACGACGAGCTCGGGGTCGTGGACGTTGACCTCGCACGTCGGGAACGCCTGATGCAGCGCGCCGCCGACCTGCTGGGAGATCTGGATGGACGTCAAGGGGAAGGTCTTGTCAGCGCGCTTGCTCTCGACCTTGAAGCTCCTGGCCGTGCGCATCTCACCGGCAAGGTAATTCTTTGCCGCAGCGATGATCTTCTGGATGTCCTTTTCGCACGGCAGCGCCTTTGAAACGGCGATGATGCCGAAAATCTTCTTGCAGCTCTCAAACGCGGCCTCGATGTCGCACTCGTCGTCCTTCGGCTCGACGTAGATGGTGCTCTGCTTGGAATAGACGCGGAAATTGCCGCATTTCGACACGCGGCGGTTGACGTTCGACATCAGCTTATCTTCGAAGCTGCGGCGGTTCAGGCCCTTGAGCACGACCTCGCCGAGCTTGCACAGGATCATTTCATGCATTGGTATTGTTCTCCTCATTTGTTATGGCCGCTTCCGCATCGGCGGAAAATGCGGCTGAATTTTCGTTGTCTTCGGATTTGGCAGGCTTTTTCCCTTTGCGGGTGAGCCCCAGTGTAAAGCACAGCGGCTCAACGGCGGCCAGCAGGGCAAAGAGCGCATAGCTGAACATCGTGCCCTCTCCGCTCACCCCGTTGATCCCGACCATGGCGGGCGCCATCGGCAGCTCCCAGATCATCGCAAGGATGCTCCCCGAGCCGAACGGGACAGGCATCACAAGAAGCGAGGCAAGATTCAGCACATAGAGCACGATCGCCGCGTTCCAGCAGCAATTTTTGTCGATGCCCCGCTCCGGCCGCAGGCCCCAGCCGAACAGGAACGAAAGCGCCGACACATAGACGACGCCGAGCGCGAGCCCGACGGGCGTGGCAAACGTAAAGGACGAGGTCGTCCCCGTGCCTCCAAACGCCACGAACAACAGGATAAAAGCCGCGCCCTGAGCGATATGGCTCAACATGGAAAGCGCGCCAAACTGGATGTAGTCATACCTTTTCATCTCATTCACCCCTGTAAAATATCCGTGTTGCGGTACTGGATGGCCTCGGCCAGATGATGCGCCTCGATCTTCTCGCTGCCGTCGAGGTCGGCGATCGTGCGCGCAACGCGCAGCAATCTATCGTGGCTTCGCGCCGTGAGGCCGAGGCGCTCGAACGCGCCTTTGAGCAGCTTTTCGCCCGCGGCGTCCAGCGTGCAGAACTCGCCCACCATCGCGGGCGTCATCTGCGCGTTGCAGGTGATATTCGTGCCGGAAAAGCGCTGCTTCTGGATGTCGCGCGCGGCGTTCACGCGTGCTTTGACGTCGGCGGAGGACTCCGCCTTTTCGCGCCGGCGCATGGCCTCGAACTCGACGCTCGGGACGTTCACGTGCAGGTCCATGCGGTCGAGCATCGGACCGGAGATCTTTTCGACGTATTTTTCCACCTGCTGCTTGGTGCAGTGGCAGCGCCCCGAGGGATGACCGTACCAGCCGCAGCGGCAGGGGTTCATCGCGCCGACGAGCATAAAGCGGCTCGGCAGCGTGATGCTGCCCGCGGCGCGGGTGATGGTGACCTCGCCGTCCTCGATGGGCGCGCGCAGCACCTCGAGCACGTCGCGGTGGAATTCGGGGAGCTCATCTAAAAAAAGCACGCCGTGGTGCGCGAGCGAAATTTCACCGGGCTTGGGCGTCTGCCCGCCACCGGTCATCGCGGAAGCGGAGAGCGTGTGGTGCGGCGCGCGGAACGGGCGGTGCAGCAGCATCGGGTGCGAACTGTCGGTCAATCCCGCGACCGACCAGATCTCGGTCGCTTCAAGTGCTTCCTTTCGCGTCATGTCGGGCAGGATCGACGGAAGCCGCCGCGCCAGCATGGATTTGCCCGCGCCGGGCGAGCCGATGAGCAGGATATTGTGTCCGCCCGCAGCGGCGATCTCCAGCGCGCGCTTGACATTTTCCTGTCCCATGACGTCGGAAAAGTCGGGGCCGGTCTCGCTCGTCTGCTCCGCCTGCCACTTCGGCTGGGGCGAGAGCTTCTTTTCACCCTTCAAATGCTGCACGAGCGACACGACGTCCGGCACGCCGTAAACGGTCACGCCGTCGGCAAGCGTCGCCTCCGCTGCGTTCGCCGCGGGGACGTAGAGCGTCCTGATGCCCGCGCGCACCGCGGCCATCGCCATCGGCAAAACGCCGTTCACCGCGCGAAGCGTGCCGGTCAGCGAGAGCTCGCCGACAAAGGCCGCGTCCTTCGCGGGGGGCTTTATTTCCTCCGCACAGGCAAGAATGCCGAGCAGGATGGGCAGGTCATAGAGCGTGCCCTCCTTTTTCCGACCCGCGGGGGCGAGGTTCACCGTGATGCGCGAGACAGGGAACTTCACACCGCAGTTTTTCACTGCCGCGCGCACGCGCTCGCGCGATTCCTTGACGGCCGTGTCGCCAAGGCCGACGATGTCAAACGCAGGCAGGCCCCCGGATAAAAAGCATTCCACCGTGACCTCGTAGCCCGAGATGCCCTGAAGGCCGAGCGAGCGCACCGCTGTGACCATACTGTTTTCCTCCCTCTTTCGCATCGAATCGTACAGTTTGCAATTAGTATAGCACATTTTTTGCATCAGGCAAATCCCCCTCCGCGCTTTTTTGCACATTTTGCACAAAATCAATAAATCCTCGCAAAAGTTCTCGAAAAATAAAAGGAATTGAACCTATTGTTGCAAAATAGTGAATGTTTTTGCGGGAACAAGGCGTTTACATAGCGAAAAAAGTGTGCTATAGTGTCATCGTTGAATTTTGCGTTCACACGCAGAAGAACCGTTTTTTGACGGTGAAATAAATAGGAGGTTCATTTATGGCAAGAAAAATGAAATCCATGGACGGCAATAATGCTGCGGCTCACGTAAGCTATGCTTTCAGTGAAGTTGCGGCAATTTATCCCATTACGCCGTCCTCCCCGATGGCCGACCTGGTCGACCAGTGGTCTGCAAATGGCCTGAAAAACATCTTCGGCAGCCAGGTCAAGGTCGTCGAGATGCAGTCCGAAGCCGGTGCTGCCGGCGCAGTGCACGGCTCCCTCGGTGCCGGTGCTCTGACCACCACCTACACGGCCTCTCAGGGCCTGCTGCTGATGATCCCGAACATGTACAAAATCGCGGCTGAGCAGCTCCCCTGCGTGTTCCACGTCTCCGCCCGTACTGTTTCGACCCACGCGCTGAACATCTTCGGCGATCACTCCGACGTCATGGCCTGCCGCCAGACCGGTTTCGCCATGCTGTGCGAGGGCAACGTGCAGGAAGTGATGGATCTCTCCCCCGTGGCACACCTGGCCGCGCTTTCCGGCAAGGTCCCGTTCATCAACTTCTTCGACGGTTTCCGCACCTCCCACGAGATCCAGAAGATCGCCGTGTGGGATTACAAGGATCTCGCCGACATGTGCGACATGGACGCTGTCAAGGCGTTCCGCGAGCACGCCCTCAACCCCGAGCATCCCGCCATGCGCGGTTCCCATGAGAACGGTGATACGTTCTTCCAGCACCGCGAGGCCTGCAACCAGTACTACGACGCTCTCCCCGAAGTCGTGGAAAAGTACATGGGCAAGATCAACGAGAAGCTCGGCACCGACTACAAGCTCTTCAACTACTACGGCGCACCCGACGCTGACCGCGTCATCATCGCGATGGGTTCCATCTGCGACGTGGCCGAGGAAGTCATCGACTACCTCAACGCCCACGGCGAGAAGGTCGGTCTCATCAAGGTCCGTCTGTACCGCCCGTTCAAGGCTGACCGCCTGATCGAGGCCATCCCCGCCACCGCCAAGAAGATCGCGGTCCTCGACCGCACCAAGGAGCCCGGCGCACAGGGCGAGCCCCTCTATCTCGACGTCGTCACCGCGCTGGCCAACGCCGGCATCACCGACAAGGCCGTCATCGGCGGCCGTTACGGTCTCGGCTCCAAGGACACCCCGCCCGCTTCCGTGTTCGCTGTTTACACCGAGCTTGCCAAGGCGGAGCCCAAGCGTCAGTTCACCATCGGCATCGTCGATGACGTGACGAACCTCTCCCTGCCCGAAGACAAGAACTGCCCGAACACCGCAGCCGAGGGCACCATCGAGTGCAAGTTCTGGGGTCTCGGCGGCGACGGTACCGTCGGTGCGAACAAGAACTCCATCAAGATCATCGGCGACCACACCGACAAATACGTCCAGGCCTACTTCCAGTATGACTCCAAGAAGACCGGCGGCGTGACGATCTCCCACCTGCGCTTCGGCGACAAGCCCATCCGCAGCCCCTACTACATCAACAAGGCCGACTTCGTCGCCTGCCACAACCCCAGCTACATCATCAAGGGCTTCAAGATGGTCGACGACGTCAAGCCCGGCGGCGTGTTCATGATCAACTGCCAGTGGGATTTCGATGAGCTGAACCATCACCTCAAGGCGGACGCCAAGCGCTACATCGCCAAGAACAACATCCAGCTCTACACCATCAACGCCATCGACCTTGCCATCAAGATCGGCATGGGCAAGCGCAACAACACCATCCTCCAGTCCGCGTTTTTCTCCCTGGCGAAGGTCATGCCCGAAGAGCAGGCCATCCAGTACATGAAGGACGCCGCGACGCACTCCTACCTGAAGAAGGGCCAGGACGTCGTCGATATGAACCACAAGGCCATCGACCTCGGCGCTACCGCCTACACCAAGATCGACGTTCCCGCCGATTGGGCGAACGCTGTCGACGCTGACGAGGCCGTCTCCTACGAGGGCAAGGCCGAGCTCGTCGAGCAGGTCAAGAACATCCTCGATCCCGTGGACAAGATGGACGGCGACAGCCTGCCCGTTTCCGCCTTCATGCCTCACGTGGACGGCCAGTGGGAGCTCGGCGCTGCCGCTTATGAAAAGCGCGGCGTTGCCGTTTCCGTTCCCACGTGGGACGAGACGAAGTGCATTCAGTGCAACAACTGCGCTTACGTCTGCCCGCACGCCACCATCCGTCCCTTCGCTCTCACCGAGGAAGAGGCCAAGAATGCTCCTGCCAATGCCAAGATCGTCGACATCAAGGCCGGCAAGGGCAAGGGCGTTTACAAGTACACGATGGCCATCTCCCCGCTCGACTGTATGGGCTGCGGCGTTTGCGTCGGCCAGTGCCCGGTCGGTGCTCTGACCATGGTCGGTCAGGAGAGCGAGCTTCCCGAGCAGGATGTGTTCAACTACTGCGTCTCCAAGGTCTCCGACAAGAAGGATATGCAGGATCTCACCGTCAAGGGCAGCCAGTTCAAGCAGCCCATGCTCGAGTTCTCCGGCTCCTGCGCAGGCTGCGCCGAGACCAGCTATGCCCGTCTCGTCACTCAGCTCTTCGGCGACCGTATGTACATCTCCAACGCCACTGGCTGCTCGTCCATTTGGGGCGGCCCCGGCGCTACCTCTCCGTACTGCACGGATAAGAACGGCCACGGCCCGGCATGGTGCAACTCCCTGTTCGAGGACAACGCCGAGCACGGCTTCGGTATGTATGTCGGCCAGGAGAAGATCCGCGAGGATCTGATGGCCAAGACCGAGCAGCTCCTTGCCATCGAGTGGGCACAGCCCGCACTGAAGGAAGCCGCTCAGAAGTGGCTCGATACCAAGGACGACGGCAACGCCAATGCCGAGGCCACGAAGGAATACGTCGCGGCCCTGCAGGCGAACATCGCCACCGTCGACGAGCTGGCCGCTGTGCCCAAGTTCGCTGAGCACGCCGCCGAGCTCAAGGCCAAGGGCGAGAAGTTCTGCGACTGCGACGCCTGCAAGCTGGCCTGCGACATCCTCGACAAGAAGGATTACCTCTCCAAGAAGTCCGTGTGGATCTTCGGCGGCGACGGTTGGGCTTACGATATCGGCTTCGGCGGCGTGGACCACGTCCTTGCTCAGAACAAGAACGTCAACGTCTTTGTCTTCGATACCGAGGTCTACTCCAACACCGGCGGTCAGGCTTCCAAGGCTTCCAACATCGGTCAGGTCGCTCAGTTCGCGGCTGCCGGTAAGGAGACCAAGAAGAAGAGCCTCTCCGAGATTGCAATGAGCTACGGCTACATCTACGTCGCTCAGGTCGCCATGGGCGCCAACCCGGCCCAGACCATCAAGGCCATCACCGAGGCTGAGGCTTACAACGGCCCGTCCCTGATCATCGGCTATAGCCCCTGCGAGATGCACTCCATCAAGGGCGGCATGATCAACTGCCAGAAGGAAATGAAGAAGGCTGTCGAGTGCGGCTACTGGAACCTGTTCCGCTTCAATCCCGCGGCTGACAAGAAGTTCACGCTCGACTCCAAGGCTCCTGCCGGCGGTTACCGTGAATTCCTGATGAACGAGGCGCGCTACAGCCGCCTGACCCGCGAGTTCCCCGAGCGTGCGGAGGGTCTCTTCACCCGCAACGAGGACGCGGCCAAGGAGCGTTACGAGCACCTCACCAAGCTCATCGACCTGTACGACAAGCAGTAATCGCTGTTCCTACGGTATGAAAAAGGAGCACCCTTTCGGGTGCTCCTTTTTTGCGTTATTTTGTGCTATTTTATGTCTGCATTCAGCAGCTTTTCGCCGACGATGGCCATGCGCGCATCGGTCATTTCCAGATCATTTGAGACAAACTCCACTACGCGCGTCCCGCGCGTAATGAGCCAGTAGTCCCAGTACTGCCCGTCTTTTTCATCGCAGAGCCGCCATGCTCGTTCCGCGCCCCACGGCTTAGCGTCGACCTCGCGATAGACAGCGTCCGACCATGAGTATCTTTTCTGATAGTCAAGCTGCGCGGCAAGACAGGGGGCAAACAGCGATTCGGCATACACATCACTGACCACATAGCACATGTTCGTTGTGACCCCGTGGTACTGTCTCGGTTCATTCGGGTCTGGATAGCAAAGGGCGTCCTCCTGCCTGCCGCTGCGCTGCGCGCCAAGGGGTGAGGAGACCTCCCAGCTCCGGCAAGACCAGCGCGCTCCCCCGTCCTCCACGCCAAGGTCAGAGAGATAAAGCAGCAGCGGATCGTGATAGATCGTAAAATGAGCGCCGTTTTCGCTGTACCACTCCGCGTTGGCGTTTCCGTCTTCAAATAGGCCGTTCTGCTTCATCGTGTAGCTCAATCCTGCCACAGCCGCCACAGTCAGTACCATCACGAGGGCCGTGATCACGCAGCGTTCGCCGCGTTTTGCACCCGCGCGCTCCATGGAGGAATACGCAAAAAACGCCGCGGCGATCGGGCCGCAAACGATCAGCAGCGTGACATAGTAGAGCCTCGCCTGTCCGCTGGTGTCATTCCCCATCAAGATGACAACAACCGCACTGAAAATCGTCAGAAGCAGGATCAATCTCCATAGTGTCTGAAGCCAGGGACGCGACTTCGGCCTGAGGAATCGCCCCTCTTTCGCCGCAATCTGCTTTGCCTTGCCATACCAGCGGTAGTAGCCGATGCACTGCGACAGGCAGATCACAATGAGGATCATCCAAAGCCCGAGCATTACGAGACTCGCGCCGGAAGCAATTCCCGAGAACGGATCCCGCCGCAGTCCATCAGCAATGGTATCCAGCTGCGTGATCAGCAGAATCGAAAACGCCACCAGCCAGTGGCAGTAGGGCTTGAGCCCGCGGTGCGTCGCGTCCACCTGTAAAACAGGGTCGGTGTCGATCTCGACGGCGTTTTCATCTGCCGTGCAGAACACGTGGCGCGAGCGTCCGGAGTGGCTGCCGCCCTCGCCATCCACATTGCCCCCCCAGAATGTCAGCGCTCCCGCGCCCACAGCGTGCTGCCAGCCCGCCTGCGCGCAGTAGTCGATGAACACATCCTCCCCCTCCGGTGTGTCATCGCTGTCGGGGTAGAACGCCACGGCGAAGCGCAGCTTCTGCGGCTTAATGCGGCGGTAGCGGATGAAAAGGCCCACGCGGTCGGGCGCCCAGCCCTCCGCCGCCATGCGCTCAAAGTGGCGCGCAAGGCCCTCGGTGTCGTAAAAAGAATAGGGATTCAGCTCCCGTTTGGTGTTGCGCATCAGAAAAACCTCGCTTTCTCTCATTTCTCGCCGCCCGCAAGGGGCGTTATCTCTCAAATAGCTTCTCGTAGTCCCGCACCTGTGCTTGCAGGCGCTCCACCTCGTTTTGCAGCAGCGTTTCGCCCTCCGCTGTGAGCTGATAGCTGCGCCGCCGCCCCTCCGCGCGCGTTTCGACGATATACCCCGCCGCCAGAAACTGCTCGAGCAGGTTGTAGAGCGTCCCCGGGCCGACGGCCACGCGCCCGCTCGTCAACTCGTTCACGCGCGCCATCACGTCCATGCCGCAGCACTCCTCGCGCAGACACAGGAGGATGTAAAACATCTGCTCGGTCAGCGTGCTGAATTTCTCCCGCGCCATCGTCAGCCTCCTTTTATCGATATTCGATATTCTTGAGGAGAGTATATTATCGAATATCGATATTGTCAAGGGGGAGATTTTCTTTTTCAAAGAAAGACTCCCTCTTGTTCGCACAGGTGCGAGAGATTTGCGGCACTGGTGCCGCGGGGAAGGCAGCGCCGTAGGCGCTGCACGGGATAAGGGGGATATTCTCTCACGTGAGAGAATATCCCCCTTAAACCCCCAAGAGAACGCAAGGGGGCCTTGCCCCTTGACCCCGCACATTGACAGTTTGCAGCTTGAAGGACTGCACGCGCTACGCAATCGGGTGCGGTGTACATGGCTTCGCCATGAATCCCTGCGAATCGTTACAACTATCAACCGCGCCTTACTATCGTGAGGCGCGAGTGACGTTTTCTCGGCGGCAGACTGCGTGTGAAATAGCGGCATTGCTGCGCTCGCCGCATTGTGGAGACTGGCGGTAAACGGAAATTAGGCTGCACTCCTACAAGATAAGCAGAGCGGCACCCGCAAGGGGTGTGCCGCATCCGTAAGGCAGCAGAGCCGCCAACGGCTGCGCAACAGCGGATGATAGGAGCAGAGGCAAATCGTATAGCAGAACCATTGGCGGCGAGCGAAGCAATGCCGCCACGCAGGCACTTCCACTCCGGAGGCACAAAAGTCATTCGAGCTCGAGACTGCCAATCTAAGCCTTTCTCTTGGGGCTCCAAAGGGGCCATTCTCTTTTGCGAAAGAGAATGGCCCCTTTGACTCGCCCCCTGCACGGTGCAGGGACAGAAGCAGCCCTTTCGGGCTGCAAAATCTCCGCGCGCTGGAGAGCGCGCAAAAAAAGGAGCACCCCTGCGGGTACTCCCTCTTTTCACTCTCCCAAGAGCCGAACGACACTTTCCCAGCGGAGCTGGTCCGTGTCGTAGCCATACGACTTCCCCTTCGCGTCCGTGTAGCGGAAAAACGGCCCCTCCGTCCAGTCGTTGGACGGATTCACGAGCTCGACCTTCCAGATCTCAAGCGTCGAGCCGTCGCCGTAGTCGATCACGGCGTAGGGCATCTCCTCCGGCGCAGCGGCGGTGCGGCCCGCGCCGGCCTTGTCGATAAGGTATAAAAGGTCACTGAGATCGTCGATCGATACGTCCGTTTCGCTTCCGTTCACTGTGACGCGAAACGTCTCTGTGCTTCGCGCATCGCGCGTGCTGTCCGTCAAATCGGAGATAAAGGCATGAAAACGGAACTGGTGGTGACAGGCCCAGTACGTCAGGCCGCCGAACAACAGAAACAGCGCGCAGCAGAGCGCGATGGGACCGGTCAAACGCTTGGGCTTCGGCTTGCCGCGGTCAACGGAATCGTAAAGTCCCATGAGTTTCCTCCTGTTCTCTTGTCCGATCAGTTTCTTTCCTCTCTATGCCGGTTGAATGCGAAAATTACTGGTTCGCCGCGCGCTCCGCCGCCTCGACGACATGGCTTGCGAGGATCGTGCTCGTCACGGTGCCGACGCCGCCGGGGACCGGGGTGATGGCCTCGACGACCGGCTCAACTTCGGCAAAGCGGGTGTCGCCGCAGAGGTTGCCGTCCGCGCCGACGTGGATGCCGACATCCAGCACGACCTGACCGGCGCGCACGCTCTCCGCGCCGACCATACCGGCCTTACCGGCGGCGACGACGAGGATATCGGCCTCGCGGCAGATGTCGGGCAGATTTTCGCTGCGGCTGTGGCAGATGGTCACGGTCGCATGCTCGGCGAGCAGCAGCAGGGAAACGGGCTTGCCGATGACAAGGCTGCGGCCGATGACGACGACGCGCTTGCCTTTGATGGGGATGTTGTAGTGCTTGAGCAGCGCCACGCAGGCCGCAGCAGTGCAGGGGGGATAACCGCCCTTGGTGCCGGCGTACACGGCGGTCATGGAGCCGTCGGTGATGCCGTCCATGTCCTTTTTCGGGTCGAGCGCCGCGCGGGCCGCCTCGTCGTCCAGGTGCTTGGGCAGCGGGCGGAACATCAGCACGCCGTGGACCTTCTCGTCCGCGCCCAGCGCGTGGATGTTCTCCATCAGCACCTCCTGCGTCACATCCTCAGGCAGGACGACCTGACGGACGGCGACGCCGACCTTTTCGCAGCGCTTGAGCGCACCGCGCTCGTAGGCCAGGTCATCCTCGCGTGCGCCGACGCGCAGGATGGCGAGGCAGGGCTCTACGCCGTTTTTCTTCAGTTCTTCCGTCTTTGCATGGAGCTCCTCGGTCAGCGCCTTGGCGACCTCGGCTCCCTTGAGCAGCATAGCCATGGTAAAAATTCCTCCTCTGATCGACGCGGTCATCCGCGTTCCTATCCATGATTAGGATAACAAAATTAAAAATTGCTGTCAATTTCTTTTGACAAGCGCGGCGGGATATTATTTTACTTTCTTCGGCAGCTTGCCTTTTGCCGCGCTTTTTGCTACGATATTGCTGTCAAATTTTGAAAGCATCAGGAGGGTCCTTCCCATGTCTGTGATCGAAGAGAAAAAAGCACTGAGAACCTTTATCCGTAAGAAAGAGCGCACGCTCGATCCCGCCTACAAGGCCGAGAGCTCCGAGGCCATCTGCCGCCACCTGCTCGCACTCGACGAGTACAAGAGCGCAAAGATCGTCTTCGCCTTTGCCGGCACCGAAAAGGAGATCGACACCTCGCTCTTTATGAACGAGACCATCGCCGCGGGCAAGACGCTGATCCTGCCCCGCTGCGCCGCCGAGCACGCCATCGATCTGTGCGTCGTGCGCTCGATGGACGACCTGGAGGCGGGCGCCTACGGCATTTTAGAGCCGAAGAAGAACTGCGCGCTCGTCACCGCGGCGGACATCGACTTCGCCGTCGTGCCCTGCCTGTCGTTCGACCGCAAGGGCCGCCGTCTCGGTCAGGGCGGCGGGTACTATGACCGCCTGCTGCCGCAGCTCCACTGCCCGACGGTGCTCATCTGCCGCGAACAGCTCATGTCGCCCGAGGTGCCGGTCGAGGAGCATGATATGCGCTGCACGATGCTGGTTACAGAGAAGGGCGTTCTTACGCCGGAGGCGTAAAAGAGCTTTTTTCCTGCACTGGTGCAGGAGGACGATTCCCGCACCGTGTGGGGACGCGACAAAGGGGGATATTCTCTTTCTCGAAAGAGAATATCCCCCTTACACCCCCAAGAGAAAGGACGAGAGGCCTTCCCCCCTCGCCCCCGCACATTGGCAGTTTGCGGCTCGAAGAGCTGCGCAGCCTGCGGATTGCACAGCCGTTGGCAGCTTTGCTGCCTTACGGATGTGGCATACCCCTTGCGGGTAATCAGGTGCGGTGTACATGGCTTCGCCATGAGTCCCTGCGAGTCGTTACCGGTTGCAACCGCGCCTTACTATCGTGAGGCGCGTGTGACGGCAGCACGGCGGCAGACTGCCTGCGGGCGCGACATTGCTGCGCTCGCCGCATACAAAGAAATGACCGCATCAGCGGTCGTTTTCTTGTTCTTTTAAGTCGTCAAGTGCAGCTCGGACAGCTGCGACGACGAATGCCGAGAATGTGCAGTCCTTGCCGCGGATCGCGTTCTCGATCTCTTCGAGCATATCATTGGGAAAACGCACCGATTTGTTGGTCGTCGGCGGTACGCTTGGAATTTTAAAAGCCATAGTCTCACCTGCAATACATTTCATATGGCAAGTGTATTGCATTTTTGTCCAAATATGTGTAATATAAAAGTATTACATTTGTATTGCGATAGGAGGACTATACTATGAACTACGAAAAGATGTACCATCTGCTGTTCAACGCCATCACCGACGCACTGGAACAAATGGAAAAGCAAAACCTTGGCAGCGCAAAAGACCTGCTCACAACCGCTCAGCAGAAAACCGAAGAAATCTACATGGAATCCGCCAACTAACCCGCGGCGAGCGCAGCAATGCTGCCTCGGCAGGCAAAAGCAGGTTTGCACAAATCTGAAGTAGCTGGAAATTGCGTTAGACTGCCGAATCGCAGGCAGAGCGGCAGCGGGTAATAGGAGCAACCCAAATCGTTTAGCAGCACCACTTGGCAGGCACCCGATTCGGCAAGCACCTCAGCTCTTCAAGCCCCAAGCTCGCAATGGCGGGGTCAAGGGGCAGAGCCCCTTGCGTTCTCTTGGGGGTATAAGGGGGCCATTCTCTCACGTGAGAGAATGGCCCCCTTTATCCGTGCAGTGCCATCGGCACTGCTATTCCCCATCTACGCGCAGCGTGAAAAGCCTCCTCTTATCTGCAAAGATAAGAAAACCACCCCTCGCTGCTGCGAGTTTCTTCGATTGTCCAGCCCGCTTCGACGAGCTTCTCGCGCACCTCCTCTGCGCGGTCATCAATGATGCCCGAGCAGAGGAAAATGCCACTCTTTTTGAGGAGCTTCCCCACCTGCGGGGCGAGCGCGATGATGACGTCCGCGACGATGTTTGCAACGATGACGTCATAGTCGCCGCCGAACTCTTTCTGGAGCCTTTTGTCGCTGAGCACGTCTCCCGCGCGGACGGTGTAATGCTCCTTGCCGACGCCGTTGAGTGCGGCGTTTTCATACGCGACGCCGACGCACTTGTCGTCGATATCGCAGGCAAAGGCGTCCTTCGCGCCGAGCAGCAGCGCGGCGATGGACAGAATGCCGCTGCCGCAGCCGAGGTCTAAAACCTTTTCCCCGCCGTGGATATGCTGCTCCAATGCCTGCAAGCACAGCCGCGTCGTGGCGTGGCTGCCGGTGCCGAACGTCAATCCGGGATTTAAGACAAGCTTGACGCGCCCGTCCTCCTGCGCCTGCTCCCATTCCGGCACGACGAGCAGCCGCTCGCCGATCTCCATGGGCTTGTAGAACTGCTTCCAGTTGTTCTCCCAGTCCGCGTCTTCGACATTTTCCATGCTGAGGATCAGCGGCGCGTACTCGGGATGCTGCTTTTTGAAGGCCGACAGACCGATACGGAACTGCGCGAGGGTGTTGTAGCCCTCGGCGCTGTCCTCCAAATAAAACGTGATGCGGCTCTTGCCGTGCATCTGCTCCATCAGATCGTCGTCGACATAGTCCCAATATTGGTGGTTGTTTTCGAGGAAGTCCTTGAAGTCGCCCTCCTCGTCGATCATCAGGCTGTCGATGCCGTACTCGCTCAAAAGCTCCGTCGCGGGTTCGATGCCCGCGGGCTGCGTGTCAAGGTGTAATTCCAGCCACTTCATCGCTCAGTCCCCACAAAGAACAGGCCCAACGTACCGCAGCCGGTGTGCGCGCCGATGACGGGGCCGATGAAGTCATCGCGTACATCCGTCACGCCGAAGCGCTCCTTGAGTAGCCCCTTGATGTACTCGACGGACTCCGGGCAATTGGCGTGGCAGATGAGCATGGGCTGGTTTTTCTCTGGCTCGACGCCGATCTCGCCAACCTTGTCGACAAGCGCCCGCAGCGCCGCCTTCGTGCCACGGGCCTTGCTCACGGGGGTCAAGCGGCCCTCGCTATCCGTGTGCATGACGGGCTTGATGCCGAGCATCGTGCCGACCAGCGCCGCCGTGGAGCTCACGCGGCCGCCGCGCTTTAAGTGGTTCAGATCGTCGACGATGAACCAGTGGCACTGGCTCTGGATGATGGAACGGACGTAGGCATCCAGCTCGTCGATGGTCAAATTCTTCTCGCGGCGCTCGCGCACGGCGCGATAGAGCAGCATGCCCTGCCCGCGCGAGGCGGACAGCGAGTCGATGACTAAGATCTTCGCCTCGGGGTACTTTTCGCGCAGGTCTTCCGCCGCGATGCAGGCGGACTGATACGTTGTGGACAGCGCGCTCGAAAAGCAGACGCAGAGGATGTCCTTGCCCTCCTGCAAGACCTTTTCCATCGCGTCGGTGAACTGGCCGACGTTGACCGCGGCGGTCGTGCAGTCCGCGCCCGCGGCGATCTTGGCGAAAAATTCCTCGGGCGACATGTCCGCGTGGTCAGGGGTATTCAAAAGCGTCTTGCCCTCGATGGTGAACGAGAGCGGCAGGACCGTCAACTCGAGCTCTTCGACCTCCTGCTGGCTCAGATCGCAGCAGCTATCGGTCATAATGATATAATCACGCATTACAGCACTTCTCCTTTCAGGGAAGAAAATCACGTTTTTGTCTTTTGTATCCTGTCGGATGCCATATTATACCAAATTCCCCCACAGCCTGTAAATATGCCGTGAAATTTATTTTCCCTTCCGCTTCGGCATAGCCGCATGGAATTTGCAAAGGGGCGCGGCCATGCCGCGCCCCTTACCGTGCTTTTATTTTGTATCCGAGCACTGCTCCATCTGTATCCCCGCAAGCTTCAGAAATTTTTTGTCCGTTTGAATGCTCTGGGTCAGGAATTTGCCGTCCTTGAACAGCGCGTAGGTCGTCACCGGAGCGGGCACGCTCTGCGCCTGCTCCCTGTCAGTAATATGAATGACCTTCAATGGCACGCGGTACGCTCTCGCAGCCTCTTCCACGCGCGGCACCCAGTAGTAAGTAAACGGGCACTGGTCGGTATAATAGAGGACAAAGCCGCTCTCTTCCACCGTAGGGTGCTTGGCACAGGCCTTGAACCTCGGCGGCTCTGCATCCTGTGCAAGCGGCAGATACATCAAGTTGATCCCGCATTCCGACGTGTCGGCAACGGCAAATCCTTTATATGCCAGATACTTTGGGTCGGAGAGAAACTCCCGCTTCCGCCCCTCCGACGAGAGAATGCACAGCCCCTTTCGTCCCTGCTCCTTTGCGTCCCGGATGCACTCTTCCAGCAGATCGTTGGAATATCCATGCCCTTTCAGCGAGCCGGAGACCCACAGACAGTCAATATAAAAATACCCGTCCGCCTGAATAGGCACCCACGCGTTTTCTGCCGGAATATACTCAATAAAGCACTTGCCGCGCTCCACGCTCCGGCAGAAGACCAGCCCCTCTTTAAAGCGCTGCTTGAGCCACTTCTTTTTGATGACGCCCTGCTTGCCGGACATCGCACAGCAGATGTGCTCTTTCTCAATATTCTCATCGGTGATTCGGATATAGTCCATCGAAAGAACCTCCCGGATTTTCATAAATTCTCCGCACCCTAAAACTTCGCATTCAGCATACCATGCCGCCGATTTCGCCGCAAGCGCGAAAAAAGCAGCGCCGGTTGGCGCTGCTTTTTGATTCTTTTGGGAATTTGAATTACTGCTGCTCGGCGGCCTTTGCGGCGGCCTGCTGGGCTTCGATCTCGATGAGGGCGTCCTTGCGGGAGAGGTTCCAGCGGCCCTTCTCGTCGATCTCCATGAACTTGACCCAGATCATATCGCCGACGGTGACAACATCCTCGACCTTCTCGACGCGCTTGCGGTCGAGCTTGGAGATGTGGACGAGGCCGTCCTTGCCCGGGGCGATCTCGACGAACGCGCCGAACTGCATCAGGCGCACGACGCGGCCATAGTAGAGCTTGCCGACCTCGGGCACGAAGACGATATCGTCGATGCACTTCTTCGCAGCGTCGCACGCGGCGGCGTTGGCGGAGGCGATGTGGATGGTGCCGTCGTCGTCGATGTCGACCTTGGCGCCGGTATCGGCAACAATCTTCTGGATGACGCTGCCGCCCTTGCCGATGACCTCGCGGATGCGCTCGGGGTCGATGTGCATGGTGATCATCTTGGGCGCATACTGGCTGACCTCGGCGCGCGGCTCGGAGATGCAGGGCAGCATGATCTGGTCGAGGATCTGCACGCGCGCGTCATAGGTGATCTCAAGGGCGTTCTTGATGATGGCCATCGTCAGGCCGTCGTTCTTGAGGTCCATCTGGATGGCGGTGATGCCTTTCTTGGTACCGGCAACCTTGAAGTCCATTTCGCCGTGGAAGTCCTCAACGCCCTGAATGTCGATGAACGTGGTGAAGTCGTCGCCGTCCTGAATGAGGCCGCAGGAGATACCGGCGACGGGCGCCTTGATGGGAACGCCTGCGTCCATCAGCGCGAGCGTGGAGCCGCAGATGGAGCCCTGAGAGGTCGAGCCGTTGGAGGAGACGACCTCGCTCACGACGCGAATGGCATACGGGAACTCGTCGACAGACGGGATGACCGGCAGCAGCGCGCGCTCAGCGAGAGCGCCGTGGCCGATCTCGCGGCGGCCGGGGCTGCGGGAGGGCTTGGCCTCGCCGACGGAGTAGCCGGGGAAGTTATAGTGGTGCATATAGCGCTTTTCGGTCTCTTCCCAGATGGTGTCGAGCTTCTGGGCGGCGGAAAGCGTGTCAAGCGTACAAACGGAGAGCACCTGCGTCTGGCCGCGGGTGAACAGGCCCGAGCCGTGGACGCGGGGCAGGACGCCGACTTCGGCAGCGAGAGGACGGATCTCGTTCTTCTGGCGGCCGTCGACGCGGTGGCCTTCGAGCAGCCACGCCTTGACGATCTTCTTCTGGAACTTATAGGTGATCTCGTCGAGGAACTGATCCATATCGGGATACTCCTCGAGGAACTTCTCGTGCCAGTGCTCGATCATCTCGTTCCAGCGGGCCTCGCGGACGTTCTTGTCGTCGGTATCCATCGCGGCCTTGGCCTCATCCATGAAGTTTTCGACGATCTTGTCGAACAGCTCCTGGTTGAAGCTCGCGTGCGGGTAGTCGAACTTGGGCTTGCCGATCTCGGCGACCATGCGGTTGATGAGCTCGACCTGCTTCTGGTTCTCGTTGTGGGCAAGCTCGATGGCCTTGTACATGGTGTCGTTGTCGATTTCGTTCGCACCGGCCTCGATCATGACGACCTTCTTGCCGGTCGAGACGACCGTGACGTCGAGATCGCTGACCTTGCGCTGCTCGGAGTTGGGGTTGAGCACGAGTTCGCCGTTCACAAGGCCGACCTTGAGCGCGCCGACAGGGCCGTTCCAGGGGATATCGGAGATGGCGAGCGCGGCGGAGGTGCCGATCAGGGCCGCGATCTCGGGAGAGCAGTCATGGTCGACGCTCATGACCGTCGCCATGATGGAGACGTCGTTGCGGAAGTCGGAGGGGAAGAGCGGGCGGATGGGGCGGTCGATGACGCGGCTGGTCAGGATGCCCTTTTCGCCGGGACGGCCCTCGCGGCGGTTGAAAGAGCCGGGGATGCGGCCGACGGAGTAGAGCTTCTCCTCAAAGTCAACGGAGAGAGGGAAGAAGTCGATGCCGTCGCGCGGGCGGGCGGAAGCCGTGGCGCAGACAAGCACGCGGGTGTCGCCGTAGCCGACCATGACGGCGGCGTTGGCGAGTTCAGCGAGCTTGCCGACCTCAAGCGTGAGGGGACGGCCAGCGAGCTCCATCTCGTACTTGTGGTAGTTGGGGAACTGTCTGTGGGTGATGATGGTAGACATTTGTCGATCTCCTTTTTTGTAAAATTCCGTATGGGAGCCGACCGTTTAGCACTTGAAAAAACGTCGGCGCGCCGCCGCTTTTTCAACTGCTAAAGCATAGCAGGCTCTCATACGCGCGGGGAAAGTGCCAAGGGTGAAAGTGTGAAAGAAGGGTGGCGCGCATGCACACCACCCTGTTTTCAAACTTACTTACGGATACCCAGCTTGGCGATCAGGGTACGATAGCGCTCGATGTCCTTCTTCATGAGATAATCGAGCAGGCTGCGGCGCTTACCGATCATCTTGTACAGGCCGCGGCGGGAATGGTTGTCCTGCGGGTGCTGCTTGAGGTGCTCGGTGAGCTGAGCGATACGCTCGGTGAGGATAGCGACCTGAACCTCCGGAGAACCGGTGTCGCCTTCGTGGGTGCGGTTGGCTTCGATGATAGCCGTCTTCTGGTCTTTGAGCATCATAGTGTGATATCCACCTTTCATAAATTCTCCCAACACTGAGCGGCGGGTCGGTGAATCCTCCACGTCCTAAGTGAGGGAATGCGCACGATAAGCGTGCTGAATTATGATAGCACAGCTTTTTCCTATTGTAAAGCAAAACCTGTGAAATGATACCGCTTTTTTGCTTTTTCCCGTCCCTCGCGGCAAAACAGAAGAAAAAAGAGACAGCCAAGGCCGTCTCTTTGAGACCGTCGAAAAAGTGGCAAAGCCACTTTTTCGATTATTTTCTCAGTCCCGCGAAATGCTCCTTCGTCACCTTGATGACCACGGGGCTCAGCAGCAGCAGCGCGATGAGGTTCGGGATAGACATGAGGCCGTTGAGCGTGTCGGAGATATCCCACACGAGCGTCAGGTCCGCGACCGCGCCGGCCACAACGACGAGGCAGAAGATGATCTGATAGGGGCGGATGATCTTGCTGCCAAAGAGGAACTCCGCGCAGCGCGTGCCGTAGAGCGCCCAGCCGAGGATGGTGGACGTGGCAAACAGCAGCAGGCCGACCGCCAGAATGACCGAGCCCGCCTTCGCGCCGAAGACGCTCGAGAAGCCGACGACCGTGGTCGAAACGCCCGCAGCTGCCGCGTTGCCGTAATTGCCGTCCGCCGCGCCGGAGCAGAGGACGACAAGGGACGTGAGCGTGCAGATGACGATGGTATCCATAAAGACCTCAAAGATGCCGTAAAGGCCCTGCTTGACGGGGTTCTTTTCCGAGGTGGCGGCGTGCGCGATGGGCGCGGAGCCGAGGCCCGCCTCGTTGGAGAAAACGCCGCGGCCGACGCCCTTGGTCATCGCAAGCTTGATGGACATGCCCGCCGCGCCGCCGGTGACGGCAGCGGGGTTAAAAGCGCCCTTGAAGATGGAAGCGAACACGCCGGGAACGGCGCTGATATTCGCAAACACGACGATAAGCGCGCAGACGATGTAAATGACGGCCATGAGGGGCACGAGCTTTTCCGTGACCTGACCGATGCGCTTGACGCCGCCGAGCAGCACCAGCGCGACGAAGATGGCGACGCAAATGCCGGTGATGAGGCAGATCATCGTCTCCCTGCTCGCCGCGTTTTCATTGAACGCGACGGCGACGGACTTGACGGAATCCGCGATGGAGTGCACCTGTGCGATGTTGCCGATACCGAAGGCCGCGATCGCGCCGAGGACGGCGAACACACCGCCGAGCCACTTCCACTTGGGGCCGAGGCCGTTTTTGATGTAGTACATGGGGCCGCCGCACCAGTCGCCCTTTTCGTTGCGCTCGCGGTATTTGACGGCGAGCGTGACCTCGGAGAACTTCGTCACCATGCCGAAAAGCGCCGACACCCACATCCAGAACACGGCGCCGGGGCCGCCTAAGATGATCGCGCCCGTGACGCCCGCGATGTTGCCCGTGCCGACGGTGGAGGCAAGGGCCGTGGATACGGCCTGCAGGGGCGTGATCTCACCGTCGCCCGCCTCACTCTTTTTAAATATCTTACCGATGGTGTTTTTCCACCAGTAGCCGATCTTGGTGAACTGGATAAAGCCCACAGCGATGCTCAGGTAGATGCCCGTGCCGACGAGCAGCACCAGCATCACCGGTCCCCAGACGAAGCCGTTGACCGCAGTGTTGATCTTCATAAACTGTTCCATACACTTCTCCTTCCTAAAAATCACATTCCGTAAAACGTTTGATGAATTTCTTTCATATCTCAGAGAATACCAAATCGGCCGCCCGCTGTCAACGGGGCAAGTGTCGTTTTTTGTCGTGCACGCATGGCAAATCATACATTCTGCATAAATTTTAATGCATTCTTTACCTGCATTTAGTGATTTGCACAGCAAAACGATGGAAAATTTTTGCATTCCCCGCTTGACAACCGGTGTCCGCCATGCTATCCTAACTGTACTAACACACTTAATACAGCAGGAGGCGCCTATGTTCCACTTGATATTTCTGATCCCGGTTCTTGTTGTACTGCTGCTCGGCATTTTGCTGCTCGCCGTGCTGTGCAGCCGATGAATGCAGGAGGAATGCCATGATCACCTTAAATTACCGCGACGCGCGCCCGATCTACGAGCAGGTGTGCGACGGACTGCGGCGGCTGATCGTCTCGGGCGCGATCGCCGACGGGGATAAGCTCCCCTCGGTGCGCGCGCTGGCGACGCAGCTTGCCATCAACCCCAATACCATCCAGCGCGCCTACAACGAGTTGGAAACGAGCGGCTACTGCTGCTCCGTGCCCGGCAAGGGCTGCTTTGCCGTGCACACCTACCGCGCGCAGGACGACGCGCGCCGCTTATCGCTTGAGCATCAGCTCAAAGAGCTTTTGCAGGAGCTGCGCGCCATGGGCGTGAGCGAAGAAGACATTCAAGCATTGTGCAGGGAGGGAGAAGCGAAATGATCGAAGTACGCGGTCTTAAAAAGACCTTTGACGGCTTTGCCGCGCTCGACGGCGCGGATCTGAGCGTGCCGCGCGGCGCGGTCTACGACCTTGTCGGGCCGAACGGCGCGGGCAAGACGACGCTGCTGCGCCACTTGACGGGCGTTTATCATCAGGACAGCGGCAGCGTGACCTTTGACGGCCAGCCCGTCTGGGAAAACGCGGGCGTGAAGGCGCGCATCGCCTCCATTCCCGACGACTGGTTCTACTTTATGCAGGCGGGGCTGCGCGATATGATGCGCTTTTACCGCGGGCTGTACCCGAAGTTCGATCAGGAGCGCTTTGAAAAGCTCCGCGAGGTCTTCGCGCTCGATGAAAAGCGGCCGCTGCGCCGCATGAGCAAGGGCCAGCAGAAGCAGGCGGCCTTCTGGCTCGCGCTGTGCACGATGCCCGACTATCTCATCCTCGACGAGCCGGTGGACGGTCTCGACCCCGTGATGCGCCGTCAGGTGTGGAGCCTCATTTTGCAGGACGTTGCCGAGCGCGGCACAACAGTGCTTGTCTCGTCGCACAACCTGCGCGAATTGGAGGACGTGTGCGACCACGTGGGCGTGATGAGCCGCGGCAAGCTCCTGCTTGAGCATTCGCTGAGCGAATTGCAGGACTATACCGTCAAGCTCCAGCTCGCCTTCGAGGGCGCGGAGCTGCCCGCCCTGCCGCAGGAGATCAAGGTGCTGCACCACGCGCAGACCGGGCGCGTCCACACGCTCATCTGCCGCGGCAGTGCAGAGGAACTGGAACAGCAGCTCGCCGCGCTGCACCCGATCTTTATCGACGCGGTGCCGCTGTCACTTGAAGAAATTTTCATCTATGAACTGGGAGGTGAGGACTATGCGATCCGCGACATCGTTCTTTGATAAGACTTTATTCCGCAGCCAGCTCAAACACACCTGGCCGCTCTGGCTCGGCTACACCGCCTTGTGGCTTTTCCTCGTGCCGGTCATGCTCTTTTCAGAGCTTTCCGCCTATCAGGGCGGTTACAGCGCAGCGGATGCATCCTACCTGCTGCTCAATACCGGCGTGCGCGGCGGCATCTTCATTTCCTTCTTCTTCGGCCTTTTCTTTGCGATGCTCGCCTTCTCGCACCTGACGCAGAGCCGCGCGACGAACGGCTTCCACGCGCTCCCCATGCGGCGCGAGACCATCTTTCTGACCGCCTACCTCACGGGACTGTTCTGCCAGCTTTCCAGCATTCTCGTCACGTACCTGCTCGGCGCGGCGGTCTCTGCCCCGCTGCACTTAAGCTTTTGGAGCGTCACTGGCGCGGCCATGGGCAGCGCCATGCTCGAAGCCGTCTTTTTCTACTCCTTCGCCGTGCTGTGCATGATGATGACGGGGCAGATCCTCGCCGCGCCCGTCTTCTATTTCGTCGGCAATATCCTCGTTCCGGGAATGGAATATCTGCTGCGCAACTTTGCGGGCAATTTCCTCTACGGCTACAGTGGGCACACCGACGTTGCGCTCGGTTTCCTCTCCCCGCCCCTCTATATGTACCCCGAGGTGGACATCGCCTCGATCGAGACCTGCGAGAGCGACTCGTACTATGTGACTGCCTACGCGCTTGAGCACCGCTCTTTCATGATCCTCGCCGCCTACGCGCTCGCGGGACTTGTCATCGCCCTCATCGCGCTGCTCCTCTACCGCACGCGCAAGAGCGAGATGACCGGCTCGACGGTCGCTTTCCCGTGGGCGACGCCCATCTTCAAGTACGGCGTGGCGTTCTGTACCGCCGTTGCCCTCGGGCAGTTCCTCTACTATTTTCTCTTCGGCCAGTACCGCTCGAGCGACAACGATTCCCTGCCCGGCACGATCCTCTGCATGGCGGCGGCGGGGCTTGTGGGCTACTTTGTCGCCGAGATGCTCATCAAAAAGAGCTTCCGCGTCTTCCGCGCGGGCGCAAAGGGCGCGGCCATCGTCGCGCTTGCTCTCGTGCTGCTCGGCGTTGCGATGAGCTTCGACCTCACGGGCTATGAAAAGCACGTGCCGGACGAGAGCGAGATCGAATCCGTTTACTACACCTTCTCCGGCATGACGAACGTCACGACCGACGACGCCGATACCATCCGCCGCCTCACCGCAGCACACCAGGCCATCGTCAAAAACCGGAACGAGCAGGCGCGCATCGCAGACGCATGGGACGCGGATACGCTCTCCCAGAGCGATCATGACGACATCGAACATTTCTCCCTGCGCCTGACCTACTACCTCAAGGACGGCTCGCAGCTCTCGCGCTCCTATTCGCTCTACCTGCGGAGAAGCGACCTCACCGTGCCCTCGTCCGTCACGGCGCGCGTGAACGCGCTCTATATGTGCAGAGAGTCCGTGCTTCGTCGCGTCCTCGGCTACGGCTACGAGCACCTCGGCGATACGCCGCGCTTCCTCGACAGCTACTGCTATTACGATGAGAAATCCAACACAAAGGACTATGCCCTCACCGCCGCGCAGGCCGGGCAGGTCTACGCCGCGCTGATGCGGGACGTTCAGGATTCCGATAACGGCGGCAGCGACATCTTCGCCGTGCAGGAATACCAGTACGATCCCCCCATCTCCTTCTGGCTCGAGCTGTACTTTGAGTCCACCAATGAAAAAGGCCGCCCGGAGGTGTATACGCTCAGCCCCAATGTGAACGGCTCGACGCCCAACACCCTGCAAGTACTCAGTGAGCTGCTGCCCGAGCTGAAATCCAACACCGTAACGCCGCCCAGCGACGACGGCATTCACACCCTCCCCGCCACAGAGGACGTTTCCACCGAGGAAAGCGTGAACTGACATGGCAGAAAACGCAAAGCGGCGGCGCAAGCGCCGCCGCACCGGGAACAAGAAAGCATTTCTCGTCCTGCTCGCGCTCGTTTTGCTCGTTCTCGGCGGCGTGAAGCTGCGCTATGCGCTCGCGCACCGGAATCTCCCCGGTTCGAATGTCAGCGTGCCGGACTTTGTCACGGTCGACTACATTCCTACAAACGAATACTCCCGTCCCGGCACGCCGCTCAGGGAAATTTCCGGCGTGGTGGTGCACTATGTCGGCAATCCCGGCACGAGCGCCGCGGCGAACCGCAGCTTTTTTGCCAACCTCGCCCTGACGCACGAGACCTACGCGAGCGCGCATTTTGTCGTCGGGCTGGAGGGTGAAATTTTGCAGTGCGTGCCGCTGACGGAGATCGCCTACTGCTCAAACACGGCGAACGACTACACCGTGTCCATCGAGGTCTGCCATGCCGATGAGACGGGCAAATTCGACGACGCGACGATGGAGAGCCTTGAACAGCTCGTCGCGTGGCTGTGCGAGACGTTTTCTCTCGACCCCGACGCGGACGTCATTCGACACTACGACGTGACGGGCAAGATCTGCCCCAAATACTACGTGGAAAACGAGGATGCGTGGCTCGCCTTCCGGCAGAATGTGAGCGCGCGCATCGAAGAGGACAATGCCGCGAACGGCGAAACCAACTGACTGACCCCTCAGGAGGGAGCTCATGCACGACTTTGTTTCCTATCTTTTTTATCTTTTGCAGCGCGGGATGCGCTTTGCCGTGCCTACCGCGCTCGTCTGCGGTCTTATTCTGGCCGTCTGCTATGCCGTCTGCCGCAGTCAGGGCCGCCGCTTCCCGTGGGGAAAGGCGGTCTGCGCGGTGCTGCTTGTCGGCTGGGCGGTGGTCACGGTCTTCGTCACGCTGCTGCGCAGCGAGCCGAATGAATTCGCCGCGCGGCAGTGCAATTTGCAGCTTTTCCTTGCTTGGCGCGAGGCGTACCAGCGCTTCACGCTGCAAATCTGGCTCAATGTGCTGCTCAACATCGCGCTCTTCGTCCCGCTCGGCGTGCTGCTGCCGCTCTTGTGGAAACCGTTTCGCAAGTGGTATGCCGCGCTGGGCGCAGGCTTCGGCGTTTCGCTCCTGATCGAGCTGGCGCAGCTTTTCACCGGAAGCGGCATGTGCGATGTGGACGACCTCTTCACCAACACGCTCGGCGCGATGCTCGGCTGGTGTGCAGCAATGCTCGTGCTCGCGCTGCATCAAAAGAACAGGACGTGGCCGCGCTACTGCACGCTGCCCGCCGCGTTCGCACTCGCACTATCCGCCATTTTCATTTCCTACGCCGCGCAGCCCTACGGCAACCTGCGCGACGCCTCCGTCACGACGACGGACCTGAGCGGCGTCCGCTGGTCGGTCGATTATGCACTCGATGAGGACAGCAAGACCGCCTATGTCTATCAGGCGCAGGCGCTCGACAACGCGGGCGCCGACCGCTTCGCCGCGGAATTTGCCGCCGCGCACGGCGTCGAATTTCCGGATGCGTACTACTACGATGACCTTGTGATCTACGCCAACCACTCTTCCGGCGACTTCCTCAACGTCACCCTGCACGACGGCACGTGGGAATACAGCTTTGGGCGCGATCACTCGCCCTTTTTCGATGCGCCCGCGTCTGGTGTCACAGAGGACATGCTGCGCGAAACGCTCGACAAGTTTGGCTTTTCCATCCCCGCCGACGCTGCGTTCACGCTCTCGCCGTATGGCGAGACCTCTTACCGCGCGGTGTTCTCCGCCGATCTTCTCCCCACGGAGGGAGGCTTCCTCCTCGGCACGCTCACTTGTGATCTGAGAACACAAGGTGACGGTCAATCGACGCTCTCGCAGCTCGAAAACCGCATCACCACGCTCGCGCCCGTGCGCGAAGAACCCATTCTCTCCCCCGCGCAGGCGCTCGCCGCGCTGCAATCGGGCAAGAGCTTCGAGGGTGCGTGGTTCGCGCAAAGCGTCCAGCAAATTGCGGTGCGCTCCTGCACGCTCGACTACCTCTCCGATTCCAAGGGCTTCTATCAACCGGTCTACCGCTTCGAGCTGTCGCTCGCCGGTCAGGCGGGCGGCATCACCGACGCGGTCGACTATGTCCCCGCGCTCTTCTGAGCGCCGGAGTGCAAGGAGGCTTACGATGAAACGCATACTTGCCTCGCTGCTCAGCTTCGCACTGTGTCTCGCGCTGCTTTTCTTCGTCCGAAATAAGTCTGACGAGCCGATCCTGCACGTCGCGCTGAAATCATCTGGCGAGCAGGACGCCGCCTACGTCTACGAAACGGTCTATGCAAGCGGCAAAAGCCGCGCCTGCGACGCTTTCACGCCCGACGCCTGCGTCTTTTACACCGCCGACTACGCAGACTTTGACACCTCCGCGCTTCACTCGCACAGGGTCAACACACTTGTCGCCACCACGCTCTATGATTCCGTCGGCAATGTCGTTGAACCCAACGAAACGATGATCGCCATGATGCACGCCGCCGCAGACCAGATCGACCATGCGATCTTCGATTTTCAGATCATCGTTGTGAACGGTCAGCGCTACTTTGCTTTTGTTAAGCTCAACGTCAACTGGTGGGATCCGTGCACGCTGTACGAGTACGACGGTGGAGAGCTCCGCGAGCTCGCGCAGTGGGACAACATGCGCCTGCTGTCGATCGGTTTCATATGAAAAGCGGCTGTCTCGACAGAGACAGCCGCTTTTCCTTTTTCACTTGTTTTTCTCCAAGCTGTACGGGTCCCGTCCCGCGGCGAATTCGGAGATCATCTCCGCCGTCAGGGCGATACCGTTGTTGACGAAGGTCTCCTGCAATTCCTTTCTGCTGACCCACGCGCCGTCCGCCAGCTCAAAGTTGTCGAGATGGATGGTATCGTCGTCGCCGTCGAGCCTGCACCAGAAGCCCATCATGATATTGCCGCTGATGCCCCAGGGCTGGCAGCGATAGTAGCGCAGGTCCTTGACCTTTAATCCGACCTCCTCCATCACCTCGCGGTGTACGGTCTGCTCAAAGCTCTCAGCAAACTCGGTGAAGCCCGCGACAAGCGCCGTGCGCTGCGCGCCGGGACGGTTGGCGTACTTGGTCAAAAGCAGGTAGTCCCCGTGCGTCACGGCCACGATGACCGACGGGTTGATGCGCGGGAAGATCATGTTGCCGCACTTCGGGCAGCGCATCATGCGCTCGTTCCCATCGTGGACGAGCTTTTCCCCGCAGCGGCCGCAGTAGCGCGCGTCGCGGTACCACGAGCAAAGGTGCCACGCGCTGACCGCCGCATAGGCGAGCTCCTTGGGCTTTTCCGTGCGGAAAAGGCCGATGTTGCGGTAGGAGTAGCCGTCGAGCGCGCGCTCATTTTCGTCAAAGAGCAGGTAATACTCCCGCCCGTCGAGCTCAAAGAGATAGGTGAACGCCTCGTCGGGCTCGGTAAACTGCGCGCGCGACGGGAACTTGAGGCCGTTGTCGTCGATGCGGCACAAAAGATCCTGCCCGCGGAACTGCACCACGGCGCTGCTCTTTTTCGGCACGGCGTTCTTTTTCCACTCGTTGTAAAGATGTTTCGGCTCGATATCCTGGATCATGTCGGCTTTCCTCCCGCGTGTTTGTTCTTTCGCAGGACTATTCTACAACGCGCGGCAGCATTTTGCAAGATGCGCGTCACTCCTGAATGACGCGCTCGGCTTCGAGCTTTTTGAGTTTTTCTCTCGTGCGGCGTAATGCGCGGATACACTGCGCAGCGCAGATGCAGAGTCCGATCAAAAGCAGCACCATCAACGCGATGGCCGGTATATATATTACGGGCTCTGCATAGCCGCCGGTCTGAAAGCGCCGATACAGCCTGCCGATCAGCGGCACTATTTCCGCAAGCGCGATAAACGGGCACATCACAGCCCCGCTCCACAGCACGCGCCGCACGCGCTTTATCTGCGCCATTAACGAATCCAAATCAGAATACAGCTCAAACGGCGTACCGTCTTTCTTCTTGCGCAGGATCAGATACTCTCCCACCGTGCCCACATGCTCGATGTCGAGCTCGCGCAGTCCCTTGATATATTGCAGCCGCTCCATTTCTTTCTTTTTCGTCGCCTGCACGCGGTATTCGTACTCATCCGGCTCGCCACGGTGGAAGCAGTAGAACAGACCTACTTCATAGCACTGCCAGCCCTCGCGCGACTTGCGGTCGAGCATTTCCTCGATCCGTTCCGGGTCATAGGCGTAGACAAACATCCGCGGCATGATCTTTTCAAACATAGCTCTCTCCTTTCAGTTCCACTTCGCTGTCAGCGCGGCGGCATTTTGCAAGATGCCTTACTCCTGCACGACGCGCTCGGCCTCGAGCGCCGCGATCTTCTGTTTCGCGCGGCGCAGTCCCCGCGGGCAGTCGACAATCCCCACGATGCAAATGGGCAGGAGCAGTGCCGACGCCGCAAGGAGAAATACCTGCGACGAGCGGAAGCTTATGGCGGCCATACCCGCATACTTGCCGATCACGTTCGCATTCATCAGCGTCATTAGAATATTCATCAGCGTGATGCTCATCCAGCCAAGGCTCAGCAGCAGACCTGCGCGCAGGTAGCGCACGGCTTTTTTCTGCTGGGCGATGAGGGAATCGAGGTCTGAGTACAGATCAAAAGGCGTGCCGTCCGCCTTCTTGCGCAGAACGAGCAGGTCTCCCACGCCGCCGACCTCTTCAATGCCAAACTCTGTAAGCTCTGCGATGTAGGTAAGACGGTCTATCCCCGCTTCCTTCACCTGCACGCGATATTCGTACTCGCCCGCCTTTCCGCGTCGATAGGTGGAAAACAGCGAGCCGAACTTTTCAAGAATCCAGCCCTCTTTTGCCATTCGGTTTGCCTGCTCCTCGATCCGCTCGGGATCGTTGGCATAGCTTGACAAATGCGGCAGCACCTTCTTGTCCTTGACCATGGCGATTCTCCTTTCACTCTTCGATCAGGCGTTTCCGCTTCAATTCTCCATACGTTTTCCCCACACGGGTGGCCTGCATTGCGGTCCTTACCGCCACGGCGGTGCCCAGCACGCCCAGCACCGCATACCAGATGATGTGCTTTCCCCATAGCCGCAGCGATAAAAAACTTGGCTGGTGATAGGTCTCTCTTAGGTCGGCATACATCGCGTCAAAGCTGACAGCCAGATCATACCAGACCCACGTGTTATAGAACCAGTCCGCCGCTAGCAGCGCAAACGCGACCGCCAGAATGATCTTTATCCGCATCAGTCGCCGCGCGTCCATGATCTGCGCATCGAGGTCAGAATAGAGCGTAAACGGCGCACCGTCCGCTCTCTTGCGCAGTACGAGGAATGAACCCATATCGCCGACCTTCTCGACGCCCATGTCCGCGAGCGTTTTCACATAGTCGGTACGCTGGCCGTCACGCGATTCGTAGATGTACTGCACGCGGTATTCGTACTCATCCGGCTCGCCGCGGCGATAGGTGTAAGTGCCATAGGTACACTTTTCCAGCAACCAGCCCTGCGCCGCCAGACGTGCAAATTTGCGCTCCAGTTCCCCCGGTTCCAAAAAACAATAAGGAAGGTGCCAGACCCGCTTTGTGTCCTTTTCCATCGTTATCCTCCTCTCAGTTCCATTCGTTTGTCAGCGCGTCGCCGTTTTGCGTCAGCTCATGCAGTCTGCGCAGCTCCGCGCGCACGGCCTCGCGGCCCGCGGGCGTGATCTGATACTCTTTCTTGCGCCCCTCGCTCTCGTCGCCGAGCGAGACGATCCAGCCGCGCTCAGTCAGCGTCGCGAGCGCGCCGTAGAGCGTGCCTGCGGCGAGCCGCACACGCCCGCCGCTCAAGCGCTCGACGTTCTGCATGATGCCGTAGCCGTGCAGCGGCGTATCCAGCGAAAGCAAAATGTAAAAGACCGCCTCGGTCAGCGCCGTCGTTCCCATGTGGTATCCTTCTTTCCTCGGCCTCCGTTATAACGTAAACCGATATATCGTCTACCGATAAGGTATCATATCATTCGTATCCCGTCAACTGAAAAAACGGAATGCCGTCCCTGCCATTGCCCAAAGTTTTCCGCAAATACAAAAAGGCAGGGAACGCTCTCGCATTCCCTGCCCAAAAATTCAACCCCCGCCGCCCGCAAGCGGCAAAAAGCGTCGCAAACTTTCGCGTCCGCAGACGCGAAATAAATTTGAATCGTTTTTTCTGACGTCACCGTCGTGGCATTACGATTCCCGCGCCCTTTCGGGCGCGCCAATCATGCCACTTCCTCGAAACCGGCTCGCTTCATCCGCCACTGGCGGCGTTTCGCCGATTTCCATGTGCGTGACAATTTACACTTCTCAGGCCGCAAGTGTGGAAAACGCCCGCCAATGGCGGGCGTTTCATGCGCGCAGCGGCCTGCAAGCCCCCAATTAAAACAAAGGAGCGGCAAAGCCGCTCCTTTGTTTTAAAGCTTCGTGATAACCGGCAAAACCATCGGGCTTCTCTTCGTCGCCTTAAAAAGATAGTTGCTCACCGCGCTGCGGATCGCGCCCTTGAGTTCGTTCAGGTCGCGCCCGCGCTTGCCGCGGTAGGCCTCCGCCGTGGACATCGTGAGGTTTCTGAGGTCCTGCAGCAGCTCCTCGGAATCCTTGACGTAGATAAAGCCGCGCGTGATGATCTCCGGCTCGGCCAGAAGGTCGCCGTTCTGCGCGGAGATTGGCAGCACGACGACGACCATGCCGTCTTCCGCCAGATGCTTGCGGTCGCGCAGCACGACCGCGCCGACGTCGCCGACGCCGTAGCCGTCGACAAACACCTCGCCCGCGGGCGCATAACCGGGCACGCACTTCATCGAGCGCGCGCCGATCTCGACGGCGTCGCCGTTGTCGCAAATCACAATATTCTTGCGGTCCATGCCCATCTGGAGAGCGAGATCCTTGTGCAGCTGGAGCATGCGCTGCTCGCCGTGCACGGGGATGAAATACTTGGGCTTTGTCAGCGCGTGGATGATCTTGAGCTCCTCCTGGCACGCATGGCCCGAAACGTGCAGCATGTCCGCGCGGTCGTAGATGACCTCAACGCCCTTGCGGAAGAGCTCGTTGATGACACGCGAGACGGTGTTCTCGTTGCCGGGGATGGCGCTCGCCGAGATGATGACGCGGTCGCCGGGGCCGACCTCGATCTGCTTGTGCTGGGAGAACGCCATGCGGTACAGGGCGGACATCTCCTCGCCCTGCGAGCCGGTGGTGACGATGACCTGCTTTTCCAGCGGCATCGACTTGATCTTGTTGATGTCGACCACGGTGTTTTTCGGCGGCTTCATGTAGCCGAGGTCCATTGCGACCTTTGTGACATTTTCCATGCTGCGGCCCGTGACGGCGACCTTGCGCCCGCACTCCGCCGCGGCGTCCATGATCTGCTGGATGCGGTGGACGTTGGAGGCGAACGTCGTGACGATGATGCGCTGCTTGCAGCCTTGGAACAGGCGGTTAAAGGTCCTGCCCACCGTGCGCTCACTCATTGTGTAGCCTGGGCGCTCGACGTTCGTCGAATCCGCGAGCAGCGCCAAAACGCCCTGCTTGCCGAGCTCGCCGAAGCGGGCAAGGTCGATGACCTCGCCGTCGATGGGCGTCGAGTCGATCTTGAAGTCGCCCGTGTGGACAACGGTGCCAAGGCCTGTGTGGATGGCGAACGCGACAGAGTCCGCGATGGAGTGGTTCACGTGGATGAACTCCACGCTGAACTTGCCGGCCTTGACGGTCATGCCGCTTTCCACCGTGACGATCTTCGTCGATTTGAGAAGGCCGTGCTCTTCGAGCTTTAAGCGGATGAGTCCCGCGGTCAGGCGCGTGCAGTAGATGGGAATATTCACCTTTTTGAGGATGTAGGGCACGGCGCCGATGTGGTCCTCGTGCCCGTGGGTGATGAACATGCCGCGGATGCGGTTCTTGTGCTTGACAAGATAGCTCACGTCGGGGATGACGCAGTCGATGCCGTACATGTCGTCGCCGGGGAAGGCCATGCCGCAGTCGACCACGATGATCTCGCCGCCGTATTCGTAAACGGTCATATTCTTGCCGATCTCATTGAGACCGCCGAGGGGGATGATTTTTAACTGTTCAGCCAATGCTGGATCAACTCCTTTGATTTGTTTGATTTGTTTGTTTTCTGTACAGAAAACGATGGATCTTGTTTTGCATGTATTCTCTGTCCGGGTCAACAGGCGCATAGCAGAAGAGACGTCCGTGCGTATGCTTCGCCCTGCATCACGAAGCAACTGCACCTGCGGCGCCTTTTTGACCTCTATGGACTTGAACACTGTGTAACGGCTTTTGTCCGCCAATCAAGGGCACCGGAAGCCGAAACTTTATTCAATCATTGCACTACCATGCTGTTATGGTACCGCAATATCTTGTGTTTAGTAAGACATATTTAACAAGATATGCAGCTCGCGCGAGCTGCACTTTGCAAAAAATATTCAAAACAGGCTTGCTTTTTCGTAAAGAATGCGCTAAAATAACGGCACAAGTACAACAAGCGGGCATCCTCTGGCAAGTTGGCCCCTTGCCAGAGGATCATGTGAAATGATGCGACCATTCCACACAACAGTAATTTGCTGTACCAGCAGAAATATTATACACATATTTTATTAAAAATCAAGTCAAATGATGACGATAGAATATGTGTTTTACTGTATTTGCTTTCTAAACGAAGCAGTGTAGCGGAATTGTCTGAATTTCGCCGCGCTGCTTTTGTTGTTCTTTGTGGGGGACATTCCTTCGAAAAGGAAAAGGGGGAACTTTTCGAGCTTTGCCTCTCCGCGCGGAAGCGGCGCTTCGCTTTTCCGTGCGCTTCCCGGCCGCACACCCCTTGCTGCCGCGAAGCATCACCCCGGCAATCCCTTCGCATCCCTGTCTAAGCACTGCGCAACAAGAAAAAACTGAAAAGAAAGGACGTATCAAAATGAAAATGAAGTCTATTATGACGCGTGTTCTCTGTCTCAGTCTTTCCCTCGTTATGGTGCTCGGGCTTACCGCCTGCGGCAACGATGCCGGCACCACCAGCAGCAAAAAGGCTGAGCTCCTCTCCATGGAAGTTCGCCCCGACGCCCCCGAAGAGATTCCCGACGGTCTTGACATTGACTGGAACCATCGCTACACCTACGCCGAGCTTGAGTCCCAGCTCGCCAAGATGAACGAGACCTACCCCGACATCACCGACCTCTACCCCATCGGTTCCTCCTGGCAGGAGCGCAACCTCTGGTGCCTCGAGATCACCAACAAGAACATCCCCGCCGAAGATAAGACCGGCATCGGCGTGTTCGCCAACATCCACGGCGGCGAGCGCGAAAGCGCCTCCTCCGCCATGTACACCGCATGGTGGCTGACCCTCTGCTCCGGCGACGATTACGTCAAGGGCCTGCTCGATAACTACATCATCTATGTCATCCCCGTCATCAACCCCGACGGCTATGAGCAGTCCTTCATCAACAACAACCGTCCCAACCTGCGCCCCCGCGACCTCAACGGTGACGGCGTTCCCTTCAGCGATCCCTACGCTGATATCGACGGTGACGGCTTCATCGCCACCATCTACCGCGGCAAGGCCGGCGACGAGCCCTCGAGAAAGCTCCCCTACTTCGGTATGGAAAGCCCCGACTGGGACGGCAACGGCATCCTCGGTGACGATCCGCGCAACGGCGGCATCGACATGAACCGTACCTTCAACTACCAGTGGAACCGTTTCGACATCGAGACCGCCGACACTGACAACCCGATCGGCAGCAACGCTTGGTCCTCCGCCGGTCCTGCCGCCGCTTCTGAGCCCGAGGTTCAGGCGGTGCAGCAGTTCATCGACGAGCACAATATGGCCGCCCTCACCTCGCTTCACACCGGTATCCAGTGCGTCCTCTATCCCTGGTGCTACCGTCCCTACGACGCCAACGACCCCAAGGATGCTGAGATCCCCTTCATGAAGGAAACCGCCGCCAAGATGGCGCAGGTCTATCAGGATTACACGGGCCGCGGCTTCTACTCCATGAGCTCCAACGAGGACTATGCTACCTCCGCAGAGATGATCGACTATTCCTTCGGCCGCTACAACATCCACTCCTACACGATCGAAGTCTACAGCCCCGGCAAGTCCGAGTCCGGCGACATCAACGACTGCATGTGGGAGAACAATATGCCCGAGGCCAAGTGGGTCTTCTACGCCTACGACGAGATCCAGGAGAAGCTCGGTCTTGATCCCGCAGCCATCACCGACGAAGACGGCAACAAGCTCGCCGCCAACGAGGGTCTGTGGTTCTACACCTCTTCCTCCAACCAGATGGTCAACGACGCTCCCGAGGAGCAGGATGTTATGGTTCGCGGCTGCCGCGACGCCATCCTGACCATGATCCACTCTGAGCCCAACGGCACCGGCTACCAGAACCCCGGCTTCTACAAGTAAATCAAAGTTATTTCAGTCCACGCTGAATAAAAGTTATGACCGACGGGAAACCGCCGGTCATAACTTTTTTTGCGTCTCTGCGCCAAATCGATCTGTACAAAATCTATTATTCATATTGTAACTTCTGTTCGCTGCGTGCTATAATGAAAGGGAATATTCCCCTGCGCAATGCCGCAGGACACAATATCCGGACGGGAGGCAGCTCATTATGAAGAACAAAAAGATCAGCAAACTGGTAGACCCCAGCTTCCGGCTCTACTTTCTTGTCGGCTTTCTCTTTGCCGCCGTCACGGTGCGCGTGAGCATCCCGCTCGCGATCTGCGAGGCTGCGGCGATGGCGTTTCTCTGGTGGTACTTCCGCCACACGGCGCAGAAGCGACGCGAGGGCATCCGCCAGTACATCGACGACGTGACCGACGACATGACCACCGCCGACAAGGCCTCGATGCTCTCGGCCCCGTTCGCGATGATGGTCTTCCGCCCCGACACGCAGGAGATCCTATGGAGCAATGACAGCTTCATGCAGCTCACTGGCGTGCGCGAGGATATCTTTGACAACCGCATCGACGATATTCTCCCCGATTTTCCGACACACTGGCTGCTCGAGGGTAAAAGCGAGTGCCCCGAAACGGTGGTGATGGGCGGGCGCCACTTCCGCGTGTTCGGCAATCTGAGCCATCCCTCCTCCCGCCGCGGCGGACAGAGCCTTCTTGCCACAACGTACTGGACGGACGTGACCGAGCAGGACTCGCTGCGCGAGGAGAACGAGAGCCGCCGCCCCATCGTCTCGGTCATTGTGATCGACAACTACGAAGAGCTGATGAAGGCTGGCAGCGAGGCGTCGCGCAGTGCGGTGCTCGCCGCCATCGACGAAAAGATCAGCACATGGCTCAAGGATTCGCACAGTCTGCTGCGCAAATTCGATCGTAACCGCTACGTGCTCGTCACGACCGAGCAGGAGTATCAAAAGCTGCTTGAGGGTAAATTCTCCGTGCTCGACGCGGTGCGAAGCGTCGTCACTGAGGACGGCGTCGCCGCAACGCTCTCGATCGGCGTGGGCAAGGACGTGGATGACTACGAAACGCTCTATCAGAACGCCATGCTCTCGATCGAAATGGCGCTCTCGCGCGGCGGCGACCAGGTCGTCGTGCGCAACCGCCTTGACTTTGAATTCTACGGCGGCAAGGCCAAGTCCCCCGAAAAGCGCACGAAGGTCAAATCCCGCGTGATGGCCAACGCCCTCGGCGAGCTCATTTCCGACGCAGGCCAGATCTTCGTCATGGGCCACGCGCACGCGGACATGGATGTGGTCGGCGCAGCGGCCGGCATCTGCTGCATCGCACGCAAGCGCGGCAAAAAGGCGCAGATCGTCATCGACATGGAGGACAACGTCGCAAAGCCGCTGCTCAGTAAGCTTGCGGCTCTTCCGGAATACAAGGGCGCCTTTATCTCCGGCAACGACGCGTTCATCTCCGCCCAGCCGGGCGCGCTGCTCGTCGTGGTGGACACGAACCGCCCCGACTTTGTCGAATCCGAGCAGCTGCTTGATGCGTGCAATCGCGTGGCGGTCATCGACCACCACAGAAGAGCCGCGAATTATATCGAATCCGCCGCGCTCAACTTCCACGAGCCCTACGCCTCGAGCGCGTCCGAGCTCGTGACGGAGCTGCTGCAATACCTCGCCGACCCGACCGATTTACTTCGCGCGGAGTCCGAGGCGTTGCTCGCGGGCATCGTGCTCGACACGAAGAACTTCACGATGCGCACCGGCGGGCGCACGTTTGAGGCCGCCGCGTTTCTGCGCCGCGCGGGCGCGGACACGTCGGACGTACAGCGACTCTTCCAGAGCGACCTTGCCGGCATGGTCGAGCGCTATGACATCATCCGTCACGCCGAGCTCGTGCACGGCGACATTGCCGTGGCCGCGGTCGAAAAGGAGATCGACCGCGTGACCGCCGCCAAGGCGGCCGACGAGCTTTTGACGCTCTCCGGCATCCACGCTTCGGTCGTGCTTTACAAGCACGGTACGGGTGTGAATCTGTCCGCGCGCTCGCTTGGCGAGATCAACGTGCAGTTCATCATGGAAAAGCTCGGCGGCGGCGGCAATTCGACCACCGCGGGCGGCCAGGTAAACGACGCCACCGTGGACGAGGTGCGCGAGCGTCTGCTCGCCGCCATCGACGAATATATGGAAGAGTGACGCTCTTCCCCACAACGTAAATCACCCCACAAGGAGGAAACAGATATGAAAGTCATTTTAACGCAGGATGTGAGAGGTCAGGGCAAAAAGGGCCAGCTCATCGACGCAGCCGAGGGCTATGCAAGAAACTTCCTGCTGCCCCGCAAGCTCGCCGTGCTCGCCACGGCTGACGCCATCAACACCATGAACCTGAAGGAAAAGGCCCGCCGTGCCGAGGAGGCCGCGAACCGTCAGGCCGCCGTCGAAATGGGCGGCAAGCTCAAAAATGTGACCGTCAAGCTCACGGCCAAGGGCGGCAAAGAGGGCAAGCTCTTCGGTGCCATCACGAGCAAGGAAATTTCCGAGGGCCTTGCGAGCCAGTTCCAGCTCGACGTGCCCAAGCAGAAGATCGTGCTCGACGAGCCCATCAAGGCCTTCGGCACCTACGAGGTCAAGGCCAAGCTCGGCTACGAAGTGAGCGCCAGGTTCTCCGTCAGCGTGAGCGAGGAGTAAGGCGCAAGATTACGCAATTAAGGAGGTCTTCTCGTGGAAGATATCTTCTACCGGCAGATGCCTCATTCGCTCGAGGCCGAGCAGTCCGTGCTCGGCTCGATGCTCATCGACGCAAACTGCGTCAAGGACGTGATGGAGCAGCTCCGTCCCGATGATTTCTACTTAAAGCAGAACCGCGAGATCTTCGAGACGATCTACTCCATGTTCGTCTACTCCAAGCCCATCGACGGCGTGACCGTCGCGGGCGAGATGGAGAAAAACGGCACCTATGAGGAAAGCACGACGCGCCCGTACCTCGCCCAACTGATGGACGTGACGCCCACGAGCGCAAACGTGATGGAATACGTCGGCATCGTACGCGACAAGGCGCTGCTGCGCGCGCTCTATACCGTGGCGGGGGAAATTTCCACCATGGTGCAGGACGGCACAGGCGGCGCGTCCAGCGTGCTCGACGCGGCGGAGCAGAAAATTTACGCCGTGCGCCGCGGGCGCAGCGCGCAGAGCATGGCGAGCATCGGCGTTGTTTTGCAGGGCGTTCTCGACCATTTGAGCGAGCTGAGCGCTAACGGCGGCAAAACGCTGCCCGGCCTCCCCACCGGCTTTGGCGTACTGGACGACAAAATGAATGGCCTCAACAAATCGGACCTTGTGCTGCTGGCCGCGCGTCCCGGTATGGGTAAGACGAGTATGGCGCTGAACCTTGCGCTGAATGTCGCGCGCTCGAGCGGGCAGGCCGTGGCCGTGTTTTCGCTCGAAATGTCGCGCGAGCAGCTCGTGACGCGCATTTTGTCGAATCAGGCGACGGTCGAGAACCAGCGCCTTGTGACGGGCAATCTGCGCGAGCAGGATTGGGTCAACATCGCAAACGCCGCGTCGGTCCTCTCGGGGCTCGACATTCTGATCGACGACAATCCGCTGCTCACCGTTGCCGACATGAACGCCAAGTGCCGCCGCATCGACAATTTAGGGCTCGTCGTCATCGACTACTTGCAGCTGATGGCGTCCTCCGGCACGAAGGGCTACAGCGGCGAGAGCCGCCAGCAGGTGGTCAGCGATATTTCCCGTATGCTCAAGATCATGGCAAAGGAGCTGCAAGTCCCCGTGCTGTGTCTTTCCCAGCTCTCGCGTGCGAACGAAAAGCGCGAGGATAAGCGCCCCATGCTCTCCGACCTTCGTGAATCGGGCGCCATCGAGCAGGACGCGGATATCGTCATGTTCCTGTACCGCGACGATTATTACAACGAGGACTCGGAAAAGCGCAACATCGCCGAGTGCATCATCGCCAAGAACCGCCATGGCGAAACCGGCAAGGTCGAGCTCGCCTGGTCGCCGCAGTATACGACGTTCTCGTCGCTCGACTACCGGCATGAAGAGGACTGAGCTGCCGCGCGCGGAAGCGCTCTGCGCGCGCTATCTCGACAAAAAGCAGCCCGTGCTCGCCGCCGTGTCCGGCGGTCTGGACTCGATGTGCCTGCTGTATTTTCTGCGCGAGCAGGGGTATGACGTCTCCTGCGCGCACTTCAACCACCAGCTCCGTGGCGAAGAGGCTGCGCGTGACGAAAACTTCGTCCGCGCGTGGTGCGAAAAAGAGGGCATTCCTTTCTATCCGGGCACCGGCGATGTGCGCGCCCACGCGCGCGCGACCGGCAAAACCGAGGAGGAGGCTGGGCGCGACCTGCGCTACGCCTTCCTCCGCGAAACGGCAAAGTTGCTCGGCGCGCAGATCGCGCTGGCGCACCACTTAGATGACAATGCGGAAACAGTGCTCTTAAACTTCGTCCGCGGCACGGATCTGCGCGGCCTGTGCGGCATGCGGCCCAAGCAGGGCGACATTGTCCGCCCGTTTTTAGAGCAGACGCGAGAAGAGCTCGTCACCTATGCGCGCGCTCACAACATCCCGCATGTCGAGGATCACACGAACGCGGACCCGAACGCCGCCGCACGGAACTATCTGCGGCTTGAAATTCTGCCGCGGCTCAGGGAGCTCAATCCCCGCGCGCCTCAGCATATCGCCACAACGGCGCGTTCATTGACTGCGCTCGACGATGCGCTTGAGCAGGCGGCGGAAGCCGCACTTTCCCATGCAAAAGCGCAGGACGGCGGTATTTCGCTGTCGCTGGACTGCTTTCTTGCCGCCGATGAAGTCGTGCAGCCACGTATCCTGCTGCACTTGGCCGACGCGCTCGGCCTCGGGCGCAAGGACATTGGGCGCAAGCAGCTCGACGCGATCTGCGCCCTTGCACAGAGAGGCGGCAGCGCCGAGCGGCGCTATACGCTGCCGCAGAGCGCGCTTGTCCGCATCGCGGACGGCGCGCTGACGATGGCGTTCTCCCCCGCCGCGCTGCCAAAGGCGGCGCTTGTGGAAAACGTTCCCCTCCCATGGGGCAATTTCGAGCTGACGCTGCTGCATAAGCCCGACGGCGAGGGCATTTCGCTCCGCGTGCCGGAAGACGGTGAGATCATCACCGTCGCCCCGTGCGACCTGAACGCGCGCTTAATGCTTCAAGGCGCGAACGGCGCGCGCAGCGTCAAGCGGCTGTGCGTCGACCGAAAGCTCTCCCTCACCGAGCGCGACGCGCTCCCCGCCCTTTATGTGGGCGGCCGGCTTGCCGCCGTGTGGCGGCTGGGGACGGACGTTACTTTTCTGCCAAAAGGCGGGAACATGGCGTGCTTCGTGCGCGTCATCCCCCGATAACGCCAATTTGTGCGACCTGCGGCGGAACGCCGCATCAGATACAACAAATACGAATAAAAAGAAAGTGGAGAAAAAAGCTATGGCTAAGAGCAATATGGATCAGGATATCCTGAAGGTACTGTATTCCGAGGAGCAGCTCAAAACGCGCGTACAGGAAATGGGCGACGAGCTCTACGAGCGCCTCAAGGGCAAAAATCCCCTGTTTCTCGGCGTGCTGAAGGGTTCTTTTATCTTCATGGCCGACATCGTGCGCGCCTGCCAGCTCAAGAGCGACATTGAATTCATCGCCGTCTCGTCCTATCAGAACGCGACGACCTCCTCCGGCGTGGTGCAGATCACGCATGATCTCCAGCAGGACATCACGGGCCGCGATATCGTCGTCATCGAGGACATTCTCGACTCCGGCAACACGCTCTACTTCCTCAAGAATTACTTTATGACCAAGGGCGCTTCCAGCGTGACCGTCGTGACGCTGCTCGACAAGCCTTCCCGCCGCACCAAGCCCGTCGCCGCCGACCTCGCGGGCTTTGAAGTCCCCGACGAATTCGTCGTCGGCTACGGCCTCGACTACGCCCAGAAGTACCGCAATATGCCGTACATCGGCGTGCTCAAGCCCGAGGTTTACGCCAACTGATTCAAAAAACAGCAAACGCTGTTTTTTGAGAAGGCTGCACTCCGCTGCAGCGCACTCGCTATCGCTCGCACGTTTGCGGAGCGAGCGGTGTTATTTCCGACGCACTTGTCGTCGGAAATAACGATCTCACATTTTTTCACGCCTGCGGGCGTCTGGACAGCCGTTAGCAGCTCTGCTGCTCTACGGATGTCGCGTGCCCCTTGCGGGCAGAAACTCTGCGAGGCTTTTATCTTTGCAGTGCAAGGAGGATATCCCATTGACTCAACAGACCAAGCGTCCCAATCTTTTGCCGTATCTGCTGGTGCTGCTGGTGCTCGTCGGCGTCTACGGCTTTATGAACAAGCCGGTGGAGGCCGAACCGTCGTATGCCGAGGTACGCGAGCTGTTCGAATCCGAGCAGGTCTCGGCCTTCACGGTGACGGACACCACGCTGCGCATGAAGCTGCGCGAGCCCATCGACGGCAAAACGGAGCTCAAAAAGGACCTTTTCAGCGTGACGCTCTTCTATGACGACTTAGGCGAGCTCATCGAGCAGCAGAAGGCCGACGGCATCATCGAGGACTACGACTTCACCGCCGACCACTCGATCAACTATGTCGCGATGTTCGCGCCCTATATTCTGGCGGTGCTCGGCATCTTCGCCATCTGGTACTTCCTCTCCGTCCGCTCCGCGGGCGGAGGCGGCGGCGACCGCATGGCGAAGTTCGGCACGGCGTCGTTCAAGACCGGCGGAGACAACAAGCGCCCCACGACGTTCTCTGACGTCGCCGGTGCGGATGAGGAAAAAGAGGAATTGCAGGAGATCGTCGACTTTTTGAAAGCGCCGGGCAAGTTCATCGACCTCGGCGCGCGCATCCCCAAGGGCGTGCTGCTTGTCGGCCCTCCGGGCACGGGCAAGACGCTGCTGGCCCGCGCGGTCGCGGGCGAGGCAGGCGTGCAGTTTTTGTCGATCTCCGGCTCTGATTTTGTCGAAATGTATGTCGGCGTCGGCGCGAGCCGCGTGCGCGACCTCTTCGAACAGGCGAAGAAAGTCGCCCCCGCGATCATCTTCATCGACGAGATCGACGCCGTGGGCCGTCAGCGCGGCACGGGCCTCGGCGGCGGCCACGACGAGCGCGAGCAGACGCTCAACCAGCTGCTCGTCGAAATGGACGGCTTCGGTACGAATCAGGGCGTCGTCGTCATGGCGGCGACGAACCGCGCCGACATCCTCGACCCTGCGCTGCTGCGCCCGGGCCGCTTCGACCGTCAGGTCTACGTGGGGCTTCCCGACATCCGCGGCCGCGAGGAGATCCTGAAGATCCATGTCAAGAATAAGCCCCTTGCCGAGGATGTGGACCTCTCCACCGTCGCAAAGGGCACGCCCGGCTTCACAGGCGCAGACCTCGAGAACCTCTCGAACGAGGCGGCGCTGCTCGCCGCGCGCCGCGGCAGCAAGCTCATCACGATGGCTGATTTCTCCGAGGCGGAGATCAAGGTCATCGCAGGTCCCGAGAAGAAGAGCCGCGTCGTCAGCGAGCACGAGCGCAAGCTGACCGCCTATCACGAGGCCGGTCACGCCATTGTGATGCACGCACTGCCGACGCACGATCCCGTGCACCAAATCACGATCGTTCCGCGCGGCGGCGCGGGCGGCATGACGATCTCGCTGCCCACGGAGGACCGCTCGTACCAGTCCAAGCGCTATATGGAAGAGCAGATCGTCTCGCTGCTTGGCGGGCGCGTGGCGGAAAAGCTAATGCTCGGCGACATTTCGACCGGCGCGTCGAACGATATCCAGCGCGCCTCGCAGATCGCGCGCAAGATGGTCACGGTGTACGGCATGAGCGACAGGCTCGGCTCGATTTCGTTCGAATCCGGCCACGATGAAATTTTCATCGGCCGCTCGATGGCGCAGACCAAGCCATATTCCGAGCAGGTCGCCGCACAGATCGACGAGGAGGTCAAGTCCATCATCGACGCGGCCTACGAGCGCTGCGAGGACATCCTCTCGCGCGATCAGAAGCACCTCATCGCCGTGGCGGAATTCCTGCTTGCGCACGAGACGATGAGTGCTGAGGAATTCGAGGCCGTCTTCACCGACGAAGCCGCCGGCCATGAGAAAATCTAATCCTGCTATGAATAAAATATCTCACCAGCAAGCCGCTGGTGAGATATTTTTTCACATTTTCGCAAGAATTCCTGCATTTTCAGCGTCTCTCCCCTTGCCAATTCGGTTTCTTCTGCTATAATGGGGCATTAGTCATTCCATTTATATGAAAAAAAAGAGAGAATCGAACATGAAAAAAAGCAGTAGTTTCAGCGGCTCGCTCGGCTTTGTGCTGGCCGCGGCGGGCAGCGCAGTGGGCGTCGGCAATATCTGGCGCTTCCCCTATCTCTGTGCCAAGGACGGCGGCGGACTGTTCCTGCTCGTCTATCTGGTGCTGGTGCTGACATTCGGCTTCACCCTGCTGACGACCGACGTAGCCATCGGCCGCCGCACGAAGCAGAACGCCCTCAATGCCTTTGCAACGCTCAACAAGAAGTGGAAGTTTTTGGGTTACCTCACCTTCCTCGTTCCCACGCTCATCATGACGTATTACTCCGTCATCGGCGGCTGGATCACGAAGTATTTTACCCTCTACCTCGTCTCAAGCGGCAATGCCGCCGCGCAGGATGGGTTCTTCACCTCGTTCATCACCTCCCCCGTCTCGCCCATCGTCTTCATGCTGATCTTTTTGGCGCTGACGGCGTGGGTCGTGTACTGCGGCGTTGAAAAGGGCATTGAAAAATACTCCCGCTACATCATGCCGGGTCTGCTCCTTCTCATCATCGGCATCGCCATCTTCTCGCTCACGCTCTCTTACACCGACGAGAGCGGCATGACGCGCACGGGTATCGAAGGATTGCTCGTCTACATTAAGCCCGACTTCACGGGCCTGACCGTCCAGCGCTTTTTGAACATCGCGCTTGACGCGATGAGTCAGCTCTTCTTCTCGCTCAGTGTCAGCATGGGCATCATGATCACCTACGGCAGCTACGTCAAGGACGACGTCGACCTCAACAAGGCCAACAACCAGATCGAAATTTTCGACACGGGCGTCGCGTTCCTCGCGGGCCTCATGATCATCCCCGCCGTCTATGTCTTTCTCGGCACTGACGGCATGGCCAGCGGCCCGAGCCTGACGTTCATCAGCCTGCCGAAGGTCTTCGCCGCGATGGGCGGCGTGGGCCGCGTCGTGGGCGCGGTGTTCTTCCTCGCGCTCGGCTTCGCCGCGCTGACGAGCTGCGTGTCCGTCATGGAGACGCTTGTCGCCAACTGCATGGAGATTTTCCACAAGTCGCGCAAGGAGATGTGCGCCGCCGTGGGCGTCTATTCGCTCGTGACGGCTGTGCTCATCTGCATGGGCTACAATGTGCTCTACTTTGAGCTTCCGCTGCCCAACGGCTCGACCGCGCAGCTGCTCGACGTGATGGACTACATCAGCAACAGCTTCCTCATGCCGTTTATCAGCCTGCTCACGAGCATTTTGGTCGGCTGGGTCGTGGGTCCGAAGTGGATCATCGCCGAGGTCGAGAAAAACGGCGAGCACTTTGGCCGCGCCAAGCTCTACAGCGTGATGATGAAGTATGTCGTCCCTGTCGTCATGCTCATCCTGTTTTTGACCTCCACGGGGCTCGGCAGCCTGATCTTCGGCGGCAGGTAAGAAATTTTGGCAAAAAAGGGAACGCTTGCGCGTTCCCTTTTCTTTTGCTCTCCCGCCTTTTTCTCCGTTCAAAGTACGCAAAATGTGTTTTCCCGCCGCGCGTTTTTTTGTCAAAAGCGCAAATTTCTTTTTCCCTGCTTGACAAAACGGGGGCGGGCGATTATAGTAGCATCATTAAATCTCATAGTTCACAAATACCATGACGGGGAAAAATTCGTCCTACAGACGCTTCAGAGAGTTGCCGGTCGCTGCGAGGCAATGCAGAGCGGGATGATGTCACTGGCCCCTGAGTAGCTTCGCTGAGACGATTTTCGTTTAGGCGCAGCCGGATCTCCTCACCGTTACCAACGAGGCGCATTCGCTTGATTTTAAGCCGATGCAGAAAGCGGGCATATTTTATGCCAACAAGAGTGGTACCGCGGAAGTTTTGAGCTTTCGTCTCTTCAAGGGAAGAGACGGAGGCTTTTTTTGTTGCTATGCGAGAGAAAAAAGCAGGAGGAATACCCCATGAAACGCATTAAAATTTTTGACACAACCCTGAGAGACGGCGAGCAGTCCCCCGGCTGCAGCATGAATCTGACGGAAAAGATCGAAATGGCCCGCCAGCTTGAAAAGCTGGGCGTCGACGTGATCGAGGCGGGCTTCGCCATCGCGTCTCCCATGGACCACAAGAGCGTGCAGGCCATCGCCGCCGCGGTGACGAACTGCACGGTCGCCTCGCTCGCGCGCTGCGCCAAGGGCGATATCGACGCGGCGTGGGACGCCGTGAAGGAAGCGAACCACCCCCGCATCCACGTCTTCCTTGCGACGAGCGACATCCACATGGAGTACAAGCTCAAGATGACGCGCGAGCAGGTCATCGACCGCATCCGCGAAATGGTCGCCTACGCCAAGAGCTATTGCGATGACATCGAGTTTTCCGCCGAGGACGCCTCCCGCTCCGACTGGGCATTTCTGGCCCATTGCTACTCCACTGCCGTCGCCGCGGGCGCGACGACGCTGAATGTGCCCGACACCGTCGGCTACTCCACGCCGCAGGAGATGTATGACCTCATCACCTACCTGCGTGAAAACATCGAGGGCGTCGAGCATGTCGACATCTCCGTCCACTGCCACAACGACCTCGGCATGGCGGTCGCGAATTCGCTCGAATGCGTCCGCGCGGGCGCGACGCAGGTCGAATGCACGGTCAACGGCATCGGCGAGCGCGCGGGCAACGCGAGCCTTGAAGAGATCGTCATGGCGCTGCGCACGAGAAAGGACTTCTACGACGCCGAGACCGGCGTGAACACCAAGCAGATCTACCGCTCGAGCAAGCTGCTGAGCAACATCACGGGCGTGCCCATCCCGCCGAGCAAGGCCATCGTCGGCGCGAATGCCTTCGCGCACGAGTCGGGCATCCATCAGCACGGCGTCATTGCCAATGCAAGAACGTACGAGATCATGAACTCCACCGACGTCGGCATCCCGCAGAACACGATGGTGCTCGGCAAGCACTCCGGCAAGCACGCGCTGCGTGAAAAGCTCGAATCCATGGGCTACGAATTGAGCGACGAGGAGCTTGAAAGCGTGTTCACCCGCTTCAAGGATCTCGCTGACAAGAAAAAGAACATCACAAGCAGCGACATTGAGGCGCTCGTGCTCCACCGTCAGGCCGCGGTACAGGGCATCTGCCAGCTCGTGAGTCATGTGGTCAACACGGGCCACGGCGTGCCGAACATCTCGTGCATCAAGCTCCAGCGCGGCGACGAGCAGATCGAAGATGTCGCCATCGGCACAGGCCCGCTGGACGCCTCGTTCAAGGCTATCAACCGCATGCTCCAAATGGACGTGAAGCTCGAGAGCTTCAGCCTCAACGCCGTCACGGACGGCGAGGACGCCATCGGCGAGGCCGTGGTCAAGGTCTCCGGCCCCGACGGGCGGTCGTACACCGGCTCAGGTCTCTCGACCGATATCATCGAATCGTCGATCCGCGCCTACGTCAACGGCATCAACAAGATCATGGAATCCGGCAACTGAAAGGAGAAACGCGACATGGGCATGACAATGACGCAGAAAATTCTCGCCAAGCACGCAGGACTTGAGAGCGTGCGCGCGGGCCAGCTCATCCAGGCAAAGCTCGACCTCGTCCTCGGCAACGACATCACGACCCCCGTGGCCATCAACGAGTTTGAGTCCGCGGGCTTTGAAAAGGTCTTCGACAAGAGCCGCATTGCGATGGTGATGGACCACTTCGCACCGAACAAGGACATCAAGTCCGCCACGCAGTGCAAGCAGTGCCGCACCTTTGCCCGCCGCTTCGACATCGACCACTTCTACGATGTCGGCACGATGGGCATCGAGCACGCGCTGCTGCCCGAGCAGGGGCTTGTCGCCCCGGGCGAGGCCGTCATCGGTGCGGACTCTCACACCTGCACTTATGGCGCGCTCGGCGCGTTCTCCACCGGCGTCGGCTCGACCGACATGGGCGCGGCCATGGCCGCGGGCGAGACGTGGTTCAAGGTCCCGTCCGCCATCAAGGTGAATCTCACCGGCAAGCTCCGTCCGTTCGTCTCCGGCAAGGACGTCATCCTGACGCTCATCGGCATGATCGGCGTGGACGGCGCACGCTACCAGTCCATCGAATTTTCCGGCGAGGGCGTCAAGAACCTCACGATTTACGACCGCCTGACGATCTGCAACATGGCCATCGAGGCGGGCGGCAAAAACGGCATCTTCCCCGTCGACGACGTGACGCGCGCCTATGTTGAGGGCCGCGTGGACCGCCCCTGGACAGCGTTCGGGGCCGACCCCGATGCAGAATACGAGCGCGTCATCGACATCGACCTTGGCAAGGTCGACTGCACGGTCGCCTGGCCGCACCTGCCCGAAAACGCGCACAGCGCGCGCGAGGGCAGCGACATCGCCATCGACCAGATTGTCATCGGCTCGTGCACGAACGGCCAGCTCCCCGACATGGCCGCTGCCGCCGCGATCCTGAAGGGCCATCACCTGGCCCCGAACGTCCGCGGCATCATCATCCCCGCCACGCAGGAAGTTTACCGCGCCTGCATGCACGAGGGCTACACCGATATTTTCCTCGACGCGGGCTGCATCGTCTCCACGCCCACATGCGGGCCGTGCCTCGGCGGCTATATGGGCATCCTCGCCGCCGGCGAGCGCTGCGTTTCTACCACCAACCGCAACTTTGTCGGCCGCATGGGCCACGTCGACAGCGAGGTCTACCTCGCCTCTCCGGCTGTCGCCGCGGCGTCTGGTATTACCGGCCACATTTCTCATCCGGAGGAGGTCATGAACAAATGAATGCACACGGCATTGTCCATAAGTATGGGGATCACGTCGATACGGACGTCATCATCCCCGCGCGCTATCTGAACACCCAGAGCCACAAGGAGCTCGCCTCCCACTGCATGGAGGACATCGACAAGGACTTCATCCACCGCGTCAAAGACGGCGACATCATGGTCGCGGGCGTAAACTTCGGCTGCGGCTCGTCGCGCGAGCACGCGCCCGTCGCCATCAAGGCGAGCGGCATCTCCTGCGTCATCGCGGCGAATTTCGCCCGCATCTTCTACCGCAACGCCATCAACATCGGCCTCGCCATTTTAGAGTGCCCCGCCGCGAGCGCGGAGATCGAAAATGGCGACGAGGTGACGGTCGACTTCGACACCGGCGTCATCACAGACGTGACAAAGGGCACGACGTATCAGGCCGAGCCCTTCCCGCCGTTTATCAAGGACATGATCGCGCGCGGCGGCCTGATGGCCTCGCTCAAGGCAAAGGAGGTGGCGAAATGAACAAGACCATTGCCATCATCAAGGGCGACGGCATCGGCCCCGAGATCGTCACCGAGGCCATGGGCGTTCTGGACGCCGTGGCCGTGAAGTTTGGCCACACCTTCACCTACGTCGACGCGCCGATGGGCGGCACCGCCATCGATAAATTCGGCGTGCCGCTGCCGGATTCGAGTTTAGCGACCTGCCGCGGCGCGGACAGCGTGCTGCTCGGTGCGGTCGGCGGCCCGAAGTGGGACAATCAGCCCGCCGCCAACCGTCCCGAGCGCGGTCTGCTCAAGCTGCGCGAGGGCATGGGCCTCTACACGAACGTGCGCCCTGCGAAGATGTTCTCCGAGCTCTCCGCCGCCTGCCCGCTGCGCGCTGACATCGCGGCAAACGGCATCGACTTCGTCGTCGTGCGCGAGCTCATCGGCGGCGTGTACTTCGGCGAGCACCGCACGGAGGAAGCGAACGGCGAGCAGAAGGCCACCGACATCATGGCCTACTCCGAGCACGAGATCAAGCGTGTCGCGCGCGTCGCGTTCGAGACCGCGCGCAAGCGCCGCAAGCGCGTCACCTCCATCGACAAGGCCAACGTGCTCGACACCTCGCGTCTCTGGCGCAAGACGGTCACAGAGGTCGCGAAGGACTACCCCGATGTCGAGCTTCGCCACATGTATGTCGACAACGCGGCGATGCAGCTCGTGCGTGACCCGAGCCAGTTCGACGTCATCGTGACCGAAAATCTCTTTGGCGACATCCTCTCCGACGAGGCGAGTCAGATCACTGGCTCGATCGGCATGATCCCGTCCTCCAGCATGGGCGACGGCACGAACGGGCTCTATGAGCCCATCCACGGCTCCGCGCCCGACATCGCGGGGCAGGACAAGGCAAACCCCATCGGCACGATCCTGGCCGCCGCGATGATGCTGCGCTACAGCTTCGACATGGCCGCCGAGGCCGACGCCATCGAGCGCGCGGTGGATAAAACGCTGCGCTCGGGCTTCCGCTGCGGCGACATCATGCAGGAAAACTGCCAACTCGTCGGCTGCAAGGCCATGGGTGCGGAGATCCGCAGCCGTATCTGAAACGATCTCTTCCAAACTTCTTTATGAACCTCTCCTTTGATCCTCTGCATCGCGCGGCGATGCGAAAAAGGTTCCCAAGCCAATGGCTTGGGAACCTTTTTTCTTCCGCTGTCAAATTTTGCCGATCAGCACAACGATCCCGCCGATCGCGGCCGCGACAAGCAGGTACAGCATCATGGCCGCGCTGCGCTTGATGACGACCGTCCGCCACGGCTTCACGTAGGGAACGCCCTCCATGCCCTCGATACGCCAGATCTTGCTGTGGCCGACCCACAGCAGGTCGATGACGAGGCCGTCGAACCAGTTCACGACCACAAGGAAGAGGTAGGTTTCAAAACTCGCGGTCTGAAAGTCCTTCACGCCGTTCCATCCAGCGATGATCGCGATCAGCACGGCAAAGATCACAAGGCAGAAGAACGTCATAAAGCGCTTGCCCTTGCGCAGCTCCTCAGTCTTGTCGGCGATGCCGCGCTTCTGCGCCTCGTCGAGATACGCGTCCGGGTAAAAATAGAGGCAGTTGCGCCCGCTGTCTCGCACCGCGCATTTGACCAGCGCGAGATACAGAAGACAACATAAAATGATCTGAAGCAGTAACAGCATGGCTGTGTTCTCCTTTGAAAAATGCTCTTAAGATGCAAAACCGGCGCTCAGTGCAGCTTCTTCCCCATTTCGATCCGCACCTCGTGCCGCTCAGGATCGTCGTTGGAGTAGGCGTACAGGTCGAAGCCAACGATTTCGAAACCGTTCTTTTTATAAAACGCGATGGCGTTTTCATTGCACGACTGCGTCTCTAAAATCAGCATGCGCGCCCCGGCGACCTCCGCTGCTCGCTCTATGCGCTTCATCAGCGCCGTGCCGACGCCCCTGCTGCGCTCGGAAAAGTCCAGCACACAGATGTTGCTGAGCCGAAAGCGGTTGTTCCAGCCCTCTATCGAGCCTTCGACATATCCGATCAGTTTGTCGCCCTCGAACGCGCCGAAGGCGATCGGGTCTTCGAGCCATTCGCCGAAGAACACATCGTCGAACGATCTCTCAGTCGGCTCCGCAAAGGGCACATAGTCCATCTGAAAGCCCGTCTCGGACGGGCGGATCTCATAATAGCCATTCGTGTGGTAGCAAGCCGTAAATGTTTTGCCCGCATATATCTCCCTGGCCAAGGGTCTGATCTCCATGCACTCTCCCCTTTCCCATCCAACATCTGATTGGTCCACATCCTACCACATCTTTTTCCAAAGCACAAGCGCCCAGCCGATGGCTGGGCGCTTGTTTTGATTCAATATAACTCTATGCCGAAAGCAGATTGCTTACTGCATGTCCTTGATCGCAGCCTGCGCGGCGGCGAGGCGGGCGATGGGGACACGGAACGGGCTGCAGGAGACATAGTCCAGGCCGACCTTGTGGCAGAACTCGACGGACGTGGGATCGCCGCCGTGCTCGCCGCAGATGCCGAGGTGGATGTGCGGGTTGGTCTCGCGGCCCATCTTGGCGGCCATGGAGACGAGCTTGCCGACGCCGGTCTGATCGAGACGGGCGAACGGATCGCTCTCGTAGATCTTCTTGTCGTAGTATGCGCCGAGGAACTTGCCGGCATCGTCACGGCTGAAGCCGAAGGTCATCTGGGTCAGGTCGTTCGTGCCGAAGGAGAAGAAGTCCGCTTCCTTGGCGATCTCGTCCGCGGTCAGAGCGGCGCGCGGGATCTCGATCATGGTGCCGACCTTGTACTTCATGGAGCTGCCGGCCTCGGCGATCAGCTTGTCAGCGACCTCGACGACGACGTCCTTGACGTACTTGAGCTCCTTGACCTCGCCGACGAGCGGGATCATGATCTCGGGGATGATGTTCCAGTCGGGATGCGCGGCGTTGACGTTCAGCGCAGCCTTGATGACCGCACGGGTCTGCATGGCAGCGATCTCGGGGAACGTAACGGCCAGACGGCAGCCGCGGTGGCCCATCATGGGGTTGAACTCGTGCAGGGAGGCGATGATGTTCTTGATGTCCTGAACGCTCTTGCCCATGTCCTTGGCGAGCTGCTCGATGTCAGCTTCCTCGGTGGGAACGAACTCGTGCAGCGGGGGATCGAGGAAACGAACGGTCATCGGACGGCCCTCGAGCGCGATATACATGGCTTCAAAGTCGCCCTGCTGCATCGGCTCGAGCTTAGCGAGCGCCTTCTCGCGCTGCTCGACGGTGTCGGAGCAGATCATCTCGCGGATGGCGGGAATACGGTCAGCCTCGAAGAACATGTGCTCGGTGCGGCAGAGGCCGATGCCCTCAGCGCCGAACTTCACGGCCTGCTCGGTGTCGTGCGGGTTATCGGCGTTCGTGCGGACGCCCAGACGGCGATACTTGTCGGCCCAAGCCATGACGCGGCCGAACTCGCCGCCGATGGTGGCGTCGACCGTGGGGATGATGCCGTCGTAGATGTTACCGGTGGAACCATCGATGGAGATGAAGTCGCCCTCGTGATAGGTCTTGCCGGCGAGCTCGAACTTCTTGTTTTCCTCGTCCATGTTGATCTCGCCGCAGCCGGAGACGCAGCACTTGCCCATGCCGCGCGCGACGACAGCCGCATGGGAGGTCATACCGCCGCGGACGGTCAGGATGCCCTGGGAGGCCTTCATGCCCTCGATATCCTCCGGAGAGGTCTCGAGACGGACGAGAACGACCTTCTCGCCGCGCTCCTTCCACTCTTTGGCATCCTCAGCGGAGAAGACGATCTTGCCGCAGGCGGCGCCGGGGGAGGCGGGCAGAGCCTTGGCGATGGCGGGAGCCTTCTTGAGGACAGCCGCATCGAACTGGGGATGGAGCAGGGTGTCGAGGTTGCGCGGGTCGATCATGGAGACGGCCTTCTTCTCGTCGATCATGCCCTCGTCCACGAGGTCGCAGGCGATCTTGAGAGCAGCCTGCGCGGTGCGCTTACCGCTGCGGCACTGGAGCATATAGAGCTTGCCGTTCTCGACGGTGAACTCCATGTCCTGCATGTCGCGGTAGTGATCCTCGAGCAGGTCGCAGACCTTGACGAAGTCGGCGTAAGCCCGGGGGAACTTCTCTTCCATCTGGGAGATGGGCATCGGGGTACGGACGCCGGCGACGACGTCCTCGCCCTGAGCGTTGGTCAGGAACTCGCCCATGAGCTTCTTCTCGCCGGTGGCGGGGTCACGGGTGAAGGCGACGCCGGTACCGGAGTTGTCGTTCAGGTTGCCGAAGACCATCGGCATGACGTTGACGGCAGTGCCCCAGGAATAGGGGATGTCGTTGTCGCGGCGATAGACGTTCGCGCGCGGGTTGTCCCAGGAGCGGAACACGGCGCGGATGGCTTCGTACAGCTGGGTCTTGGGGTCGGAGGGGAAGTCCTCGCCGATCTGCTGCTTGTACTCGGCCTTGAACTGCTCGGCGAGTTCCTTGAGGTCGGCTGCGGTAAGCTCGATGTCGAGCTTGACGCCGCGCTTTTCCTTCATCGCGTCGATGAGCTGCTCAAAATACTTCTTGCCGACTTCCATAACGACGTCGGAGAACATCTGGATGAAGCGGCGATAGGAGTCGTAAACGAAACGCTCAAAGTTGGGGTCGGGGTTGCCCGCGATCATGGCGGCGACGACGTCGTCGTTGAGGCCGAGGTTCAGGATGGTATCCATCATGCCAGGCATGGAAGCGCGCGCGCCGGAACGGACGGAGACGAGCAGGGGGTTCTTCAGATCGCCGAACTTCTTGCCGTTCATCTCTTCCATCTTCGCGACGTATTCCATGATCTCTGCCATGATCTCGTCGTTGATCTTGCGGCCGTCCTCGTAATACTGGGTGCAGGCTTCGGTCGTGATGGTGAAGCCCTGGGGCACGGGCAGACCGATGTTGGTCATCTCGGCCAGGTTCGCGCCCTTGCCGCCCAGAAGCTCACGCATGGTAGCGTTGCCTTCCGAGAACAGGTAGACATACTTTTTGCTCATTGGTTTTCCTCCATTAAAAATGTATCGCTGTGTGATCATTATCAAGCCATATTATTATAGACAGAAAATCCCCGACTTTCAATAACAAGTTGTGAAATTTTTGTCGACTTTCCGCATTTTTTCTCCCACAAAACGCAATTTGGCGCAAAATCGTTCTGTTTTTCCGTCGCGGGGCGCGGATTTTCTTGCAAGCGCCGCACTTTTGCGATATACTATTTTTAAATTTGCGCTGGAAATGCGCGCAGAGTACAGAGCATGGAGCGGGCAATGGAGCTTTTGGATTTTGCAAAAACCGATACAGCGGCGCGTCTTCGCGCCGCGGCAAAGCGCGGCGCACTGTCGCACGCACTCATTTTCAGCGGCAGCGGCGACCGTGTGAGCGCTGCGCGCTATGCCGCCGCGGCGATGGAGTGCACAGCGGAAAGCAAGCCCTGCCTCGCCTGCCCTGCCTGCCGCAAGGTGATGCAGGACATCCACCCCGACGTCACGTTCGTGCGCGACGCAGAGCACAAGGAGCTCTCGATCGACACGGTGCGCGCGATGCGCGCCGACGCGTTCATCCGCCCGAACGAGGGCGCGCGCAAGGTCTACATTTTCGAGGACTGCACCATCCTGACGGAAAAGGACCAGAACGTGCTTTTGAAGCTCGTGGAGGAGGGGCCCGCTTACGCAGCGTTCTTCTTCTGCGCGGAAAATCCGGCGGTTCTGCTCCAGACCATCCGCTCGCGCTGCGTGGAGGTCAAGCTCTCCCCCACCGTCGAAGAGGGCGGCGCGCCTGACGAGCTCACGCTCGAGCTCGCGCGGCTCATCGCCGAGGGGTCGCGCGCGTCCCGCGCGGCATTCCTCACAAAGCTCGAAACGCAGAAGGTCACGCGCGACGACCTGTCCTCGCTTTTCGAGGGGACGCGGCTTCTGCTCTCGTCCGCCCTGCTAGGGCAGTACGGCGTGAGCGTACCGGAGAGGGATCTTCGCATCGCGCGGTCACTGGCTTCGCGCTTGACAAAAGCCAAATTACTCGGCACAATAGATTTATTGCAGGACTACCGCAATAAATGCACCTATAACGTCGGCGTCGGGCCCACGCTGGGCGGCTTCGCCGTTGAATTGGAGGAAACCCTTTGACAGAAGTGATCGGAGTCCGCTTCCGCGGCGGATGCAAGGAATATTATTTTGACCCGCACGGCATCACGGTCGAACCCAACCAGTTCGTCATCGTCGAGACCGCGCAGGGGCTCGAGTACGCCCAGTGCGTCTCGGGCAACCATGAGGTGGAGGACGATTCCGTCGTCCAACCGCTGCGCCCGCTCGTGCGCGTGGCGACGGAGAACGATGACCGCACCTACGCCTACAACAAAACGCGCGAAAAGAACGCCTTCGAGGTCTGCCAGAAGAAGATCGCCGAGCGCGGGCTCGACATGAAGCTCGTGCGCGTGGAGAGCAACTTCGACGGCAGCAAGATCATCTTTTTCTTCACGTCCGATGGGCGCGTGGACTTCCGCGAGCTCGTGCGCGACTTAGCCGGTGTGTTCCGTGCCCGCATCGAGCTGCGGCAGATCGGCGTGCGCGACGAGGCGAAGATGCTCGGCGGCCTCGGCATCTGCGGCCGGCCTTTCTGCTGCTCGCAGTTTTTGGACGACTTCGTCCCCGTTTCGATCAAGATGGCCAAGACGCAGAATCTGAGCCTGAACCCGACGAAGATCTCCGGCACATGCGGCAGACTCATGTGCTGCCTCAAATACGAGCAGAACGCCTACGAGGACGCGGTGCGCCGCTGCCCGAAGCAGGATTCGTTCGTCGCAACGCCCGATGGTCTCGGCAACGTGAGCTCGGTCGACATTCTGCGCGAGCAGGTGCTCGTGCGCCTTGACGGGCAGAACGAGAGCCCCAAGCGCTACCGCACGTGCGAGATTCATGTGCTGCGCAACGGCAAGGGCTCGCGCGACGGCATCGAGCTCCCCACGACGCTCCCCGAGCGCTATCAGGAACCGCCGGAGGAGCCGCAGCTGACGCTGAACTTCTTCTCGTCTGCCAAGCCCATCGTGCCGCCCGAACAGTGGACGGCCCCCGTCGCAAAAGCGGACGCCCCCGCCGCTGACGAGGAGGAGAAGGAAAAGCGCCGTTCCCGCCGCGGCGGCCGCGGGCATCGCGGCGGCAGAGGCCGCGGCAAGGGCAGCGGTGAAGGCGGCGAGAAGTCCGCCGCGCCGAAGAGTGAAAACACGCCCCAAAAGGGTGGCGACAAGCCCACCGAAAAGCGAAGCGAACGCCCCGCGCGCGGCGATAAGCCGAGCAGCGAACGTCCGCCCCGCAATCCCGACAAGAACGGCGAGCGCCGCGCCCCGCGCCAGAGCAAGCCGAACAGCGAAACTCCCGACGCGCCGAAAGCCCCGCGTCCGCCCCGCCCGCCGAAAGCCGAGGGCGCGATTGAGGGCGGCGAGAACAAGCCGCGCCGCCGCAGCCACCGCGGCGGCAGAGGCCGCCGCAGAAGTGGCGGTCAGGGCGGCGAAGCCCCCGCGCCGAAGAGCGAAGCGTAAAAAAGAAATAGAACCGCCGCGAAGCACAGTTGTTTCGCGGCGGTTTTGCCAAAAGGCGGAAAGGAATTGCTTCCATGCTGTACCATGCCTCCCCCACCGGCGGTCTCACCGTCCTCACGCCGCACGTCTCCAACCATGGCCACCCGCTCGTCTATTTTTCGAAGAAACGGGAAAATGTGCTGGTCTATCTGAGTAATGCCGTTGAAAAATACTGCCGCGACACCGGCTTTGTCCACACGGGCCGGTGGGAAAAATGGGGGCCTTACGGCTTCGACTTAGACGGCGTGCAGCGGCTGGAGGAATACTACCCCAACGCACTGGAGGAGACCTATGCCGGCGTCTCCGGCTATATCTACGGCGCGGAGCCGGCAAATACCGTCCCTGTTTCCGACGTGCCGTTCGCGGTCACGTCCGAAGAGGCGGTAGCAGTCGTCTCGTGCGAGTTCGTCCCCGATGCCTATGAGGCCATTCTCCGCGCAGAGCGGGAGGGGCTGCTGCGCATTCTGCACTATGCGCAGACCGGCGATCCGTTCCGCGCCTGGATATGGCAAACCATGAAACATGAATACGAAAATGCCGAAAAGCAGCCCGACTACCGTCATTTTATCAAAGGAAAATTCGGCATCATCGGCTGATATCTTTACGCAAAACATCCCTTTTCATTTCTCCCGCGCCGTGGTATACTTTCGTCGAAAAACAATGAGAAAAGAAGAGAGGATCCATCATGCTGAAATTCAACAAGGTGCTACTCGCCAGCGACTTTGACAACACGCTCGTCTATACGCAGGGCGCGCTGGAGCGCGGCGAGGATATCCCGCCGATGAGCGCGCGCAACCGCGAGGCAGTTGAGTATTACATTCAAAACGGCGGCTATTTTTCGATCTCCACCGGCCGCGCGCTGCCCGCCTTTGCCCGCTACGCCAAGGATCTGCCCTGCAACGCCCCCTGCGTCATCGCCAACGGCGCGGCCATCTATGACTTCAACAAGGACTGCTATGTGGAGACCGCGTTTTTAGACGCGGACATCTACGATCACGTCGACGCGCTGCTCGCGCGCTTCCCCGGCCTGTGCTTCGAGATCTACCACGACGACCGCCGCATCCACGTCCTGCACCCGAACGACTACACACGCAACCACGAGCACCTGACGCGCGCGAAGACCGAGGAGGTCAAGGACTTCCGCGAGGTGGATCTGCCGATCATCAAGCTGCTCTTTGAAGAGGAAAAGCCGCTTTTGGAGCAGGTGCGCGATTTTATCGTCTCTCGGGACTGGGGAAAACGCTACGAGCTCATCTTTTCGAGCGATCACCTGCTTGAGCTGACGCGCCGCGGCGCGACGAAGGGCGGCATGATCTTAAAGCTTGCCAAGCTCCTCGGCGTTGCGCGCAAGGACATCTACTGCATCGGCGACCACAACAACGACATTCCGATGCTCGAGGTCTCCGAGATCGGCTTCGCGCCTGAAAACGCCATCCCCGAGGTCAAGGAATGGGGTGCGCACATCGTCTGCCACTGCAAGGACGGCGCGCTGGCGGACGTGGTGGAGATCCTAGACAAGCGATATTGACTTCAAAAAAGCGGCTTTTGCCGCTTTTTTGAGGGGGATCACACTCCGCTTCGTGCCTTGCCGCCCGCAGGGCGGCTGCGACACGCGCAGAGCGAGAAGAATAAATCGCCACGCACATGTCGCGGCGATTTATGATCGAAATTTATTTCGCGTCTGCGGACGCGAAAGTCTGCGACGCTTTTTGATCTTGCAGATACAATGTCCCTCTTGCGCGTAAAAATCTGCGAGACGCTTTTTTATCCTCTGCTGTCCTTTTTCGTACAACTTTTCGTTTGCTCGCGCATATAATAGCCGGGTAAGAGAAAAGCTGAAAGGAATGGTACAATGAAGGAAAAAGACAACATCCGTCATGGCGACGTGGACGACATGATCTTCGGCAGCGAGGCGCATGTCAGCGAACGATAATATGCCAAAAGGCTCCGCTTTCGCGGAGCCTTTTCTCACTTTTATAACGCCTTTTCGATCGTGCCGCCGCCGAGGACCTCTTCGCCATCATAGAAGACGACGGCCTGTCCTGCCGTGACGGCGCGCTGGGGCGTGAGGAGCTCGACGTGCGCGCAGCCTCCTTCCAGCGGTGTGACGACGGCGTCGCACTCTTTCTGGCTGTAGCGCGTTTTGGCGGTGCAATAGACTTTTTCCGCAGGCGTCTCCCCCGCGATCCAGTTCACGCGCGAGGCGAGCAGCGCCGAGGAGAACAATTCTTCATTATCACCGAGAAGGACGGTATTATTTTCGGCATTTTTGGATATCACATAGAGCGGGCGGTCCGCGCTTACGCCGAGACCCTTGCGCTGACCCGCCGTGTAGCACTCCAAACCGCGGTGGCGGCCGAGCACGCGGCCCGTTTCGTCGACAAAGTCGCCGGGCTGCGGCGTGACGCCGCCGTAGTCGTGCAGAAAGCGCACATAGTCCCCATCGGGAATGAAGCAGATGTCCTGCGAATCTGCCTGATGGGCGTTGGCAAGCCCGGCTTCCTCCGCCTGCTCTCGAATTTCCGGCTTTTCAAAGCTGCCGACCGGCAGCAGAAGATGCGATAGCTGCTCCTGCGTGAGCTGATAGAGCACATAGCTCTGATCCTTAGTACGGCTCTCGCCGCGAAGCAGCCGGTAACGTCCGCTCGCTTCGTCATAGCCGACGCGGGCATAGTGCCCCGTCGCGATGTAGTCAAAGCCCATCTCCAGCGTGCGGTCCAAAAATGCACCGAATTTGAGGCAGCGGTTGCAGTCGATGCACGGATTCGGCGTGCGGCCCGCGCGGTACTCGCTGACGAAGTGATCCATCACCTCGCGCGCAAAAAGCTCGTGCTCGTCGAAGATGTAAAACGGCATACCGAGACCGTCGGCAATGCGCTTCGCGCCGTCCGTCTCGTTGCCGCAGAGCGACAGCGTCGCGCCCGCGCACTCGTAGCCCTGCTTTTGCAGCAAAAGCGCGGCGGCGGAGGAATCCACGCCGCCGCTCATGGCGATCAAAACTCTTTTCTTCATCTGTGTCCCTTAATCCAGATACTTTTGCAGAAATGCCTCGCTCGAAAGCGCGTCGGACATCTCCACGAGCGTGCGGTTGAAGCCGCCGGCGTAGTCGCTGCCGCGGTCCTTGAGCTGTACGCGCCCGGCCTTTACCGCAGGGAGCGAGACGGTAAAGAGCGAGCCCTTTCCCTCTTCCGACTGCGCGACGATCATGCCGCCGTGGCCCTGCGCGATGCGCTGGCAGATGGGAAGGCCCAGTCCCAAGCCGCGCGGCGGCATGGGGTCCTGCCCGCCGTCCATAAAGCGGTCGAACAAATGGGTCAGCGTGTCGCTGTCCATGCCCCTGCCGGTGTCCGCCACGGTGATCTTGACAAATCTCCCCTCCGTTTTCACGCGCACGCGGACACTGCCGCCCTTGGGCGTAAATTTAAGCGCGTTGGAGAGGAGATTCAGCAGCAGCTTGCGGATGGCCTCGGCGTCGAGGGCGATGATGCGGCTGTCGCGGTCGGCGAGAAAGTCGAGCTCCACGCCGCGCTGCGCAAAAAGGAAGTCCACCTCAGCGCACACGCTGCGGCAGACGCCGACAATGTCGTCATCGTAGAGCTCGAAACGCTTGCGCTCAAACAGGTTCCCCGCGTCAGTCAGATTACTGATGACGCGGTAAAGCTGGTAATAGCTCTGGTAAAATGCCGCGGCGGTGCGGTCAGTCTTCGGGTCCTTCTCCCGCGTCTCCTGCGGTGCCAGGCGGTCGACCGCCGTGTAGATCGTCGAAAGCGAGGTGCGCAGCTGCAATGCAATATTCGGCAGCACATCCGACAGCATTTTCAGTTCTTCTTCAGTATAATCCCGCATAGCGTCTCCTAATAAAAGTTCTCCTACCGGTAGCATTCACCGCAGGGAGGCGGAGTTTGCGCGGAAAGAATTGGTGTTTTCGCGATAAGCTCGCGCTTAGAACGTTTTGTTGTACAGTGTTGTAGTATGAGGGTAGCAAAATTTCGGTCAAAAAGCAAGGAATTTGTGGAAATTATGAAAAAAATAGAGTTTTTGCAAAAAAGGACTTGCAAAACGAAACTACTGCTATATAATATCTAAATGTACCAAACATTCGATATATTCCGATAAACAGGAAGGAAGTAAGTTTTATGAGTATTAAGGTCGGTATTAACGGCTTTGGCCGCATTGGCCGTATGGTCTTTCGCGCAAGCCTGAACCATCCTGAGATCGAGATCGTGGGCATCAATGACCTCTGCCCCGCCGATTATCTGGCCTACATGTTGAAATACGATACTATGCACGGCAGATTCGCCGCCGATGTGAAGAGCAACGACTACGGCATCGTGGTCAACGGCCGCGAGATCCCCGTCTTCGCCGAGCGCAACCCCGCGGATCTGCCCTGGGGTAAGATCGGCGCGGAGTACGTCGTCGAATCCACGGGCCTGTTCCTGACGAAGGAAAAGGCGCAGGCGCACATCGACGCCGGCGCGAAGAAGGTCGTCATGTCCGCCCCGTCCAAGGATGACACACCGATGTTCGTCTGCGGCGTCAACCTCGATTCCTACACGAGCGACATGCAGTTCGTCTCCAACGCCTCGTGCACCACGAACTGCCTGGCCCCCATCGCCAAGGTCCTGAACGACTGCTTCGGCATCAAGGATGGCCTGATGACCACCGTGCACTCCGTCACCGCCACGCAGAAGACCGTGGACGGCCCGTCCCTGAAGGACTGGCGCGGCGGCCGCGCGGCCACGGGCAACATCATCCCCTCCTCCACCGGCGCCGCCAAGGCCGTCGGCAAAGTCATCCCCTCGCTCAACGGCAAGCTGACCGGTATGTCCATGCGCGTTCCCACGCTGGATGTCTCCGTCGTCGACCTGACCGTCAACCTTGAAAAGCCCGCCACCTACGATGAGATCTGCGCGGCCATGAAGAAGGCCAGCGAGGGCGAGCTCAAGGGCATCCTCGGCTACACCGACGAGCAGGTCGTTTCCTCCGACTTCCTCGGCGATACGCGCACGTCCATCTTCGACGCCAAGGCCGGTATCGCCCTGACGGATACGTTCGTCAAGGTCGTGAGCTGGTACGACAACGAGATCGGCTACTCCAACAAGGTGCTCGACCTCATCGAGCACATGTACTCGGTCGACCACGCCACAAAGTAACTTTGCTTTTTTCTGTTCCTGTTTTTGGGTAAAAACAGGACGGTGCTCCTCTGAGACAAGAGGGATCTGGTGCGAGATCCCTCTTGTTTTTTTCGCGTTTTCGGTGGTATACTGCCATCGTTGTAAATTTTTCTTTGAGGTGGATCATGTTTCAAGGTTTTACGCCCGAGGCCGTCGAGTTCCTCTGGGGCATCAAATTCAACAACAACCGCGAGTGGTTCCTGCCGCGAAAAGAGCAGTTTCTCGCGCTCGTTGACCGGCCGATGCGCGAGCTCGGCAGCGAACTGTTCGACGCGATCGCCGCAGAATATCCCAAGCAGTCGCTGAAATTACACGTCTGCCGCATCTACCGCGACGCGCGCCGTCTCTTCGGCAGAGGGCCGTATAAGGACCACCTGTGGTTCACGATCGAGCGCCCGCACGAGCGCTTCGAGGGCGTGCCCGCGCTGTATTTCGAGCTCGCACCGAATTACTTCAGCTATGGCTGCGGCTACTGGGACGCCTCCCCCGCCACGATGGCCAAGCTCCGCCGCCGCATCGAGACCGACTCCAAAAGGCTTGAAAAGCTCGTGCGCAAGCTGAATAAATCCCGCTTCACGCTCTCCGGCGAGCAGTTCAAGCGCCCGAAGGGCGACGTCGGCAAGCTCCTGAACCCGTGGTACAACGCGAAAAATATCGCCGTCGGCTATGACGACAATCCCGAAGGCGTGCTGTTCACGCCGGAGCTTAAAGACGAAGTCCTCGCGGGCTTCCGCGAGCTGATGCCGCTGTATCTGTATCTCGATTCGCTGGCGGGCGATCCCGAACCGAATAAAGAATAATGCCCCAAGAGAACGGCAGGGGCGTTTCGATCTCGCCCCTGCCCCCCCAACGACCAAAAGGGAGGGACCTTGCCCCTCCTTTTTGGATTATCTTCCCCGCTGTTGCTTCTGACGGCGCGGCATTGCTGCGCTCGCCGCGTTCAGAATTGCTTCTATTTTAGTTCTGTGCTGTGATATAGATCTCTTCTGTTTTTTGTTGAGCGGAGATAAGCAGTTCTTTTGCGTCACCGTAGTTTTGCACTTCCATTTTTTTGAGTGCATCGGTCACTGCGTTAAATAGCGTGGTGTACATTTTCTGATAGTCAGTCATTACAAACACCTCCTTAACCCTTTTCGGTTATTTTAACTCAAAAGAGTTAATCTTTTCAAGAGGAAAACGATATTCTTTATGAAAAGAAAGCGGGGTGGTTGTGATGACAGTGGGCGAAGCCGTGCGGCGGCGCATTTTGGCGCTGTGCGAAGAACGAAGTATCACGATCAACCGCTTGAGCATCCTCAGCGGCGTCACACAATCCACGCTTAATAACATTATGAGCGGCCGAAACCACACGACGACCGTCGCAACGGTCAAAAAGCTCTGCGACGGCCTGAATATCACCGTCGATGAATTTTTCTGCCCCGAATACTTCCACGATCTCGAACAGGAATTAAAATAAAACGACCGCCACTGCGGTCGTTTTTTGTTATGCGGCGAGCGAAGCAATGCCGCTTTGGCAGGCATTATCGAGACGGCATCCTCCGAAGCAGGCACAGTTCTTACCGGAAGTGCCACAGGGAGGATAATCCAAAAAGGAGGGGCTGCGCCCCTCCCTTTTGGTCGTTAGGGGGTGCAGGGGGCGAAGTCGAAACGCCCCCTGCCTTTCTCTTGGGGGTTCCAAGGGGGAGGTTCTCTTTTGAAAGAGAATCTCCCCCTTTGCCCCGTGCAGCGCCGGCGGCGCTGCCCTCCCCCCGCACTTTCGTGCAGAAAATCAAAAAGCGACGGCTTTTTCAGCCGTCGCTTCTCTATCTGCATTACTGCAAAACCTTTTTGTTGCCGTGGGTGGCCTTCATGCGCAGCTCTTTGTTGAGGATCGTCTTGCGGATGCGCAGGTTCTTGGGCGTGACCTCAAGCAGCTCGTCGTCGGCGAGGAACTCGAGGCACTGCTCCAGGCTCATCTGCTTGGGCGGGACAAGGCGCAGCGCGTCGTCCGAGCCGGAAGCGCGCATGTTCGTCAGCTGCTTCTTCTTGCACACGTTGACCGTGATGTCCTCCTGCTTGGGGGACTGACCGACGACCATACCCTCGTACACGTCGACGCCCGCGCCGATAAACAGCACGCCGCGCTCCTGCGCGTTGAAGAGGCCATAGGTGATAGAGGTGCCGGTCTCGGACGCGACGAGAGAGCCGGTATTGCGGCGGGCAAGCTCGCCCTTGTAGGGTGCGTAGGAATCAAACACGCTCGCCATGATGCCCTCGCCCTTGGTGTCGGTGAGGAACTCGTTGCGGTAACCGAACAGGCCGCGCGCGGGGATCAGGAATTCGAGCTTCATGCGGCTGCCGATCGGCGTCATCTCGGCGAGGTCGCCCTTGCGGGAGCCGAGCTTTTCGATGACTGCGCCGACATACTCCTGCGGCACGTCGCACACAAGGCGTTCGATGGGCTCGCACTTCTTGCCGTCGATCATCTGATACAGGACGCGCGGGGGCGAGACCTGGAACTCATAGCCTTCGCGGCGCATGGTCTCGATGAGGATGGACAGCGACATTTCGCCGCGGCCCGCGACGTTGAACGCGTCCGTCGAGCCCTCGAGCTCGGTGACGCGGAGCGAAACGTCCTTGAGCGTTTCGCGGAAAAGACGGTCGCGCAGCTGGCGCGAGGTGACGAACTTACCCTCACGTCCGGCGTAGGGAGAGTCGTTGATGGAGAACGTCATCTCCATCGTGGGGGCGCTGATCTTGACGAACGGGAGCGGCTCGACGCACTCGGGCGCGCAGATCGTATCGCCGATCGTGATGTCACCGATGCCGGACAGGCAGATGATGTTGCCCGCGGTGGACTCGGTGACGGGGTTCTTGGCAAGGCCCTCAAATTCGTACATGGAGACGGCCTTGGCCTTCTTCGGCGCGGCGTCGGGGTCGTGGTAGTTGCAGACCATGATCTCCTGGTTCTGCTTGAGCGTGCCGCGCTCGATGCGACCGATGGCCATGCGGCCGACATACTCGTTGTAGTCAATGGCGGAGACGAGCATCTGGAACGGCGCGTCCACATCGGCCTCCGGCGCGGGGATATACTCAAGGATCGTGTCGAACAGGGGCTTTAAGTCCGTGCCGACGACGTCGGGCGAATAGGACGCCGTACCGTTGCGGCCGGAGCAGAACAGCATCGGGGAATCGAGCTGCTCGGGCGTCGCATCGAGGTCCATCAGAAGCTCAAGCACCTCGTCCACGACCTCGTGGATGCGCTGGTCGGGGCGGTCGATCTTGTTGACGACGACGATGACGCGGTGACCCAGCTCCAGCGCGCGGGAGAGGACGAAGCGCGTCTGCGGCATGGGGCCCTCAGCGGCGTCGACGAGCAGGATAACGCCGTTGACCATCTTGAGGATACGCTCGACCTCGCCGCCGAAGTCGGCGTGGCCCGGGGTATCGACAATGTTGATCTTGGTGTCGCCGTAGCGGATGGCGGTGTTTTTAGCAAGGATCGTGATGCCGCGCTCACGCTCGAGGTCGTTCGAGTCCATGACGCGGTCGACGACCTCCTGATTTTCGCGGTACACGCCGCCCTGCTTGAGCATTTCGTCGACGAGGGTGGTCTTGCCGTGGTCGACGTGGGCGATGATGGCTACATTGCGAAGTTTTTCATTCTGCATAGGTGATCTCTCCTTCCTGCCGCTGGGCAGGGATATCAAATCGTAAGTCTTTAACTGTAATAGTATATTCTGCCGCTTCGTCATTTGCAAGATTTTTTGAAACTTTTTTTGTCTCTTTTGCAGAAAAATTAGGAAAAGAGGCTGCCTGTCCTCTCGGGCAGGCAACCTCGCACAGTTTTTACCCGCAAGGGGTATGGGCATCCGTAAAGCAGCAAAGCTGCTAACGGTTGCCCAAGTGCCCGCAGGCGCAAATGTTCTTGATCGTTTTCCGCCGCAACCGGTGCGTGGCGGAAAACACCTTGCGCATAGTGTGCGTCGAATCGCCCGTTTTAACGGGCAACCGAGGCACAAAGCGACGCGAAACCTGCTCAAATCAGTGGTTCACCACTGATTTGAAGGCGTCAGCCCAGCAATGCACTCAGCTCGTCGATCAGCTCGCCGAACAGCGACAGCGCGTCGTTGACGGGCGCGGGCGTGCGCATGTCGACGCCCATGTCGCGCAGCAGCTCGACCGGCTCTTTCGAGCAGCCGCCGGAGAGGAACTTCTTGTAGTCCTTGACGGCGCTCTCGCCCTCGCGCAGAATGCGGTTGGCGATGGCGACAGCGGCGGAGAAACTCGTCGCGTACTGGAAGACATAGTAATTGTAGTAGAAGTGCGGGATGCGTGTCCACTCAAGCGCGATCTCGTCGTCGGAGATCATCGTATCGCCGAAGTAGAGCTTGTTGAGCGCTAAATACTTCGCGCTCAGCGCGTCGGCGGTCAGCGCCTCGCCGCTCTCGGCCATCTTGCCCATTTGGAGCTCGAACTCGGCGAACATCGTCTGACGGTACAGTGTACCCTTGAACTGGTCGAGGAAGTGGTTGATGAGATACGCGCGCTGCTTGCGGTCGTCGGTCTTGCCGAGCAGGTGGCGCATCAGGAGGATCTCGTTGCAGGTCGAGGCGACCTCGGCGACGAAGATGACGTACTCCGCCGTATTCACCGGCTGGTATTTGCAGGAGTGCCACGTATGCATGGCGTGGCCCATCTCGTGGACGAGGGTAAACATGCTGTCGAGGTTATCCTTGTGGTTGAGCAGCACGTAGGGGTGGGGCCAGCCATTGCCGGTGCAGTAGGCGCCGCCGCGCTTGCCGGTGTTCTCATACACGTCGAGCCAGCGGTTGCTAAAGGCCTCCTCAAGCACGTCTGTATAGTCCTTGCCGAGCACCGCGAGTGCTTCGAGCGCGGTCTTCTTGGCCTCTTCAAAGGAGATTTCAACGTCCGCGTCCGCGACGATCGGGGTGTAGACATCGTACATGTGCAGCTCGTCAACGCCTAAGATCTTCTTGCGCAGCTCGACATAGCGGTACATCTTGCCGAGGTTGCCGTGCACCGCGTCGATGAGGTTCGTGTAGACCTCGACCGGCACCTCGGTCACGTCAAGGGACGCTTCGAGCGTCGAATTATAATGGCGTGCGTCGGCGAAGAACTTGAGCTGCTTGAACTGCGCGTCCAGCGTGGAGGCGTAGGTGTTGCGGAACTCGCCCGCGCGCTTGTAGTAGGCCTTGAAGGCGTTTTCGCGCAACGTGCGATCGGCGCTCATCAGCATGGGGACGAACGTGCCGTCCGTCAGCGTGTGGACCTCGCCCTTTGCGTCCGTCACGTCGGGATAGCGCATGTCGGCATTGTGGAACATGCTGAACGTGCGGTCAGGGCTTTCGCTGATCTCGCCCGCGGCGGCGAGGATCTTTTCGCACTCAGGCGAGAGGATGTGCGCCTTGCGGCGGCGCAGCTTGTCAATGCTACGGCGATAGGTCTCGAGCTTCGGCTCCTCGGCGTAGAAGCGCGCAAGCGTTTCGTCAGGGATGGCCATAATCTCGCTCGCTTCAAAAGAGCCCGCGCTGTTCAGCGCGACCGCCGTGGAAAACGCCTTGCTGCGCATGCCCTGATAGAAGGAATTGCCCACGTCCTGGTCGCTGCGGCAGCTCGCGTACTGCACAAACTTCGAAACGCGCACCGTGATCTCATCGCTGAGCGTGAACCAGTCGAGCAGCGTCTTCGCGCTCTCGCCGAGCTTGCCGGCGTAGGCGGCCATGCGCTCAGGATAGGCCTTGAGCGCTTCGAGCTCCTCGTTCCACTTATCGTCGCTCGCAAATACGTGACTCAAATCCCAAGTGAACTCCTCGGGCACCTCGCTGCGCGGGAGGATCGTCTTTCCGTCCATAGGTTTACCGTCCTTTTCTCAATATTTCTCACTGGTTCTGTCCGCCGTCTGCGGTCAGAGCCGCTCTTGCGTCCCATTATAACGGACGGCGGCGGTGAATACAAGCGCTTTTCTCCACCCCGCTCTCGACAAATCAGGCATTGACAAATCCACCGCCAAAAGGGTAAAATATTTTTTATCATCTGCGTCTGTAGCTCAGTTGGATAGAGCGCGAGCCTCCTAAAAATCGAATCGTTCGAATCCCGGAGCCCTGTAAAATTGAATATTTGTTGTATAAGCCCCCGTAGCTCAGTTGGATAGAGCGGTCGCCTCCTAAGCGCACGGACATCAATTACCGATGGCACCGTTTTCCCTACAATTTGATATTCGTGCGCATGATTTGCGTCTGTAGCTCAGTTGGATAGAGCGCGAGCCTCCTAAGCCCGAGGCCCCCGGTTCGAGCCCGGGCAGGCGCACCAAAAACGCTGTAATCTCAATGGATTGCGGCGTTTTTTCTTTTAGAAGATCAATAAAAGACACACCGAGATAGGAGAAAGTAAAACATGGTTTTGCAACGATTGGCACCAGATAATTATATCGAACCATTTTTCGTGTTTTCCGTTGTTTGGCACCACCTTGGCACCACGGCACTCAATCGCTTATTTGCAACCTTGATTCGATATGAGGGATGTGAGCGCGCTTAAAAGTTCCGGGGATTGCTGAAGCTGCAAGATGATACTCTGCACATCTAAGGCGGGCGCTGGCTCGGCAGGTGCTTGGACGCCACGCAAATCAGGATTTGCATAGAAGGCGCTTTCAAACTTCTGCGCATTGACCTTGCGATCTTCGTCGAGAATGTGTGCATAGACCTTTGTGACCATATCGGCCTGTGAATGTCCGGTATCGCCCTGTGTGGCCTTAATGTCACCATGGTTGAGCTTTAGCTTGTAGGTAGTGCTGGAATGACGGAGAGAATGAAACACAACATCGGGGAGCTGTGCGTCCCGCTTCAAGCGTCGAAATGCGTTTGAAATAACAGTTTCCTCACATGGGCGTCCATTTGGCAGCGCCACCACAAGGTTATAGTCAAGATATTCGCTGCCGAGAAATTCTTTCTGCTTGTCCTGTGACGCTTTCCATTCCCGCAGGATGTAGGCAACCGTTTTGGGTATCCACACTTTGCGAACGCTGCTTTCTGTTTTGGGTGTTTTCAGCACGATTACGGTGCTGGCATCTTCCAAATACATTGTTCGGGGGAACTTTTTGATGATTTCTTCTTCTCCCAAAACAGCGAGAGAATCCTCACGCACACGCACCAGTTCCTTTTCCACACACAGATAAGCATTGTCGCTGGCAATATCTGCATCGGAAATGTGAATGTTATCCCATGTCAGGCCGACAATCTCGCCAATCCGCAAGGAACAGGCAAAAGAAAGGTTGATTGCGACATACAATCTTCCGTCTTTGCACTCGTCAAGTGCTTTGCGAATGGTAGCAGCATCCCATATTTCACGGGGTTTGCGCTTGATTTTCGGAAGCGTTGTGTTTTCAAAGGGATTCTTTGCAATAATGTCCCAGCGCACAGCTTGACCGAAAGCACAGCGCAGCAATTTGTTGATGCGTTCAATATTGGCAGGCGTCATATACTCCGTTTTGCTGTATCGGTTCTTATAAGTGGGGCATTTCGTCCTTTGCAACGCAGAGATAAAACGGTCTGCGGCGATAGAAGTTACATCCTGCATCAGCGTACTGCCAAGTTTGGGATTGATGTAGTTGCGGATCAGTCCCGTATTGGCTTCATAGGTGCTGGGACTCCATTTCTTTGTTCCATATAGGCTCACAAAATCCTCAAGGAACGCAGCAACGGTCGTTTTGCTGGGGGCAATAAAGGTTCGGGAACCTTGTTTGTACTCAATTTCGGCTTTGCGGTGTTTCGCTTCTGCCTCCGTGTCAAACGATTCCCATTTTTGTTTTTTCTCTCCGTCCTCATTGAGATAGTAATAGACAACATGGTATTTGCCTCTACGCCTTTTGATGGATGCCATAATAAACCTCCTACATATTCTGTTTATCCAGCCAATCATCAAAGGACACTTTGGAAACTCTGATGGAAGAACCAATACGCACAGCCTTAAATACGCCAGAATGGACAAGGCTGTATGCGGCGGTTCTTCCTATGCCAAGAATTTTTGCAATTTCCTCGACGGTGTATGTCCGCTTCCCGGCGAGGGATTTATAAGGACTGCTATGGTCAATACTCATAGTAACCTCCTCTCTATGACCACAGCACCATGCTTCAAGTGGTATTGTAGCATGGTGTTGTTTTTGAATCAAAAAATGAACATAAGGGAAATGGCAAAACCGGACGGCGGCTGGCAGCCGCCCACGGGAGTCTCACCCCGGCCCATGCTGATGGGTGCGCCGCGCAATGCTTTGAGGGCGTTCAACGCGGGAGTATCGTTAGCTGAACGGAGGTCATGGCCACCTGTGATGCCACACACAGATGCAAACTGGCTGAATCGCTCGCCCAAATCCTCCTTTCCGTGCGGATCATGGCGCGCCATTTGCTGGGCTTTGCTCCGTCCAGGTTCGTTATCCGGTTGCCTATGAAATTTTCAAGGTACAGCATATCCGCGCTTTCAGGCGTGTGTGATATTTGGCTGTGAATCAGCCGGGAAAGGCTCCTATCAGGCGATAAGAACCTTTCCTCGCGGATGCACGAATAGCCCGTTGCAGAAAGCGTGGAAAGGGGTACACGCTTCTGCACGGGCTGCTATGGGTTTTTAGGCTGTTTTGTTTACCTTGAAGTCAAGAATCTTGGTAATCAGCTTGGTTCGCATCCTGCATACCTTTTCTTCATCGAGGCAAAGGTGCGGAACACCGTTTTCGTCATACAGGGTTCTGGTTGCCAGAGCCGCAATATAACGCTCATAGTGCTTCAGCACAGCATTGATCGCGTCCACATTGCCGGACGCTGCCGCTTCGATGGTCGAGTAAGGCAGCAGAGATGCAGCGGCATTACTCAGATTGCGCGCCATCTTCAGTAACCTCCATTTCTTTTTTCAATTCCTTGAGGGACTGAGCGCGCTTGTATTGCACGGTACGGCGTACCATGTCCAGCTTGTCCGCAATTTCCTGATCGGTCATATCAAGGAAATACGCAAGCAGAACAATGTCACGCTTATCATCCGGCAGCACCGTCAGGGCATTGGCAAGATCTTCGTTTTCGATTGCCACATCATAGCCCCGCACATGAAAATGCGTCTGCTCGGACGGATACTCGTCCAGCACATACATTTGGCGCTCCTGCTCCTCTGACAGCTCCGAAAGGGATACCTCGTGGTTGGAACGCCACGCGATATGACGCTCATAATCGCGGGCTTCTTCGCGCAGAACCTTCCTGCAAAAGCTGTCGAACTGATGTCTAACGGTTTTCTTTTGGGATGGTGTCAGCTCCAAGAGTTGTTCACCTCCTCTCATGCACCGAGAGGCCGGCTTTCTTCCCCTTTCGCTTCTATCCCGAATGGAAGGTGCGGTTTTGGCAAAGTTTCGGCAAAAATTTTCAAAAAAATTTTCCAACGGCATAATGAGCCGATGGAAAAAGAAAATATGGTAATTTAAGCAATACAAAGCGGTGTAGTTGAATACACCGCTTAGAAGCGCAAAAGCTATATGGCAAGTAGTGATGCTTTTATCAATTTGACAGAGCACAACGCCATGCCCCGCACCACTAAAAGCGATCTTTTATTGGAAATCCCTTCGTTTAGAAATCCGCTTCAACAAATGCATCTCCTTTCTATCGGTGAGTCATAGTACATCATCACACTACCCTACACACTAATTTAAGTGAGCTGGAGTACACACTAAAATGGTAGTAGAGGTGATGAATGTGTATGTTGCGCTTGATCTTCTGGCAAAGGCTGTGAGAGAGGCCAGAGAAGAACGGGGTCTTTCTCAACGGGAATTGGCCCGCAGGCTAAGCATGAATACAAGAACAATCATGGATTTGGAGATCTGTCGCAGCAATCCGAAGGGCGAAACCATTTTCCTTATCGCCCGTGAGCTGCACATCAGCTTAGATGCCATCGCACACGCCGGCACCTCTCGTCCGAATTCGGTCAGCGCCGATGTGCTGGAGTTTTTCTCCGGAAAAGACGATGCTGAATCAAAGGACTATATCAACCTCTGTCGTCAGGTAGAGATGATGAAGAACAAGGAAGATCAGTAACGGAGAAGTATCGTATACTGCTGCTGCCGACGGATGCGATAGACGTATTGAAAATGCAGAAATGCAGGGCTGGCAGCAGCGAATGGGTATTCTCGTCCACGGCAGGAGGCCCCATGTCCCCGGACCGTCCTGCATATACTGCAAAGAGTCCTGAAAAAGCAGGGCCGCCGCGCATTCGCTTCCATGACCTTCAGACACACCTTCGCAACCATGGCGCTCCAGAACGACGTGAGCGTGAAAACGGTTTCTTCCATGCCGGGTCACTACTTGGTGGTCTTCACGTTGAACACCTGCGCCCACGTTACCACTGATGTGCAGTTCAAGGCGGCTCAAACCGCGGGCAATATCTTATCCCGTGCAGTATAGACCTTTCCGCTATCCCATTGGGGCAGCGTTTGGGTCAGGAAAAAGCGGTATCCAAAAACAACAACTTAAAAAACAAAACTCCTCGAAATCAAACGATTTCGAGGAGTTTTGGTGCGCCGTGATGGATTTTTCCCCCCCCGGCCTCCTGGTTCATAGACTGTCTCAAGGGCAAATCAGGGCCGTTTCGGTTTCCACGCAGTTTTGCCGGAGCAGAAATGGGTCCAGGCGAGGAAAAGCCCGCAGGGCATACGCTTGTATGGCCAAGGGTTTTGACGAAGCATGGGCCATTTCTGCCCGTCAAAACCGTGTTTGCCCTTGTCCATCGATGTTATCTTTTTTGTATTTTATGAACAGTTCCTGAATTAGTTACTATACTTTGTTCTCTGTCACACTTGACCACATCACCTACATCGACCGCTTCGTATTGCTCCTGAGTACATTTTAATTCAAATTGTCCCCAGCCGGCATCGTCTGGTTTACCCTGTTCCACAGTGATATAATATCCGTAGTTGTCAGCTTGCTTTGCAAGAATGGTTACTTCTCCGCCCATTGGATAATAAGAACGCTGGATGTAAATAGAACGAAATATTACAATGGAACAAATTAAAATTATGATAGCAATAATCCCTACTGTCGCCTTTCGTTTCATTAAAGTACCTCCTCGCCGATTGGATTGAACCAACTTTTGCCCTTCTATATTTTATGACGCAAAAATCTCTGAATAGTTCCGCGTATATTGATAGTATATAGTCCATGTCACAAAAAAACCATTTGGTCCATTTTGCCACCATTCGCTTGGCGGATTTTCCGTTGTTTCTGTCAAGTCCCGTCCAGTCCAATCTCATTCCGGGTCAAAAGTAGATCAAAGGCATTTCTACAATTGCGTAGAATGAAATATATCAGCTTACTGCATTATGATTTGGTGGACTATCCCCGAAAACGGCGCTTCATTTCATCCGCAGGGAGTGTGCCAAGCTGCCCGTCTTCAATCGCATATATCTCATCGCATAGAGTTTCGATGTCCTCATAATTGTGGGAGGTCATTAGTATTGTTTTTCCCTCTGCGTGCAAGGTGCGGATAATTTCTTTTACATCGTTATAGGTCTTGTAGTCTAATGCGTTAAACGGTTCATCCAGGACAAGAATATCCTGCCCCTCCATGATTGCTTGTGCTAAACCGAGTTTTTGTTTCATGCCGAGAGAATAGTGCTCAACCTTGGTGCGATCTTCCGGGTCAAGACCGACCTTCTTCATAGCATCACGAATTTCTTGATCACCAATGACTCCCCGAATCCCTGCCAGATACCGCAGATTCTGTAATCCCGTGTCTAAACTGATAAAGCCGGGCGAATTGATTAGTACCCCCATGTTTTCAGGAAAGTCTCTGCTGTTGCCCAACGCTTGATCACGCACAGAAACAATTCCACTATCCGGCACAAGAAAACCACAAATAATCTGGAAAAGGACAGATTTACCACTTCCGTTAGAGCCGACAATTCCAACCGTATGTCCAGCCTCTACCGAGAGTGAAACATCCTTTAGAATCACTCGCCGTAAAAACGCCTTGCTGACTTTATCTATCTTGATAATTGTACTCATCGTTTAACCTCCACTTTTCCAAAGAGATACCGAGCCCCATAGTACCAGATCCAAGTCAACAGGATCAAATTGCAGACAACGAGCTCGACTGTCGTTGTGACAGGCAGAGATGTTCCACCCGTACCCTCAATACGCAGGCGCAACAAGCTTGATGCTCCGACTGGAAGCCACGGGATTGGCAGCAGACTTAGAAGATGCAGTAAAACAATGACCAGAAAACCAAATGCAGGATTCCTGTTTAAGCAAAGGAATAGGAAAATTACAAGAAACTGAAACCCCATATCAAGAAATCGGAGCATAGTTGCCTCTAATACCAGCTCTACGGGAACAGCATAGTTCAAAGCAAAAATTGGAATGACCTCCGCCATCAACAAGCTCCCACAACAGCAAGCTATCCATTCCGCCGATACACAGAGTAATGATCGCAACATATTGTTCCGCCGCTTTGATCGTATCATCAGAAAAGCCGAGTTTTCGCTCGTTGCCTGTATAAGAAATCGGCCCACCGGCCATAAAGGGAGCAGCTCCGCCAGTAACAATGCCATAAATCCGAGCGGATAGAAATATCCTGTGCCATGTCCGGCCAGCAGCCGAATGACCCACTCACGACCATCGATTGGAACTCCGCCAGAACACCAGACCCACCCGACCAGCAAAGCGAGCAATATGGCAAGCACAAGAAAATTACTTGCAGAGAACAGAATATGCCGATAATACGCAGGTAGCCCTTTGGATATGCGGTGATGATGCGCAGCACTTCGCCAACCACCTTGTATGCTGCAAATAACTGTTACGACAAATAGAAGCGTTACTATGACAGTCAAAGGGAAGCGCCAGCCCGCCGTCAGATTATGAAGCAACAAGACCCAATGGTTGATTCCGGTCAAATAGCAAAAAGGCGGTCTGGACATGATAGGCAATTTAATGCTCAAAATGGTGAGTATATAAAGTGCCAGCAAGACTTTGATTGCCTTTTGGCGTTGTAGGAAGTGACCGAGCCAAAGAGTCAACAATGCAATCAGCCAATAGCCCATCAACATATATACTGCGGCACAGAATACGGCTACCCATGCTCCTGGGAAGCTCTTGACTAATAGCGGAGCAATCTCTTTAAGTAAGCTGCTTCCTGAAAAATTGTCCCATCCTTGCTTTATGACGGAAAGCCCCGCGCCAGTCACAAATAGAATGGTTATTTGCCCCAGCCATAGGCCGCTGCATAACACGCCGAGAGATCTCCATTTCGACGTGAAGTAATGCTTGTATGATCCATAGCGAAGGACAAAGATGATTGGGTCATCTTCCATAACGCTCCCGCAAAAAAACAGCAGTATAGGGAGAATCGCAAATATGAAATAATACTGGTTATATAGCAACGATAGTATGTGGCTCGATAGAGCAGAGCACATACTTGTTCGGCGGCTCAACCCAAAGGCTAAAGAGAAGCCCCAAAACAGCAGAGGTTTTCCGAAGCCGATTTGCCGACAAAGTCTCTTAGTCATAATCTCTATATCGTATAAATTGCCTGTCTCTTAACTTTTGTGTAATAGAGGATGATCGCTCCGATCACAAGACACATTAACACAGGGCCGACAATAAAATGATGTATACCCTGCAGGTGGGCTCAAACGCGGTTACGAAGCGGTAAGTTGCTAAATCGAGAGATGCAGACGAAAGAGAGGCTAAAATAAAGTTTTCTAAAATGACATACACAAAGGGAGCTGTCAAAATTACAAATATGTTCCGAGAAAATAGGGCCAGCACAAATCCAAAGGTCATTGTCAGAACACCTAATAACGCTTTCCATGCAGAAAGAAGTAAGCCGTAGATCAATGGGAACTGTACATACAGGGTCAGCAAGAAATGACTATATTTATCATGTGGCGGGAGTACGTTTGCGGGAGTAACTACATAAAGCGCACAAAGCAGCGACATAACATACGGAATAAAAAGGATGCAGAATCCAGACAGCGCGCAAGCTGCCCATTTAATACTCAAATACTTTTGCCTTGAAATTCGAGAAAGCGTATAAACAATAAAGCGGTCGCGCCGTTCATAATAGAGCTGCCAACACACTGGTATCGTAACGAACAAGGGAAAGAGCAATGCAATATATTCAGTTCCAATTTCCCATGCGTCGATATGGAAATAAACGGTATAGTCTCTTTGGAGAACGCAGGTAAGGATACAGGTCAGGACGGTCAATATCGCAGTTGTGGTGATGACAGGTTTGAAAATTTTGCCAAGTTCTAATTTCAAAAGCCGCAGCATAGAATCACATCCTTTTGAACTAATTTTACCTATCCTCACAAGTATGTGCAAGTCAGATGGAACAAACAAGGGGTTTAAGGGAATGAAATCCCCGAAACCCCTTGTTTGTTACTTCATGAAATCAAGGCACCGATGGTCAAATAGTTCTGCCCGTTTTTCTCCTCGTTTTTAACAATGATTTTCCCGCCGTGCTGCTCTACCATTTTGCGAACATTAGATAGTCCATATCCCCGGCCCTGATCCGCCTTTGTTGACCAACCGCGTCTAAACATTTCTGTCATTTCCGTTCGAGAGATTGGTGGACAAGGGTTTGATACCAGAAGCAAAAGAGCGTTCACCTCGTCCTCGGCTTGAAGATACACGGTATCTCCGTCGGATGACGCCTCTAAAGCGTTATCCAATAGAATTCCAAGTAAATCGATCCAGTCACTCTCGGATAAAGAACGATGCAAAAATGAACCGGCGATGGATATTTGGAGTTGGATATGCTGCATCTGTGCTTGCATTATTTTCCCAAATAGCATTCCGCACAGCACTTTGCTGTCGCACTTTAATAACTCACGATCTGAGGGATTCAAGCTGATTTGTCCGGTCAATTCTGTAATTTTTGCTTTGGCCTCGTCCAGCGTTCCCGTAGTCATCACTGCTGCTGATATTGCCATCATGCGATTATTGTACTCATGCTGTTGGGCTCGTACAGACTCCACCAATTCTTCCACCATAGGAAGATATTGCTCCAACAGGCGGCCTCTGCGTTGAAATTGGATGCGGCTCTGATCCCAAAGAAGAACCATGCCATCTATCAAAACCAATAATGCCAAAAGAGTTGCCATGATTGGAAGCCACAGATTTGTGCGCAGCAGGTCTGCCTGCCATACCCGCCAGGCAAGCAACAAGATGAGAAAAGAATTTCCAATGATAATGCAGAGCGGTGTATCGCCTTCTTTTAGCTGTTCTCTTATCCAACGGAGCAATCCAGTTCCCCACAGAGCCGCCCACAAAAGGAGCGAAAGCATACGTACCCCATATACAGGCCAAAAACCGACGCTCAGATCAAGTAGTCCAAGTACAACAAAGCACACTTCTCTCAGAAGCAGGAAAAGCGCAAATTGCATGGTAGTTCCCCAAAAGATATGTGCTTCTCCCGAATCAAAGCAAACACTATTCAAAAGGAGTACGGCTAAAAGCAGGAATAATACAAAAACGAAATTGTCCAGCGGGACAACAACATAGGCAACAGGATCTGTGCTGTATCCTGTAAGGCGGGATAGTAGGCATATAACAAAATTCCCGGCAAGCACGCAGTTCCTCAATCGTCCTTGCCAGCCAAGCGTTCCAAATACACAGGCACTCAAAAGGGCAGAATCCAAAAACACTTGAACAAACAATTCGACTCCCATCATAAAGCTCGCTCCCTCAAGTTGTGCTGGTACTTTTCTCCAATAGGGATAGTCTCTTTACAATCTTTCAGCCACAGCTCTTTTGCACCTTTGTCGATTTTTTTGATGAATACCGGATTGATTAAAAAACTTTTGTGACATTGAATCAGATTATCTTTCCCTGCTAACTCCAGCAATCGCATCAGGCTGTAACCAGAAATCTGGTCTGCCAGATCTTCCCCTTGTGAGATACTATGAATGACAAGCCGTTTTCCAAAAGATTCTATATAACGAATTTGCTTTAGTTCATATTCAAATAGAAATTGCTTCTGCTCAATTCGGAGTATGGGCTCTGGCTTCTTCATTTGCTGTCCCATATCAAGTGCAGTCGAAACAGCTCTTAGGAATTGCTCTTGCGTAAAAGGCTTAATGAGAAAGTCATAGCATTTGATCTCGCGGTAAGCCGCTAACTCCTCACCACCTAATTCTGTTGTAAAGAGGATTGGCGTAAATCGATACTCTGGCATAGCACGGATATGTTTTCCCAACTCGGTTCCGCGATAGTCCGGCAGTTGAATGTCCAAAATAAACAAATCAATATGATGCTTACCAGCCCAATCAAAAGCATCTGTTGCAGTAGCGCAGATTGTGATCTGATGGTCACTATATAACGCTTTCATGTATTGACATATCAGCGCTGCGGCTGCCGCGTTATCTTCAACTAAAAGGAGCTGCGCCATCCTGATCACCTCATTTTCCTCTCTCAATTAGGGTTGAGCAAAACGCGAGTTTTGCAAAGTTGAGCCACAATATATAGGTTTCAAGCGAGTCGGATGGCACTATTTATTGTATAGTCTCATGAGCAAATCGGAGTTTTGCTCATCCCTATCTCTCAATACCAAAACAATTATATAATGCCGGTTGCAAAACCGAAAGTAAAACCGCGTTTGTCATAAGCAACGATATCAATTTTTTCACTTGTGTGCTCTCCTTTCTTTGCCTCTGTTTGGGTTTTCCTTCCTACTTTTTTCTTATTTCATTGATCACCTCCACAATAATGCAAATTATATACCCCAAAACCATTATGCCCACAGGCACTACTACAAAAATTAGGAAAAATTTACCAATATATTCATATATGGCCGCTTCTACTATGCTCCCCATTTTTATCCCCTCCTGTCCTTTCCAGAGTCAGCCATGAGCAAAACTCCAAAAGAGTAGTAATTGCAATGGTTCCCGGCCATGGCTTCAACCGAAAATCACTCATATGGTATAGAAAGCGGAGCCCCTTTTTGGTAAAATTGACTTGAGAGAAAACCAACCAGAAAGGGGCTGGCCGCTATCTACCGACAGGAAATCATTCAGGATGTGACGCTGTTCACATCCCAAAGCGCCGCTGCGTTCTACGACAAGCTTTTCAGCAGCTTGGACTTCACGCTGCCCAGAGCGGCAACCGGGCGGCGGGGCTTCCCGAAAGAAGCCATGGTCTGTGCGTTTATCGTTATGAAATGCGAGGGTTTCACGCAGATCACAGATCTGATGGATTATCTGGACAACAACCGCATCATCGCCCATTACTGCGGCTTTAACATCATGGAGCCGCTGCCGTCCTACTGGACGTATGACCGCTTCCTGCGGCAGCTGAACAACGGTGCGTTGAAATCGATCATGGCCAATCTGGTGCGGAAGCTGTATGAGCTGGGCGTGGTAGATGCGTCTTTCGTTGGTCTGGATTCCACACCCGTCATGGCGAACACCAAGCAGAACAACCCGAAATCCTTTGCAAAGAACAAGTTCTCTAAGGAAAACCATCCCAAAAGCGACCCAGACTGCGCCCTCGGCGTCCACTCGGCCTCCAACCAGCACAATGAGCGGCGGTATGAGTTCTACTGGGGATACAAAAGCCATGTGCTGGTGGACTGCATTTCCGGGCTGCCGCTCTACGAACTGACCACCCAAGCCAACATCATGGATTCCACAGTTGCCGTTGACATCCTCGCCGCAGCCAACCAGATCCTCCCTTTGCAGGGGTGTTCCTTCCTTGCCGACAAGGGCTACGACGCAAAAAGCATCTACAATACGGTAAAAACGGTCTATGAGGGCGAGGCATTTATCCCCCTCAATCCACGCGGTACGAAAGATTCAAAGGCGCTTTCTGCCGGTAATCCGGTCTGCGCGGCCGGGCTGGCCATGCACAAAGATGGCAAAACCACCGACAATCATCGTACCCGGCAGAAATACTGCTGCCCCTTCCGCCAGTCCAAGACCGGTGCTTGCCCCTGCAACCACAAGAACTGGAACAATGGAAAGAAAAGCCGGGGCTGCACGAAATACAGGACCGTTCCCGATGACTACAGGCTTTCCATTGACCGCAGCTGTCTCTATTTTAAACGGACTTACGCCCTGCGTACAGAGTGCGAGCGCTACAATTCCCGCTTCAAATCCACAGGTCAGGAACGGCTGTGGGTGCGCAGCGGCGCAAGCGCGGCGAACCTCAACACGCTGGCCCACATCTCCGCCCTGGCGGTTGCGTTGGCCGCTGTTCTGCACGGTTCTCACTCCTACCGTTCTGCCAAACAGCTTCGGCGTTCCGCCTGATCTGCCTTTTCCATACATTTTGCAGGCGCGGGGTCTACCGCGCTATGGTTTTTGCGCCCTTGAGATGTCCTAAACTCTTTCGATTCCCATTTGCCTTGTTTCTGGGCTGCTCCTTCTGCCTGTTTTGCTCATCGCTTATTATATAAGAAACATATATGAAATGCAAATGCCATATAAACCAACGCAAAGTTTCCGGGGGGACGCACTAACGGCAAGCAGGGCAAGTAAATTGTCATTTTCACAATGCCATTAAAACGGTCGTTAGAATATGCGCCTACATCGATGGGTGCTTAGTATCAACAAGGTAGAGGCCATTGTTTGCGGTCTGAAATTCAAGCCATCTTTGAGTGTAAGGGCGAGCAGCGGGAATATGCCGAAATCTCCACAGAATAGTGTCTCGTTCAAATAAATACAGGGGCAAAAGGACAGGAATCGCCTTTTGCTCCTGCGTTCTTCGTGGGCCTATCTTGCAACAGACCCTCTATTTTATTCTGCATCGTTCCGTTCGCCGTTCGCGTCATTCAGCGCATACGCGGACATACCCTCCGCATCCGGCGCGAAGGGCATCAGTATTACTGCTTGGCCGCCAACCCCTCCAGTCAGCGCGAGATTATTGTGTTACTGTAGTCTCCGGTCCATCGCAATAGTGTAGTCGAGGCCGGTGAACGGCAGTTTTCCGATAAGCTGATAATTCTCATTTCCATAACTTTTTCCCCCGTTGTGTACGAAAATCAGGGTGCGTTCATTGTCGTGGTCTGTCAGGATATAGTAGCGCGGTGTCATGGTCACGCAGTCTGCCGTTGCCAAATCTTCGGCATCATGGCCGGAAAGCAGCATGAAAGATGCATTGGAAAGAATAAACCTTTCTTCCTTGGCGGGCCACTCTACGTCGTTTGCCGGCTCGATTTGACGAAGCAAGGAGCAAATCTCGTCAACGTATTTCGCATCGGTGACGGGGCCTTCGGACTGATTGCTGTCGAGCTTGTCGGGCTCGAAGTAAACGGCATCCGCCGAATCCAGTGCATTGATGAGCTGCTCCCGCAACGATGCCTCATCAAGCGGCTTTTTCTCCGCATCGCCGCGCAGATCGTCAATCTCATCCTGAATGGGAAGAGTGAGACGGACAATCCGTTCCGTTTCTTCGTTGCTTACGATGGCTACGGTCAGCACTGTACCATCCTGTGAATAGACAAGGTCATAGACGCACTCATTTTCCGCAAGGTCTAATTCGGCAAGTGTGCGCCCATCAATCGAGAGAATGTTGCCACCATAAGCATAGACGGCGGTAGAAAGATCGTCGTTCTGCCAAACAAGGTGTGTGCCGACGAAAGCGTTGGAAAATCGGCGGATTTCTGTATCAAAAATGAAGTAAAAAGCATTCTTCGGTCCGCCGTGGCCGGTGATCACTACATACTGCCCTACTGCGTCACAGCCGAGGAGGGAGGTGATGGCGGGACTTTGCTCCGCAAGATCCCAGCTTTCACCGCCATAGGAAAAGACGGTGCCGCTGATACTAAAATCCTCTTCTGCCGCGTCGCTTGCGCCAATACATCCAAACAGATAGTCTCTCAACTCCGTGCTTCCGGAACGCAGCTCATAGAGCCGCGCTGTCTTGCCGTCAGTAATGGGGTTGACCAGCATTTCACGCTCAGAGAGCATGATCTCGCAGCGTTCGCCCGCGGCGCTGATAAAATAGAGCCTTGCATAGCAGTCCTGCATTGCTGACGCGGCACCAAGGCGTTTGTATTGCAGGGTGTCGAGCAGAGCATAGACGGCGTCTGTTTCCTCCGCCGTCAACTGGACGCTGGATGGCTGCGCGCCGCTTTCGTCCGTTACATCGGCATAAGTGACCTGTTCCCGATGGAAACCGACCAGTCCGGCGGCGTCGGTATCCGTAGGCGGATTCGTCAGAAAGCACACCGCCACAACGACGCACACGGCGACCGACGCCGCGACCACCCAGAACGCGGGCTTTTTGTAGCGCAGCGCATTCTGCACACGCTCCTTGACGCCAACTTCACCGAACGCCAGCGGGCAGGTGATGACCGCCTTGCGCGGCATACTGCACGCAAGCAGCACCGTGGAATAGGTCTTGACGGCGCTCTCGTCCATCGTGCGGATCACCTGCTCGTCGCAGGCCAGCTCAATGTCGCGGCAGAGCAGCGCATAGGCAAGCCACAGCATGGGGTTGAACCAGTAGACCGCCAGCAGCGCGAAGCCCAGCGGCTTCCACCAGTGGTCACGCCGCGTAAGATGCGCCCTCTCATGCGAGAGTACATTCTGCCGCTGCACCTCGTCCAGACCGGAGGGCAGGTAGATGCGTGGTTTTACAACGCCGAGGATGAACGGCGAGGAGATGGCATCGCAAAGATAAATGTTATCCTGAATGGGGAGCGACACGCTCACGCGCCGGCGCAGCCGAAGATAGCTTACGAACGCGTAGAGCAGCATGGCTCCAAGGCCGATGAGCCACACCCAGCCTGCGATCTCCGTCCAGACATAGAGCGGGTTGACGCTTGCCAACGGCGCGGCGGCAAAATGCTCGCTGAGTGAGGGATTCACAGCATTGTCGATGATCTTCACACCGCTCGTGATGGTCGGCGCAGGGTCAAACTGCACGACCGCGGGATTGACCGTTTCGGCACTGGGGATCAGGCTCAGTGCGCTCTCTATGGAAAATGGCAGCATAAGGCGCAGCGCGACGATGCCCCAAAGCAGAACATTCATCCACTTGGGCGAACGCTTTGATACCAGGCGCAGCACCAGCACGGCCAGCACCAGCCAGCTTGCGGAAATGCTCAGATTCAAGAGCTTCAAAAAGATGGCGGCCATAGGCTCACTCCTTTCCGCAGCGGTCGATCATGCGCTGAATTTCCGCAATGTCCTTCTCCGAAAGAGACTTCCGCGTGGTAAAGGCGGCAAGAAATGCGGGAAGGGAACCGTCGAAGGTATCCTCCACAAATTTCTCGCTCTGTACGGCGTTATAGCCCTCCTGTGAGAGAAGGGAAGTTACCGTGCCGTTTTCGTTCTGAAAGATACCGTGTTCGCACAGTTTTTTCAAAACTGTGTAGGTCGTGGATTTTTTCCATTGCAGCTCCTGTTCGCATAGTTTCACCAGCTCGCCGGAGGTCAGCGGCTCATGCTGCCAGATGAGTTCTGCAAAACGCGTCTCAACAACGCCCAGTTTGTAACCGTCCATGTGGGCCTCCTTCTTTGCCGGTCTACTTATGATAGACTTCCGATGCTTGAAGTCTATCATAAGTAGACTGCACCTGTCAAGCATATTTTGCACCGCTGAAACCAATGAAAAATCTGTCAGACCAGAAAAACGATAGCGAAAAAGGAATGCCTCTCGTTTTTTCAAACTGTTCTATACGTTAACACGAGGACAATAAATTTTCAGAGCCGCACTAAATTATAGGTTGAATACCCTCTGCTAATTTAATCAGTTCCCCCTCAATCAAAAATACTGCATCCTGCTCGGAAAGCACCATCGCCACACACCGCAAGAACATTATAGAAAGCTGGGTATCCACAGAGCCTATCAGCTCAAAATCTGTATTGCACTTCTGCGGCAGGAACAAGAAGCACAGAATTGAATAAGGAAAAAGGGGGCGCTATTTTGCAACGCCCCCTTTATGCCTATTTCTGCACCGCGCAGCCGCCCCATTCGACGACCGTGAAGCCCGTGCGCTCGGGCGCGGAAAGCTCCTGCGCGGGAAGGTCGACAAATTTCTCCGACGGCTGCCACGCCATGAAGACGCGCAGCAGCGTGTCAGGCGCGGGATCGACCGTGAGCTTGGCAGAATCCGTATAAACGTCCTGCTGGAACGAAATCAGATTGTAGGCGTTGTCCTGCATCTGCGGCAGCCAGTAGATGATAAACTCGTTCGCCTCCTCGCGATTAAGGCCCAGCTGCGCGAGCGCATCCTCGAGGAACGCCGCGGTATCCTCTCCCGCGACGCAGAAGCCTGCGGAAAAGTCGTAATCCACAGCAGACGTGCCCTCCCAATAGAGATAGCGGTAGGTTTGGCCGTCCTCGTCCGTCAGCGTGCCGTCGGGCGCGGCACGGACGCTCCAGCCGTCGCTGTAGGCGGGATAGGCACACGTCAGCTCACCCGCAAGGTCGAGCGTCACGCGCACATCGGTCTCCTGCTCGGGATAAAGATAAATCACAGGCTTTTCTGCGGGCTTGACCTCTTCCTTCGGTTCCCGCCCGCAGGCCGAGAGCGAAAAGAGCAGCAAACACGCAAGGGCAAGGGAAAGCAGCTTTTTCATGGCAGAGTCCTCCTCATCAGTAGTTGTTTCTTTAGACGCAAAAGCCGCCCAAAAAGTTCCAAAAATTATCTCGTTGCTCGGATCAAGGATTGTGTTTTCAGTAAAAGTGCTGCCAGCGTACGGTGATCTTCCCGCTCCGTCCACCACTGAGGCTTTAGGAATTGAAGCACCTGCTCTGCCCATAGGTAGTCCTGATATGTCAAAGTATGCTGTTCCAATCCTTTGCACAGCCGGGAATAAGAGGAGCGAACCGTATCACAAATAGAATCGCGGTCAATATACCGCCCAATAAAGCCGCAGAGAATGGCCGCTTCTTCCTCTGTATAGTTTTGCATCACAGTACCTCCCATCACACACGATGAGTATTGTACCATACCGAACCGTCAAAGGAAAGGCAAAACTTTTTTACTCTGCGTAGTACCTCGGTCTACTGATAGATGTAAAGCCCTCCTTGCCAGTAATGACCACATTGTTATAGCCGCTGGCGCAGTGAATGATGAGCAATTCTCCGTTTGCGTCCCTGCCGCCAACGATGCCCACATGGGAATTATCCGGGTAGAACACCAAGTCACCGGGCTGTGCGTCCGCCCACGAAATATCGGTGCAATAGCTGTGCTGCATGGTGGCTCCACCGCCGTGGCCGATGACATAGCTGCCGCCAGACTGATTGTAGAACACCCAATCGACAAAGCCACTGCAATCTAAACCGTAGGGCCGGTAAGTACCGGTGGTGGAGCTGCCTGCCGCCGTGACCTGCCGCAGCTCGCCCCACCGGGCGTCCCAGCCGATCACAAGGGATTTTCCTCCCCAAAAATAATTCACCTTGCCGACAAGAGAACAGGCGGCGCGTACCACCGCTTCGCGCTCCGGTGACAGATCCTCCGGCAGACTGCGGATAAGCGCTGCCGTGTCCCCGCTGACGGAGTACGCATCCTCGATCAGTTCTCGCAGGAGATCCCGCTGCTCCAGCAGCTCGTCCAGCGCTGCGATTTGGTTACGGTTGAAATGATACTCGGTTTTCATCTCCTCTGCCGTTTTTGCGGTAACGGTGATATAGAGGTTTTTCTCCGTCCAGCCGTCATCGCCCTCGCCGCTGCCTGGATGATGAATGACCTCAATGCGGTGGGCTATGGTAGTCATATCCCAAAAGACCGCTTTCAGGCGAGCGATGCGGTCGGTGTCCATGGTGGCCACGTCCGCGGCATCCGCATCGTTACTGCCTGCCACCTTCACCGCGAACACCGCCAGCACCTCCACCCAATCGGCAGACTGCCCGGTCACGGAGATGGAGTCGTAGCTGTCCGCTGTTTGCAATTCCTCCAACCGCTCGTTATACTCATAATTGACCTGCGCCACCGCAGCGGAGATCGGCACAACGCCCGCCTCCCGGCTCTCGTTGGAAAAGAGGATACCGAAGGGGGACGCCACGATTGCCGCCACAAGGATCACCGTCAGTATCAGCACCAGCACCACCGCACCGCCGCCTGCCGACAGGATCGAGCTGACCGTAGATGCCACTCCTTTCCCGATTTCTTTCACTGCCTGGACTGCCACGCTGCCCAGCTTTTTGGAAGCCCTTCCGCCGCTCTGCGCGGATTCCTGAAGCATCTTCCGCTGCGCCTTTCTCTGCGCCGCCGCCCTTGCGCGGTGCGTGATGATTGCATTGTTCGGCGCTGCGTGGTCAGTTGGTCGAACACGCATGGTGCGCGTGGCCTTGGTCATGGCCTGTCCGCTCTTGGGGGCAGGACTGCCCTTGGCCGATACCCCCGAATTGCCTTTCTGCGGAGTGGTCATTGTACCTCCACGGTCGGACGGTGGAGGTACAATGTGCCGCTCTGCTGTTCTTTTCTCGGCAAGGTTCCGCCGATAGGCGGCTTTCGCGTCCTGCGCAGCTTTTTGCCGCCCACGCTCCTGCGGGGCGGCATTTGCGCTTTTTGTACCTCCGCGATTTTGCGGAGGTACGGTCTGATTTCCGACTTCGTTTCGTGCAGCGTGTGATTGCGGCGTATCGGGCAAGTTTCTTCCTGCCGGTGTCACGCGGTTCGTGGTTTCGAGCGTTTCTGACGCAGTACGGCTTTCCGACGCACTATTCCTACCTTGCCGTTTCTGCTCCTGATAATGCTTTATCATACGCCGCGAGGTATCCGCCGCTCCAGCTGCACCACGGCGCATATTTTTCTCCACGCGGTCGGTAGCATAGCGCACCGGGTCCCGGCTATCCGGCTCCTTCTCCTGCTGCCGCCTATCTATGTGCTTTTTCAAAATGGATTCCGCGTCCTTGGGTGTGGGGTTCTTCAGCTTTGCCTTGGGCGTATCCATGCCGGGTCTGATCTTCAAGTCCCGCATAGCATCAGTCCTCACCGGGGCGTGTTGACATTAGGCGGTACAGTTCTGTATTTTTGGGCAGCTCATTGGCGAAAGGCACGATGGCCCCGCCTACCTTGATGAGCCCGTGGCCAGCCGGGGCATTGTCCACATAGCTCATCTGCGTATCCGATGCACCCAGCAGACGGGCAAGCTGCTCCCGGTCGGTGGTAGCCTGATTGAGCATCAGCAGGAACTCGGAGTTTGCGAACATCATACGCGCCGTATTGGACAGCAGACATTCCTCCACATTCT